>Ga0194110_10000286_pt1 | contig 63205 bp, 57 predicted proteins | sample TA2Kig1200mmetaG_FD_146192 | JGI IMG/M metagenome (GOLD analysis project Ga0194110, IMG submission 146192) | Freshwater microbial communities from Lake Tanganyika, Tanzania - TA2015032 Kigoma Deep Cast 1200m | ecosystem: Environmental > Aquatic > Freshwater > Lake | place: Tanzania: Lake...
TAGGACACCCACAAGGGCACGATCACGGCGACGTAGAGCGCCGTGCGCAGGCGCGCCGAGGCGACCTTGAACACCAGAAAGTAGGCCAGCGGGTACGCCAGCGCCACCGCCGCGATGGTGACCAGGACGGCGATCTTTATGGTGCGCAGCAGCACCTGGTAGTACTGCGGGTCGGCGAACAACGCGAGGTAGTTGCCGAACTGGAAGTCCGGCACCATGGTCGGGAACTGGCGCGTGTAGAAGCTGTACGTGAACATGATCGCGTACGGCACGAACATGAACACCAGCGTCCAGGCCAGCGGCCCGCCCAGGATGCCCGCGGCGGTGAAGCGGCGCCGGGTCGCGAGCCTCATGCGCGCACACCTGCGGTGTCGGCGAAGACGTTGACGCTGCCCGGTTCGATGGCCAGCAGCACGGCCGCGCCGGTTCCGGGCATGTCGGCCTCGCCCAGCGCGCGCTGGAGCTGGACGTCGACCATGAACGGCTCGGCCTGGCCGATGTCGACGCTGACGCGCACGGCGTTGCCGTGGAAGAAGCGTTCCAGGACGCGGCCCTCGATGGCGCTGGCCCCGCCCGAGGTCGCGGTGCCCGGCGGCAGCAGGATCGCCTTCTCGGGGCGCACCGCCAGCAGCACGCGCGCGCCGGTCGCGTGGGCGGTGCCGTCGGCCTGCGCGCGCAAGCGCAACGGCCCCGCCTCGGCCAACAGCTCGCCCGCCTGCGCGCCGACCACGCGCGCCGGGATCAGGTTCGAGGTACCGATGAAGTTGGCGACGTAGGGTGTCGCCGGATGGTCGTAGAGTTCGCCGGGCGTGCCCGCCTGGACGATGCGCCCGGCGTCCATGACCACGACGCGGTCCGACATGACCAGCGCCTCCTTCTGGTCGTGGGTCACCAGGACGAACGTGATGCCGAGCCGCTGGTGCAGGTGCTTGAGCTCGACCTGCATGCTTTCGCGCAGCTTGACGTCGAGCGCCGAGAGCGGTTCGTCGAGCAGCAGCACCTTGGGCCGCCGGATGATCGCCCGCGCCAGGCCGACGCGCTGCTTCTGGCCGCCGGACAACTGGTTCGGCATGGCATCGATCTTGTCGAGCAGATCGACCATGCGCAGCGTGTCCTGTACCCGGCCGGTGATTTCGGCGCGCGCGACACCGCCGATGCGCAGGCCGTAGCCGACATTCTGCGCGACCGTCATGTGCGGGAACAGCGCGTAGTCCTGGAACACCGTGTTGACCGCGCGCTGGTACGGCGGGTCGTCGGTCACGTCGCGCCCGCCCAGCACAATGCGCCCGGCATCGGGTTCCTCGAACCCCGCCACTAGACGCAGCGTCGTCGTCTTGCCGCAGCCCGAGGGGCCGAGCAGCGTGACGAATTCGCCCTCTCGCACGGCGAACGTCAGGTCGTTCACGGCGACGATGCCGCCGGTGAACGACTTGGTCAGGTTGCGCAGTTCGATGATGTCGGTCATGACAACGGGCGATGGGCCGGACGGGTCGCCCCGCCCGGCCGGCCGCGCCCAGGCCTATTGCGCGGCCTTCACCGCGTTCCAGGTGTTCGTGTACACCTCCAGCCGATCGGGCGTCTGCCACAGGATCAGGCTGTTGATGTAGTTGGCGTCGTCCTGGTGCAGCGCCGCGAATCGCTCAGGCGTCATGCACGCCTTGGCCGACGCTTCGTTGGCCACCGAGTAGCCGGTGATGGCGGAAACGCCGCACTGGGCCTCGGGGGTCAGGGAGTAGTTGAGCCAAGCGTACGCACAGTCGGTGTTCGGCGTACCCTTGACGATCTGCCAGGAATCCATCCAGCCTTCGGCGTTCTCGGCCGGGATGAACTCCTTGACCGGGATGCCCTGGTCCGTCAGCTCGGCTGACTGGTAGCCGCCCCAGGTGTTGGAGATCCACACCTCGCCCGAGGCGAATAGGTTGACCAGCTCACCGGCGGTGCCCCAGTACTTGCGGATCAGCGGCTTCTGTTCGATCAGCTTCTGCTTCGCAGCCTCCAGCTGGGCATCGTCGAGCGCGTAAATGTTGGTGTCGCCGTTGAGCCGCGCGGCGACGTAGATCGCGCTCTTGTCGTCCCACAGGGAGACCTTGCCGGCGTACTTGGGATCCCACAGGGCCGCGATCGAGGTCGGCTCCTCGGTGATCATGTCCGTGCGGTACATGAACGGGATCGAGCCCCAGGTCCAGGGCACGCCCCAGAGTTGGCCATCCGTGGTCAGGCCCGGCGAGGAGCGGAACAACTCGTAGAGGCCTTCCAGGCCCTGGATCTTCGAGGTGTCGATCGGGTCGATGTAGCCGGCGGCCACGGTGACTGGTGCGGTGTCGATCGACGGCGAGATTAGATCGTAGACGCCGCCACCCGCCACGAGCTTGGGCACGAAGTCGTCGTTCGAGCCGACATAGGTGGCCGTGACCTTGCAGCCGCTCGCCGCCTCGAACGGCGCGACGAAGCTGGCATCGGCATAGCCTTCCCAGGTCAAGAGGTTGAGCTGGCCTTCGGCGTGTGCCGCGCCGGCCAGGGCGCCGATCGACGCCCCGGCGGCCAGGACCGCCAGCGCCTTGCGTAGGGTGATTGTCATGGTTTGTGAGCCTCCCTTGTTTCGGTGATCGCGCGCCCCTTGGGCGCGGCCTGCGCTCGACTATCGCAAGCGCGCGTCCGCCACGACAAGGTCGAAGATGAGGTACGGCCCGAGCCCGGTGCCCGAAGACACCTGGAATCACACGGCCGTACCGACCTTCAGCCCTTCGAGCACCGCTTCCTCGGCGGTGCGCGGCGTGAGGCAGTCGCCGGCGAGGTGCACCTCGCCGCCCCAGCCGTCCAGCGCGGTTTCGAGGGCCGTGTCGGGCTCGTGGCCGAGCGTCGTGACCAGGGTGTCGACGCCATCGACCACGATGGGCTGACCGCTGGTGACGTGCTGGAGGATGACCGCCCCCTTCTCTACCCCGGCGACGCGCGCGTAGGGCACGATCTCGACACCGAGGCCGTGCAGCACGCCGACCCAGTGGTCGCGCACGTACATCTGGATCGTTTGGCCCGCCATGGTGCCGTTGACCGCCAGGCGGACCCGGCAGCCGGCGCGTGCCAGCCGTTCGGCCAGCCCGAGGCCGATCCAGTCGGCTCGCCAGTCGGCGACCACGACGCTGGAGCCGACGTTGACCTCGTCGCGCAGCACCTGCCAGGCATCGACCACACGGCCGTCCTCGGCGCCCGCGATGTTCGGGTGGCGGGGTCGCGCGCCGGTCGCCACGATCACCGCGTCGGGCCGTTCGCGTTCGACGAGCGCGCGGTCGACCGCCGTGCCGCGTACAACCTTGGCGCCTGACGCGGCGAGTTCACGCTCCAGGTTCGTGATCAGCCCGCCGAACTCGGCGCGGCGCGGCAGGAGCTGGGCGAGCAAGGCCTGACCGCCGAGCCGCCGCGCTCCTTCGTAGAGCGTCACGTCGTGGCCGCGTTCGGCGGCGACCGCCGCAGCCTTCATGCCCGCCGGGCCGCCGCCCGCCACGATCACCCGCTTGCGCGGCGCGGCGGAGGCGCGCGTGCCGTACGCGCGCTCGTGGCCCGTCTCGGGATGCTGGATGCAGCTGATGCCGTAGCCGGTCTGCATGTGGCCGATGCACGCCTGGTTGCAGCCGATGCACGCGCGGATGTCGTCGAGCCGCCCGGCCCGCGCCTTCGCCGCCATGTCCGGGTCGGCGATCATGGCCCGCGTCATGCCGCACATGTCGGCATCGCCCGCCGCCAGGATGCGTTCGGCGATCTGCGGCTGGTTTATGCGCCCGGCCACGAACACCGGGCAGCGCACGGCGGCCTTGGCGCGCGCGGCGAACGGCGCCACGTAGCCGGTGTCGATGAACATGGGCGGCACCACGTGGACCGAGCCCTTGAGCGTGGCCATGGTGCCGACGATGACGTTGACGTAGTCGACCAGCCCGGCGCCGTCGAGCGCGCGGCAGACCTCGACTACCAGGTCGGGCGTCAGGCCGTCCTCGTCCATCTCGTCGCCCGAGATGCGCATGCCGACGATCACCCGGTCGCCCACAGCGCCGCGCACGGTCTCGAGCACCTCGCGCAGGAAGCGCAGGCGGTTGGCGTCCGAGCCGCCGTAGGCATCGGCGCGTCGGTTGACCGCCGGGTTGAGGAACTGGGCCGGCAACAGGCCATGGGACGCCAGAACCTCGACGCCGTCCAGGCCGGCGCGCGCCATGCGCGCCGCCGCGGCACCGTAGCCGGCCACGACGTTCCGGATCATGGCCGCGGGCATGGCGCGCGGCATGATGTGATGGCGCTCGTCGGGCGTGGTGGACGCCGAGTAGGCGACCGGCAGGCTGCCGTCGACCGAGCCGCCCATGACCCGGCCCGAGTGCGACAACTGGCCGAACACGGCGCAGCCGTGGGCGTGCACGGCAGCGGCGACGCGGGCATAGGCCGGAACGATCGCGTCGGTCGTCGCGTTGAGCGCGAGGCTGCTGGCCACGCCCGAGTCGTGGACGCGCGCGGCCTCGGTGATGATGAGCCCGGCACCGCCGCGCGCCCGCGCCTCGTGGTACGCCACCATGTCGTCGGTCGGCAGGCCGCCCGAAACGAGCATGGTCATGTGCCCGGTCGAGAAGATGCGATTGCGGAACGTGGTACCCCGGATGGTCAGGGGCGAGAACAGCGTGGTGAACCCGGTCACGCGGGGAACTCCATGGCGGCGATGGCCTCCAGCATGCGGATGACCGGCGGGTAGTAGTCCTGGGGATAGCCGTCCTTGTCCTCGACCACGCCGTAGAACAGGCCGACGCCGCCGCTGGTCAGGTCGGCCAGCAGGTACTGCCCGCCGTAGCCGCCATGGCCGAGCCAGCGCCCCGTGGTGTTGGCCTGATTGCTGTAGCGGATCCAATCGCGCGGCGGGGCCAGCGGCACGCCCTGGGCGAGCGTCGCCTCGATGAACGGCGCGCTGCCGACCCAGCGGCCGTCAACCCCCAGACCCCGGCGCACGAACAGCGCGCCGAAGCGGGCGAGATCGCGCGCCGTCAGGCAGCCGCCGCCCTCGAGGCCGGGGAAGCCTTCACGGTCGGTCGTCATGTGCAGCATCGCCTCGACGCCGGCGCCGTCGGCGACCCAGGCCGCCAACAGCCGGCCCCCGACCTTCTCGGCCAGCATGCCGAGGACCACGGTGTTGGCGTCCTTGTATTGGATGTGCGGCAGGCGGTTTGTCACGTCGTCGCTGGCCACGGTGCGCACGAAGGCGCGCTGGGTGGCCTCGCGCGCCGGGTCCACCGGCAGGCGCCAGCCCATGGCCTCCTCGTGCCGGTAGTAGGTGGACGCCGGATCGGTGAAGTCCTCGGTGTAGTCGTTGGCGACGTCCATGTTGAGTACCTGCTGGACGGTCGCCGCGGCGTAGCCCGAGCCGATGTCCGGCAGGTAGTCGCCGACCCGGCGCGCCAGATCGATACGCCCCTCCTCCACCAGCCGGCCGATGATCAGGTTCATCATCATCTTGCCGATGGACTGGATGTTGTGCGGCCGGTCGGGGCCGAAATCAGGCGCGTCGCGTTCGAACAGCACGTGCCGGCCACGCACCACCACCATGGCCGAGAACCACGGCAGGGCGGTCAGGCGCCGCACGTCGTCCCGCTCGGCGATGCGCAGGTCGGCGCGCGTCTCGAGCGCGAGCACGCGCGCCGCGCGATAGCCCGACGTATAGCGGGCGAGGTGGTGCAGGTTGTGGAAGCCATGGCGCCGGTTGCCGGACAGGTTCCAGTTGGGATTGTTGTCGTGGACGACCGCGAGCGCGCCGTTGGGTTCGGTGACGACCGTCATCGCAGGCTCCCTACTCGGCGGCTTGGGGCTGGACTTGACCCGACAGGCCGTAGCGCGTGAAGCGCGCGCCCGTGGCCGGCATCGGCGCCACGTCCATGGTGCCAGCGCCGGGGTCCATGATCAGGGTCGCGACGGTCGCGCCGATGTCGTCGGCATCCCAGGCGCGCGCCGGCTGGCACACAGCATGGGGCGTGTTCTCGGCGTCGAGGAACGCGGCACGCAGATCGGCGACCGTCAGCCGGCGCTCGGTGCCCAGCAGCGCGCAGACGCGCTCGGTGCGGAAAAGACCGTGCCCGTGTCGGCGCCGACGCCGGTGTCGCTCAGCACGGACAGCGTGCGCGGGCCTTCCCAGTGGTTGGCGTGGACGATCAGGCCATGCTCGGGCCCGAGCGCGCCGCTGGCGTCCGGCGCGCATTCCAGGTCGACGGCCCAGCCGTCCGCGTGGCTGATCGTCATGTTGTTGGAGACCGACTTTGGCGTCTCGGCGATCAGGCGGACCGCCGCGTCCCGATCCGCGCACTCGAAGGCGCGTCGGCGGATCAGCGGCAGCGGCACGCCGGGCTCGCCCTTGTCGCGGTCCGAACGCAGATAGTTGCCGGTGATCGCCAGCCCGGCACCGTTCAGCCCGTGCCGCGCGAGCGCGCCCGCCTCGGTGAAGGTCAGGACGTCCGGGCCGTCGTCGCGCCGGACGCACAGCACGATGGCCGTGTCGGCGCAGGCGGCGCTCCAGTCCCAGTTCTGCACGTGGCGCAGACGGCCGTCGGCGCCGCGCCCGGGCAGCACGACCGCGGTGGTGCAGCCCTCGCCGTCGAGCCGCGCGGCGCGCCATCTGCAGCACCTCGGTGCGCGCGTTGAGCAGGACGATGGCGGCGAATTCCTGGTTCGCGCCGGCGGCGATGCCCTGCATCTCGTCCATATGGTCGGACGAGAACGCGGCCATGCCGGGCACGATGGATTCGACGATCCCGCGGGTCCCGGACCAGTCCAACCCCATCCCGCGCAGCCGGCCGGCGTAGAGCGCGACACCGCGCGCGATGCGCTCGGCCGCCTGCGCGCCATGACGCCGGCCGCGTTCGTGGCACGAGCCGGCGACCTCGACAAAGGGGAACGCGGCGACCATTCAGATCGCCAGCGCCAGCTTGCGCGCCTCGTAGAGCGCCATAGCGGCGGTGCGCGCCGAGACCGCGTCGCCCAGCGTGTGGATCTCCTTGCCCGAGCTGGCGAGCGCGCGGTTAAGCCCGTCCTCCGGCGTGTTGGTCAGCGCCATGACCAGGGTGTCGAACTCGCGCTCCTCACGATCGCCGGTGAACAGGTCGACGATGGTCGCAGTGGTGCTGCGCCAAGCTTCCAGACCCTTGGCCAGCAGCACCTCGACGCCAAACTTGGCGAACCGTTCGCGCGTGGTCGAGCCCGTGCCGCTGTAGTTCTGGCTGCCGGCCGCCTGCTCGGACGGCGTGATGACGGTGACCTGGTGACGCTGCTGCGCCAAGTGGAGCGCGGTGCCGCTGGCTGGCCACCAGCCGTTGATGTCGTCGAGCAGCAGCACGCGGTGGCCGGGCACCACCTTGCCGTCGAGCACGTCGTGGACGGTGCACACGTTGTCCTGGTCGGCGCCGGGCAGGCGATCGCGCTGCGGGTAGGCGCGCTGGAAGCCGGTGCGCGTCGGCTGCGAGCCGGTGGCGAGCACGACCACGTCGGCGTTGGAGGCCTTGATCGCCTCGGCGGTCATTTCGGTGCGCAGCTGCACGCGCACCTGCAGCTTCTCGAGCTGGCCCTGCTCCCAGCCCAGGAAGTAGCCGATCTCGCCGCGTTCGGGCTGGCCGCCGGCTAGGCGGAACTGGCCGCCCAACTCGCCCTGGCGCTCGACCAGGGTGACGCGATGGCCGCGCTCGGCCGCGACGCGCGCGACCTCGAGCCCGGCGGGCCCGCCGCCCACCACCAGCACCTCGCGCGGGCGCTGGGCGGGCTCAGGCCGGTCGCCGTCCCATTCGAACTCGCGGCTGACCGACGGGTTGACCAGGCAGCTCACGTAGTAGTCACGCATGCGCCGGCCGATGCACATCTGGTTGCACGAGATGCAGGGCCGGATGTCCTTGGCGCGGCCTTCCTTCGCCTTGTTGGCCAGATGCGGATCGGCGATCTGGCTGCGCACCAGGCTGACCAGATCCGACTTACCTTCGCGCACCATCATGTCGGCGTTGGCCGGCGTCTTGATGCGACCTTCGGCGGTGACGCGCGCGTGCTTGACCGCCTGCTTATAAGCGGCAGCGTCCTCGGCGCCCAGCAGCATCGGGCTATGGTAGGTCGGCACGATGCGGTAGAAATGGTTCAGGTAGCTGCCCGTGCCGCAGCTGAAGTAGTCGACCAGACCACGGCTATCAAGGTACGCCGCGATCTCCTGCTTGTCGGCGATGGAGAGCCCGCCGGGATAGGGCTCGGCGCCGGAGACGGTCATGCCGATGATGTAGTCGTTGCCGGACATCTTGCGGATGCGCGCGCAGATCTCGACGGCGAAGCGCAGCCGGTTCTCCAGGCTGCCGCCCCAGCGGTCGGTGCGCTTGTTGGTCAAAGGCGACCAGAACTGGTCGACCAAGCAGTTGTAGCCGGCGAAGACGTCGGTACCGTCGAAGCCGGCGGCCTTGTCGCGCCGGGCGCACGCGACGAAACCCTCGATCAACTCCTCGATTTCGGACTCGGTGACCGCGTGGCTGCCCCACGCGTCGTGGAACGACGGCACGCCGGAAGGCGACCAGTAAGGCTGCCAGGAGTTGTCCTGATCGCCGTGCCCGCCCACGTGGTAGGCCTGATGGATCATCACCGTGCCGTGGCTGTGGCATTCATCGGTGATCTTGCGGAAGTAGGGGATCACACCGTCGTCGGTGCGGAAGTTGCCGCGCGTCAGGATGCCGGTCGCGTGGGTCGGCTGCGGCTCGACGACGATCATGGCGGCGCCACCGCGCGCCCGCTCGCGGTAGTAGCCGAAGTGCCGCTCGGTCGGCAGGCCCTCCTGGCTCATGTTGACCGTGTGGGCGCCGAACACGATGCGGTTCTTGAGCTCCAGGTGGCGGAGCTTGATCGGTGTGAACAGGTGCGGGAAGGCGGCCATGGGGCTCCTCATTCAGCGGCGGCGCGACGCGCCGCGATCTCGGCGACCAGGTCGTTGGACGTGCGGATGCGGCAGTAGCCGCTGAAGGCCTTAAGCGCGTTGACGTGCTTCTCCATGGTCGAGCCGGCGCAACCGTCCTCGACCAGGGTCACCATGAAGCCGCGATCGGCGGCGTCGCGCACGGCCATGTCGACGCATTGGTCGGTGAACACGCCGGCGACGATCAGGTACTCGACGCCCAGGTTGCGCAGCACGTACTCGATGTTGGTCGAATTGAACACGCCCGACGAGGTCTTGGGCAGCACGATCTCGTCGCCCACGGGGCCGACGCTGTCGATCACCTCGGCCAGGCGCGAGCCCCTGGGCACGTGCATGTCGCTGAGCTTGTGATCGAGCGAACGGTCGCGCCCGTCGAGCGTCAGGCTCTCGATCACGGTGAACAGGACCTCGCCGGCGGCGGCGCGCACGGCGTCCTGGACGCGACGGATCGCCGGCAGCACGGAGGTCTCCACCCGCGCGAGGTAGGCTTCCTTCGCGGGGTCCGGGTGGGTCGGGCGCGCGTCCACGTAGGAACCCTCGCCGCGCGCGCAGCAGTCGTACTGCACGTCGACCACCAGGAAACCGGCGGCGCCCGGCTCGACCGCTCGCTCGCGGGTGAAGTGCAGCGGCCCCTTCTCCGCCCAGCGCAACGTCATGGCCGATCCTCCCTCCCGGTGCCGAAGTGTGGAACGGCGGCCGACCGCCGCGCAATGGGCCCGTCAGACCCAGATCGGGCCGCCCTCGGCCGGCAGAGGGATCGGCGGCCGCCCCGGTACGGCCAGGGTATCGACCACGCCTCCTGGCGGCACGGTCAGCGACAGGTGGCCAGCTTCGGCAACGATCTGGTTGTAACGGCCGCGCCGGGCGCAGGCGAACAGCACGGCGCCGTCGCGCGCGAGCGTGAGCCGGCCGCCTTCGATGGTCACCGTTCCTTGGCCGCCGGGCACACGCAACGGGCCGACGCGGACGTCGGCGCCATCGTTGCGCACGGTCCAGCCGTGCCACGGGTCGACGTCGATGAGGTCGGCCACGGCCAGATACGCCATCAGGGCACCCCAGGCGTAGAACGAGTCGGTGTCCGGCTGGTCGAGGATCTCGCCCGAGACGGCGCTGAAGTTCTCGCCGCAGTGGCGGTCGCGGTCCCAGCCGACACAGAAGGTGCGGTGGCTCTTGGCGGCGAACGTCGCCGCCAGGTCGTCGAGCCCGGCGCGGCGCAGGCCGTAGTAGACCAACGTGTTGAGCGGCGGCCAGACCCGGCCGCGCCAGTAGACGTTGTCGGGAAACGCCGGGTCGTCGCGGGTCACGGCGGGCAGCACGTGCTCGCCCCAGAACTCCCGCTCGTTCAGCAGGTGATCGCGCACCATGCGCTCAGCCTGGGCGGCGTCGGCGATGCCGGCGATGAGCGAGAAGAAGCTGGTCGGCGTCAGGCTGCGCACGAAGCGCCCGGACCACAGGCGGTTAGCGAAGATGCCGCGCGTCTCGTCCCACAGCCCCGCGTGCACGCGCGCCTTGTGCGCCTCGGTGCGTTCGGTCAGGCGCGCGGCCGTGGCGTCGTCGCCCAGCTCGCGTGCCATCGCGGCCAGCATCTCGCCGTCCAGGGCGATCAGGCTGTTGAGCGCCACGTCCTCGCAGTCGAGCGTGTGAGCCGCGGGGACGATCGATGCTTCGTCGTGGACCGGCGAGTTGTCCATCATGGACTCGTCCTTGGCCGCCAGCTTGGTGCCACGGTAGAGCCCACGCCCTACGGGCGACGTGCCGTACTCCAGGAGCCCGTTGCGGTTGCCGTCGCGCATCGCCCACCACCAGTCGTGGTTGGCCAGCAGCACGGGGTACGCGGTCTCGACCAGTCGGCGGTCGCCGGTGCGCAAGGACAGCATGCGCGTGACGAACGAGGCGATCGGCGGCTGGGAGCGGTCGACCCAGGCGTCGTTGCCGGTCAGCAGGCACGGCAGGTTGCCCGCGGGCGTGGCGCCCGCCCACACGGCGGCCAGGTTCTCGGCTGCCACGCGGTCGTCGAACAGGCCCGCCATCAGGCCGTGGTAGACCACGTCGTCGAGCCAGACGCCGAAGCCACCGAACTTCTGCGCGACCCAGTGGCGGCTGAGCAGGGTGTAGGGGCGGCGGTTGACCGGGTCCCACACGCTGTTCCACCCGACCACGTCGCGTACCGCGTCGAGCGCACCGGCCTCGCGACCGGTGTGCAGGGCCGGGTCGCCGCCCCCGGGTGCGGGCGGCGCGAGCGCGGCGCGGGCCGCCGCGAGCGCGGCCTCGGGGCTGGCCGCCACGGCGACGGCGACGCGGCTCTCGGCCATCTCCTCCAGGTTGTAGCGCAGCGCAACCAGCGGCCCTTCGGCATCGCGCGACGCCAGATAGAAGTACCCCTTGGCGTGGTATTCGGCGGCCAGCGCGTCGAGATCGGCATGGCGGGTGATCATCAGCGGCACGCGGACGCCGACAGCGGCCACGTAGTGACCGTCGATCGCGGCCGTGACGACGCCGGTCTCCTCGTCCTGGTGCCAGACGATGTCGTCGCGCCCGTCGACGTGCAGCGCGAGCACGAGCCAGAAGCGCAGGCCCCACTCGCCGAACGCGGTGGCACTCCAGGCGGCGAGCGCCACGTCCGGCACCGGCTTGGACCACGTGAACGTCAGGGCGGTGCCGCCGTGCTTGAGGTCCAGGCACGCGCACGCGCCGTCCACGGTGCGTGGCCCCAGGCGCACGCCCCGGCCCGGCGGGAAGCGCGTGAAGGCGTTGCGGCTGGCGGCGTAGGCGCCGACGCTGACCCGCAGCCCGAGCGGCAGGTGGATCATGTCCGCAGGGTAGACGCTGTCCCACGTGTTCCAGGCACGATCGGCATCGATCGCGCCGCGATAGACGAACGTCATGACCAGGTTCCGGCTAAGCCCAGAACGCGTCGTCGGGCAGGGTGCCGGCGGCATCGGCCGCGTACTCCGGCTTGATCCGCCGCACCACGTACATGTCGATGGCGCCGAGGTGCTTGGTCTCGATTGAGCCGCGCGCCTCGGTCACGAACCGCGATGCCACGTGATGGTACGTGCTGGCCGAGATGTTGAGCGTGCCCGGCTCGCAGACCTGCTCCAGCCGCTGCGCCACGTTCACGGCGTTGCCCCCAGACGTCGTAGGTGAACCGGCGGGTGCCGACCACGCCCGCCACGAGCGGGCCAGTATTGATGCCGATCCTAAGTTCCCACGGCTTCATGCGCAGCATAGACCGCACCTTGTTGCTCTCGGCCATGGGCTTTTGGAACTGCAGGCCTGCGAGGCACGCGTCGAGCGCATGGGTCTTCGTCGCCTCGGTCAAACCGGCGACGCACAGACAGGCATCGCCCATGGTCTTCAGCATCTCGACCCGGTTGGTCGCCGAGATCTCGTCGAACTTGGTGAACTGCTGGTTGAGCTGATCGACAAGCCGTGCGGGCTCCAGCCCCTCGGTCAGGCGCGTGAATTCGCGGAAGTCGGCGATCAGGATCGTCGCCGCCTCGTGATAGCGGGAGCCCATGCGGCCGGTGGCCTTGAGCTCGTCGGCGACCGGCGCCGGCATCACGCTGTGCAAGAGGGTGTCGGAGCGCGCCCGCTCAGCCGCGTGCTTGGCCTCCGCCAGCTCGGTCACCAGATCGTCACGCTCCATCAGGCTGCGACGCAGCTCGAGCTGCGCTATGGCCTGCTGGGCCAGACGGCGCAACACCTCACGCTGGGCCGGCGTCAGGTCGTGGGGGCTGAAGTCGACGACGCAGAGCGTGCCGATGGCGAAGCCATCGCGGTTGATCAGCGGCATGCCACAGTAGAACTTCAGGTGCGGCTCGCCGGTGACGAGCGGAAGGTCCTTGAACCGGTTGTCGAGGGTCAGGTCGGGGGCGTAGATCAGGTCGTTCCCGCACACCGCGGCCGAGCACACAGAGACCTCGCAGGGGCATTCGATGAATTCGGCGGGTAGCCCGTACTTTGCCTTGAACCACTGGCGGCGTTCATCGACCAGGCTGATCAAGGCGACCGGGCAGCGGCAGATCTCGGCGGCCAGCTCGGTAAGGGCGTCGTAGGCGAACTCCGGGGGTGTATCGAGCGTCCGATAGGTGGCCAGCGCCTGCAGACGCTTGGCCTCCTCCGCCAGCGCCAACTCCCTCATCGCCCTGCCCCGCACTGTGCTCGCGCGGGAGCATCGCAGACCGGGTCGACCACGACAAGAGGGCCTAGCGCGGCCGCCACGCCGCCAGGATCTCGGCGGTCGTCATCAAGGCGACCTGATCGGGAATGCGCGGATAGACGTGCTCAATCATGGCCCGGTGGCTCGCCAACGAATAGCCAGTGCACGCATCGGTCGCGACGATCACTGGCAGCCCGCGATCGACTGCATCGTACGCGGTGGCCAGGACGCAAACGTCGGTCTCGACGCCGGACAGGATCACCGCCTCGGCGTCCAGCGCGGCCATGGCGCGCGTGAAGGACCGCGCGGCGAACGCCGAATAGACCTTCTTGTCCACGGTCAACGCGGGTGGGCTCAGCTTGGCGAGCGGGGCGACCACTTCGAGCATGGCGCGCGGCATGCGCCTGAGCGTGACGTCGGGCCAGCGTCGGTAATAGCCCCGCCACGCCCCGCGTGCCGCCTCGGCCCCGCGCGGCGTCACGAAGCGGGTCAGGATGGTGCGTGCCGGAGCGTGGCGGGCGAGCCGCAGCACGTTCGGCAGCACGGCATCAAAGCTGGCCACGCGCCAGGGTGTCGCTTCAGCGAAAACGCGCTGCATGTCCACCGCGACGTGAACCGCGTCGGTGGGGATTGTCATGGCTGGACGAGCACCGCGTGGCGCGGGGCAAAGGCGGCGATCACCGCCGTGTCGGGCCCGAGCGGCGCCGCGGCCCGGTTCTGCTCGAAGACGATCAGGCGCCGGTCCCCCGCCTCGACGATGTAGGTGATGGCGCTGCCGGCGTAGACCGCCTGGACGATCCGTCCCTCCAACCGGTTGACCAAGTCCGCGTCGAGCCCGGCCGCGTCGGCCGCGAGCACGACCTTCTCGGGCCGCACCGCCAGGATCGCCGGCGCGCCCTCGGTCGGCAGCGCATCCTCGGTCGCGATCGCGCCGCCGCCGACCGCCACGCGGCCGCCGGCGACGCGCCCCTCGAACAGGTTGGCGTCGCCCAGGAACCCAGCGACGAAGCGCGTCGCCGGCCGTTCGTAGACCTCGCCCGGCATGCCCACCTGCACCAGCCGGCCTTCGTTGATCACCGCCACCCGGTCGGCGAGCGTCAACGCCTCCTCCTGGTCGTGGGTGACGAAGATCGCGGTGATGCCCACCTCGCGCTGGATCTGCTTCAGCTCGATCTGCATCTCCTGGCGCAGGCGGCGGTCGAGCGCGCCGAGCGGCTCGTCCAGCAGCAGGACGCGCGGCCGGGTGACGAGGGCGCGCGCCAGCGCCACGCGCTGCTGCTGGCCGCCGGACAACTGGCGCGGCTTGCGCGCGCCGAAACCCTCGAGCCGCACGAGCCGCAGCATCGCCTCGACCCGCTCGGCGATGGCGGCGCGCGCCGCGCCGCGCACCGACAGCCCGAAGGCGATGTTCTCGGCGACTGTCATGTGTGGGAACAACGCGTAGTTCTGGAACACCATCCCCAGGTCGCGCCGGTGCGGCGGTACGTCGTTGACCAACTTGCCGTCGATGGCGATGGTGCCGGAATCCAGCGTGACGAAGCCGGCGAAGGCGCGCAGCAGCGTGGTCTTGCCACTGCCGCTGGGGCCCAGCAGCGCCGAGAACGAGCCGTCCTCGAAGGTCAGGCTGACGCCATCGAGCGCCTTGACCGCGCCGTAGGCCTTGCGGACCGCGCGCGCCTCGACCCGGCTCATGAGCCGCGCTCGCCGCCGAAGCGGTAGAGCCGCGCGAACGCCAGCATCAGCCCCATGGACACCAGGATGATGATCGCCGAGATGGCGTTGACCTCGGGCGTGAAGCCCTTGCGGATCGCCGCGTAGATCTCGACCGGCAGGGTCGAGACCCCCGGCGGCGACAGGAAGTACGAGATGACGAACTGGTCGAACGACACCGCGAAGGCGAACAGCGCCGCCGCCACCACGCCCGGCGCAATCACGGGAAAGGACACGCGCACGAACGTCTGCCAAGGGCTGGCGCCCAGGCTGGCCGCCGCCTCCTCGAGCGCGGGGCCGAAGCCGGCCAACCGCGCGCCGACCACGATCACCACGTAGGGTATCGACAGGGCGACGTGGCCGAGCAGGATGGCGTGAAGCCCCCGGCCGATGCCGATCCAGAAGAACAGCACCAACATCGCCGTGCCGATGATCAGCCACGGGATGGTGATGGTCGGCAGCAGCAGCAGGCGCATCAGATTGCGGCCGCGGAAGCGGAAGCGCGCGAAGGCGAGCGCCGCCATGGTGCCGAGCACGGTCGCGATCACCGTGTTGGCGAGCGCGATCAGGATGCTGTTCATGCTGGCGGTCAGCAGGCGTTCGTTGCCGGCGAGTGCCTGGAACCACACAGTGTCCCACTCGATCGGCAGTTCGTAGAGCGCTGAGCGGTTGAACGCCATGACGACCATGACCACGATCGGCATGTAGAGGAACACGAGCACCGCGCCCAGCAGCGCCTGCGACAGCCGGCTCATGACGACGCCCCTTCGGCCCCGGCCAGCCGACCGCGCAGCACCGGCAGCGCCGCCAGCATCACGGCCAGCACGATGGCCAGCAGGATGAACGAGAGCGCCGCGCCGAGCGGCCAGTTGAACACGGTGGTGAACTGGTCCTCAATGACCGTGCCCAGCATGATGCCCTGTGTGCCGCCCAGGATGCGCGGCTCCATGAACGAGCCGACCACGGGCACGAAGATCAGCACCGCGCCGGCGACGAGCCCCGGCAGGCTGAGCGGCAGGACCACGCGCAGGAACGTGCGCGCGGCCGAGGCGCCCAGGCTGCGCGCCGCCTCGATCAGGCTGTCGTCGATCGCCTGCAGCGACAGGTAGCAGGTCAGGATCATGTAGGGGACGAACGAGTGCACCAGGCCGATCACCGTGGCCGGGTAGGAATAGATGATGTCGAGCGCGCCGGCGCCGGGCACCACCCAGTGCACCGCGCGGTCGAGCAGCCCGCCGTCGCGCAGCACGATGGTCCACGAGAAGACGCGGACCAGCCCGTTGCTCCAGAAAGGCAGCACGATCAACAGGAACAGGGCTTCGCGCCAGCAGCCGCGCACGTGGCGGGCGAGCGCGAAGGCGGCCGGGTAGCCGACGACGACGCACCAGAACGTCACGTCGAGGCCGAGCCGGACCGAGCGCCAAGTCAGGTCGCGGTAGAAGTCCTTCTCGAGGAATGCCGCGTAGTGCTTGAGCGTCAGCGCGGGCTCGCGCCCACCGATCGGCGCCACCGTCAGCACGCTGAAGCACAGCATGGCCGCCAGCGGCAGGAAGATGGTCAGCAGCAGCCACAAATAGGCCGGCGCCGTCAGGCCGACGATGGCCCGACGGCGCCGCGCGGTTTCGGACACGTCGGTCCCGCTACTCGGCGAAGTAGGTCTTGGTCTCCTGCCACAGCTCAAGGTACGCCTGCCGGCGCTCCTCGGGGATCGGCGCCATGAACTGCAGCCGTTCGCCGACCGCCGGGTCGCCCAGCACGACGCGATTGAACGCGCCCTCGGGCAGGGCCGCCATGGCTTCGGCGTTGGCCGAGGCTGGCGCGCCCACCTCGGTGTCCCACTTCACGTAGAACTCGGCCGAATCCATGAAGTCGATGAAGGCGTGGGCGCCGTCGGGGTTGGGCGCGCCGGCCGCGATGGAGAGGCCGTCGAGCCAGCCGATCGCGCCCTCGGGCGGGATGACGAACTCGACCGGCAGGCCGAACGCGGTCTTGCTGCGCGAGGCCGAGCCCGACCAGTAGGTCGCCAGGTCGAAGGCGCCCGAGGACATCAGCTTGTTCCACTCGTCCTCTGACGACCAGAACGTGGCGATCTGGCCCTTGAGCGCGCGCAGCTTTTCCCGGATCACGTTCATGTCCGCCGGATCGTTCATGTTCTGGCCGGTCGCCAGCGCGGCGAGCTGCACCGCCTCGACCGCGTCGTCGCGCCAGCCCACGCGGCCGGCGTTGGCCGGGTCCCACAACGCGCCGATCGAACCGGGCGCGCCGAGCTTCTCGGTGTTGTAGGCGAACGAGGTCACGCCCCACAGCCAGGCGACGCCCATGACCTTGCCGTCGATGTTGAGCATCGCGTTGTCACGGTAGGCCGGGGTCAGCGCGCCCCAGTTGCCGATCTTGGATGTGTCGATCGGCTGGATCAGCCCTTCGGCCGCCGCGTCGCCGGTGAACGACGAGTTGATCAGCACCACGTCGTAGGTGCCCGGGCTGGTGCGCAGCTTGGTCAGCATCTCCTGTTCGGAGTTGAAGTAGTCGTGCTCGACCTTGATGCCGGTCTTTTGCTCGAACAGCTCGACCGCCCACGCCTCGTCGGTGCCGTAGCCCTGCCAGTTCAGCACCCGGATAGTGCCCTCGGCGTGCGCCGTGCCGGCGAGCGCGAGCAGCGCCGTGCCCGCCACGAAGGCGGCGCCGAACGCGCGCCGCGACCCCCAGAATCCCTTGTCCACCATTCGTCTCTCCCTGAACTTCGCGGCCCATTGGGTAAGCGGGCCGCCCTGGCAGGCATTCAGGCTTGGAGCCGGGCGACTGTCAAGAACGCGCCGGCTCAGCCGAGCGGCGCGAAGTCGAGCACCTGGCGCTGGAAGTGGGCGAGCGGCGTCTCCCAGCGCGCGAGCGGGCCGATGGTCGACCCGGCGGCCAGCCCCTGCTGCACCGCCTCGCAGGCATAGATGTCCTCGCGCATGACATCCTCGGACTCGAGCGCGTGGCCGCCCGAGCCGTCGACGAACAGGCGACCGAACGCGCCGCTCGCCGTGATGACGTGATCGGGCAGCGGACCGGGGCTGGGCGCGGGCGCGTGGTCCAGCGCCTCGGGGCCCGCGAACAGCCGGACGACGATCTCGGACAGGTCTGCCGCGACAGGGATCACGTGAAACGTGCTCCACGACGTGGCGGTCTCGAAGAACGCAATGTTGGGGAACAGCCACTGGTACGAGGCGCCGTAGTTGGGCGGGATGCCGTCGATCACGGGCAGCGCGCGGTCGTTCGCCGCCATGCCCGGCTTGAGCGGCCGGTAGAAGGTGATGTGGCGTCCTGCCGGCACCCACTGCTGGCGCGTGAAGTCGCCGTCGCCGAGCGACACGGCGTGCAGCAGCGGCAGGTGATAGCCGTCGATGAAGTTCTCGGTGACGATCTTCCAGTTGGCGCGGCAACGGAACGTCATGACACCGACCTCGACCAGCCGCGTGGGATCGTGCGGCCGGGTCTGGCCGGGTTCGTGGGTCGCGATGGTCGCCGGCATATCGGCCAGCCATTTGTCGAACCCCCCGCCTGCGTCGGCGGCGGAGACAAACACGTGGTTGCGCCAGAGACCCAGCCGCGCAGGGCGCAGGCCGAGGCACCCGGCGTCGAGGTCCGGGAACTGGTCGCGCCCGAGCGTCACGGCGATTAGCCGGCCATCCAGGTCTTAGGTCCAGCCGTGATAGAAGCAGCGCAACGCCCGGCCCACGTTGCCGGGGCCTTCGACCAGGCGCGCGCCCAGGTGCCGGCAGGCGTTGTGGAAGGCGCGCAAGGTTCCATCGCGGTCGCGCAGCACGATCAGCGACCGATCGCCCGCCTTGAACCGCGCCCGGCTTTGCGCGACGCTTGGCCGATCCGCACGAGGAGATCGCCGTGGCCGAACAACAAACCGGCGCCGCCGCCGGCAAGCTGGTGATCCGGAACATCGGGCTCATGCTGTCGGGCGATCTGGCGCGCCCGATCCTGGACGCCGACACCATCGTCGCCGACAAGGGCACGATCGTCGCCGTAGGCAAGGCGGCCGACGTGGACGCGGGCGGTGCCGCGACGGTGATCGACGCCAAGGGAACCACCGTCGCGCCGGGCCTGATCGACAGCCACGTGCACCCGGTCTTCGGCGACTGGACCCCGCGGCAAAGCCAGCTCGGCTGGATAGACAGCTTCCTCAACGGCGGCGTCACCACCATGGTTTCAGCCGGCGAGGTGCACCTGCCCGGCCGGCCCAAGGACGTGGTCGGCGTCAAGGCGCTGGCGGTGACCGCGCAGCGCGCCTTCGCGGGATTCCGTCCCGGCGGGGTCAAGGTGCTGGCCGGCGCGCCGGTGATCGAACAGGGCATGGTCGAGGACGACTTCAAGGAGTTGGCAGCCGCCGGCGTCACCCTGCTGGGCGAGGTCGGCCTGGGCGGCGTCAAGGCCGGCGACGAGGCCAAGCACATGGTCGCCTGGGCGCGCAAGTACGGCATCCAGAGCACGATCCATACCGGCGGGCCGTCGATCCCCGGATCGGGCCTGATCGACCGCGACGTGGTCATGGAGGCCGACGCCGACGTCATCGGCCACATCAACGGCGGCCACACCGCCCTGCCCTTCGACCAGATCCGCGACCTGTGCGCGGACACGCGGCGGTCGATCGAGATCGTACACAACGGCAACGAGAAGGCGGCGCTGCACGCGCTGCGCATCGCCCGCGACATCGGCCAGCTCGAACGCGTGATCCTGGGCACCGATTCGCCCGCCGGCTCGGGCGTGCAACCGCTGGGCATCCTGCGCCTGATCGCCATGCTCGCGGCATTGGGCGACGTGCCCGCCGAACAGGCGTTCTGCCTGGCCACAGGCAACACGGCGCGCCAGCGCCGGCTGGGTTGCGGCCTGGTCGAACCGGGGCGGGCCGCCGACTTCGTCATCATGGACAAGGCCCAGCATTCGGCCGGGCGGACCATCCTGGACAGCGTGCGCCTGGGCGATATCCCCGGCATCGGCATGGTGGTGATCGACGGTGTCGTGCGCGTCGGGCGCAGCCGCAACACGCCGCCGGCCACCATCGTGCCAGAGGTCGTGGCGTGATCCGCGCCGCTGTCCTGGCGCTGGCCTTCGCCCTGGCCGCGTGCCAGGCGCCGATCGAGTCCCCGGTCACCATCGGCGGCGAGGCGGCGGCCTTTGACCCGCGCCTGCCCGGCCTGTGGTACGCGGTCGACGGCACGGGCCCGGAGGCGTTCCGCACAAGCGTGCTGATCGCGCCGCGCGCCGGGACCGACCGGCTCGACGTGCTGACCGGCTACGCCGAGCCGGGCAGCGAGCCCGTCGCGACCGAGGACGCCTGGCGCCGCTTCGGCGCCTTCGGCGCGACCGTGCGGGCCACGCGCCTGCTCGACCGCGTCGTCTACGTCGCCGAGCGGGATCCGGACGTGGGGCACGACTACACCACCAGCCGGCGCAAGCCCGGATTGATCCTGTTCACCGTCGCCATCGACGAGCGCGGCAACCTCTACCTCTCGGGCCTGTCGGGCGACCGCATCAAGAAGTACGGCGCGGGCTACGGCATCCATCTGATCGAGGAGTCGATCGAGGGCGACGACACCTACCGCCTGCTCGATGCCACCGAGAGCGAGCTGCGCACGCTGCTGGTGGCGTTGGGGCCCGCGCTGTTCTCCGAGGTTTGGGGACCGTTGCACCGTGTGGCGGACGACGAGGCACCCCTAGAGGTCAAGGGCCAGAGCGCTCCATGACGTAGCGATCCAGGTCGGCGGTGGCGACGCCCGCGCGCAACGGCACGCAGTGGTCGGGTTCCTCCTGGACCACGGTGTGACCCTCGTCCAGCAGCCGACCAAGGAACCCGTCGAGCCGATCGCCGCACGCGCCCGCAATGTCGTGCAGCACCAGGACGCTGGAGGATGATGCACGCACCATGGCCAACGCGCGCTCGACCCAGCCGTCGCGATCGTCCCAGTCGTGAGGCACGTTGTCCCACAGGACGCACGTGTAGCCCCCGGCGATCAGATGATCGCGCGCCGCGGCGTTGAGCAGCCAGTGGTCCGCTTGGCCGCCGTCGCCGAACGGGCGGAACAGGGGTGGCACATGGCCGAGCGCGCCGATCGCGGCCTCGGCCCGCTCGATTTCGGCGCACGCGTCCGCCGCCGACAGGTACCCGAGCGGCGTCGCGTGGCTGTACGTGTGGTTGCCGACGCGGTGACCCTCGGCGCGGGCGCGCGCGGCGAGCGCCCAGCCTTCCGGCGTCGCCACCTGGCGGCCGACGACGAAGAACGTCGCGCTCAACCCCCGTCGCGCCAGGGTTTTGAGCACCGCCGGCGTCGCCTCGGTCGGACCGTTGTCGAACGTCAGGCAGACCCGCGCCACGATTCCTAGCGAGGACCCAAAGTGACGGACATCATCGGCTGTCATCCCCGGGCCGGCCGCGGGTCGGAACCAGGGACCCATGTCCTACGGTCGTGTCGACGCCTTGGATTCCCGGTTCGCTGCTGACGCAGCGCCCGGGAATGACACCTAGAGCAGCGGAAACGACCACGGCGATCGAGCGCTAGCGCAGGCCGTCCTTGCCGACGACCTCGTGCTTCTGCAGGCCGCCGATGCGCGGCAGCGGCCGGCCGCTGTCGGCGACCGCGACCGCGACGACGATCTCGTCGGCGCGCGGCGCGTCCGCCACGTGCACCTCGATCGCGTCGAAGTGACTGCGCACGAATGCTGCGTCCTTGTGGCCGAGCGGTACGTCGATGGCGATGCCGGGCCCGCCCATCTTCTTGGCCGAGGGCACCAGGGCCGCGCCCTTCTCGACCGCCGCGCGCAGCGGCTTGCCGAGGCGCGGGTGCAGGATCGCTGCGGCGTGCTCCAACTCGCCGCCCTCGCCCACCACCGCGGCCTTGCCGAAACTCTCGATCGCCTCGGGCCTGACGCCCAGCGCCGCCACGGCCTTGCGGCCCAGCAGATCGCCCAGCTCCTCGCCGATCACCATCAGTTCCTCGAGGTCCTCGACGTAGCGCCTGGCGAACGGGTTGGCGATGACCGCGACCGCCGCAGCCTTGCGGGTCGGCGGGTCGATGGTCCGCCCCATCTCGGTGCGCGTCTCCTCGACCACGGTCAGCAGCCGCCGGATCCTGGCCTGGGTCATCGCAAACCGTCCTCTCCCTTGATCTCGTGCACCGCGAGGCCTCCGGCGCGGGCGTGCACGCGCGCACCCGTGGTCATGACCAGGATCAGCACCATCTCTCGCGCGCGCGGCGCATCCGCCAAGCCGACCTCGATGGCATCGAAATGGCTGCGCACGTAGGACGCGTTGATGTGGGTCACCGGTACGTCGATGCGCGTGCCCGGCCCGCCAACCTTCTTTGTCGAGGGCACGATCGCCTTGGCGCCGCCCAGCACCTCGCGCATGCCGTAGCCGCCGGGCGCGTGCCACAGCGCGCCGTGTTCCAGTTCGCCGGCCTGGCCGACGATCGCCGCCTTGCCGTAGCCCTGGACCGCCTTGGCGCCGCCCAGCGCCTCGGCTAGCCGCCGCGCCATGGCCAGGCCGAGCGGCTTGAGGTCGTCCATCATGGGCTGGATGTTCTCGACATAGGCGCCGGCGTAGGGATTCTCGATCACCGCCGCGACCCAGCCGCGGCGCAGTGGCACGGCGGCACGCGGGCCGCCTTCGTGAAAGACGTCCTCGACGCCGACCACTATCTTGCGCACCACGATGTCGACCACCGCGTTCTCCCGTTCGCCGTCACGCCTGGCGGGATTCGATCACGGGGCGCGCGGCGCTGTCCAGGGCGAGGACGCGCCAGACGCCGCGCAAGGCCAGCGCCGCGCCTGCGATCAGGCCGCGATCCGCCATGGCCTGGGCCGCGATCGCGCCTTGGTCGAGCGCCTCGGCGATCTCGGCGGGACCAAGCGGCCCGACCGCGACCGTGACCAGACGATCGCCCAGGTCGCTGTCCGGGTCGAGCAAACGCGCCGGCCGGCGCTCGATCGCCGGATGCCCAGGCAGGTCGACGGCGTTGGCGATCAGGGTCGCGGCCGCGTCGGCGCCGGCGGCCGTGGCGGCCAGGACGGTCGCCGCGTCGGCGATGCCGAGCGAGAAGCTGCGCCCACCCCGGCCGCTGGTGGCGATGCCGCGCACCGGCGAGTACGCGTCCAGCCGCGCCACGGCATCGAGCGCCGGGCGCGCCACGTCCGCGACGATGCCAGCGTCGAAGGTCGCCCCCGGCGCCAGGTGGAACGCGATGTCGCCGCCGTCGTTGACGTAGGCCATGGCCAGGTCGCGGCCCGCGACCATGGCCTCGAGCATGGCGTCGGCGACGGCGCCGGCCACGGCGGCCATGGGCGATACAAAGACGTCCGCGAAGGGCGCCACGGCGGCGACCATGCGGCGCGCCACGGCCCCGCTCGGCGGCTGGCCATGGGGGGCACGCAAGCGCGGCAGCTCGGCCACCAGCGCGGGCAGGACGGCGGGAAACGCCGCCGTCGCCTGGGCGTACGCCCGCTCGATCTCGGCCTTATCGCCCCGCGCGCCGATCACCAGATCGATAGGCCCGTGGTTCAGATGCAGGCGGTGGCCCACAAGGCGCGTGGCGAGCGCCCCGTCGGTCACGGCGCGCCGGTGCCGCCGGGCCGGGGCACCGTGGGCCAAGGGTTGTCCGCGCGCCACGGCGTCGCGCGGGCCTCGGCACGGCGCACCACGTCGGCGAGTGGCACCACGTGGTCCATGTGGCCGCCCAGGTCCCGGTAGTCGGCGGTCGCAAGGGTGAACTCGATGGGCGCCACCAGGGCCGGCGTCGGCACGTAGCCGAAGGCGCCGTCGGGCAGGCGCGTGACGTCAACCATGAAGGTGATGCCACCGCCCGGCCACACGGTGACCGGCGCGCCGCCGCACGTGACGCGGGTCAGCATGCTCTGCACGGAGCGGGTCAGGCGCACCGGGTTGGCGGTCACGCCGGCGCGCAAGGACCCGCCGGCCCCGGCCATGAACAGGACGGTGGCGAGCGCGGGTTCGCAATTCTCGCCGATGCGCTCGACCACCGCGCGCACCGGTTCGGGCATGGCGGCGGGAACGGGCCGGCACGCCGCGTCGAGCACGTACCACGCCGAGTCCTCGCCGGTCGTCGAAACCATCAGGAGCCTGAGCCCCGGCCAGGCGATCTTGGGGTTGATCGCCTCGACGATGGTCAGCGGGTCGGTGACGTCGGTGCCGCCCCAGCCGCTGCCCGGCTCGGCGACCTGGAAGTAGCGCCCCGGGGTCGACTTGCGCCCGCGCACCCGTATGCCCGCCGGGCGCATGTCGAGGAACCGGCCCGCCTGGTGCTCGGTCAGCACGCCGGTGATGTGGTCGTCCACCACGATCACCTCGTCCACATGGTCGCGCCACTGGCGCGCGAACATGCCGATGGTGGCCGAGCCGCAGCCGACACGCATGCATTCCTCGATCACGCCGTCGATCACCGGCGCGCGCCCCGCGCCGAGCGTCATCGAGGCACCACCCTCCACGGTCAGTTCGACCGCCTGCTTGTTGCACAGCGCCAGCAGCGTGTCGCACGTCACCGTGCCCTCACGCTTCGAGCCGCCGGTCAGGTGGCGCACGCCGCCCAGCGACAGCATCTGCGAGCCGTACTCGGCGGTGGTGACGTGACCGACCTCCTCGCCCTGGGCGCGCACGGCCGCGCGCTCGGCCCCGACGTGGCGGTCGGTGTCGATCTTCACCTTGACGCCGCAATAGCTGAAGATCCCCTCGGTCACGACGGTGACGGTATCGAAGCCTTCGTGCTCGGCCGCGACGATGAACGGCGCCGGCTTGTAGTCCGGGTACGTGGTGCCCGAGCCGATGCCGGTGACGAAGGTCGGCGCGCCAGCCACCACCTCGCCGTTCCAGCCTTCCGCGCCGGCCAGGAAAGGCACCATGGCCCCCTGGTCGCGGGCCACCTTCTGGGCCAGCAGCAGCGGATCGGTGCGCGTCAGCACGCCAGCGACGTTGGCGTAGCGGTCACAGGCACCGGGGCGCCCCGGACGAATACGGCACAGCACCGGGCAGGCGTCGCAGCGCACGATGCCTTGCGCGCGGTCCTCGTCGGTCAGGGCTTCAGTCATGGCGCCATCCTAACAGGTCCCCTCCCCGGCCAAGACCCCACACCGTCTCATTGTGGCTCCCGACGCACTGGCATATAATGCCATAGCAAGAATAGAGGTCCGCCGATGCCGACGCGCAACATCGTGCTCACCCAACGCCAGGCGGACCTGGTCGAACGTCTCGTATCGTCGGGCCGCTACCAGAACGCGAGCGAGGTGCTGCGCGCGGGCCTGTGTTTGATCGAAGCGAAGGCGGCCGAGGATGAAGCCCGCCTCCAGGCCTTGCGCGAGGCGGTGCGCGCCGGGATCGCCGATATCGAGGCTGGTCGATTCGTGACCTTCGGGTCGCGGACCGAGCTGCGCGATCACCTGAACGCCATCGCGGACGACGCGATCGCCGAGGGCGCCAAGCGCGGCAAGCGCATCGCGTGACCGGCGCGCGGCCCTGGCGCATCCGGCTGTCGGACGCCGCCGCCACGGACCTCCGGGACATCCTGCGTTGGACCGCCGAGCGTTACGGCGCGGCACCAGCGCGCACCTACCGCACGACCCTGGTCTCCGCGATCGAGGGCCTGGCCCCCGGGCCTGGCGCGCTTGGCGTACGCGATCGGCCCGAGCTGGGGCCAAGCCTCTACACATTGCACCCCGCGCGTACCGGGCGCCGGGCGCGGCATCTCATCCTGTTCCGTGTCCACGGCTCCACCATCGACGTCCTGCGCATCCTGCACGACGCCATGGACCTGCCCCGCCACGTCCCTGATGCCTGATCGTCATCTGACCTTGCCCGCCGCGCGCAGCAGGGCGTGCAGGCGGTGCGGCAGCACGGGCACCGCGGCGGGACGCACGCCCGTGGCGTGCTCGATGGCGCCCAGGATCGCCGGCGCGGTCGGGATCAGGGCGGGCTCGCCGATGCCCTTGGCGCCGAACGGCCCGAGCGGCTCGGGGTCCTCGATCAGGCGCACCTCGATCGGCGGCACATCGCCGAAGGTGGGGATCAGGTAGTCGTGCAGGTTGGTCGTGCGGCCCGGTAGGAATTCCTCCATCAGGGCGAGGCCCAGCCCTTGGGCGATGCCGCCGTGGATCTGGCCCTCGACCAGCAACGGGTTGATGGCGCGCCCGACATCGTGCGCCGCGACGATGCGCCGCACCTTGACCGTGCCGAGCGCCCGATCCACCTCGACCTCGGCCATCTGGGCGGCGAAGGCATAGGTCGCGTAGGGGCTGCCCTGGCCGTCGGCGTCGAGCCGCGTCGTCGGCGGGTCGAAGCGACCTTCGCCGACGAACACGTCGCCGTTGATGTCGGTCTCCAGCCGGCGCAGGTCGATGGTGCGCGCGGTGCCGCGGTCGCGCACGGCGACCGCGCCGCGACCGAACTCGACGAGCGCGGAGGCGCCCGCGTTGGCGTGGCGCAGGATGCGCGCGCGCAGGTCGCGCCCGGCCAGTTCCGCCGCCTTGCCCGAGACGAAGGTCTGACGCGAGGCCGAGGTCTTGCCCGCGTCGGCCGTGCGGTCGGTATCGCCCGTCACCAGGGCGAGCGCCACGACCGGAACGCCCAGCGCCTCGGCGCAGATTTGGGCCATAACAGTGTTCGAGCCCTGACCCACGTCGAGCGCCCCTGAATAGAGAGTCAGGCCGCCTTCACGCGACAGACCGACGCGCATGGTCGAGGGGTTCGACATCGAGGTGTTGCCGATGCCGTACCACATGCAGCCGACCCCGACGCCCCGGCGCATCGCACCGCCCGTGCCATTGAACGCTTGGGCGTCCGCGCGGGCGCGCGTCCAGTCCTCGCGCAAGGCCTCCAGGCACGCGGCCAGGCCCGCCGAATGGTCGAGCCGCTGGCCGGTCGCCGTGACATCGCCCTTGCGCAGCGCGTGATCGAGCCGGAAGGCGAGCGGATCGCGTGCCAGCCGTGCGGCGAGCGCGTCCATCAGCGCCTCGTGCGCCAGCGCCGCCTGGGGCACGCCGAAGCCGCGGAACGCGCCGGCCGGCGTGCGGTTGGTGTAGACGGCGGCGCTGGTCGCCCTGACCGCGCCCATGCGGTAGGGGCCGCACGCGTGGATCGGCACGCGGTCGGCGACCGTCGGCCCCCACGAGGCGTAGGCGCCGGTCTCGAAATCGCCATGGAACGCGAAGCCGGTGATGCGCCCCGCCCCGTCCGCCGCCAGCCGGGCGGTGATGCGCGAAGGGTGCCGCTTGGTGGTCGAGGCCATGGATTCGGGCCGCGTGTAGGTGCAGCGCACGGGCCGGCCGAGCACCCATGCGGCCACGGCGACCAGCGGCTGAACCGAGATATCTAGCTTGCCGCCGAAACCGCCGCCGGTTCCGGTCGGCACGATGCGCACGGCCTCGGGCCCCAGACCCACGACGCGGGCGATCTCGTCGCGGTCCATGTAGGGCGTCTGGGTGCACGCGACGACCTCGATGCGGTTGCCGACACGGCGCGCGTAGCCGGCTTCGGGCTCGATGTAGGCGTGCTCGACGAAGCCGGTGGCGACCGTCATCTCGACCACGTGCGCGGCGGCGGCGAACGCCGCGTCCACGTTGCCCCGCGCGACCCGGCCGCGCGCCAGCACGTTGTCGGCGCGCCCGTCGTGCACCAACGCCGCACCCGGCGCCAACGCCTCGTCGACCGACGCGACCGGTGGCTCGACCGTCCAGGCGATCGGCAGCTCGTCGTCGCGGATCGCCTCGACGGTCGCCAGGTCGCCGACCAGCGCGACGACCGCCTCGCCGGCGAAGCGCACGTGGCCCTCGGCCAGCACGGGCTGGTCCTTGATATGCGGGTAGATGCCGAAGCTGTTGGCGCCGGGCACGTCGGCAGCGGTCAGCACCCGCGCGAGCCCCGGGTAGCGGGCGTGCAACGCACCGAACGAGCCCAGGGCAAAGCGCGCGCGGGCGTGGGGCGAACGCACGGCGCGCAGCCACAGCGCGTCCGCCGGCGCCCGGTCGGCGCCGAACGCCTCGCGCCCGGTGACCTTGTCGTGGCAGTCCACGCGCGGCAGGGCCGTGCCCACCGGGCCCAGCCCGTCGGCGGGCGCGACCGCGCCGTCCAGCGCGTGCATCACGGCCTGGACGATCGCGCGATACCCCGTGCAGCGGCACAGCACGCCGCCCAGTGCGTCCTCGACCTCGGCGGCGCTGGGGCGCACGTTGCGCGCCAGCAACGATGCCCCCGCCATCAGCATGCCAGGCGTGCAGATGCCGCACTGCGCCGCGCCGAAGCGCTGGATCGCCGCCTGCAACGGCGCGAGCGCGCCGTTGGCAGCCAGACCTTCGACGGTGGTGACGCGCGCCCCGGCGACCTGGGCGACCGGGGTCAGGCACGCACACACCTGACGGCCGTTCACCAGCACCGTGCACGCGCCGCAATCGCCCGCGTCGCAGCCGACCTTGGTGCCGGTCAGGCCCAGGTCGTCGCGCAGCGCGCGGGTCAGGCGGCGCGCGGGCGGCACGGCGAGCGCGACCGGCCGGTCGTTGACGTGGAAGCGGATCGGCGCGGTCATGCGGCGAGGCGGTCGAGCGCGCGGCGCACGAGGATCAGCGCCGCCTCGCGCCGGTAGGCTGCCGAACCGCGCACATCGTCGATCGTCGCCAGATCGGCTAGGTGTAGGGCCTCGGCCGCCGCGCCCAGGTCGGGCCCCATGGGCCGTCCGGCCAGCACGGCCTCGAGCGCGCCGAGCCGGCGCGCGACGGGCGAGCACGCGCCGATCGCGACACGCGCCCGGCCGACGGTGCCACCGGCGCCGGGCTCCAGCGTCGCCGCCACCATGACGATCGAGATCACCAGGTAGCGGCGCGCGCCCAACTTCAGGAAGGTCGTCCGCGTGCCCTCGGCTAGGCGCGGCACGTGGATCGCGGTCACAAGCTGGTCGGGCCGGCGCGCGGTCCGCCGGTTGCCGAGCACGAAGTTGTCGAGCGGCACGCGCAGGGCGCCCTTCGCGTCGCGCAGTTCGACTTCGGCGTCGAGCGCCATCAGGGCCGGGATGCCATCGGCAGCCGGCGAGGCGTTACACAGGTTGCCGCCCAGCGTGCCGCGGTTCTGCACCTGAACGCCGCCGACCTCGCGCGCCGCCTGGCGCAGGCCGTCGAACTGCGCCGGCAAGTCCGCCTCGAGCACGTCGGTCCAGGTGGTCGTCGCGCCGATGCACCAACCATCGCGCGTCGCCACGATGCCGCGCAGGCCGGCGATGGCGCTGACGTCGAGCACGTCTTCGTCCACCGCGGTGCCGACGCGCGCCGGGAAGTGATCGGTGCCGCCGGCGAGAACGACCCGCGACCGCTCAGCGAGGAGGCGCAGGGCGTGATCGAGCTCGGTCGGCCGCTCGTAGGATGCCATGGACCAGTCTAGCGCATCGCGGCGCCTACGCGGCGCGGCGCAGCACGCGGCCCGGCGTGGCGCCGGTTGCCGCGCCGTTGCGCCAGACCGGCTGGCCGTTGACCATCACCAGGTCGATGCCGGCGGCAGGGCGGATCGGCTGCTCGAACGTCGCGGTGTCCACGATGGTCGCCGGGTCGAACAGCACCAGGTCGGCGAACGCGCCGGGGCGCACCACGCCGCGGTCCTTCAGGCCGAAGTTGGCGGCCGGCAGGCTGGTCATGCGGCGCACGGCGTCCTCGAGCCGAAACAGCCCGACGTCACGCGCGTAGTGGCCGAGCACACGGGCGAACGCGCCCCACAGGCGCGGGTGCGGGTGCGCGTCGTGGGGCAGGCCGTCCGAACCGATCATGGTCTCGCGGTACGCCAGGATGCGGCGCACGTCGGCCTCGTCCATCAGGAAGAAGATGCCGCCAGCGGGCATCAGGCGCTCGATCGCCGCGCGCGGCGCCACGCCCCACGCGGCCGCCACGTCGTCTAGATCGCGTCCCGCCATCTCGGGGTGCGGGATCGACCAGGCGACCATGATGCGGCCGTCGCGATCGTCGGCGTCCTCGGGCAGCAGCACGGTGGAGCCGGCGACGTAGGGGTAGGCGTCGAGCGCAACGCGCTGGCGCGCCTGCGCTGCGGCGACCTGGTCGAGCGTCGCCCCGCTGCGCCCATGGTTGCGCTGGCCGGCGACCTTGTGATGCGACAGGACCACCGGCAGGCGGGCGCGCAGGCCGATGGCGAAGGCTTCTTCGAGCGCCTCGGACACCCGGTCGCCTTCATCGCGGATGTGGGTGCAGTAGAGCCCACCGGCTTCGGCCGCGGCACCCGCCAGCGCGACCACCTCGGCGGTCGGTGCGGCGTGGCTCGGCTTGTAGGCCAGACCGGTCGAGAAGCCGACCGCACCCGCCGCCATGGCCTCGCGCACGTGCGCGCGCATGGCTTCAATCTCGGCCGGCGTGGCGGCGCGGTCGAAGCGGTCCATCGCCCCGGCACGCAAGGTCATATGGCCGACCAGCAGCGTCGCGTTGGTCGCCGGTGGTGTGCGCCCGAGCGTCGCGACGTAGGATTTGAAGGTCGGGAAGCGGAACCAGCTCTCGTCGCCCAGCAGGTCGAGCGGCGGCGTCGGGCGCGTCTCGGTCACCAGCGGCGCCAAGCTGACGCCGCAGTTGCCGACCACGACGGTGGTCACCCCCTGGCTCGTCTTGGGCATGACCGCGCGATCCGACAGCAAGAGCCGGTCGTCGTGGGTGTGCACGTCGATGAACCCGGGCGCAACGACGCGGCCCGCGCCGTCGATCTCGAGGCTGGCCCGGCGCCCCGCCAGATCGCCCACGGCCACGACGCGGTCGTCGCCCACGGCGACGTCGGCGCGCACGCGCGGCGCGCCGGTGCCGTCGATCACGTCGGCGCCCCGGATGATTAGGTCGTAGGTGTCGTGCCGCGCCGCCATGATCCGCACCCTCTCGGCGGGGCGACGATGGCAAACCGTCCGCGCCGGCGCAAGATGGCGGTGGCCGGTCAGCGTGGTGACGACGCCATCAATCCCGCGGTCGGTGTTCCGATCAATCCGGGCGGGGGGGGACGAGCGTCCAGCGTGGCGCGCAGCGACCCCAGGCGACGGCGGCCTCGTGCCGTGATCGCCAGCCGCGCCTCGGGGCCGTTCGACGCGCTCAGCAGGGCTGCCCGGTGCAGCGCGACGAGGCGCCCTTCGACGGCTTGACGCTCAATGTTCGACCACGGCGGCCACCTCGTGACGATCCCCTCGATCCTCGCCGCGCCGCCCGCGGCGCAGCGGAGACATGATGGCATCGACTGATTGTAATTGTAACTTATTCTCAATTACTCTATCGTTCAGCTTATGAAGCGTCGCGGGCCACGTCTGGGTGGGCACGCGATCAACGCTGAGCCAGCCAGGCGCAGGACGTCAGTCGGCCGTCGGCTCCGACGGGCCGGGACCAGCCCGGCGTGGGCGCCGTGGAAACGCGAGGTTGGAGGACACGATGGAGCGAGACACCGATCTGGCCGGCCTCGCCGAGCTCAGTGACGCCGATGAGCTGTTGGTCTGGTGCGTGCGATCACTGATCGCCCAGCGTGGCGCCTGGCCCGAGGTCCGGGCCGAACTGCGCCGACGGTGCAGCCTGATCACCTGCGAGGCGGCCGCGCACGCCCTGGGTCGCATGCTCGACCGCATAGGCGCGACCTCGCCACGGGACCTCTACCTGCACCAGCCGCACTGCCCGTGCCTGGGCGAGGACGAGGTCGCGCTGCTGATCGCCGACGCGGGCATGTTGGGCGACGTGCTGGCGGTGAAGGACCTGCATGTATCCTAGTTCGGCGGCACCGCGCCGGCCGAGCGGCCCGCACCGCGGCTGACCGTGATCGAGGGCGCGGCGCCGTAGACACCCCGCGCGCGCTCAGGCGCTCGGCAGCAAACTCCTCGGCATCAAGTCGAGGAACGCGCCCTCGAGCACCAGCCGCTTGATCCGCTCCAGATCGGGCGCGAACACCCGGTCACGATCCCAGCGGCGGACGCGGGTGCGGATCAGGGCGTGCGCTTGTTCCAGCGCGCGGCTCGAACGCAGCGGCCGGCGGAATTCGATACCCTGGGCCGCCGCGAGAAGCTCGATCGCGACGATGCCGGCCACGTTGTCGGCCATGTCGCCGAGCCGGCGCGCCGCGAACGTCGCCATGCTGACATGGTCCTCCTGGTTGGCCGAGGTCGGCAGGCTGTCGACGCTCGCGGGATGGGCCAGCACCTTGTTCTCGCTGGCCAGCGCGGCCGCCGTGACCTGGGCCAGCATGAAGCCGGAGTTGAGCCCGCCCTTGGCCACAAGGAACGGTGGCAGGCTGGAGAAGTGGGCATCGGTCAGCAGCGCGACGCGCCGCTCGGCCAGCGCGCCGATCTCGGCCAGGGCGATCGCTAGCACGTCGGCCGCCATGGCCACCGGCTCGCCGTGGAAATTGCCGCCCGACAGCACTTCGCCGGCCTCGGCGAGCACCACCGGGTTGTCCGAGACGCCGTTGGCCTCGCGCTCCAGAACGGCCGCCGCGTGGCGCACCATGTCCAGGCACGCGCCCATGACCTGGGGCTGGCAGCGCAGCGAATAGGGGTCCTGGATGCGGTCGCAATCCTCGTGGCTCTTGCGGATGGCGCTGCCCTTGAGCAACCCCCGCAGAGCGTCGGCGACGGCGATCTGCCCCGCCTGGTTGCGCGCCGCGTTGAGCCGCGGGTCGAACGGCGCGTCGCTGCCCAGCGCCGCATCGACGCTGAGCGCGCCGGCCACCAGCGCCGCCGCCATCAGCCGCTCGGTCAGAAACAGGCCTTCGAGCGCCAGCACGGTCGAGACCTGCGTGCCATTGAGCAGCGCCAGCCCCTCCTTCGCTTCGAGCACCAGCGGCGCCAGCCCGGCCCGACGCAGACCGGTCCTCGCGCCGATCATCCGACCACCGTGGCGCACCTTGCCGACACCGATCAGCGCGCAACTCATGTGGGCGAGCGGCGCCAGGTCGCCCGAGGCGCCGACCGATCCCTTGGACGGGATGCACGGGTGGACGCCCGCGTTGTAGAGCGCGAGCAGCGCCTCGACGACCACGGGGCGCACGCCCGAGCGCCCCTGCGCCAACGACATCGCCTTCAAGAGCAGGACGCGCCGCACCACGCGGTCATTGAGCAGCGGCCCCGTCCCCGCGGCGTGGCTCAGCACGATGCGGCGTTGCAACTCGCGTACGTCGCGCGCAGGGATCGCCGTGCGCGCCAGGCTACCGAACCCGGTGTTGACGCCGTAGACGCGCTCGTCACCCGCCGAGATGCGCGCGACCAGGCGCGCCGCGGCGGCGACGCGACCCATGGCGCGCGGCGCCACACGCACAGGCCCCGGTCGATCCGCGAGCGCCCGAAGTCGGCGGAGCGTGAGCGTGCCGGGAACCAGCGCCGCCACGGATCAGGACTTGGCGCGCGCGCGGCGGTCGGACCGACGGCGGTCGGCGGTGCCCGACCGGCGGTCGGTGCCCCGCTTGTCGGATGGGCCGCGCTTGGCCGCCCAGTGCCGGGCCTGCAGTTCGTGGTCGTGTTCGCGGATGAATGCCTTGATCTTCGGCGCGATATCGCGGCGCCACTTGCCGCCGTTGAACACGCCGTAGTGACCCGCGCCTTCCTGCAGGAGGTAGTGCTTCTTGTCGCTGTTCAGGCTCGGCGTCAGGTCCAGCGCCGCCTTGGTCTGGCCGACGCCGCAGATGTCGTCAAGCTCGCCCTCGACGCACATCAGCGCCGTGCGGTTGATGCGCTGCGGCTCGATCGCGTGCCAGCGGAAGATCATCTCGCCCTTGGGCAGCAGGTGCTCCTGGAACACGGTCTTGACCGTCTGCAGGTAGAATTCGGCCGGCAGGTCCATGACCGCCAGGTACTCGTCGTAGAACTCCTTCTTCCTCTGCGCCGCTTCCTCGTCGCCCTGGACCAGATGCTCGAACAGCGCGCCGAGCGATTCCATGTGGCGGTCCAAATTCATGGACACGAAGTTGGTGAGCTGGATGAAACCGGGATAGACCTTGCGCATCATGCCCGGGTACGGCGGCGGCACGACCTGGATGACCTTTTCCTCGAACCAGTCGATCGAATGCTCGAGCGCCAGCTTGTTGACGGCGGTGGGGTTGCGCCGCGTGTCGATAGGTCCGCCGATCAGCGTGGTGCTGGCGGGCGCGCACAAATCGCCCCACATCGACATGACCGAGATCGCACCCATCACCGGCACGCTCGGCTGGCATACGGCGATGACGTGGGTGTTGGGCCCGAGAAAATGGAGAAAGTCGACGACGTAGTCGATGTAATCGGCCAGGTTGAAGCGATCGGCCGTGATCGGGATAAGGCGGCAGTCCTGCCAGTCGGTGACGTAGACCTCGTGGTCGGGCAGCATCGCCTCGACCGTGCCGCGCAGCAGCGTCGCGAAGTGCCCCGACATGGGCGCCACGATCAGCAGCTTGGGGTCGTCGCGCTCCGCCTCGCGGCGGAAATGCACCAGGTGGCAATAGGTACGGTGGATGACAACCTCCTCGTGCACCTTGACCGTCTCGCCGTCGATTTCGGTGCTCTCCAGCCGCCAGGCCGGCTTGCCATAGGTCCGCGTCACTTGCTCGAACACCGACATGGCCGAGGCGAACTGCCGCGCTAATAGCGAATCGCGGAACGGATTCATGGGGTTATCGAGCATCTGCGTAAGCCCGTCGGTGACCATGCGCATGGGCGCGATGGCCATGCGCTGCATCTCATGGAACGCGTAGAGCATTGCGGGCACTCCCCCGGCAGTGCGGCGACGATAGCACGGACCGGAAAACGCCGGGGTGAGTCGTGCTTTACAGCCCGGTGACCGCGCCCTAGGTTCCCGGCGCTCCAGCCGGACAGGGCCAAGATGTCGCGTGACCAGCAGCGCAGCCGGGCCCGGGCCCGAAGGGACGCCGGACCGCTTCGACAGCTGCCCTGGCGGCAGGTGCGCAACCCCTTCCCGCCGGTCGAGGTGCTGAGCGCCGACCAGGTCGAGGCCATCCACAAGGCCTCGCTCGAGGTGCTCGAGGACATCGGCATGGAGTTCCTGGACGACGGCGCGATCGACCTGCTGGCTCGCGCCGGCGCCTCGGTCGATCGGGGCAACCAGCGCGTCCGGCTCGACCGCGGCCTGGTCATGGAGCAGGTCGCCAAGGCGCCCAGCGCGATCACGCTGCACGCGCGCAACGCCGAGCGTTCTGTGACGCTGGGCGGCGACCGCATCAACTTCTGCATGGTGGCGAGCCCGCCCAACTGTTCGGATCTCGAGCGCGGCAAGCGCGCCGGCACGTACCAGGACTACTGCGACTTCCTGCGCCTAGCGCAGAGCTTGAACATCATCCATTTTCTGGGGGGTTACCCGGTCGAGCCCGTCGACCTGCCGCCGGAGACGCGGCATCTTGACTGCTACATGGGTTACATCACGCTGACCGACCGTGCCTGGCATCCCTACTCGCTGGGGCGCGCGCGCATCATGGATGGACTGGCCATGCTGGCGATCGCGCGCGGTACCACGATTGAGGCGCTGGAGCGTGAGCCCGGCGTGATCTCGGTCGTCAACACCAACTCGCCGCTCAGACTGGACGGCCCCATGATCCAGGGCCTGACCGCGATGGCGCGGCACAACCAGCCCGTGGTGGTCACGCCGTTCACGCTCTCGGGCGCCATGAGTCCGGCGACGATCGTGGGCGCCCTGGTACAGCAGAACGCCGAGGCGCTGGCGGGCATCACCCTGCTCCAACTCGTGCGCCCCGGTGCCCCGGCGCTCTACGGCGGCTTCACCTCGAACGTCGACATGAAGTCGGGCGCGCCCGCCTTCGGCACGCCCGAGTACACCAAGGCGGCGCTGGCGGGCGGCCAGCTCGCGCGACGCTACGGCCTGCCCTACCGGTCGAGCAACGCCAACGCGTCGAACGCCCCGGACGCCCAGGCAGCCTACGAATCCGAGATGTCGGTGTGGGGCGCGGTGATGGGCCACGCCAACATGGTGCTGCACGGCGCCGGCTGGCTGGAGGGCGGCCTGACCGCCTCGTTCGAGAAGGTCATGATCGACGCCGAGATCCTGCAGATGATCGCCGAGGTGCTGCGCCCCATCGAGGTGAACGAGGCGGCCTTCGGCCTGGACGCCCTGCGCGAGGTCGGGCCCGGCGGCCACTTCTTCGGCGCGAAGCACACGCTGGACCGCTACGAGACCGCGTTCTACACGCCGATCCTGTCGGACTGGCGCAACTTCGAGACGTGGCGAGCCACAGGCGCCCAGACCGCGGCGCAACGCGCCCATCGGCTCTACAAGGACGTGCTGGGGGCCTATCAGCCGCCGCCGCTGGATGCCACGATCCGCACGGAGCTCGACGCCTACGTGGCGCGCCGCAAGAAGGAGATCGCGGCCGAGGGCTGATCGGAGTGACGTAAACCAGACTTGAACTGTCCGGGCCGCAAACTTAGTCTTCCGATCCATGGGGAACCGGTCCACTTTGGCCGAGCACCGCGTCGAAGCCCATTGGCGATCCGCGCCGCGCCTCGTGGCGACGATCATGTCATCGTTGGCGTCGCTCGGATCCTCATGCGCACCGGTTGAACCCTTTCGTCTGCCTTACGCTTCGATCACCGATGCGTTGAGGTCGGACTGGCTTCGGATCGGCGCGGATTTCGAGGTGGTCGTCAGGCGTGGTCATGCCGACATCCGACGCGCCGCCTGAAGGACGTTCTGCGCCGACCGAACGGGGCAAGGAGAGCAGCCGGAACAGCCTTGTGGCGGTGAGCGAGGCTTGGAAGGCCCCCTGCCGTCGCCGGAGTCTCTCGAGGCGTTCAACAGCGTCGTAGCCGATGGCGCGGCGCGCATCTTCAAGGAATGGGAAAGCGAGGCCGACCATCGCAGGCGCTATGAGCGCAGGGCGTTGGTCCTGACTGGCGTCGAGCGGATCGGTAGCCGTATGCCCGCCTTTATACTTGCCATGGCCATGGTCGCCTTGGCGGCATACTTCGCGGCGATTGATCAGCCGTGGGTCGCGGCGATCATCGGCGGCGGCACGCTCGGAACGGTCGTGATTGGAATGATCTCAGGCCGAAGGGATTGAGCCGGTAGTTCCCCAGTGCCTCAAACCTGATGCACCGGGCCGTCGCGTAAGGTGAACAGGTAGCGCGCGGCGATGCCGCGATAGCCGTCCGAAATCAGGTAACCCTCGTTGGCGTCGAGGACGCTCGCGCGGTCGTGCCGGTAGACGGCGCCCAGGTCGTACCAAGGGCGCCACGGATCGCGGTGGTGCACCGCGTGAAAGTTGTTGCCCAGGAACAGGATGCGCATGGGCATCTCGGCCTCGACGATCACGGTGCGCCCGCCGATGGCCGGCGCCAGCCGGTGTTCGGTGAACGAGCGCACCACGGTCAACGCCACGCCCGGGTAGACGAAGTAAATGACGTAGGCCCACAGCGGGATGTCGCACACCGCGATCACCCACCACAGCACCACGGCCGCCGCCGGGATGTGCGGCCCCCAGATGCGCCAGCGTTCGGCGTCGCCGCGCGCGAGCTTGGCGAAATCCTCGCGCCACGTGTCCCACACCGCCATGGGCGGCACCAGCAGCATGCGTCCGGCGAGCGTACGGCAGGCGCGCTGGAACCAGCGGCCGAACGGGCCGAGCCGCGCCCAGGTCTCGGCCGTGACGTAGTTCGACTCCGGATCGACGCCCGGCACGGTCAACCATTGGTCCTGGTGGTGCTTCAGGTGGGTCTGCCGGTAATGGGCGAACGGCAGATAGAGCCAGAGCGACGGGAAGACGATGAGGGCGTCGAGCCAGCGCACACCGGTGGGGCGGTCGTGCACCGCCTCGTGCTGCAGCGAGCCGTGCAGGCACACCAGGTAGCCGCCGAGCGGCACCACGAGCCACCATGGCAGCACGTGGTAGTTGAGCGTCACCAGGGCGAAGCCGCCGTAGAGCCCGACGATCACGGCCCAGGTCGGCAGGGCGCCGCGCCGCCACCAGGCGTCGGGCAGAGCAGGCTGGGCGGCGGTGGACATGGACGAATGCTGCGGCTGATCCTCGACCGGAGGGAACCCGATCGCGCGTTGCCGTGCAACGGGTACGTCGGGGACCGATCGTACCGCGCCAATAGTTAACGCCCGGCCCCGGGGGACCGGTTGTGCCCCAGCGACGGCTCGGGCACTGTCGCCTCCTCGAACGGGAGAACACGGCCATGGATCGGCACACCGGCGGCTGCCTGTGCGGTGGCGTGCGCTACGAACTCGAGGGCCCGCTGCGCGGTGTCGTCAACTGCCACTGCGGCCAGTGCCGCAAGACCCACGGGCACATCGGCGCCTACACCAACGTGGCGCGCGACCGCTTCCGCCTGGTCAACGATTCGAGCCTGTCGTGGTACGTCTCCTCCGAGCTGGCGCGCCGCGGCTTCTGCCGCGTGTGCGGCTCCAGCCTCTTCTGGGAGCGGCGCGGTGGCGATGTGGTCTCGATCGCGGCGGGCACGCTCGACCAGCCCACGGGGCTCAAGACTGTGGCGCAGATCTTCACGGCGCCCGAGCATCGCGGCGACTACTACGAGCTCGACACCGGCCTGAAGACCTACCCCGGCACCATGGGGTGATCGCCATGGAACGTATTGCCAGCCTGCCCATGTACGATCTGCCCGGCGTGCGCTGGGCGACTGAGGCGTGGTGGGCCGGGTTGGCCGCGGCGTTCACGGCCGAAGGCATCCGCGACGTGCCCGACCGCCTGACGATCGCCGACCCCTACCACGCGCCGTGGCGCGATCCGTGCCTGCTGTTCACCCAGACCTGTGGCTACCCTCTGACCCACGGCTTCGCCCGCGACCTGCAACCCCTTGCGGCGATCCGTTGGGCGATCTCCGGTTGCGAGGGCACCGACTATTTCAGTCCGATCATCGTGCGCGCCGACAGCCCGGCGCGCGATCTGGCGGACTTGCGCGGCAGCCGCTGTGCCTTCAACAGCCGCGATTCCCAATCGGGCTACAACACGCTGCGCCACGCCGTGGCGCCGCTCGCGCGCGACGGCCGGTTCTTCGGAGCCGTGATCGCGACCGGCGGCCACCGGACCAGCATGGCCCTGGTCAAGGCCGGCAAGGCCGACGTCTGCGCCGTCGACGTGGCGACCCACGCGCTGGTCGGCGCGACCATGCCCGAGATTCTCGACGGCCTGCGCGTGCTGGGGCGCACCGCGCCGGCGCCCGGCCTGCCCTACGCCACGCGCGTCGAGGCCGACGCCGACATGGTGCACCGCCTGCGCGCCGGTCTCGTGCGCGCCGGCGCCGATCCGTCGCTGGGTCAGGCGCGCGCCGCGCTGTTCATCGCCGGCGTTGAGCCCATTGAGCGCGCGGCCTACGACCGGGTCAACGCCATGGAGGTCGAGGCGCGCCGGCTCGGCTACCCCGAGCTCGCCTAGAGCGGGGACCGATCACGTTGAATCACTCTGTGATTCCACGTGATCGGGCAAGCCACTCTACGTCCTTAAATCGCGAGCGACTTTATCCTAATGCGCTGAACCTTCTTGGTTGAAAACATGCGGATGTTGCTCTAAGCACGGACCGGCCGAGGGACGCATTTGGGTCATGGACCCGGGTCCAGCCGTCGCCGACACTGCGAGATGAAAAGGGCTGCCCGCGATCGGCTGCCGCTGGAGCCCCACAATGACCCGCGACCCGCGCTACGATATCCTGTTCGAACCGCTGCGCATCGGGCCGGTCACGGCGCCCAACCGGTTCTACCAGGTGCCCCATTGCAACGGCATGGGCCGCGCCTTCCCCAACAGCATGATCGCCATGCGCGGCATGAAGGCCGAGGGCGGCTGGGGTATCGTGTGTACCGAGCAATGCGACTTCCACGCCACCGCCGACACCACGCCCTTCACCGAGACCCGGCTGTGGGACGACGCCGACACGCCGTATCTGGCGCGCATGGCCGAGGCGGTGCACGCCCACGGCGCTTTGGCCGGCATTGAGCTGGTGCACAACGGCCAGGACACCGGCAACCTCTACAGCCGCGAGGTGCCGATCGGCCCCGACCACCGGCCGGTCAAGTGGCAGGGGCACCCGATCCAGGCGCGCGCCATGGACAAGGCGGACATCCGGGCCTACCGGCGCTGGCACCGCGACGCCGCCGTGCGCGCCCGCCACGCCGGGTTCGACCTGTTGGTCGTCTACGCCGGGCACGACGGCACGCTGCCGTCACACTTCCTGGCGCGCCGGCACAACCACCGGGTGGACGAGTACGGCGGCAGCCTGGAGAACCGCCTGCGCCTGTTCCGCGAGCTGATCGAAGAGACCAAGGACGCGGTCGGAGCGACCATGGGCGTCATCGTGCGCTTCGCGGTCGACGAGCTGATGGGCCCCGGTGGGCTCGAGCGCGGCAACGAGGGCAGCGACGCGATCGCCCTGCTGGCCGAGCTGCCGGACCTGTGGGACGTCAATGTCAGCGACTGGTCGAACGACTCCATGACCTCGCGTTTCGCGCCCGAGGGCTACCAGGAGGAGTTCATCGCCTTCGTCAAGAGCATGACGACCAAGCCGGTCGCCGGGGTCGGGCGCTACACCTCGCCCGACGCCATGGTGAGCGCGATCCGGCGCGGCGTGCTGGACCTGATCGGCGCCGCGCGACCCTCGATCGCCGACCCGTTCCTGCCTGACAAGATCCGGCAGGGCCGGCCCGAGGACATCCGCGAGTGCATCGGCTGCAACATTTGCGTCGCGTGGAACAACCTCTCGGCGCCCATGCGCTGCACCCAGAACCCGACGGCCGGCGAGGAATGGCGCAAGGGCTGGCATCCCGAGGCCCTGCCCGCCAAGGACTCGGACGCCCACGTGCTGGTGGTCGGCGGCGGCCCCGCCGGGCTCGAGGCGGCGCGCGCGCTCGGCCAGCGCGGCTACCGGGTGACGCTGGCGGAGGCCGGGGACGAGCTGGGCGGCCGGGTCAGCCGCGAAAGCCGTCTGCCCGGCCTGGCCGCGTGGGCGCGCGTGCGCGACCACCGCCTGACCCAGATCGGCCGCATGACCAACGTCGAGACGTATCTGGCCAGCCGGTTGGACGCCAACCAGGTGATCGCGTTCGGCGCTGACCACGTGGCGATCGCGACCGGCGCGCGCTGGCGCGCCGACGGGGTGGGGCGGACCATCCGGGAGCCGGTGCCGGGCTGCGTGGGCGACGCCGTATTGACCCCCGACGCCATCATGGACGGCCGCCGCCCCGCCGGCCCGGTGGTGGTCTACGACGACGACCACTACTACCTAGCCAGCTTGATCGCCGAACTGCTGCGCCGCACGGGGCACGACGTGACGCTGGCGACCACGGCGCCCATGGTCGCGAACTGGACCCAGCACAACCTGGAGCAGGGCTTCATCGAGCGCCGCCTGGTCGAGCAGGGCGTGCGCATCCTGACGCGGCACCAACTGGCGGCGGTGCGCGACGGCGCGGTCGAACTGGTCCACGACCTGGACCGCCGCCTCATCCGCGTCCCGGGCCGGGTGGTGCCGGTGACCATGCGCCTGCCCGAGGACGCGCTCTATCACGAACTCGTCGCGCGCGGCGTCGCCAACGTCCGGCGCATCGGCGATTGCTTCGGCCCGTCGGTGATCGCCGCCGCCGTCTACGAGGGGCACCGCTACGCCCGCGAGTTCGACACCGCCGTCGACCCCGACCGCGTGCCGTTTCGCCGCGACGTGTTCCAACTGGACCGCCCGACGCCGTAGATCGTCGCACGGGTACGTCGGATACAAGATGTTGGGGCTGACGCGCGAGCGTGGACTCAACTTGTGGATTAACTCTTTATTAACTCAAAAAAATCATGATTCCAGCCTCTTGCGGGATGATCTCCGAGTCATTTCGCGGCGCCTTCATCGCCAGGGGGTTGGGTCGTGGCCCGGCACGCGGAACGCTACAAGGTGATCTACGCCGACCCGCCCTGGATGTTCGCCACATACAGTGCCAAGGGGCGCGGACGCTGCGCCGACGTCCATTATAATGTCATGGGATCAGAGGCGCTGGCCGGCCTGCCGGTGGCCGAATGGGCAGACGATAACTGCATCCTGCTGATGTGGGCGACTGACCCGCTGCTGCCCCAGGCGTTCGAGCTTATCCGGGCCTGGGGGTTCACCTATAAGACGGTCGGGTTCTATTGGGCCAAGCTCAACCGTTCGGCATCGGGATCGGCGATGACCGAGCGGAGCTTCTTTACAGGGCTGGGCTACTGGACCCGCGCCAACGTCGAGCAGTGCCTGCTGGCAACACGCGGCAAGCCCAAGCGCAGGGGCCGTGATGTGCCGCGCTTGGTAGTGGCACCACGGCGCGAGCACAGTCGCAAGCCCGACGAGGTATACGACCGCATCGAGCGGCTGGCCGATGGCCCTTACCTTGAGATGTTCGCCCGCACGCGCCGACCCGGCTGGGATAGCTGGGGCAATCAGGTGGGGCTGTTCGACCCGGGCCGGGCCACAGCCCGCCGCTGGGCCTCCGACCACCCCGCCCCCGAAGCGGTCGCCCACTACGCCGCCGAAGCGGAGTAGCCTGTCTGCCCCTACGGGCGCGAGGCTGCCATGATCAAGGTCAGCGTTCTCTACCCCTGGACGCCCGGCGCGTCCTTCGACATGGACTACTACTGCACCAAGCATATGGCGCTGGTGCGCAAGCGGTTCGGCAAGGCGGTCAAGGGCATCGCGGTCGACGAGGGCGTGGCTGGCGAGACGGCCGCGTCGAAACCGCCCTATATCGCGATCGGGCACGTGCTGTTCGACTCGCTCGACGACCTCCAGAAGGCGTTCGCCGCGCACGGCGAGGCGGTGATGGCCGACATCCCCAACTACACGACCATCGAGCCGATCATCCAGATCAGCGAGGTGCGTCTGTAGCGCCCGGCACGCGCTCCGCCAGGATGCCCTCGGCCACCGCGTAGTCCAGGATCGCGGTGGCCGCGGCTTCGGCGCCTGGATCGCGCAGCACGCGGCCGGTGCCGGCGCCGGCGATCTGGGTCACGGCGCGCAGCCGTTCCGGGGCGTGCCGTTCCTGATCAAGGACATCGGCGGCCACGAGGCGGGCCGGGTCATCGAGAACGGCAGCCGGCTGTGCAAGGGTATGATCGCCGAACGCGACACCAACGTGGCCGAGCTGTTCCGCGCCAGCGGGCTGAACATCCTCGGCCGCTCCAACGCGCCCGAGTATTTGATCGCGGGCTCGACCGAGAACGCGCTCTACGGCAACACCTTGACGCCGTGGCGCCAGGGCTTCTCTTCCGGCGGTTCGACGGGCGGCGGCATGGCGGCCGTGGTGGCCGGCATGGTGCCCATCGCGCATGGCTCCGACATCGGCGGCTCGATCCGAATCCCCGCGTCGTGGTGCGGCGGCGTCGGGCTGAAGCCGTCGCGCGACCGCGTCTCGGCCGGCCCCTTGCGCGACGAGGGCGGATATGGCCTGGCCATGAACTTCGTGCAGACCAAGACCGTGCGCGACGCCGCGGCCATGCTGGATTGCCTGGCCGTGCCGCAGGTCGGCGATCCATTCTTGATCCCTAAGCCCACGCAGTCCTACGCGGTGTTGGCCAAGCGGCCGCCGCGCCGGCTGCGCATCGCCCTGACCACGGCGCCACTGATGGACGCGCCCGTCGATCCCGAGGTCGCGAACGCGGTGCGCGCCACCGCCAAGGCATTTGGCGGACATGGGGCACGTCGTCGAGGATTACACGCCCGAGTTCGACGTGGAGGAAGCGGCGCGCCGCATGCTCGACGTGTGGTTCTTCGGCTTCGACACGATGCTCCAGGGCTACGCCAAGCGCACGGGGTGCACGATCGGCCCTGAGACCCTGGAGCCGATCACGCTCAAGATCTACGAGCACGCCAAGACCGTCGGCCCGGGCACGTTCCTCGATGGCCTCGGGTTCATGAACACGGCAAGGCGGCGGCTGGGGCGCGTCTGGATCGACCACGACGTGTGGCTGACGCCGACCACGGCCCGCGTCGCCGAACGGCACGGGCTCTACAACCTAGGCATCGCCGACATGGACCTGATCGACTGGATGATCCTGAGCGACCGGCAGGTGCAGTACACGTTCCCGCACAACGTCATGGGCACGCCGGCGATCTCGCTGCCGCTGGCCATGCATTCCTCGGGCCTGCCGATCGGCGTGCAGCTGGCCGGACGCCCGGCCAGCGAGCACGTGCTGTTGCAGCTCGCGACCGTGCTCGAGGCCGCCATGCCGTGGCGCGACCGCGTGCCGCCGTTGCATGTCGCGCGCCACTAAGCGGGACGTCGAGGATCGTCACGCGGCGTTGAGCGGAAACGACCGTTCGAGTTCGCGGCGCAACGCCAGCGCCGTCGTGGGCGGGCCGAGCGCCACGTCGTCGTAGGTGAGGATCTGGTCGGCCTTGACCGCGCGGGTCATGGCGAGCCCGCCGGTTAGGCCGAGCGGCAGCGCGCCCATGGGCACGTTGACGGCGGCCGGGCGCAACTGACCGGCCACGGTGAAACCGCCCTCGCCGTCCAGCCGTTCGCCCGGCGCGAGATCGCGCTTGGCCACGGCCACCACGTCGGCCCGGAAGTCTTGGGCGACGCCCGTCGGCTCGGCGCGCAACGCGACGTTGGCCACCGACAGCGGCAGTTCCAGGCCGATCAGGTGCCAGCGCTTGTACGCCGCGAAGCAGCGGCCGCTGTCGTCGGTCGCGACGTTGTACTCCTCGAAGCAGTGCTTCTGGTACGCGGTGGCCGCGCGCACGCACACCCACACGCCCATGCGGATGTCGTGGTCGATGGGTCGGCCGTCGGCGTCGAGGCTGTTGACCACCTCGACCAGGCCGGACCGCGCCAGCACGCCGCCTTCGGCCTTGGGCCGCATCAGCCGCGGCAGGTCGCCGACCGAACCCGAGGGGTACGCGAGTCCGCCGGTCGGCGCGTCGAGCCCGCAGGCGTTGGCGATGGCCGCCGATTCGATCGCCGGCTTGGTGCCGTCGAGGAACGAATTGAACATCTTGGGGTTGAGCCGGCCGCGCGCCGCCTGATCGGGCGTCAGGCCGTAGTGCGGCCACACTGTGTCGAGCGTCGAGAAGCGGAAGTCGGGCCGCCACTTGTGGCCGCGCCCGGCCGCCACCACCTCGAAGCCGCACGTGCGCGCCCAATCCACCAGCTCGCACACCATGGCGGGCTGGTCGCCGTACGCCATCGAATAGATCACGCCGCCCGCCCGCGCGCGGCGCGCCAGCGCGGCGCCGCACACCGCGTCCGCCTCGACGGTCGCGCTGATCACGTGCTTGCCGGCGGCGAAGGCGGCGCACACGTGGTCGACGGCGGCGATGGGGTTGCCGGTGCACTCCACGATCACGCCGATATCGGCACGCGCCAGCACGGCGGCGAGATCGTCGGTGATCCAGGTGGCGCCGGTGCGCACGGCGGCATCGAGCGACGACGCGCCGAAGTGCTCGGCCGGCCAATCGGCCAAAGCCAGGGCGGCGCGCGCGATCCGGCGCCAGGTCGACGACCACGGCGACATGGAGGCCCGGCAGCCGGATCGCCTGGGCCAGGAAAATGGTGCCGAACTTGCCGGCGCCGATGACGGCCACGCGGATCGGATCGCCCGCGTCCTGGCGGGCGACGAGCTGGCGGTAGAGGCTCACGCGGTCGGCCCGCCCGAGGTCACGCGCGGAGGCGCGCGTTCTCCGGGTCCCACGGGCTGTCGGCGATGACGCGCGCCGGGTAGCGCTTGCCCAGGATCTCGATGGCAAGCTCGGTACCGGGTGCCGCGTGCGCCGTGTTCACGTAGGCGAGCGCCAAGCTCCGGCCCACGGTGTAGCCGTAGGCGCCCGACGTGGCGCGGCCGACCATGGTGCGCTTGGCCCAGATCGGCTCGTTGCCGAACGGGTCCATGCCCTTGACGTCGCATTCGAGCGTGACCAGTCGACGCGGCACGCCCATCTGCTGCTCGCGGACCAGCGCCTCGCGCCCCGGGAACGGCCCTTTGTTGAGATGGACGAAGCGATCGAGCCCCGCCTGCCAAGCCGAATACTCGGTGGTCAGGTCGACGCGCCAGTACTTGTAGCTCTTCTCGATGCGCAGCGAATCCATGGCGCGGATGCCGAACGGCTGGATGCCGAATTCGGCGCCGGCGTCCATCAGCGCGTCCCAGATCGCGTTCTGCACGGTGATCGGGTGATGCAGTTCCCAGCCCAGCTCGCCCACGAAGTTGACGCGCATGGCGCGCGCTGGCACCACGCCGACGTTGATGTGCTGGCTGGTCAGCCACGGGAACTCGGCGCCCGAGACATCGGCGCGCGTCACCTTGGCGAGCAGGTCGCGGCTCTTGGGTCCGGCGATGACCAGCACGCCCATGGCCGCCGTCACGTTGTCGAGCCGCACAAAGCCGTCGGCCGGCAGGCGGCGCCATAGCTCGTCGAAGTCGTGGCGTTCGGCCGCCGCGGCGCACACCACGTAGTAGCGGTTCTCGGCCAGACGGGTGATGGTGAACTCGCTGACCACGCCGCCGCGCTCGGACAGCAGGTGCGCCAGGCCGATTCGCCCGATCTTCTGGGGCAGGCGGTTGGCCAGCATGCCGTCCAGGTACGCGGTCGCGCCGGAACCCGAGACCTCGAACTTGGAGAACCCGGTCAGGTCCAGGAGGCCGACCCGCTCGCGCACGGCGCGGCATTCCTCGCGCACGGGCTCGAAGAAGTTGGTGCGGCGGAACGAGTACTTGTCCTTCGCCTTGGCCTTCGAGGGCGCGAACCAGTTGGCGCGCTCCCAGCCGAACTTCTGGCCGAACACGGCGCCCAGCGCCTTCTGGCGGTCGTAGCTCGGGCTGGTCTTGGCCGGGCGCGCGCCGGGGCGCTCCTCGAGCGGGTAGTGGACGACGAAGATGTGCTCGTAGGCCTCCTCGTTCTTGGCCTTGGTGTACGCCTTGTTGGCATAATCGCCGAAGCGGCGCGGGTCGACGTCGTAGGGGTCGGTGCCCGGATCGCCGTCGACGATCCAGTCCACCAGGAACCGCCCAGCACCGCCGGCCGCGGTGATGCCAAAGCTGAAGCCCTCGGCCAGCCAGTAGTTCTTGAGCCCCCAGGCCGGCCCGATCAGGGGCGAGCCGTCGGGGGTGTAGGGGATCGGCCCGTTGATGCAGTCCTTGATGCCGGCCTTGCCGAACACCGGCACGCGGTCGATCGCCGCGTCGATGTGCGGTGCCAGACGCTCGATGTCGCCGGGCAGCAGTTCCTGACCGAAGCCGGCGGGCACGCCGTCGACGGCCCAGGCGGGCGCGCCCTTCTCGTAGGGCCCGAGGATCAGGCCCTGGCGTTCCTCGCGCATGTAGTAGCTGGCGTCCGATTCGCGAAGCACCGCCATCTCGGGCAGGCCGGCCTTCCTGCGCTCGACTAGCTCGGGGATCTCGTCGGTGACCAGGTACTGGTGCTCGACGGGGATGACCGGCAGGTCCAGCCCGACCTTGGCGGCGAGCTGGCGCGCCCACGAACCGGTGGCGGTGACCACGAGGCCCGCCGTGATCGTGCCCTTGTCGGTAACCACGTCCCACTCGCCCGACGGCTTCGGCTTGATGTCGACCACCTCGGTGCGGCGGTAGATCTCGGCGCCGCCCTTGCGCGCGCCGATGGCCAGCGCCTGGGTCAGGTCGGCCGGCGCGATGTGGCCGTCGTGCGGGTGGTAGAGCGCGCCGACCAGGCCCGCCGTGTTGCACAGCGGCCAGAGCTTCTTGACGTCGTCGACCCCGATCATCTCGAACGGCACGCCGATGGTGTTCGCGGTGCCGCAGTACTTCTTGTACTCGTCCATGCGCTCGCGGTTGGTCGCCAGCCGCAGGTTGCCGGTGACGTGGAAGCTGACGTTCTGGCCGGTTTCTGCCTCGAGCGACTTGTAGAGGTCGACCGAGTACTTATGCATCTGGCCGACGCAATAGCTCATGTTGAACAACGGCAGCAGGCCCGCGGCGTGCCAGGTTGAGCCGTGTGTCAGGTCGGCCTTCTCGACCAGCACCACGTCGCGCCAGCCCTTCTTGACGAAGTGGTAGAGGATGCTGACCCCGACGACCCCGCCGCCGACGACGACTACGCGCGCATGCGTCATCATGACCCGGACCTCCCGCGACCTTCTTGGCCGGGTTGTAGCAAACGGCCCGCGCACCCACCAGCGCGCCCTGCGTTAACCCAGGTTTAGGGCAAAGTCGCTGGTATGGGCCGATGCCGGATCCCCTGCCCGACGCGCCGCGCCCGCGCGCCTTCTACACCCGGACGTACCGGCTGCTGGCGCGCGACACCAACATCAACGGCGAGACCCTGCTGGCGACCGATTATCTCAATCATTTTAACGAAGTGGTCATGCTCATCGAGCTCCTGCCGGGGGCGCCCGAGTTCATGGTCGATGTCGCCGCCTGGCGGCCCAAGAGCTACGCCGACCATTTCCGCAATGGCGGTTTCGTGCACAAGGCGCTCGCCATCGCCGCCTACCACCACTCACCGGCCGTCTACTGCGAGGCGTTCGATGCGGTTGTGGCGACCCTCGACGACATGCTGCTCGCCGGCATCGTGGCGCTCAACGACGCCACCGCGACCCACGCCGCCGAGGCGGTCGACCACACCGCCGCCGACCTGATCGCCACCGCGCGCGGCTACATCGACCAGGCCAGCGCCATCATCAACGGCCACGGCGCCAAGACGCGCCAGGAGGGATCGAGGCGCCGCCGCGTCGCATCGGCGTTGGGCGCGTCGTAGAGCGCGCCGTCCCACCGCCGTGTCGAGATAGCTGAGCGTTTCGACGAGCACGTCCGGGAACGGGTGGAACGGCCCCGCCACCTCGGGCGGCAGCCACAACAGCGCGCCGTCCCGCTTCACGCGGTACCAGTCGTGTTCGATGCCTTAGACCATGGCGCCCATCACGTCGTAGTCGACCTCGGCCATCTCGAGCTGCTCGAGCGTGGCGGCCGAGGCCGCGACCGACGCGTTGGTCGTCGCCTTCGCGCGCAAGGTCACCGTCTGCTCGAGCTCGGCCATGGCGAGGTAGGCGTCGAGCAATGCCGGCGTCTCGACGATGCCGATCACGCGGTTCACCTCGGGCGCGATCAGGGCCGGTGCGGGCACGGCGTCCGTGGCGAAGGGCTGCCGCGGGATCGTGGCCGTGACATCGGCGCCCTCGCACCCCAGGGGCAGCCCGGCGTTGGCGAAGGTCGCCTCGTCCTTCGGCACATAGGTGTACACGGCGTTGGGCATGATCGCGCCGTTGACCAGGACCACGTAGAGATCGCCGTCCGCCACCACCTCGGCGCTGGCAACCGTCACGGGCTTGAACCAGTCGAGATAGACGAACGAGCCGGCCTCGACGAGCACGGCGGCGAACGCCTCGGCCGTCGGCTTGTCCATCAGCTCGCACACGTCGGCGCGCGCCGACGCCGCGCCCATGAGAGCAAGGAGTACCGCGACAAGCCGCATGAACTTCATGGTGACGCGATCCGCTGCCAGGCCGTAGGGTCTGGGCGGAGTTTAGCGCGTCGGGACGCGGGGAGGGTGACGTGGTGGCAGGTCGAGGGAGCGGGTCCCGAAAGCCAGCGGGATGTCTGAGGCCATGACCGCCGTCGGCACGATCGCCAGCGTCTGGCGCTACCCGGTCAAGAGCATGGCGGGCGAGACGCTCGACCGGGCGTTCGTTTCGTACGCCGGCGTCTACGGCGACCGGCTCTACGCCTTCCGCAGTTCGGCGAGCGTGCCCGGCTTCCCGTTCCTGACGGCGCGCGAGCAGCACGCCATGCTGCGCCACAAGGCGCGGTTCCGCCACGCCGAGCGCGCGGCCCTGCCGGCCAACCTGGCCAAGGCCGAGGCGCTGGAGCCCGGCATCAACCCGATCCCCGCCAGCCCCGAGGACCGCGTGGTCGAGGTGGAGACGCCCACCGGCGCGGTGCACGCCGTCGACGACCCGGCGGTCGTCGCGAGCCTGACCGCGTCGCTCGGGCGCGAGCACGTCCTGACGCTCATCCGTTCGGACAAGGCGATCACCGATTGCCGGCCGCTGTCCCTGTTCTCCGTGCAGACCGCCGCGCGGCTCGGCGCCGAGATCGGCGCGCCCATGGATCCGCGCCGCTTCCGCGCCAACCTCACCCTCGATTTTCCCGGCACCGACGGCTTCGCCGAGGACGCCTATGTCGGGCGCACCCTGCGGCTGGGACCCAAGGCGACCGTGCGCGTGCTGGAGCGCGACCCGCGCTGCGCCCTGGTGACGCTCGACCCCGACACCGCCGAGCGCGACTTCCGCGTGCTCAAGACCATCCAGGCCGCGCACGACGGCTACGCCGGCGTCTACGCCGCCGTGCTGACCGAAGGCGTGGTCAGACCCGGCGACGCGGTCGTGGTGGAGGATTGAGGCACACAGCCCCTGAGCGTGCCCAGCGTCATAGGAGCCAGGTCGTAGGCGACCAACCGATCCGTCATTCCCAGGCGCCGCGTGTCGCGGCGAACCGGGAATCCAGACCCTTCGCATCTACGCCCGCCCCGGATGCCCGGTTCCGGCCTACGGCCGGCCCGGGGATGACAACACGGCGTCCTTCCGAGGCGGAGCCCTACGCGTCCTTCAGATGGCGCATGGCGTCGAGCAGCGCGTTGTGGATGGTGCGGCTGGCGATGGCGTCGCCGATGCGGAACAGGCGGAAGCGGCCGTCCGGGTTGGTGGCGACGGTCTGCGGCCGGCCCGCGAGGAGCGCCGGATAGTCCACCTCCCCCAGGTTCGTCGAGCGCGGCCTGAGCGCAAAGTAGAGCTCGTCCTCGGGCTCGGTGCCGTGCTCGGCGATGACCTGGTCGACCAGGCGCTCTTCCTTCTGGCCCGAATACTCGTGGCGCAGCACGGCGACCAGACGGTTGCCTTCGCGTCCCACCTCGGTCAGGCGCACGTTCGGCGTCATGATCACCTTCAGCTTGTGCAGCTCGCGCAAATGGATCGCGAAGTTGGTCGCGCCGAGCTGCTCGGCGACCATGCGGTCCGGCGTGGCAATCTCGACCGCGGCGCCGCGTGTCGCGGCGAACTCGGCGACGCTCGCGCCCTGGGGCTGGCCCTCGTCGTCGAACACCAGCACGTTCTCGGCGACCGGCACCTTGCCGGTCAGCACGTCCCACGACGTGGTGGCGTTCTCGGTACCCTTGAAAGCGCCCTTGTTCGGCCGGCCGCCGGTGGCGACGACCACGATATCCGGTCGCTCCGCCTCGATCAGCGCCGACGTCGCGGCGGCACCGAGCCACAGATCGACGCCGAGCCGGCGCACCTCGGCCTCGAGCCAGCGCGCGATACCGCCCAGCGCCTCGCGCCAGCCGGCACGCTGGGCGATGTTGATTTGGCCGCCCACCTTGGCCTCGCGTTCGAACAGCACGACGCGGTGGCCGCGCAACGCGGCGACGCGCGCCGCCTCCAGCCCGCCGGGCCCGGCGCCGGCGATCACGACGGTGCGGCGTGCATCGGCCTTGGCGACCTCGTGGGGGATCGTCGCCTCGCGCCCGGTGGCGACGTTCTGGACGCACAACGCGCCCGCGCCCGTGTAGAGCCGGTCGATGCAGTAGTTGGCGCCGACGCACTGGCGGATCTGCTCGGGCCGGCCCTCGATGAGCTTGCGCACGATGTGCGGATCGGCGATGTGCGCCCGCGTCATGGCGATCATGTCGACATGGCCGTCCTCGACGGCGCGCGCGGCGGTGGCCAGGTCGGCGATCCGGCCGGCGTGGAACACGGGCAGCGGCACCGCCGCCTTGATCGCGCTGGCCAGATAGAGGAACGGCGCCGGCGGGAACGCCATGTTCGGGATGACCAGGGCGAGCCCCATATGATCGGCCGCCTGGCCGTGCTGCACGTTCATGAAGTCGACCAGGCCCGAGGCGGCGATGCGCCGCGCGACCTCGAACATGTCGGTCTGCGTGAGCCCGCCCTCGATCAGTTCGTCGGCCGTGAAGCGCACGCCGACGATGTAGTCTTCGCCCACCTCGCGGCGCACGGCGTGCAGCACTGCCATGCCGAAGCGCATGCGGTTGTCCAGGCTGCCGCCGTACTCGTCGCTGCGTTGGTTCAGCGCCGGCGACAGGAACTGGTTGATCAGGTGCGGCCCCGCCACCATGACCTCGACGCCGTCGAGCCCGCTGTCGCGGCAGCGGCGCGCGGCACGCGCGTAGTCGCCGACGATGCGGGTGATGTCGAAGTCCTCGATCGCCTTGGGCAGCGCGCGGTGCTGCGGTTCGCGCGTCACCGACGGCGCCACCAGCGGCAGCCAGTCGGCGGCGTCCCACCGGTTGCGCCGGCCCATGTGGCTGATCTGGCACATGATCGCCGCGCCGTGGCGGTGCACGCGGTCGGCGAACGCCTTGAGGTGCGGCACGACCGCGTCGTCCGCCACCGAGACCTGGCCGAACGCGGTCGCCGGGCTGTCGGGCGAGATCGAGGACGAACCGCCGAACATGGTCAGCCCGATGCCGCCCTTGGCTTTCTCCTCGTGGTAGAGCTGGTAGCGTTCGCCGGGCACGCCGTGGTCGGCGTAGCCGGGCGCGTGGCTGGTGCTCATGACCCGGTTGCGGATCGTGAGACCCTTGATGGTGAACGGCTTCAGCAGGGCGTCGTGGCCAGTCATCGTGCTGTGGCGCATGGTTTGCCCTCTCCCCTTGCGGGAGAGGGAGGGGAGAGGGTGACGGTCGGTTCCCCCTTCGACGCCATCACAGGTCCTTGCACAGCCGCAGCGAATCGTAGATCGCCGCGTGGATGTTGCGCCCGGCCACCGCGTCGCCAACGCGGAACAGCTGGTAGCGACCGTCCGGGTTGCGCTTCAGCTTCTGCGGCCGGCCGGCGAGCAGCGCCGGCAGGTCCGCTTCGCCCCGGTTGATCGAGCGGTCCTTGAGCGCGAAGTAGAGCGCGTCCACCGGCAGCGTGCCGTACTCGACCACGACCTGATCGACGATGCGCTCCTCGGCCTTGCGCGTGTACTCGTTGACCAGGCGCGCCGCGAGGCGCGCACCGTCGCGCCGCACCGCGACCAGCCGCGCGTCGGGGGTGAACACCACCCCCTGCTTGGCCAGCTCGCGGAAGTGAATCGGGAAGTTGGTGCCGCCCATTTCGAGCGCCGGAGCGCGATCGGGCGTGGCGAACTCGACCGCCGCACCGCGCGCCGCCATGAATTCCGCCGTGCTCGGCGCGTGATGGCCGCCGAGCTCGTCGTAGATCAGCGCCGCGCCGGCCACGGCAACCCGTTCCTCCAGGACGTCCCACGTGGTGGCGACCATATCGGCGCCCTCGGCCAGACCGCGCCAGGGCACGCCACCGGTGGCGACGATCACCACGTCGGGTTCCTCGGCCTCGATGGCCTCGACGGTCGCCGGCGTGTTCAGCTTGACCGACGCGCCGTGGCGGCGCACCTGGCCTTCCAGCCAGCGCGGGATGCCGCTCAGGTTCTGGCGCCAGGTCGCCTTGGCCGCCAGGTTGATCTGACCGCCCAGCCGTGGCGTCGCCTCGAACAGCACGACGCGATGGCCGCGAGCCGCCGCCACGCGCGCGGCCTCCAGCCCGGCCGGACCACCGCCAGCCACCACCACCGTCCGGCGGTTCGCCGCGCGCGGGATGATGTGCGGCATGGTCGCTTCGCGCCCCGTGGCCGCGTTCTGGATGCACGCGGTGCCGCCTTCCTGGATGCCGTCGACGCAGTAGCCGGCGCCGACGCACTGGCGGATGTCGTCGGGGTGTCCCTCCATGAGCTTGCGCACGATGTGCGGGTCGGCGATGTGCGCCCGCGTCATCGCGACCATGTCCACATGGCCGCCCTCGATGGCGCGCGCTGCGGTCGCCAGGTCGCGGATCGCCGAGGCGTGGAACACCGGGATGCCGACGCGCGCCTTGACCGCGCGGGCCAGGTAGAGGAACGGCGCTGAGGGGAACGACATGTTCGGCATCAGCACGGCCAAGCCGGCGAAATTGGCCGCCTGACCCTGATAGACGTTGAGATAGTCGATCAGGCCGGATTTCGCGTAGGTCTGGGCGATGGTCAGGCAGTCCTCGGCGGTCGAGCCGCCGTCGACCATCTCGTCGCCGGACAGACGCATGCCGATGACGTAGCCGTCGCCGACCGCCTTGCGCATGGCCTCGAACACCTCGAGCCCGAAGCGCATGCGGTTTTCCAGGCTGCCGCCGTAGCGGTCGGTGCGCTGGTTGACCATGGGCGACAGGAACGAATCCATCAGGTGCTGGGCCGCGGCGATGACCTCGACGCCGTCGAGCCCGCCGTCCTTGCAGCGTTGGGCCGCGGCGGCGTAGCGTTGGATCGTGCGGCGGATGTCCCAGTCCTCGGCCTCCTTGGGAAAGCCGCGGTGCAGCGTCTCGCGCACGCGGCTGGGCGAGATCAGCGGCAGCCAGTGGTGCTGGTCGGTGTTGGCGCGCCGGCCGATGTGGGTGATCTGACAGATCAGCCGGCTGCCGTGGCCGTGCACGCGCTTCGCGAAGGACTGGAAGAACGGGATGATGCGGTCGTCCGAGCAGTCGATCTGGCCGAAGGGCAGCGGGCTGTCCTCGGCGACCGACGAGGAGCCGCCGAAGCAGGTGAGCGCGATGCCGCCCCGCGCCTTCTCCTCGTGGTAGAGCTGGTAGCGCTCGCCGGGCATGCCGGCGTGCTCGGTGAAGCGCGGCGCGTGCGAGGTCGACATGACGCGGTTGCGCAGCGTCATGCCCTTCAGGCGGAAGGGGCGCAGAAGAGCCTCGTAGCCGGCCATGGAGCGGTCCTCAGGCGGCCAGGCGGTCCTGCATCCGGTACCACATGGCGATCAGCGGCAGGAACCAGGGGTTGCCCTGGTACCACGAGCGCGTCGGGAACGGGATGTCGGCGAAGGCGCTGGCCGCCTCCTTGGTGCCGAGCACGCGCTGCGCCGCCTTGTGTCCGAGCCAGGTCGCCATGGCGACGCCCGAACCGCAGTAGCCCATGGCGTAATGGATGCCGTAACGCGTGCCCACGTGGGGCAGCCGGTCGAAAGTGAACGCGACGTTGCCGGTCCAGGAATGGGTGATCTTGACCCCGTCGAGCTCGGGGAAGACGCCGGTCATGAAGCGATAGAGCGTGCGGCCCGAGACCTTGGTGTCGGTCTCCCACACTGCGGCGCGGCCGCCGAACAGCACGCGCGTGCGGTCCGGCGACGGGCGGTAGTAGTAGAGAATCTTCTTGGTGTCCGCGATCATGCGGTTGTTGGGGAACAGACGGCGCATGACCTCGGGCGGCAGCGGTTCGGTGGCGATCATGTAGCTGCCGATCGGGATTAGGCGGCGGCGCAGGTCCTGGGTCACCGGCCGGGTGTAGCCATTGGTCGCGACGATGACGTCGCGCGCCTTGATGCGGCCGCGCGGCGTGGTCACGCACACCCCGTTCAGGCACGGCGCGATGTCCTCGACCGCGGCCTTGGACGCGACCTGCACGCCGGCGTTGCGCGCCCGTTCCAGCAGCCCCTGGTGATAGAGCGCCGGGTGCACGCCGGCCTGGCGGAACAGCACCTTGCCGCCGTGGTAGGCGGCGGTGTCGACCTCGGTGCGCGTCGCCGAGGCCGGCACCATTTCGGCCTCGAGGCCGATCGCCTTACGCGTCGTCTCCAGCTCGCGCGCCATGGATTCGTAATGGCTGGGCCGGTGGGCGCCCACGAACATGCCGACCTTCTGCAGGTGGCACGCGATCTGTTCGCGCTCGATCAGGTCCTTGGTGTACTCGAGCGAGGCCATGGCCTCGCGCGTCAGCGCGGCGGCCTTGGGCTCGCCGACCATGCCGATCAGGTCGCTGTAGCCCCACTTGAGGCTGCCGCCGACCATGCCGCCGTTGCGCGACGAGGCGCCGAACCCGGCATCGCCCGCGTCGAGTACGGTCACCGAACGGCCGGCACGCGCCAAGTCCAGCGCAGCCGAGAGGCCGGTGAAGCCAGAACCGACGACGGCCACGTCGGTGCGCTCGGGCAGCGGCGCCTCTGGCAGGGCCGGCCGTGGCGCCGCCTCCCACCAGTAGGGCGTCTCCTTGAAGCCTGCGGCGAAGATGGTGTCGGCCACGGGTCCCTCGCGAACCGTATACCGGGATTCATGGCCCAGGGCGGACCCCGTGCGCAAGGCGGCCGCCGGCGGTTGCGAATCGCTCTCGCGCTGGGGGGGGCGCCCTTGGCTAGGGTGTCGGCGAGAGAACGGAAGGTACCCGCGCCGATGAAGATCAAGGTCGTCGTGCACGAAGCCGAAGAAGGCGGATACTGGGCCGAGGTGCCGGCGATACCGGGCTGCGCGACCCAGGGGGAGACGTTCGAGGAACTGCTGGCAAACCTCTACGAAGCCGTCGAGGGGTGTCTCTCGGTGGACGTTACCGCGCCATCGTCCAAACAAGACAACGCCCGGGTTCTTGAGATCGTCGTATGAGACAAGTCTCGAGCAAGCAGCTTGCTGCGATGCTCGAACGTCGGGGATGGCGGCTGCTGCGTACTAAGGGCAACCATCCGATCTACGGAATGCTTGGCAGGGTCGAGCGGATCTCGGTTCCCGTCCATGGTAATCAGCCGCTGGAGATTGGGATCCTCCGGCACTTGCTCAATATCGCCTGGCTGAACGAGAGTGAGCTAGATTGAAACCATGACGCCGGCACGGTTCCGTGCCCTCCGGTCAAACGGCATGATGTCGAGGACGTAATGACAGACCAAGCAGCAGCAGACCAGACCGAGGGCGGACGCAAGCGCGACCGTGGCGGCAGCGGCGCCCGGCGCGCCCGGCGCGAGGCACGGCCGCTGACCTTCTTTCCCGCCATCGTGCGGCGTTTCCCTGTCACCGAGGTGCTGAACGACGAGGGCCTGTCGATCATTGAGGCGAACGCCGAGACGATCCTGGAGGAGATCGGCATCGAGTTCCGCGGCGACGAGGACGCCCTGGTCAAGTGGAAGGCGGCCGGCGCCGACGTGCGCGACAGCCGCGTGCACTTCCCCAGGGGCCTGTGCCGCAGCCTGATCGCCAAGGCGCCGCGCACCTTCGTGCAGCACGCGCGCAACCCCGAACGCAACGTCACCATCGGCGGCGACCAGACGGTGTTCGCGCCCGTGTACGGCCCGCCCTTTATCCGCAACCTGGACGACGGCCGGCGCTACGCCACCATCGAGGATTTCCGCAACTTCGTACGCATGGCGTACCTGGCGCCCTCGATGCACCATTCGGGCGGCACCGTGTGCGAGCCTGTCGACCTGCCGGTCAACAAGCGGCACTACGACATGGTCTACGCGCACATGCGCTACAGCGACAAGCCGTTCATGGGCTCGGTCACCCACCCGTTGCGCGCGGCCGACACCGTGGCGATGTGCCGCCTGCTGTTCGGCGCGGACTTCGTCGACCGCCACTGCGTGGTGATCAACCTGATCAACGCCAACTCGCCCATGATGTGGGACGCCACCATGCTGGGCGCGCTCCGCACCTACGCCGAGGCGAACCAGGGCGCGGTGATCTCGCCGTTCATCCTGTCGGGCGCCATGAGCCCGGTGACGGTCGCCGGCACGCTCGCCCAGCTCCTGGCCGAGGCGATGTCGGGCATGGCGTTCGCCCAGCTCTGCCGGCCCGGCGCGCCGGTGGTTTTCGGCACGTTCGCCTCGTCGATCTCGATGCAGTCGGGCGCGCCGACCTTCGGCACGCCCGAACCGACGCTGGTGCTGCTGGCCGCCGCGCAGCTCGCGCGCCGGCTGGGAGTGCCGTTCCGCTCGGGCGGCTCGCTGTGCGGGTCCAAGATCGCCGACGCCCAGGCCGCGTACGAAAGCGCGCAGACCCTGCTGCCGACGCTGCTGGGCGGCGTCAACTTCGTGCTCCACGCGGCCGGCTGGCTCGAAGGCGGCCTCGCCTCGGGCTACGAGAAGTTTGTCATGGACATCGACCAGTGCGCCATGATGCAGCGGCTGGCCGAGGGCGTCGACCTGACCGCGAACGGCCAGGCCATGGACGCGATTCGCGAGGTCGGGCCGGGCAAGCACTACCTGGGCTGCGAGCACACCCAGCGCAACTTCCTGACCGCGTTCTACCGCTCGACCATCGCCGACAACAATTCGTTCGAGCAGTGGGAGGCCGAGGGCGCGCAGGACGCGGCCCAGCGCGCCAACAAGATCTGGAAGCAGATGCTGGCGGATTACGAGGCGCCGCCCATCGACCCGGCCAAGGACGAGGCCCTGCTCGGCTACATGGCCGAGAAGAAGGCCAGCTTCCCCGACGCGTTCGCCTGATCGGATCTACGCCTTGCCGGCGTAGATCTTCATCGCGGCGTCGAGGATGCCGAGGGCTTGGCCGCGCGGGCGCTGGAAGACGTTGCGGCCCATGATCGAGCCGTCGGCGCCGCCGGCGGCGATGGCGCGGATCTCGGCCAGCAGCGTCGTCTCGTCCTTCGCCTCGCCGCCCGAGAACAGGACGAGGCGCTTGCCGGCGAAGGTCGCCTGCTTGACGTGGGCCACGCGCGCGGCCAGCGTCGCGATATCGATGGCCTGGTAGGCCTTGCGCGCCTCGAGCTGCTCGACATGCTCGGTCGGCGGCTTGACCTTGACGATGTGCGCGCCCAGCGCCGCCGCCAGGTACGCGCCGTAGGTCACCACGTCGATCGCCGTCTCGCCCGCCTTGCTCAGGCCACCACCGCGCGGGTACGACCAGACCACCACGGCGAGACCGCGCGCCTTCGCCTCGGCGGTCAGGGCGCGCAGCTCCTCCATCATGGCGAACTGCGCGTCGGAGCCGGGGTAGATCGTGAAACCGATGGCCGAGCAGCCCAGCCGCAGCGCGTCGTCGACCGAGCCGTGCACCGCCTGGTCGGCGACCGCCTTGGCCTGCTGCAGGCTGTTGGCGCTGTTGACCTTGAGGATCAAGGGAACCTGGCCGGCGAACGTGTCGGCGCCCTGCTCAAGCATGCCGAGCACCGAGGCGTAGGCCGAGACGCCCGCGTCGACGGCTAGGCGGAAGTGCCAGTGCGGGTCGTAGGCGTCGGGGTTGGCGGCGAAGGCGCGTGCCGGCCCGTGCTCCACGCCCTGGTCGACTGGCAGCACGACCAGACGCCCGGTGCCGGCGAGCCGCCCGTGCATCAGGAGGCGCGCGAGGTTCGCCTTCGTCCCCGGCGTGTCGCCTTCGTACCAGTCCAGGATCGCTCGTACGCGCCGCGTCATCTTCATGGCGTTCCTCCCGCGCCGATGGGCCAGGCGCGCAGCGGCAGCGTCTTGGCCGCATCCGGCAGGCGTGCCTCCAGCGCCGCCGCCGTCAGCAGGCCCGTCTGCGTGTCCACGTGGCCCATGACCGAGGCCGCGTTGATGGTGGCGGCGCGGATCGCCGCCTCGACGCCGCGCCCCTGCGCGTGGTAGGCGGCGAAGGTGGCGATGAACGCATCGCCCGCCCCGGCCGTGCCGGCGATTTCGGTCGCCAGCGCCGGGCAGTGGACCAGGCGCCCGTCCGCCCCGGCGAACGCGCCGCCGGCGCCGTCGGTGACCATCACCGCGCCGACGCCCAGGCTGAGCAGCGCACCGTAGAACGACGGCAGGCTCATCTCGAAGCCGCCGCTGCGCAGGCCGCGCGCGGCCAGGGCCGGCGGCGGTTCGTCGGGTGCCAGCGGCAGGGTCGGCCCGCCTTCGCCGAAGCGCGCGACCAGGCCCGGGACCATGGCGTCGGCCTCGGAACGGTTGACGCTGAGCACGTCGATCCGCGCGAGGCAATCGTGGAACGCCCCCCGCCGCGCCGAAAGCTGGCGCACGCCAGGGTTCGCCACGACGCGCGCGCCACTGGTCTTGGCCTTGGCGACGATGGTCGGGAAGCAGTCGGCCGACTGGTTGCTGAGCGGCGCAACGACCACCAGGTCGACCGCGAACGCGGCGTCGGGCAGTTCCTCGGGGCGCAGCAGGGTGTTCGCGCCGCGGAACGTGAAGATCGCGGCGTTGCGCTCGTGGGACGCGATATGGACCGCGGCGCCCGTGGGCACGGTCGCGTCGCGCACGACCCAGCGCGGATCGATCCGCTCGTCCGCCATGCGCGCGAGCACCGCCGCGCCCCGCCCGTCGCGCCCGAGCCGGACCAGCGCCGAAACGTCGAGGCCGAGGCGCGCCTGCGTCACCGCCACGTTGAGCGCGCCGCCGCCGCAATGGGTCGAGATCTCGGACGCCTCGGTCTTGCGCCCCTCCTCGAGCAACAGGAACGAGGTCTCGGCGTTGCTCATGGTCACGCGCTCGACCCGATCACTCTCGACGATCGCGATGGTGTCGACCATGGCGCTGCCGATGACCAGCGATCTCACGACGCCGCTCCGTCCCGGACCCTAGGACCCATGGTCCTGGCCCGTCCTTTGGCGCGCCACCATGCCCCACTTGCTGGCGGCCGGGTCGTCGCCCGCATCGTCCGTCCCTTCGCCCGATTCCTGACGTCGCCGGGGTTCCGGCTCTGGCTTGGCCGGTTTCGGCGCGGGCGTCGGCGGCTTGCGTGGCCGGTTCATGGCGCAACCTACCCGGTCAGGAACGTCCGGCCTTGACGGCCGGGTTCCGCGCGACGGTGATCCGCGCTGCTCCACGGCTCGTATAGGCTGCTATGGTTAGCCCGCGCAACTTCAGGCCCGCCGTGACGCCACCCCAGACCGAACCGCACCATCACCCCGGCGAGGAGTGGCTGTGGGCGCACGCCATCGGCACGGCGCCCGAAGCCATGGACCTGGTGGTCGCGAGCCACCTGACGATCTGCCCGCTCTGCCGGGCGGCGGTGCGCGACGCCGAGGCCATCGTGGGCGCGATCGCCGTGGTCGAGGCACCGGTCGCGCGGGCCCCGCGCCCTGGCGCCCGCGCCCCGGAGCCGCCGGCCGACGTACCGCGGTGGTTCGGCCTGCCCCGGCCGTTGCTGCGCTACGCGCCGGGCGGCCTCGCGGCAGCAGGCTGGCGGCGCATCGCGCGCGGCATCGACCGCGCCGACCTGATCGGGCGCCACGGACGCCGCCTTGCCGAGAACGTCAAGCGCGTGATCCGTCTGCTTGGCGCCAGCCAGGATCCAGCCCAGCGTGTCGAGCACCGCCGCGCTTTAGGCCGCAGCCGCCGCACTCGGCGCCGGCAAATCTTCTTCCGCGCGGTGGCAGGCTACCAAGCGGCTGTCGACCGAGCGCAGTTCCGGCCGGTCTTGCCGGCACTGTTCGATAGCAAAAGGACAGCGACGGTGAAAGGCGCAGCCCGATGGCGGGTTCAAGGGCGACGGCAGCTCGCCGGTCAAGGGAATGCGCTGGCGGCGCTTAGCCGGATCGGCGACGGGCGTGGCAGAGAGCAGCGCGCGCGTGTAAGGGTGGCGCGGCGTCTGGAAGATGCGGCCCTTGGCTCCTTGCTCCACCGGCCTGCCCAGATACATCACCATCAGTTCGTCGGCGATGTGCTGCACCACCGACAGGTCGTGCGAGATAAAAAGGTAGGCCAAATCGAATTCGGCCTGCAGGTCCATCAGCAGGTTCAGCACCTGGGCCTGCACCGAAAGATCGAGTGCGGAGACCGGCTCGTCGGCCACCAGCACTTGCGGACGCAGCATCAAAGCACGGGCAATGGCGATGCGTTGGCGCTGACCGCCGGAAAACATATGCGGGTAGCGCGTGACGTGTTCGGGGCGAAGGCCGACCTTGACCATCATCTCCTTGACCAGACCTTCGCGCTCGGAAGCCGAATGATCCCGGTTGATCGCCAAAGGCTCGCCGATGATGTCGCGCACTTTTTTGCGCGGATTGAGCGAGCCATAGGGATCCTGAAAAACGATCTGCACCTTTTCGCGCAGTTCTTTGCGATTGGCCGCGCTGCTGGTGTCCTTGCCGTCGATGATCAGCTTGCCCGACGTCGGTTCTTCAATCAGCGTTACCGCGCGGGCGAGCGTGGATTTGCCACAACCCGATTCGCCCACCACCGCCAGGGTCTTGCCCGCCTTTAGGGTGAAAGAGGCACCGGCCAAGGCGCGCACCGTCGCCGGCTTTCGCATGAAGCCGCGCTTTAGCTGATAGAAGCGCGCAAGGTCGGTTGCTTCGAGGACGACGCCGCTCATCTTATGCGCTTTCCTTCATCTTGGCCGGCTTGCCATCGGCGGCCAGCGGATAGAAACAACGCAGGCGACCCTCGCCATCATCGTCCGCCAGCGGCGGGCGCTCGGCCTTGCAGCGCGCATCGGCAAAAGCGCAGCGCGGCGAGAAGAGACAGCCTTTGGGGCGATCCAGCACGCCAGGCACCACACCTTGAATGGTTGGCAGACGCTTGGCACCGGCGCTGCGCTCCGGCAAGGCACTGAGAAGCGCGGCGCCGTAGGGATGGCGCGGTTCGGCAAGTAGCGGCTCGACGTCGCGAACTTCGACCTGCTGACCGGCGTACATCACCACCACGCGCTTGGTCGCCTCGGCCACCACGCCCATGGAATGGGTGATGAGGATCAGCGCCATGCCGTTTTTCTTCTGCAAAGAAACAAGCAAATCCAGGATCTGCGCCTGGATGGTCACATCCAGCGCGGTGGTCGGTTCGTCGGCGATCAAAAGCCGTGGGCTGCAGGCGAGCGACATGGCGATCATCACACGCTGGTTCATGCCGCCCGACATTTGGTGCGGAAAGGAGCCAAGACGACGCTCGGGATCGGGAATGCCGACCAGATCGAAGAACTCGGCAGCTCGGCGGCGCAGTTCGCGCTTGGAGCCGCCCAAGTGCGTCTTGATCGATTCCATGATCTGGAAACCGACGGTGAAGCAAGGATTAAGGCTGGTCATCGGCTCTTGAAAGATCATCGCCAAGTCCTTGCCCACCAGCCGGCGGCGTTCTCTTGGCTTTAAAGTCAGCAAGTTCTTACCATCGAAAGTCATATGGTCGGCGGTGACTTTGGCGGTCCAGGGCAAGAGGCCCATCAGCGCCAGCATGGTGACCGACTTGCCAGAGCCCGATTCGCCCACGATGCCAACCACGTCATTGGCGCCGACATCCAGATCGATGCCGTCAACGGCACGGAAGGGGCCGTGCGCTGTGGCGAATTCGACAGAGAGATTGCGGATTTCAAGAAGCGCCATGAGGTCAGCTCCGCTTCAACTTGGGGTCGAGGGCATCGCGCAGCCCATCGCCCATCAGATTGAAGGCCAAAACGGTGATCAGGATCATCACGCCCGGCGTCGTCACCACCCAGGGAGCGCGGCGGATGTACTGCAAGGTATCGGCCAACATGGTGCCCCATTCGGCGGTGGGCGCCTGCGCGCCCAACCCCAAGAAGCCTAGGGCCGCCGCATCGAGAATGGCCCCAGAGAAGATCAGCGACGCCAGCACGATCAGGGGACCCATGCAATTCGGCAGCACCGTCTTGAACATCAACCGCAGATAACCGGCCCCTGAAACACGGCTGGCGGTTACATAGTCCTTGCTCAATTCCGCCAGAACTGATGAGCGTGCCAAGCGCGCGTAGTTAGGAATGTAGGTAATGGCGATGGC
>Ga0194110_10000289_pt1 | contig 63119 bp, 65 predicted proteins | sample TA2Kig1200mmetaG_FD_146192 | JGI IMG/M metagenome (GOLD analysis project Ga0194110, IMG submission 146192) | Freshwater microbial communities from Lake Tanganyika, Tanzania - TA2015032 Kigoma Deep Cast 1200m | ecosystem: Environmental > Aquatic > Freshwater > Lake | place: Tanzania: Lake...
ACTTGTCTGCTGGTGACTACTCCCACCCCTAAAGGGTGCGGGCTTTCTGCGTGTATGTGTGTAAGAAGTTTGCTAATTCAACAGCTTTAAGGCTGAACTCTTGCAAAATTTTCTTCTTTGAAGCAGTGGCATCTGTTTGTAATAGTATCGCGCGTTGCATACTTCCAACCACGTGTGCCGTTTCAAGAACTTAACCTTTGCGGAGGAGGGTGCGATTCCTCCATATTTTTTAAAGGGTGGTCTCCTCTCACCGTTTGTATGAATTTCACGACGGTGCTTACATTAAAATTTCCAGACAGGCCTATATGAGGCTTATTTCTGGACACGACAGCATGAGGCTCGAAGAAGGTTACCGGAGAGATTAGGAACTGGTAGTCCTTGGCAAAGAACGCCTCTGACATGGCACATAGTTGATCGTCGGGCTTGTACCGGGCAACGATCTCATTAGTGTCAACATAAAAGCTGTTAATTTCCTCTCCCCTCTCTGACGAGCTCGACCGCGCTTTTCTTATGGGTAAATTTAATGGGGGCTACTCCGCTTTTCCTCAAGCGCCTTAAATCATTAAGTAGGTCTACTTGACCCTCTAATTTAGCCAGACTCCACACCCTCAACAACGGCTTCCAATGAGTCGTTCAGTCTCACACTTAGAGGGATGTCAAGCTTTACCGGCAGGATCTGTGACATCCTCCCCAGCCTGAAGTCTGGGGCCTCCAGCTTCTCCTGCTGGTTGCCCCTCCCTACCCTCTGACATATAGTGGAGGTATATAAAATAACTACATGTCGTCTCTCACCCCCATCCTGAAGAGCGAGGATCTTCCGCTGATGTAGTTAAGTCGGGCATGCGTGTACAAGCCATCATAAAAAGTAGTTGGAGGCTTTGGAGATAGGTTCAGACTGGTTCTCCTGTTAACTCTTCATCGAGTTGACTTGGGCATCGACCCCGGGGGATTACCTCCATCTTTATTGGAGGAGGATTTTCCATCATTGCTTCAACTACCCCGCCTTTCGCCTTATCGTTTAAAGGCAGAGAACAGGCGAGCCTTCCCCTCCCAAGCAATTAGATAGGGTATTTGAATCCGGCGAGGACTACGGAACACAGGTTCATAAATCCTGTAACGGAACCACAAACTTCGTCTTCTTGTGATCGACGACCTCGATCTCCATGCCGTAGACGTTCTTTATGTTTGCCGCTGTCACGACCTCTTCCGGTCTGCCGAGGGCTGTGACCACCCCGTGACCCATAAGTGCCACGGAGTCTGAGAAGAGGAGGGCATGGTTCGGGTCGTGGAGGCTCATGACCACCCCCAGCCCCTTGTCCTTGGCAACCCTCCTCACCATCCTCAGTATCATCAGCTGGTTCTTGAAGTCAAGATGGGCGGTGGGCTCGTCGAGGAGGAGGACCTTCGGCTCCTGCGCGATGGCCCTGGCCACGAGGACGAGCTGCCTCTCCCCGCCGCTTATCTGCGTGTAGGGGCGGTCCCTCAGGCGGTCCATCCCCACCAGCGCGAGCGCCTCCTCGGACTTGGCGTAGTCCCTCCCGGAGGGCTGTTGAAATATGCCGAGGCAGGAGACCCTTCCCATGAGCACGATATCCATGACGGTATAGGGGAAGGGGGGGCTGTGCACCTGAGGAACGTAGCCCACCAATCGGGCCAGCTCGTTCCTCTCCATTCTGAAGGCATCCCTGCCGTCTATGTGGACGCTCCCCCTCTCCGGTCTGAGCAGTGCGTTGATGCACTTCAGCAGTGTCGTCTTTCCGCAGCCGTTCGGACCAAGGAGGACGAGGACCTCCCCCCTGTCGACGCTTAGGGATATGTCTTTTAGCCTGAACTCGAGCCCGTAGGAGAAGGATAGACCGTCAACCCGGACTACTTCCAAGTCCCACCACCCCTTCTCTTGAGCAGGTACAGGAAGAAGGGAGCCCCGATAACCGTAGTGAGGACGCCCACCGGCAGCTCAAAGGTCGTCACGGACCGGGCGAGGTCGTCCGCGAGGATGAGGAAGACGGCCCCCACGCTCGCCGAGAGCGGTATCACGACCCTGTTGTCGGGTGTGCCGATCAGCATCCTGATTATGTGGGGGACGACGAGTCCGACCCAGCCGATTATCCCAGCAACGGAGACGAAGGAGGATGCCATGAGCGTGGTAGCAAATAGGACGATGAGCCTGTCCCTCTCGATATTGACCCCGAGGGACTTTGCCTCCTCGTCGCCCATGGAGAGGACGTTGAGGCGCCACCTCATGAAGAATATAATAAGAAAGGCGACCCCTATCGCGGGGAGGGTCTGCGCCACCTCGCGCCAGCCGGCTATGGCGAGGCTTCCCATAAGCCAGTAGACCACGCCTGCCAGCCTCTCGGCCTCCGTAAAGAACTTTATCATGGAGAGGGCGGCGGAGAAGAGGGCCGTCACGATTATGCCTGCCAGGACAAGGGAGACGACCGGCGTCTCGCCCCTCTCCCGCGCCACGAAGTAGGTTACGAGGAAGGCGAGGAAGCCGAAGGAGAAGGCCAAGACCTGGGTGACCCCGGGGATGCTGGGGAGGAATGCGATGGCGATGGCAGCGCCCAGGCCGGCGCCCGCCGAGACCCCCAGTATGTACGAGTCCACGAGGGGGTTCCTGAAGACCCCCTGGAGGGAGGCGCCGGAGACGGAGAGGGCAACCCCTCCTATGAGGGCAAGGATGATCCTCGGGAGGCGGATCTCGAAGAGGACCGTCTCGTAGACCTGTGGCCAAGGCGACTGGGCAAAGGGGGAGGCGATCTTAGCCATTATGACCTGCAGGGTGATCTCAGGCGGCAGGGGGTAGGCGCCGATGAAGAGGGACCCTAGGAGGGCAGGTATAGGGAGCAGGAGTAGGAGTGCAGATTTCCACTTTACACCAGAGCCCAACGTCGAACCCCTCGGTCCTGCAAAGGGTTAGGAACCACTTAAGGCGCCGGTGTTGTAGAACTGGGTGAAGAGCATCTGCGCAGCCCCCGAGACGTCCAGGTTCGCGTAGTATTCCGGCTGGATCATCTTGGCGAGCTGCATCTCGCCCAGTATCATCCTCGGGCCCCAGTCGAGGTATGCCCCAGCCACCTTGGAGCCTATCAGGATGGTGTAGACCTTCCCCTCCTTCACCGCCTTGAGCTGGTTCCAGCTACTGTTGCTGACAGTGTCGAGCTGCGAGGCCAGGCTGGCGTTGTCGTAGCCCAGAACTATGATTACGTCGGGGTTCCATGCGAGGACCTTCTCCATGCTGACCTTGGGCCAGGACTGGTCAGGGAAGTCCCTGAGGGCGACGTTTATGCCACCGAGGTCCTCGGCCAGGGTGCCGTAGGTGCTGTTGGCGTAGGTGTAGATGAGCCGTTCCTGCCAGACATCAAGCTTGCAGATCAGGACCTTGGGCCTTTCAGATGCAGGTATCCATGCGGCGGTAGAGAGGAGAAATGAGTGCCTGCTATCCATGAAGCCTGCGAGGTCGCCGGCGCTCTTTTCAGCGTTCAGCACCTTGCCCAAGGTCCTGATCGCAGTCGTCTGGTCGGAGAAGTTCCTGGATACGAGGGCAACCACCGGGATGCCGAGACCCTCAAGGGCGGATATTATCTCGCCGGTCTTGCCGTAGCCGTAGTCCATTATGACCACGTCGGGGCTCAGGGCGATGACCGTCTCAATGTTGATGCCCTTGAAGAGGTCGCCCACCACGGTGAGGTTCCTGACCTTTGAGGGGATGTAATGGGAGGAGGTCGAGTATTTGTCTATGCCAACGATCTTGTCAGCCGCACCAAGGGTACAGAGGATCTCGGTCCAGTAGGAGTTCAGAACCACGATCCGGTCGACGGAGGATGGGATCTGAACGGTTCTACCCGCCATGTCCACAAGGGTCGTTGGGTTCAACGCAACGCTCTGGGTGGATCTGATCGCCAGAAAGGAGGCACCAATAGTGGATAGGACTAGGACGGCGAGGATCAATACCGCACGAAACTTTGTGAGACCTTTATCGTCCAGCATATTGGAGCCTCCAAGCCATGAGGTTAGTTTGGCTTACATTTTATTAAGATTTGTGTTTCATATGAAACAGATTTCAAAATCATGGCATGAACTGGGCGCCCCTAAAAGGGCAGGGCACGGACTTTTCTTTTCATTGGGGTAAAATGCGCATGGGAGCTAATGCCCTGCCTTCAGTCCGCTCAGGACGATGCGCCCTCCGAGGTCGAGGAGGTTATCGGTATCGCCCCTCCTCGAGGACTCCGCGTAAACCCTGACCACGTTCTCTGTGCCAGACCTCCTGAAGAGCAGCCAGGAGCCGTCGCTCAGCATGACCTTAAGCCCGTCCATCCTGTTAATGCCCGAGACCCTCTTTCTGAGGATTGTGTCTCCGATCTTTGCCTCGATCTCCCTGAGCGAGGCATCAGGTAGCCTGTCAACCCTGAGGTCTAACCGGGCAGACTCGAACCGCCCGTACCTGCCGTAGATCCTCTCCATGATAGAGTGGAGCGACTCCCCGGAGAGGACAACGCTCTCTATTACCAGGAGGGCCGAGGCGATGCCGTCCTTCTCAGGGATGTGGGTGACGAGGCTTATGCCGCCGCTCTCCTCTCCCCCAACCACCACCCTCCTCTCCCTGAGGAGGGCACCGATGTACTTGAAGCCCACCGGCACCTCGATGACCCTTCTGCCGTGGGAGGTGGCGACTGCATCAAGAAGGTGGGAGGTGGCCACGGTCCTGGCAGCATCACCGGCGAGCGACCTCCTCGCGTTCATGTGCAGATATATCAGGGGCAGTAGCTGATTCGCCATGAGAAAGGTTCCCTTCTCGGTGACGGCGGCCAGTCTGTCCCCGTCGCCGTCAAGCGCCAAGCCAAGGGCGGAGCCACCTCCAAGAACCTCGCTCCTGAGCGCGTTCAGGTTGGACGGGACTGGATCCGGAATGGAACCGCCAAAGAGGGGATCGATATTGCCCCTCACCACGCGAACCTCTGCGTTCAGCCGGCTCAGGATCCTGTCGATTACGCCCGAGGATGCCCCGTGCATCGGGTCTACCGTCACCTTGATCTTCAGTTCGTTCACGGACAGCAGCCGCTGGATGTGGCTTAAATAGTCCTCGACGGGATCGAGGACCGAGATCAAACCCTTCCTCTCAAGCTTGCCGTATCCCTCGCAATGGGGCACCTCCGCGGGGATCATCCGCTCTATGGACTCGGTGATGTCCGTGGTCGCTGGACCCCCGTAGTGGGGGATGAACTTTATCCCGTTGTAGGCGGGCGGATTATGGGAGGCGGTTATCATTATTGAACCTTGAAGGGAGAGTTTAACTGCGGTAAAGGCGGCTACGGGCGTGGGCACCGGTCGGGAAGGGATCAGAGACTCTATGCCGTTGGTGGCAAGGACCTCCGCGCATGCCCCTGCAAAGTTCTTAGAGCCGCCCCTCCCATCGTACCCCAGGAATATGCCCCTCCCAGGAGGTTTGGAGGATATCAGATAGTCGGTTATGGCCTTGGCAACCCTCCTCACAGTGTCCGCTGAGAAGTCTGCGTCGACCCTTGAGCGCCAGCCGTCGGTCCCAAAACGTATTCGCGAACTCATTCGGAGTCCCCGTGAACGATCCTTACCACCCTTAATTATTATCGTGAGCTATTTAACAAAAGGTGCTGGGTGCGTCTCAACGCACAATTATGGTCGTGCAGGGCAGGCTTATCGCTAGGGAGACGGCTACGCTCCCCATCAGTATTCCACGCTCGCCGGCATAGCCCCTCGAACCGAGGATCACGAGATCGTAACGCCCGTCGATCACCTCCCTGGCTATCTCGTTGGCAGTTGAGCTCCTGTTGCCCTCCGCCGTTTTGAGGAGTTTTCTGGCGGTAAGACCAAAGGAGCGGCACCTCGACTCGCCCATCTCGAGGGCGGACTCGCCGGCCTTCTGCATCTCTTCTAGGGCGGCCTGGGAGATGCCCATGGCTGGCGGGACCACGACGTGGAGGAGGGTGAGCTTGGATCCGTCCCTCATGGAGAACTCAATGGCCAGGTCCACTGCCCTCAGCGAAACGGGTGACCCGTCTATCGGCACCAGTATGTTCTTGAAAATAGAGGATCACCTCCCAAGACCTAGGGATTCATTGGTCAATCTCATGGACTCTTCTGGGCTCTCTGTGAGTTTTGTCATGGCTCTTATGGCGTCGATGTCCTCCGGAACCACTATTGATTCCTGGTGGACGGCCTGGGTGAGGTATATCTCCCGACCGAAGGACCTTATCGACTCCTTCCAGATGATGAGTTCGGGGAGGTCGTACCTTATCCTTCCCAAGTCCCTCGCATACTCGATTATCCCAGAGGTGGAGGATATGCCGTCTGCGGAGGCGACCAGTCTGATCCTCGGATAGGATGAGAACGCTCCGATGATGTCCTGTTCGGTCGCGTCCTTTTGCAGCTCCACGTTCAGGATGTGGACGTGCATCAGTGTCTCTGGGACAGCAAGCGCTGTTGTCGTGATGTCGATGTGGGGCAGGACCTTCTGGACATCCGGACCGTGGTGCGAGGGGATGGTCACAGGGTCTGGGACTATGCTGTTGATGGGTCCCTTTGAGTCCTCGGCCGGGTCTGCCCCGCGCCTGACAAGAACCACCCGAGCCTTTTTGATCCCGAAGGCCTTGTCGAGGGCGTAGAGGGAGCGGCATAGCCCGGTGGTGTTGCACGATACAACCCTCACGAAGTCCCTGCCTATGGCGCCCTTGTAGTTGCAGACCGCGTTGAAGGAGAAGCCTGCAACCTCGTGTTTCTCCCCGCCCTGGAAGATGGCCTTTAACCTGTGCCTCTCGTAGAGGGGTTTGTAAGTCGCACCCACTTTGCCGGGGGTGCAGTCAACCACTATATCGGCTTGGTTGAGAAGATCTTCAAGCGACCCCGCAATCCTCATCCCGGCAGCATCGAAGAGCTTGATGTTCTCTGCCAATGAGGCGTAGACCTTTATCCCCATTCCTGAGGCCAGCTTGGCCTCGTAGTTCGGCTTTGTCTTCGTCACCCCAACTAATTCCATATCCTTCTGCTTGAGGACGGCGTCAGCCACCCTCTTTCCTATCGTTCCATACCCGTTTATTGCGACCTTTACCGTCATCCATACCACCTACAATTCTCACCTATCTGCCTTAAACTTCTGCGCGGAGGTAATTAAGACTTCCAATGCCGGGAGCTTCTCCCCGGAGAGGAAGGTGATGAACGCACCGCCGCCGGTGCTGAAGTAGCCTATCTTGTTGGCTATGCCCAGCCTCCCCGAGATCGCCCTGAGGTGGCCACCGCCCAGAAGGGACTTTGCGTTCGTTTTTACGAGGGTTCGCAATAGCTCCTCGGAGCCCTTTGTGAACCTCGGGTCCTCTATATAGCCGGCAGGACCCCTCATTATAATTATCTTTGCGCGGCTCATCGTCTCGCTGTAGAGCTTTATGGTCTCCTCGCCTATGTCGTATATGGGGGCGTCATCATCGACATTATCGACACCACTCTCAAGCCTAGCCTCAGACTTCAGGACGGCCACGTCCACGGGCACCATTATCCTGTCACTGTACCTCTTCAGGAGCGCCTCTGCCCGGGGCAGCATTGCGTTAAGCCCCTTCCCCTCCACTATCTTCACCGTGGCTTTGCCCAAGTGCTTGCCGCCCGCTATCAGAAAGAGGTGCGATACGAGCCCTGTGAGCATGACCTTGTCTGCGATCCCCTTCGGGAGAAGGGTCTCCATCAGCTGGACGGAGTCAGTGACCTTCCCTCCGCCTAGGACAAAGACGCAGGGCTTGGAGGTCGCGCTGTAGACGCTACTGAGGAACTCGACCTCGTTCTGGAGGAGCCGCCCGCCACAGGAGGGCATGACGATGGGGAACCCGGTCAGGGACGGGTGGGACCTGTGGGCCGTGGCGAAGGCGTCGTTCACGTAGACCGAGAAGAGGGGAGCCAGATATTTTATGAGAAACGTCTTCGCCTGTGCCTCGGGGACCTTCTCGATGTTCTCCTCAGAGTAGAACCTTACGTTCTCCAGAAGCACAACATCGCCCGGCCGCGCGGAGGATATGGAGGATCTGGCAGAAGGACCGAAGATGTCCTCAACGTACTTTACGTCGGTCTTCAAGTACTTGGAGAGGAGCTGGGAGTGGGCCGCTAGAGTTGTGAAGTCGCTGTCACCTGGCCTGCCCTGGTGCGCCAGGACGGTAACCGAGGCGCCCATCTCCAGTAGCTCTTTGATGGTTTCAGCGTGGCTCTTTATCCGAGTGTCGTCGATTATCCGACCGGTCTTCGGGTCAATGGGGGAGTTGATGTCCACCCTGAGCAGAACCTTCCTTCCCCCGAGATTAAAGTTGTCCATGGTATAAAAAGGAGGTTTACTTGTCATTTGAGAGTGCCTCTGCGTGAATCTAGGTCAGGGGCATTTAAAAATCTTGAGATTGGGCATCTATTCCATTCGTTTGAGGCGATCGGCGTTCTCAGATCAGGTTCTCGAGTTCGGAGGGATCGTTGAGATAGGAGAAGCAGGAAGGACAGTATATGAAGTCTGTGTATAGATCCTTCGAGACGGTGAACCTCTCCTTGGAGAATCTGGGCTCAGGCAATCGGCAGTACTTGGGGTTTGGCATGATCCTGCCTCCCTTCAGCAGGTAATAGGCCGCGCCGCCCTTGATTATGTAGCCCTCGTAGAGAGAGGAAAATGTGCTGGAGACCAAGTTTGCCATGACCAGCGGCTCCTCGCCGGAGTTCACGGTGACGTGCCCGTGGTTTGGCGGGATCAGCACGGCATCGCCGGCTGCGGCCTCGAGGACGATAAAGTCGGTGATGATGCCGCCGTAGGCCCTCTGGAGCAGGTAGGTGGCCTGCCCGTGGAGGACCTGATAGATCTCCGGGTAGGTCAGGTCCTCTGTGGCATTCGGGTGGTAATGCCCTAGGGTCTTGTTGAGCTCCTCGCCGAGAAGCAGGGGCGCCATAACGGTGATGTCGAAACGGATCCTCCTCCTCCGGAATATCTCTGCGTGCTTCTCTTGAATCGCATTGCGGAACATCCGGTAGAGGACCGTCTCGCCAGGGAGCACCACGGCTTTGGGATTGCAGAGGACCTCATACATCGCACTGAGAGTCCTCGAGCCGGGCTCCAGGGCCCTTCCATTCAGAGAGACCATCAGGTCGTCTGTGACCTCGAGTTCGCCGAAGGGGTAACGTATGTGGAGCAAGTGGGAGCACCACTTACTAGAGGCGCTGAAGTTGATAAAAAGATTATTCAACGGTCTTGAGCGTGAGCCTTACATGAAGACGAAGAACGGGAAGTGACATCCTCCCCAGCCTGAAGTTCGGGGCCCCCGCTTTTCCTGCCGGTTGCCCCCTCACGGCCTCTGCTCGGGGAGCGTTTTGCGGAAGGCTTTCCATCGAGGTTCCTGCTTCCACGACCAGACTCGGTCCCCCTCCTCCTTCGGAGGAAGGGTTACGGAGGTCTTGGTCTCCACAGGCTTCTTGTATCAGCGGTTAGGGGTTGCCCCTCCCTACCCTCTGACATATAGTGGGGATATATAACTACCCAACTTTTCGGCCTTCATCCCTGCCTGAAGTCTAGGGACTTCCGCCGAAATAGTTAAATTCGACGTTGCTTGGCGTTTGGAAGTTACTTCAGGACTCGTCCTCCTCTTGGATTCTGGACTTAGCTTCCGGAAGTCCCTCTCAAAGCTCTTTGTCGAGAAAAGCCTGTATCGCATTGGACTTCATGAGCTCCTCGATAAACTCTCCATAGTCTCTCGTCCTTCCAGCTTTAAGGTCATCCTCCCCTCTGCGGATGGCTTCCATCAGATTACGGTCAGACATTATGTCCATCGTCTCTATCAGCTCCTCAAGAAGGTCCTTTGTCCTGAGCAGTGGCTCCATTTGTTCAGTGCCCAGAACCAGAGGGCCCATACAAACCACTCGTGTGTTGCATTATTCTTACATTCGTTCCATCTGTTTGACTTTTTTCCGACCCATCTTGTTGCCTCCAAATCTGCCACGGGGATTGAAAGCCTACCTCAAACCTAGGCGAGGAGGGTAACCTCAAGCCTTATATTTTGGTAAGACCTGTCTTACAGTGATTGAAATGATCGAGTTGTCAAAGCTGAGCTCAAAGGGACAAGTTGTCATCCCAAAGACGTTGAGGAAGAAGTTAGATCTGAAGGAAGGCGACAAGCTGATTCTATTCGGCAGTGGAGATCTTCTGGTCCTGAAAAAAGTGGAGAGTGAAAAGAGCGTTCTTGGTATCCTCTCTCAGCCGGTGAGGGAGAAGGTACAGAAGCGCGGTATCAAAGACAGCGACGTTCAGGAAGCGGTCTCATGGGCGAGGAAGAGGACTTGAGGAAGATCCGGGTGGTTTTTGACGCAAACGTTCTGATCTCGGCTTGGTTCTGGGCTGGCAACGAATCGAGGCTTGTTGAGATGGCTGAAGCAGGCATTATTGAGGGGTACGTCTCGCCGCAGATCCTAGAGGAGTTCAAGGCTGTCCTCGAATATCCAAAGTTTTGTCTAAAACGTGAAGAGGTTGAAACCGCTTGCAGCTACTATTCGATCGTTTTGAGGATCGTTGAGCCCAAACATGCAGTAAATGTCTTGGCTGAAGACGCACGAGACAACAAGGTGCCGGAGTGTGCAATTGAAGCCAAGGCCGACTATATCGTTTCAGGAGATCAACACCTACTGAGACTTAGAGAATTCAAAAGGATCAAGATTGTTAAAGCAAAAAAGCTACTTCAAGGGTAAATAAAGAAAGGCAAGTAGAGTTACTTCTTAACCGACTTCCAGGTCCTTCTGATAAGGTCAACGAACCGCTTTGTTGCCTCTTCAGGGTTTGCGGACTTGGTTATGGCGCCGCCGACTATCAGATCCATGGCACCTGCCTTTACCATCTGGGGGACGACCTCAAGCTTTATTCCTCCGGCCACGGCCACGGGTATCTTCACAGACCTCACCATCTTCTCCACGAGGGCAGTCTTCTGATCGACCTCCCTCTCCCTGGTCTGGGCGCTTATTCCTACGTGCATGCAGACTATGTCCACGCCGAGCCTCTCGACCTCGATCGCTCTGGCGAGGGGATCCTTCAGGTTCATGAGATCGACCATCACCTTCACGCCGTACTTCCTGGCCGCGCCCACGGCATCCTTTATGGTGTAGTCGTCGGTGGCACCCATCACGGTGACTATGTCCGCACCGTTCTCCACGGCCAGCTCTGTCTCCAGCCAGCCTGTGTCGAAGGTCTTCAGATCAGCGATAATTGTTGCGTTGGGGCAGAGCCTGCGGAGATCCTTAACCGCCCTGAGCCCCTCGGACTTTATCAGGGGCGTGCCGGCCTCTATGATGTCCGCACCGCCGCGGTAGGATCCCTCGGCTATCGGGATGGCGTCCTTAAGGTACCTCTCGTCGATTGCCACCTGAAGTTTTGGTCCTTCGTATAATGGTTTCAGACCCAACTGAGACACCTTCTTGTCGGCGGGGATACCGTTGTAATCCCAACCTCTCACTGCGTAGTAGTCGTTTAATAACCTATCCATGTCCACGGTCTGACCCTTTGCCGGTCCCTCCGGCATGGGCACCTCGAGGAAGCGCTTGGGCAGGTAGTCGTCCTTCCTGCTGAACCCCTCGCGTGCGTTGAAGATGCGCTCCAAATTGTAGATCCTCTCCCCGATCCTGTAGAACTCCTCCCTGTCCACGTAGAAGCCGGTGGCGGTGGTGAGGAGGCGGGCGTAGGAGTCCGGCTCAAAGGCGAGGGTGGAGAAGAGGGCGAGGGTGGTGTACTTGCAGAGAACCAGAGAGTCGAGAACGGCGAAGACGTCCTGCATGACCTTGGTGAGGGCGGCCTTGTTGTCGTAGGAGTTGGGGTTCAGGTAGCGCGGCACGCTCAGGACCTCGGGGGCGATCATGAATGCCCTGAGGTGGCACCCGCCCCTGTTGGACGTGGCGTAGGAGAGGGCCATCCCCTTCACCCCCCTCGGGTCGTAAGCGGGGAGCTCCAGCCCCTTCACGTGCATTGCCAGGTCGTTTGCCTTCAGCCTCGAGGCGGCGCGCCTCGTCCCCTCCGCAAGAAGGTCGCCGATCCCCTCCCTGTAGGCGGTCATCTTTATCAGCCTGAGGAGGGCGTCCGTGCTCCCGAATTTGGCGTCGAGGCCCATCTCCTCCGGCTTTACCTTCCTCTTATCCTCGCACGCCATCAGGAAGCCTATCGCCTGGCCCATGGATATGGTGTCCACGCCGTACCTGTTGCAGAGGTCGTTTGCTATGGTTATCGCGGTGAGATCGTTTATGCCACAGTTCGGTCCCAGAGACCAGACGGTCTCATACTCCGGACCCTCTGTGTCTAGGACCTCCCCCGATGGCAGCTTGACCTGAGTGACGCGCCCGCACATGATCGGGCAGGCGAAGCATCCCTTCTTACCGCGGAGGATGGTCTTTGTCATGTACTCCCCGCTGACCTTCTCCGCGTCCTCGAAGAAGCCCGTGGAGTAGCTCCTTACCGGGAATACCCCAGCCTTGTTTATGATGTGAACGAGGACGGCGGTCCCGTACCTTCCCAGGCCGTCCCCGGTAATGGGATGTCCCTTCAGCACGCTTATGGAGTGCTTGACCTCCTTCATGAAGGCGTGCGGGTTGGCAAGAGGGATCTCAGCCCTCCCCCTCACGACTATAGCCTTCAGCCTCTTCGATCCCATCACGGCACCGACCCCTCCCCTGGCGGCGGTCCTGTGCTTCTCGTTCATTATGGCGGCGATCTTGACGAGGCGCTCCCCTGCGGGACCTATGCATGCGACCCTCGCCATCGAGTCCCCGACCATCTTCTTGAGGCGGTCCTCAGTCTCGAAGACGTCGAGGCCCCAGAGAGAGGTTGCATTGTGGAGTTCGGCCTTGCCGTGAAGGATGGAGAGGTAGACAGGGGTCTCGCTCCTGCCCTCGAAGATGATTCCGTCGTACCCCGCCCTCTTCAGCTCCGGACCGAAGTAGCCGCCGCTGTTTGCGTCCAGTATTGTTCCGGTGGCCGGCGACTTCGTGGAGACGGAGAACCTCCCCGAGGTGGGCGCCGCGGTGCCCGTCAGCGGACCGGTCATAAATATCAGTTTATTCTGAGGACCAAGAGGGTCAATACCGGCGGGGAGCTCGTCGTAGAGGATCTTCGCACCGTATCCCCTGCCCCCTATGAAGGCGGCCGCCGTCTCCCAGTTCAGCTCCTCGGTCGAGAGCTCTTTTGTTGAGAGATTGACGCGAAGTATCTTATTCAGGTAACCGCCCAAATCCATCCACCTTGGACACTATTCGTAGAACTCGAATTATACTTATATCTTTCCAGTGGGTTAGAATTTCTTCATGAAGGTCAAGGCGGAGTTCTTCGCGACCCTTAGGGAGAAGGTCGGTACGGCGAGCACAGAGGTCTCCTTCAGCGGCAATACGGTCATGGATCTCATAGCAGCCCTCGACGAGATGTTTGGGGGGATCCTGAAGGAGCTGATGGTTGAGGGCGGGGAGCTGAGAGAACTCGTCAAGATCCTGGTGAACGGGAAGGACGTCAGGGGGATCAAAGGACTTTATACCGAACTGAAGGAGGGGGACGGCGTCTCGTTCTTCCCGCCAGTTGCGGGCGGATGACTCTTGTGTTTGCCCCACAGGTGGTTCACAGATAAAACCATAACGGACAATTTTAAGGATAGGGAAGAAGTTGACCACGAAGAAGGAGATTATAGGTAATTACGACACCACTGCAAGGATCTACGATATGCAGTACCGGGAGGAGCAGTTGCTGAAGATAAGCTTCACATTGAAGAGGGTTATGCCTAGAGCGGGCGATACGGTAATAGATGCGGGATGTGGCACGGGAATGCTCTTTGAGCATCTTGATCATTGCGGACTGCTCGTTGGGGTAGATCCGTCGATTAATATGCTGAGGGAGGCAAGGAAGAGGACGAGGGAGGGGGGCAACACGGAGTTGGTCTTGGGAGATGTTGAGGCTTTACCATTCCGTGGCGGTTCCTGTGATGTGGTATTCTGCATAAGCGTGCTTCAGCTCATGGACGACCCGCGCAGGGGGTTGGAGGAGATACTCAGGATTCTTAAAAGTAGGGGTTCGTTCGCGGCGACACTTATCAGGAAGGCGAGGTTCGCGCAGGATCTCGACAGGTTTGTGAGGGGAGCATTTGTGGAGCTTTACGACTCAGAAAGCATGAAGGACGTGTTTCTAATAGGCCAAAGGATCGATTGATCCAACATTAGCGGAGATGGAATGTAGCATCTATTTGATTCTAACTTATCGTTGTATTTAAATAACCGACATATATGGCGAGGAAGCCGTATTCAGGCGATAAAGAGCGTAAAGCAGAACCACCAACCGTCTGCTGAAATTCTCTACTTATTGGAGCAGTTCAGGTTGATGGTCAACGACTGCATACGGATAGGTTTGGAAGCGAATGTTACATCGTTGAAGTCCCTATCGTCGAAAGCATACCATAATCTTGCAGATTATGATGCGCCGTCCTACTACAAGCTCTGTGCCATATCAAGAGCCTGTGGGGTACTTGCATCGAGAAAGAAGTCGCTGAAGAGAGGGATATACACTAGAAGCCCCTACGCCGTGAAACCACAGCTTGTGTCCTGCTATGGCTTCAAGCTTATTGATAACGCCCTAAGAGTGCCATTGGGTCATCATAGGTTCTTCAGAATACCGTTAAACAAGTACACTCAGGAGATCCTGTGTGATCCAGCCTTGAGAGTGCGTTCCTTCACGCTCACGGCTTCCCAAATGAGCATCTGCATCTCAAAAGAGGTGCAACAGATTGAATGCACCAAGACTGCTGGCGTTGACAGGAACCTTCGAAATATTACTTATGGCAATGAAGAGCACATCGAACAATATGACCTCTCGAAAGCTATCAATATAACCAAGAGGACGAGGAAGATCGTGGCGGCGTTCAGGAGGAACGATGTGCGCATCAGGAAGAAGATTGCTTCAAAATATGGACGGCGAAGGAAGAACAGAATCAGTCGTTTATTACACTGCGCGACCAAGACCATTGTTGAAACAGCGATTGAAAATAGGGAAGCGATCGTTATCGAAGATATTAAAGGAATACGCAAGTTGTATCAGAAGGGCAACGGTCAGGGTCGCAGATATAGGAGTATGATGAATTCTTGGTCATTCGGAGAAGTTCAGAGACAGATAGAGTACAAAGCAAATTGGTCAGGCATCCCAATTATTCGCCTAACAAAAGGCGAGACGATGGGCACCTCAACCATCTGTCCAATATGTGGGGAGAGACTTCTGAATGGACGGAACAGGATGTTGTGGTGTATTTCATGTGGTATGAAAGCGGATCGAGATGTGGTTGCGGTGATCAACCAGTCTCGAAGGGGACGGGTGAGGTTCGCACGTTCCCTGCCCACTGATAAAGGGGCGAAAGGCGGGGCAGTTGAAGCTGTGATGGGGAACCCGACGACTACGGTAATCCTCGGAGTCGATGCCCTGAAGTTGAGTCATCAGAAGACTTGACAGAACCCGACAAGTTTTTATAATAAGTCCTCTCGTCATAAGAAATGGTGCAATGATATGCCAAGCGAACCGATTAGACTGCTCAACAAGTCGCTACACAGCCAGATACTCGTGAAGCTGAAGGACGGGCATGAATACGTAGGCAACCTAGCGAAGTACGACCTCACAATGAATCTGATTCTGACCGATGCTATCGAGGCCGTCGACGACGGTAACCCGGTTGCCAAATACGGCAAGATATTGGTCAGGGGCAACAACATCCTTTACATAAAGACCGTATGATGCCTCTTCAGTGGGAGTTCAGCGCCATTAATGGAACTTTTCAGCAGATACGTTGGGTTCGGATAGATTATTCGTGCTGACATCCTCCCACCTTTAAAAGGCGCGGGGTTCCCGATTCGTAGGCGCTCTTCATGGTGCCTCATCCTATCGGGTTACGGGCTGTACCAGAGCAGCCCCTGACGCAGAGATATGCCCTGCGCGCCGTTGCATTATGTTGTATGCTCCATTGTAGTCAGCGTTGTATTCGTGTCCGCAACTATTGCATTTGAAGAGGCCTCCGACCCGAAGGCCCCTCTCGCCACAGTTGTGGCAGGTCTGAGAGGTGTATGCTTCAGAAATCTTCAGGACCGGTACGCCGAACCATTCAGCCTTGTACTTGATGAATTGATAAAGCCTGTAGAATGGAAAGCTATTGAGCTTTCTGTTGAAGGTTCTGCCGCTTCTGTTTGTTCTTATTCCTTTCAGGTCTCCTATCACTATGGCTGAATTGTTCCTGTATGCCTCATTGACTATCCTCCTGCTTACTGTGTGGAGGATTGAGTCGGTTGCACGCCTCTCGCGGTTGGATATCTTCTTGATTGCTCCGTACGCCCCTTTCCTCTGCAACTCCTTTCTTAGCTTGTAGAAGTGTGAACGGACTTTCCTCAACTCTTTGCCGTAGAATTTCGGCCTGATATCATTTGAATTGATCGTAGTTGCTATGTTTCTTATCCCCATGTCTACGGCGAGTATTGACTGCGGTCTTCTTTCTTCGATTTCCTTCTCTACAGTGACATACACATACCAGTCCGAGCCGCGCCTGATGAGCTTGGCCTCCCTTGTCCTCGCTCCTTCTGGAATCGGTGAGGAGGTGGCTATGGGAACATTGATTCCTCCCCTCTTGCCTGCTACGGGAATCCTCATCCAGTATGGAGTCAGCTTCGTTTCTTCCCTATGCAAATCATAAACATCGTTCCTGAGGATTATCGGGTACTCCTTGTCTGGATCAAGTCTACCACAGTTCTGCCTCCTCAATCTGTTGAGGAATCTATCGGCCTGTTGCTTTGTTGCGGAGCAGAGCTCTGCTGACTTATGCCCACGGAGGTAGCGTTGAAAACTCAGATACTCCTGTTCGAGGAGGAGCCTTTTTCCCTCTCTCAATTCAAGAATCTTTGCCTTTACTGTCTTCTTTGCTATCACAGGCGGCCTGTCCTCAATTGTATGAAGGATATTTAAGCGCATTTGTCCCACCTCTGAGGAGCGTGGGATTTCTGCGCTTTCGTGGTAATAATTTTATTAGAAAATAATATTAAATAGTGATTATTGCTAATTGCGACGTACATCAAAGGGGATAATGTTATGGACCGCAGAAACATCATTGTTGAACGCTTACAGCAACAGCCTGTTGAGACTCACAGCGTAGAGTTTGTGGCGAGGAAGGTTACCCTCTACTGAGGGTCTCTTTTAGCCTCTCCTTCTTGTACTCCTCTAAGAGGTCCCTTACCTTTCGGGTCTTAACCTCCGAGAAGTCTTTGAGTTCCTTTTTAGCTTCCTCTAGCGCCTGCTCTAAGGTAGCCTTTTCAACTGTCTGGACATCTCCATAGTTCTCTGAGCTGACCGAGGACAGCAGGACTACGGGTATGCCTATTTCTAAGAGTTGGGTTCTCTCATCCGGCGATATTTCTTCGACCACAAAGGCAGAGATGTCGGAGATCCTCAGAGCCTTTAACAGTTCATCAGATACCTTCCCTATTCGCTCCACTAATGCGATTTTTCTTTCGTGGAGGTTCACCAGATTGCGGAGAACTTCCGCGACGGTTCTGTAGCGTTTGAACAGGAGAGACCCGCCCGATGCGAGCGCCCCCATCTCAGAGCGCAGCTGAACGTTTTCGGACTTCGTACATTCCAATTGGCCTCTTAGCTGGCCGATCTCGTTCAGAAGGGACCTGATCCTCCGCTCAAGCTCGTAGACCTCCCCACTTGGGGGTCTCTTGGGGCGTTCGCCAAGTCTGATAAGACGGGCGGACGTCTCCAGATCCTCAATCCTCTCCTCCAGCGCCTTGATCTGCAGGAGTAGCTTGTCCCTCTCAGCCTGCATATCCTCAAATTTTGTTTCCAGCACCTTGATCTGCTCGCGTTCCGAGCCCGCCCTCCTTTTTGGAACAACCTCTTCGATGACGGGGGTTCTCGAAAGGGCTATGGCATCCTTTATGCTCATCCCCCTCAGGACGTTGGCCTTTACCTCCTCGATCTGGACAGGGCGTTCCTCTGCTTGTGCGTGGGAAACGGCCTGCTCGAGTTTGTTCCGGTAGAAGGAGTAGGCCTTTGCTGCCGCTGCTAGGGCGTCCCTCTGGTGCGAGTCTTTGACTTTTATCCTCTGATTGCGGACAATCCTCTCTACGAGATCCGCCTTCTCGGATGTTTTGAGGGACTGCTCGGGTGAGAAGAGGATGGCGCTGTGGGAGGCGGAGAGTTTGACCAGTAATGACGGTGGAGGGTTAACGTCCGTTGCGAAGACAAGCGCGCGACCGAGCGTGGCCAGAAGACGTGTTATCTGCCCCCTGGTAATTCCGCGCCCACTGGACACGTGAAGGATCCTCCCACTGAGATCGATCACGGCGAGACCGCATACCATCCCGGGGTCTACGCCGGCTATCAGGTACCGCTTCGGTGGTGCCGCATTGGTTGAACCAAGAGGCACAAACTCAAAGGACTTCGTGAATGTGGGGGTGACCCTCACGTTTATGCTCGAGGTGCGGATCGGCCTCACTATGCCAAAGAGGAGGTTTCTTGGGGCATAGACGATGAAGGACGACCCCTCGATGCCGTGTGAGCCCTTCCTGAGGGCAAGGTCGTAGTCTACACCTCTTGAGTTGAGGGCAGACTCTATCGTCCTTGTCAGGTTCAGCACGGACCCTTGAATGCTCCGCCGGTACCTGCCCTCGCTCATCCCTCCGGAGCCGAATTTCCTCCGCCGGGAGATCGTGATGCGCGTCTCTGGGTCATAGATCTTGACGAGAAATCCGTGGCCCGCGACAGCCGCCCTGGCGCAGACCTCTGCAGTCCTCGAGGGGGAGAGCTTCTCGCCCCTTGTCATGCCCAACTGTTTGCTGATGACCGAGAGCTGCTTGAAGCCCTCCGAGGGGGAGCCTGTGACCTGGATCAGGTCCATACTGTAGAGGGGGGCGACGAACCTTCGGATCTCGCTCTCCGATCCTATCTCGTATATGTTATCAACCGCTATGGCGTCGACCCTGCAGGAGCGGGCCATCTCCGAGACCCCCTCCATCGATAGGACGTCCTTTCTTATGAGGATCCCAGATTCGTTGATAACCACAGCGGAAAAACCGTTATAGGAGGGGAGTTTGTCCATCCCCAAGACGGTTTTATAGTTGCTCATGGTTTTATCAGCGTCAACTAAGGGTTTATGAAATGCAAATGCAATTCATATAGAAATAATAACTAATGCATTAATAAGATTAGCTTTTTCTGCAGTTTAAAAGATAGAAATGTGTAACCAATTTATAGACGAAAGGTTTAATAGTATATTGATTGGTAATTTGGTGGCATAAGTGGTTAAAAGGTGGTATATAATGAATAGCGAGTCTGCTGGGGTTGTAGAGGGAGTCCTGACAATAAAGGGCGAGAGTGTAGCAAATGTTGCGATGGCGCTGTCCTCGCCAACGAGAATACAAATCCTCAACTTCATAAAGGAGAAGGAAGTTGACATGCAGGAGGTGGCCGAGCTGATAAAGCAGAGCAAGGCCAATGCGAGCGCGCAGATGAGGATCCTCGAGGACGCTGGCTTGGTAAAGACCTCCTATAAGCCTGGAGTCAGAGGGGTCAAGAAGGTCTGCAGCACCAACGTGAAGGAAATAAGGCTGTTATTGGTGTGAACTACCACCCTTTTCAAAGGGTGGCTTCCAGCATTGGATAAGGCTTTTCGCCGCTATCTGCATCTGCTGGTTCGGGGGGTTCACTTTTATGTCTCCCCCAAACTCCTCTGACTTTGGCTTTGACTTTCGTTTAGCCTCTTGTCCAAGGAGTCTTTTTGCTATGTTTATGGAGGCGTTGAGGTCTCTGCTGTAGACCATTCCACAGACCGAACATCGGTAGACCTCTCCCTCGATCCTCTTAACACCTCCGCATCGGTGGCAGGTCTTTGATGTGTCTTTGGCCTTCACGTAGGCTACGTTACCAGCTTTGCGGCGGCCTCAACAAAACCCAGGTATGGCGGCGAGGGGCGCCCTGGTCTCGATTTGAACTCTGGGTGGGCCTGGGTCCCAAGGAAGAAGGGATGCCCCGGATGCTCCATGAACTCCACCCTCTTCTTGTCTGGTGACCAGCCGCTTAGGACGAGGCCACTCTGTTCAAGGGCCTTCCAGTACTCCGGATTGACCTCGTACCTGTGGCGGTGCCTCTCGTAGATCTCGGTAGCCCCGTAGAGCTTGTAAGCCAGTGTGCCCTTCTCGAGAATTATTTTGTATGCACCAAGGCGCATGGTTCCGCCCATCACACCGATGGTCTTCTGCTCCGGTAGAAAGTCGATCACTGGATACTTCGTCCCAGGACTCACCTCCGTGGTGTCCGCTCCAGCATAGCCCAGTACGTTGCGGGCGAACTCCACTATGGCGAGCTGGAACCCGTAGCATATCCCCAGGAAGGGCTTTTTGTTCTCGCGGGCATAGTTTATTGCCATTATCTTCCCCTCTGTGCCTCTGGCACCGAAGCCGGGTAGGACCATTATGCCTTGGTACTGATCGAGGGTGCAAACCGCAGAGGTGTCCTCCTCAAATTTCGTTGTCTCTATCCATTCTATGGAGGCCTGCACGCCGACCTTGGCTGCAGAGTGGTGCAGGGCCTCGGTTATGCTCACGTAGGAGTCTGCGAGTTTCGTGTATTTCCCGCACATCCCTATCCTCACGACCTTCGAGGCCTTCATGAAGGACTTGGCGATGGAGACCCATGGGTCCCACTCCGGCTTGCCGTCCTTTAGGCAGAGCCTCTTCACTATGTAGTTACCCATGCCCTGTTTGTCCAGTTCCAATGGCACCTGGTATATGCTCTCAGCGTCGTATGACGTGAAGACCGCATCGAGGGGCACGCTACCAAAGAGTGAGATCTTCTTCTTGACGGCCTCTTCCATCGGATCTCTGCACCTTGCCACGAGTATGTCAGGTTGTAAGCCTATCCTCCGTAACTCTTGGACGCTGTGCTGGAAGGGCTTGCTCTTCTGCTCCTTGGTCACGTCAAGGATCGGGACCAAGGCTATGTGGACGAAGAGGGTGTTCTCGAAGCCCTCCTCTAAACGCATCTGCCTAACAGCCTCGAAGAAGGGCTGGCTTTCGATGTCTCCAACCGTGCCGCCGATCTCCACGAGAAGGACGTCGGTGCCCGCCATCTTCGCTGCAGACTTTATTCGGCTCTTTATCTCATCGGTGATGTGCGGTATGATCTGGACGCACCTGCCGAGGTACTCGCCCTTCCGCTCCTTCGCAATTACAGAGGCGTAGACCTGACCGGTGGTGATGTTGTTGAACTTCGGGATGCTTATGTCCAAGAACCTCTCATAATGACCAAGATCCAGGTCGGTCTCTCCCCCGTCGTCGGTGACAAAGACCTCGCCGTGCATGTATGGGTTCATCGTCCCCGCGTCCACGTTGACGTATGGATCTATCTTAACTACAGACAGGGTGTACCCTCTTGCCTGCAGCATCTTTCCTATGGAGGAGGTCAAGATCCCCTTCCCGACGCTGCTCAGAACCCCGCCCGTCACGAAGACGAACTTGGCCATATCTAACACCAGTCTGGTTTGGTAGATTATCAGTTCCTTTAGGATAAAAAGGTATCCGAGCGCATTTCTGAGGGTTAGGAGAGGAGCGGGCCGCGCCAAGTCACTTATTTGCGACCTTGAACTTCCTTATTGTCCACGTGCCCGCGTTGTGGTGCCAGGATGTCTCTGCCTCGAGTATTCGTATCTTCTTCTTGAAGAGCGGGGAGTCGCAGACAAAGGTTTCATACTCCCCACCCTCGCCCGAGGCGTTGATGCCGTACCTCCCCTTGAGTCTGAGGAGCGAACTCACGCGGTCTTCGTCGAGCCGGCTTCCCAGCCAGTCTCTGCCTAGGCCCTCCGCCGACACGGAGGTGAAGTATACCTCGAAGCCCAGATCCAGAAGCTCTCCCAGGAGGACTCCCTCGGGAGCCCCCCATAGGGGTGATAACTCCTCAAGGTCTAACCTTTTGCAGATCTGACCGACCCTCTCCCTCTGGTACCTGCTGGCGATTGCGCCGGTGCCTATCCCTTCTATATTCCATTTATCCTTCAGGCGGGATAGGATGGAACAAAGTTCCTGTACCTCGACCTCCTTCTCTCCAGACACCATCGCGCGTTCCCACGGTATACCCATACAGCCTGCCTGGACGTTGGTGAGACCCACGTTCGGTATGTGAAACATCCACGAGTCGGGTCTATTGACTATCACGGATACGAGGGCTACGACGGCGTGTCCGGCCCTATGAATTCGGAGCGTGGCCAGATTGCTGTCTTTTCCTCCTGAGTAAAGGATGGCAACCCTCATCTCTGTCGCCTCAGAAGGCCAGCAGGACGGCGAGAAGTCCTGTCAGAAAGATCCCGTCAAAGGTACCTGCGCCGCCTATGCTCATATTGGCTGCGCCTAGCGACTTTATGGAATTTATGTGGAGGAGGTCCGCACCCACCAACGTGCCGACGGTGCCTCCCACATAGGCGACGACGGGGGCATAGCCGCCGCCGATTATGACCGCAACTATGGCGGAGATCAGGGGGGGTATGAACATCGGAGTTATTATGCCGAGACCCTGCACCGGCTTTGCCAGGAAGAAGATGATCACCGCAATTATCGGTACGGCCACCGCCGACGGAACCACGGCGGGGCTGTTCCTCAGCAAGAGGTACGCCGACAAGGCGATGGGCATTATCGCGCCCCCCAGATTTATTGAGATCAGGGCCTCAGACGGCCTGGATGCTGCCGATGGTACGGGATAGGGTATTCCGAGATAGTAGACGTATCTCACCGACACGACGGGCCTCTCCACCGTGGTTCTCCATATGGGGAGGTTAATGGTGCTGCCGACGAGGCTCACCAGAAGGAAGGAGAGGAAGCTGAACCAACCGAGGCCGAACTGGTGCAGGGTTCGGCCTACAAGACCTAAGAAGAGAAATGGGGCAAGGAAGATCACAATTATGAAGAAGATCATTAGCACCAGTCCGATGACTGGAAGGGAGAGCATCCTCGAACTCATCAAAACGACCTTAATGGATTATCAAGGCAAAAAGGATATAACTTTTTGGATGTCGTTATTACGGTGTGATAGTTATGGAGAGGGTGCTCGTTACACGCACTCCAGCTGAGGGAAAGCGCCTTGTCGGCAAGGCAGTAGCCATGATGGAGCCGGTCACCGCAGAGGTGGAGGACTGCAAGAGGTGCAAGATGAGATGCTGGAAGGGGTTGGAAGGTGCTGCTTGAAGTAGAGGACTTGCACGTCAGCGTGGAGAGGAAGGAGCTGCTTAAGGGAGTCGACCTGAAGGTGGATAGGGGGGAGGTCTTTGCGGTGATGGGCCACAACGCCTCTGGTAAGACCACCCTCGCGCTCACCTTGGCGGGCTTCCCCCAGTACACGGTCACGAGGGGCAAGATCACCTTCGACGGCAAGGATATCACGAACAAGACGATAGACGAGAGGGCGAGGGCAGGCATGGCCCTCGCTTTCCAGTCCCCGCCGGCGATCCGGGGCATAAGGCTCGGCGATATCATCTCCCTGGCCGGTGGGGTGAACCCATGGACGCCCAGACCTGGGGACGACATGGACCTGCCAAAGAAGATGCTGGAGAGGGTCAACCTAGAGCACTCACTCTATACAAACAGGGAGCTCAATGTGGGCTTCTCAGGCGGCGAGAGGAAGAGATCCGAGCTTGCCCAGATATTTGCTATGAGACCGAGGTTGATGATACTGGACGAGCCCGACAGCGGGGTGGACATAGACTCCTTGAAGGTGGTGGGGAACAGCCTGCGGGAGTACATCTCCAGCTACGACTGCACCGTGATAATAATAACCCACCACAGGCACATACTGCAGTACCTGAAGCCCACGAGGGTGCATATAATGTCCAACGGGAGGATCATGATAACCGGGGGGTACGACGAGCTGATGCCCAAGATCGAGGCGATGGGGTACGAGCAGCTCATAAAGGAGGCGGTTGCGAATGGATGATGCCTGGAGAGAGAGGTTCAGGATGCGAGCCCTCCAAGCTGTGACGAAGAGGGCACCCTATGGGAACGACATTGACTTGAGCGAGTTCATACAGACGGGCAGGATCGCCACAACCATCCCCGAGGATGTGAAGAGGAAGAGTCTGGAGGTGGGCGTGGACGTGGGTGAGGTCAAGAGCGGAACCTACTTCCAGCTGGATCACTCCGTTCTCCTCAGCCGGCTGGCATCGAGGATAAAGGGGCTGGAGCTCATGCCCGCAGACCTCGCCCTCGGCAAGTATGAGTGGCTGAGGGGGTACTACTGGAAGGCGCTCTCCGTGGAGCAGGACAAGTACACGGCCATGGCGGAGCTGAGGCAGACGAAGGGCTACTTCATAAGGTCGGCAGCGAACGAGAGGATAGAACGCCCGGTGCAGGCGTGCCTCTTCATCGATACTGAGGGGGTCCTGCAGGCACCACACAACATAATCATTGCGGAGGAGGGCTCAGAGCTGAACATAATAACTGGGTGCACTGTCGGTAATAGGACAAAGAGGGCAGCACACTTGGGGATAAGCGAGTTCTACGTCAAGAAGAATGCCACCGTCATATTCACCATGATCCACAGCTGGGGGGAGGAGACCTACATAAGACCGAGGACGGCTGCCATCGTCGAGGAGGGCGGGACCTTCATATCGAACTACATCCTGATCAAGCCAGTCAGGGATATTCAGAGCTACCCCACGGCCTACCTGACGGGCAGGAAGGCCAAGGCAAAGTTCAATACAATTATTTACGCAAGCAAGGACTCCATAATAGACTTGGGCAACAGGATAATACTCATGGAGGAGGAAACCTCTGGGGAGTCCATCTTCAAGGTCGTGGCCACCGGGACGGCGAAGGTCTACAACAGGGGGCAGATGATAGGCCAGAGCAAGAATACCAAGGGGCACCTCGAGTGCAGGGGGCTGATGCTCTGCCCCACTGCCTCCATAACCGCCATACCAGAGCTCATAGCCGAGCACTCGGACACCGAGCTCTCTCACGAGGCAGCGATAGGTAAGCTGCAGGAGGAGCAACTCAACTACCTGATGTCGAGGGGCATACAGCCCGACCAAGCGATAGGCATACTGGTCAAAGGGTTCTTGGATCCGGGGTTGCCCGGTCTGCCGGAGAGTCTGCAGGCGGATATCAGGAGCAGGCTCTCCCTGTTGGACAGGAGCGGTGGCGGTAAGAAGGAGCCGTGTTAACACCCAAAGTGAAATCCAGCAGGGCGAGGCAAAATAGCGCCCTATGAGAGGAGTACGTCGCCCGAGTATACCTTCTTCCTGCCCTCCTTTGTCTCCACTATGAGTGAGCCATCGTCATCAATATCCACTGCCCGACCGCTAATGGAGGCTCCAAACGACTGGACAGTTACAGCCCGCCCTATGGTGCAGGACATCAACCTCCAGGCATTGAGCACCCTTTGGAACCCTCCCTTTGCGGCCGAGAGGTACAGGCGCTCAGAGTCCTCAAGGATTCGGCAGAGGAGGTCTGCCCTGTCCACCCGGCGGTTCAGAGCATCGTATACGGAGGTCGAGGAGGAACGGATATCGTCCGGCAGATCGCGGGAGGAGAAGTTGACGTTCAGCCCGATGCCGACCAACACGTACTCGACCCTGTCCGGCTCTCCAGAGGTCTCCAGCAGGATGCCGCAGATCTTCTTGCCGTTCACTAGGACGTCGTTGGGCCATTTCAGGCAGGGCCTCAGGCCGTAGGATTCTAAGGCCCTCGCCACGGAGACGCCGAACAGTAGCGTGAGTTTGTACAGTTCCCCCATCGGGGCTGAGGGCCTCAGCAGAAGTGTGAACCATAGTCCGCCCTTGGGTGAGGACCACGCCCGGCTCATCCTTCCCTTTCCTGCCGTCTGCTCCAACGCCACTATGATCGTCCCTTCAAGGGCACCCGCATCAGCCAATTTACGCCCGTAGTTTTGGGTGGAGTCCACGCTCTCCAAGGTGGTGACCTCCCTCCCGAATGTGGTGGATTTTGCCTTCATCCTTATCTCCAAAGGAAGCAGACCGTCTAACCTAGGCAGTAATCGGTAGCCCTTTCCCCGAACGGATTCTATCGAGTAGCCGTCACTCCTTAAACCCCTGATGCGTTTGAAGACAGCGGTTCTTGATACTCCTACTTTGCGGGCGATCTTTTCACCTGAGACGAAGGTCCCTCTTGTCAGGAGATCGTCTATGATTTTGGAGGGCAAAACTATCACAAAAACATGAGGCGGGCCGTGGGATTAAGCTTGTGCTCCCACGACCAAGACCACTTCAGGTTATGCCTTCTCTCTTCAACTCGTCACACTGGTCCTTTGTGTAGCCCAAGAGGCTTGTTAGGATCTCCTCGTTGTTCTGTCCCAGTAGAGGCGCGGGCGTGAAGGTCTTTATCGGAGTCTCCGAGAACTTTATCGGACATCCTGCCACCCTTACCTTGCCGTACTGTGGCTGGTCTAGTTCCACGATCATCTCTCTTGCTTTGACGTGCTCGTCCTCAACAGCCTCCCCCACGTTGTACACCGGGGCGGACGGGACATCATTTGCGAGGAGGAGCTTTGCGATCTCCCACCTCGTCTTGTCCCTCGTGTACTCCTCTATCAGGGTCTTCAGCGTAGCCTCGTTCTTTAGCCTGAGGTCGTTGGTGGCGAACCTTGGATCGTTTGTCCACTCAGACTTCCCTATGGCAGGGCAGAAGCGCCTCCAGATCCCTTCGTTGCCAACGGCTATTACAACGTATCCGTCCTTTGCCTTGAATATGTCGAACGGCGTTATTGAGGGGTGCTTTGCGCCTATCCGGGTCGGAACCTTGTGCTCCAGGGTGTACCGTATAACCGCGTTCTCGAGGACGGCAAGCATGGAATCCACCTGGGCGACATCTACCTTCTGACCCTTTCCGGTTGCATCGCGGTACCTAAGCGCCGCGAGTATCCCAATGGTGAGAAACAGTCCTGATATGATGTCCCCTATGGAGGATCCTGCCCTCACCGGCGGCTTGTCAGGCCAGCCGTTCAAGTCCATAAAGCCGCCCATGGCCTGACCTATGATGTCGTAGCTGGGCCACTGGCTGTAGGGACCGTAATGACCGAAACCAGAGCCGCAGGCGTATATCAGCCTCGGGTTGACCTTTCTTAGTTCCTCGTAGCCTATCCCCCACTCGTCCATCGTGCCCGGCTTGAAGTTCTCTAATAGAACGTCGCTCTTCTTCGCCAGTTCTTTGAGGATCTCTTTGGCTTTGGGGCTCTTCAGGTTGAGCGTGAGGTCCTTGTGGTTTCTGTGCAGGCTAACGAAGTATCCGCTCTTATCCGGTCCTTGGACATTGGGGAAGAAGGGCCCCCATTCTCTGCTCATGTCGCCAAAATTTGGCCTCTCGACCTTGATAACCTCTGCACCCAAGTCTGCTAGGACCATGCCGCAATATGGTCCGAAGAGGGCGCCAGTTAGGCTTAATACGCGAATACCTTCAAGTGGTCTCTTCAACATAATTCTCTCCTATGATAAAGCCGAATGATTCGCCATATAAATAAAAATTACGGAAAATTGTTCTGTAAAGACTTCGTCGGATTTAAATACCTAATCTAATTGCGGGGGCGAGGCGAAAGGAGGCTACAGGGCTGATCCTAGGCTCATTTCAATTAATTGACTGCAGCGAAACGAGGAATCGCATCAACTGTACGCCCGATATGTGGGGAGAGACTCCTGAATGGGCAAGGTTGCCGTATGAGGCGTTCATACGGAATGGAGGCAGACGGGGACGCGGTTGCCATGATGAAACAGCCCTGAGGGGGCGGTTGAGGTTCGACCGTTCCCTGCCTTTAAACGATAAGGCGAAAGGCTGGGCAGTTGAAGCGGTGAGGGGGAACCCGACGACTACGGTAATCCTCGGAGCTGATGCCCCGAAGTCGACTGTTCGCCAAACGGAGAGTTGACAGAACCCGGAAAATGCTGTTTAACGGCTCATGGCGCTCTGGATGAGCGGGATTAGGGAAGGCTGCCAAAAAATTAGATGAAAAAAGAAAGGAGGTTATACAGGGATGTTTCCGTGCCTCTTGGGAGCTCTGGGCTGGAGGTCTCTCTTTGACACAAAACTTTCCAGAGCCTTGATGAGCATTGGTCTTGTCTCTTTGGGCGAGATCACGGAGTCCACATAGCCCATCTGCGAGGCGATGTATGGATTCGCGAACTTGTTCCTGTAGTCTGCCACGAGTTTGTTTGTGATCTCCTTTACCTCTTCTGGGGTCTTCGCCTTCATGAGCTCGTTCCTGTGGATTATCTCGACCGCGCCCTCAGGGCCCATCACCGCTATCTCGGCCGTTGGCCACGCAAAGACTACGTCAGCGCCTAGGTGCCTGCTACACATCGCGATGTAGCCACCTCCGTACGCCTTCCTCATGATCACGGTTAGCTTTGGCACGGAGGCCTCGGAGTAGGCATAGATTACCTTGGCACCGTGTCTGATCACACCGCCGTGCTCCTGCTTCGTACCCGGGAGGTAGCCCGGAACGTCCACAAATGTTACGAGCGGAAGGTTGAAGGCGTCACACGTCCTCACGAACCTGGCTATCTTGTCGGACGAGTCGATATCAAGGCATCCGGCGTAGACCATGGGCTGGTTTGCGATCACGCCCACGGATCTACCGTTGAGCCTAGCTAATCCTACGACTGCGTTGGGGGCGAACTGGGCCTGGGCCTCGTAGAACGAGCCCTTGTCAAATATGTGGTTTATAACGTCGTGCACATCGTAGGGCTTCTTAGGATCTACTGGAACGACCTCGTTCAGCTCCTCCTCCATCCTGTCCGGAGGATCCGCGCTCTCCATTATGGGTGCGTCGTCCATGTTGTTGGATGGCAGGTAGCTCATCAGGTTCCTGATCTGCTTTAGGCACTCCTCATCGCTGTCGACTGCAAAGTGGGCAACGCCGCTGAGTTTCGCGTGAGCGTCCGCGCCACCCAGAGCCTCGAAGGTCACGTCCTCACCAATGGCGGCCTTGACCACCTTCGGACCGGTGATGAACATATAGCTTGTCTTTCTTACCATGAAGATGAAGTCCGCGAGGGCTGGGGAGTAGACGGCACCACCGGCGCAGGGACCCATTATGGCAATGATCTGAGGGATGACGGCCGATGCCATTACATTCCTGTAGAAGATCTCGCCGTACCCAGCCAAGGAATGTATACCCTCCTGGATCCTCGCACCGCCCGAGTCGTTCAGACCGATGCACGGGGCTCCAGCCTTCATTGCCATGTCCTGGATCTTTGCGATCTTCTTGGCATGCATCTCGCTGAGAGAGCCACCGACGAAGGTGAAGTCCTGCGAGTAGACAAAGACAGGCCTGCCATTGATGGTGCCGTACCCTGTCACCACCGCGTCGCCGAGGACGCGCTTCTTGTCCATATCGAAGTCGTGGCACCTGTGCACGACGAGCTGATCTACCTCCGCAAAGCTACCGGGGTCGAGGAGCTTCTCCAGACGCTCCCTTGCCGTGAGCTTTCCACCCTTGTGTTGCTTCTCGATGGCCTCGGCTCCTCCACCGAGTCTTGCCTTCTCCTTGAGATCGTTCAGTTCCTTAAATTTATCAGAGAGGGGAGGGGGTGACATATCTAACACTCCTTTGTTTATCTCACCATATTACTCTATCACTATCAGCGGATCTCCTACGTTCACGAACTTGCCTGGCTGTACCATGATCTCCTTCACCTTTCCAGCCCTGTTGGACTTTATGGGGTTCTCCATCTTCATCGTCTCAAGGGCCATCACGACGTCTCCGGCCTTAACGGCGTCTCCGGCCTTTACCTTGATGGTCATGACTGTGCCAGGCATCGCTGCCTTGATGGCACCGCCGACTGCCGCTGCCGCTCCTGGTACTCCGGTTACTGTACCGCCGACTGCCGCTGCCGCTTTTGGACCTCCTGCTACCGTAGTGCCTGAAGAGGTGACCGCCGTCTGAGGTGAGGGCAATAGCATATCAGCGACGCTTATCCTGAAGGTCTCGTCGTTGACCTTGACGTCATAGAGACCGTACGCCCTCTCGCTGATGTCTATGCTGTAGTGGGCGTTCCCGATGCTGAGTTTGAATTTGTTTGTTCTTGACACTGCCCGCACTCTCTATCTTGCATTTTTCACCCTGTCAGAGATGACCCAACCGCTGCTGACCAGCTGCCTCTGGGGTTTGCTCTGTATGTAGGAGGCGATTGCAGCAGCGATGGCCACGGTCTTCTTGTCGGCCACCGCACCACCGGTCTGTGCACCCTCTTCAGTCCTCGGCTGTATCTTGCTCAAGACGTTCACCTTGCTCTTTCTCCAGACCTCATCCTCCTCGTACTGGACCTTCACCCTCTCCAGTATGTTTCTGTCCTGTATGAACTCCGTGTGGATGTTGCCCTTGATGAACTCCTCGTCGTTCATCACGACCTTGTGGAATGGTATGACCGTCTGTATGCCCTCGATCACGAACTCGCTTAGTGCGCGCCTCATCCTCGCAATGCATTCATCACGGTTGTTGCCCCACGTGAGCAGCTTGACTGCCAGTGAGTCGTAGAATGGAGGTATGGTATAGCCGGCGTATATGCCGCTATCTACCCTCACACCTATTCCGCCAGGCTCTATGTAATTAGTTATCAGCCCGATTGAGGGCACGAAGTCGTTCAGCGGATCCTCCGCATTGATGCGGCACTCCATTGCGTGCCCTGTTACCCTGATCTCCTCCTGCTTGAGGGAGAGCGCCTCGCCCGAGGCGATCTTGTACTGCTCCTTCACGATATCAATGCCCGTCACCATCTCCGTTACAGGGTGCTCGACCTGGAGCCGGCTGTTGACCTCGAGGAAGTAGAAGGCGCGGTCCTTGTCGGAGTAGAGGAACTCGCACGTCCCTGCATTCTCGTAGCCTGCCACCTTGGCGACCTTCACGGCCGTCTCGCCCATTCTTCTTCTCAGGTCTGGGTCCACGTACATTACGGGGGATGGCGCCTCCTCGATGAGCTTCTGGTGCCTCCTCTGGATGGAGCACTCCCTTTCTCCGAGGTAGATCACGTTGCCCTTCTTGTCCGCGAGTATCTGGATCTCGATGTGCCTCGGCCTCTCCAAGTACTTCTCGATGTAGACCTCTGGCCTCGAGAACGCGGATGCCGCAAGCCTCTGCGCCTTCTTGATGGCCTCTAGAAGCTCGTCCTTTGACCTGCAGACCTGCATCCCTATGCCCCCACCGCCGCCCGTCGGCTTGACCATAACGGGATAACCGGTCTCCTCCGCCACCTGGAGAGCGTCCTTGTCGTCCTGAATCGCGTCAAGCGCGCCTGGAACGATGGGTATGCCCGCCTTCTTCATTGATCGCCTCGCGCCCAATTTATCGCCCAAGAGCTCCTGCGCGGTGGCCTTGGGGCCGATGAACTCTAAGCCCGCCTCGCCGCACAACCTCACGAACTTCGCGTTCTGCGCCAAGAACCCGTAGCCTGGGTGAATGCCCTCTGCGCCAGTCTTTTTGGCCACCTCAATTATCTTTTCCATCCTGAGGTAACTCTGTGCCGCCGGCCCTGGACCGATTAGGTGAGCCTCATCTGCATAGTATACAAATTTGGCGTTGGCGTCTGCCTCGGAGTAAATGGCAACGGTCTTTATACCCATCTCATTGGCCGCCCTTATGGTGCGAAGTGCGATCTCGCCCCTGTTGGCAACGAGTATCTTCTTCAGCAATGATGGTCTCCTCTTAATCCAAGTTGCGTTAAAATGATTCGCGAAATATATAACTTTTATCCAACGGAGGCTTCTCTTTAAGATTGAGGCGTCAGTCCGCCCATCAGTCTCTCACAGCGCGAGCTCAAGAGACCATCGTTACTTCATCCGCCACCTTATAGAAGGCATAGGTGGTTAAAAAACCCGCTGAGAAGCAGCATCACTACAGATTATGTTAACGAGAAATATCAGAGTTCGAGTGCATTTACCAGCTCATTTATGCCCTCGCCTTTTTTTGCGCTTGTCACCACGACCTTCATCTTAGGATTCGCGTCGAGGGCGTCCTTCACAAGCTGGTTTGTGTCTACATCCATGTAGCCTGCCATGTCCTTCTTGTTGATTACGCCCACCTGGGCGGCCCTGAATATATCCTGCTTCTTCTTGATCATGTACTCGCCCTCCGTGACGCTCACGACGACGACCCGCTTGTGCGCGCCCAGCGGGAACTCTGCGGGGCAGATCAGGTTCCCTACGTTCTCGATAAGTATCAGGTTGACCCCTTCCCGCAGCAACTTCTTGGAGGCCTTCCTGACGAGCGGGGCGTCAAGGTGGCACTCCCTGCCGGTGTTTATCTGCAGGGAGGGCACGCCGTGCCGGGACACCCGCTCCGCATCGATGGCCGTGGTGGTGTCACCAGCAATCACGCCCACCTTATACCTCCCCTTCAGCACCTCGACGAGCCTTTCGATGATTGAGGTCTTTCCGGACCCTATGGAACCCATGAAGTCTACGACCTTGACACCGTAGCGGTCAAAGGTCCTCCTGTTTAGGTCCGCCATCCTCTCGTTTGCCTTTATAAAGTCCTCCTCGAGCTCGATGTCCAGTACCTCGTCCTCGTCTGCCTTAATGATCATGGGCTTCGGCAAAATTGACACCAAAGTGAACACCGCAAACAGGTTTATAATACCTGCGGTTTGATTCCGTCTTGGGAAAGGCGATTGGAATCAGAGAGAAGCCCGACCTCTGTGGTGCAACAGCAGGCCCATTATCATTAGTATGGCCATTATAACAACCAAGATCACTATTAGCGAAGACGGCTCGCCCCAGCCTATGAATACTGGAATTGGTCCTATGAAGATTACAACGCCGCTCGCGCCTGTTGTTTCCGGCAAAGTGATGGCCCCCTGGAATAGTCCGGCTAGCACGAAAAGGATGCCCGCCGCGATAAGGATCAAGGACAGTTTGTCCACATGAACCATTTCAGATCACAACCACGATCAGGAAGATCATGACCCCGATTAGAAGTAGCAGCTTTATGATCTTTGTACTGGTGCCTATTGCAATGGGGATCGGGCCTATCATGATGAGGGCCCCGCCCTCCACCCTCCCCTTGCTCTTGAGCGCGAGCAGCATCAGACCTACGATGATAAGATATATCCCAAAAAAAATGAGGGCGAAAGGGTCGTATCCCATATGATCTGAGTGTCGATACGGCTGTATTAATTTTTTGCCAACGGTTCGTCTCAGATCTTTATGCCGACGTTCTCCTTTACTTCCTTGAGGACTATGGCGGTCTCTGTGCTGGAGACGCCCTCGACGGCACCTATAAGGTCTATTACCTTGGCGAGGGACTCCTTGTCGGCGATGTCCACCCTAAGGATCAGGTAGTATGGGCCGGTTACGTCGTAGGCCTCGGTGACCTCGCTCAGGTTTCTGACCACGTTGAGTACGTCAGAATACTTTCTGGGATCAGCCCTCACCAGTATGAATGCGGAGAGGCTCTTCCCGACCTTAGATGGGGAGATTATCGCCCTGAATGACTTTATGATGCCAACTTGCTGGAGGCGCCTCACCCTCAGGAATATGGTCGCCTCGCTTACGCCGGCCTCCTTTGCGATCTTTGAGAACGGGGCTCTCGCGTTCACCTGCAGGTTTTTGATGATGAGCCTGTCCAGATCGTCAAACTCGGCTGACATTTTTGTCCCCCTAATATTATTTTTATGCGCCATAGACTATAATTAAACGTTTCCGTAATTTCATCGGCAATAAATAAAAAAGATTTAAGATCAAGACGGCTTCTTCTTTAGCCTCTTGCCTTTTCCCATGAGGTGCATTACCAGGCACTCCTCGACGGGGATGAATGCCTCGCCTATGACATGGCCCTCACCATAGCGGACCGGGGCGTTCCTCACGACCGCGACGGGGATGGACTCGGAGGTCTCCCCCATTACGAGGTGGGCGGCTGAGGCCAGGTTGTCGGCCACGGCCAGGCGTTTGATCTTCATTGGGCGACCGAAGAGGTCCTTCCTTCCCCTGAGGTCCTCCACCGGACTGAGGCCGGCCACCCCCAAGGCCACGGAGCTGTTGCCCATCCTGAGGGGCAGGGTTCTGCTGTCTATGATCAGTATGCCGACATCCAGCCCAGCATCCCTGAAGCGCCCTCTAAACTCCTCGGCAGACCTCTGCGGGTCCTCGGGCCATAGGGCGGCAAAGCCCAGCGGCGCGTTGGACTGGTCGACGCCGCCGTTGGCGATCAGGACGCCCTTCTTAATTGTTGTTAGGGCATACTCGACCCCCCCAAGGATCTCGTCTGACTCCTTCAGGACTACCTCTGCAAAGGCAGGGTCGAGGTGGTATTTTTTTGATATCCTGAGTGCTTTCTTCGACGGCTTAACCTTGGAGAGGTCAACGAGGCGGCCTTGGGAGGTGCCCACGACCTTGGCAGAGTATACGACGATGTCGCCATTTTGGATAGGGTTGCCCGAACTTTTGGATCTTTCAATGGTCAGGGCCACTAGGTCGACGCCGGGGCGGATCAGCGGCATCTTTATGCCATATATATGCAATTGGACCCCTCCATCGTCTCTTATCGCGCTTGAATCACTTCAGGCCTCTGATTTATGAACATGAAGAGGGATATAGAGTTTCCTCTGGGTTAAACCTTATTATAGTGAGATGTCCCTCTCTCTTTTGGTGAGAGTATGGGAGCCACGGTTCTCGTTGGCGGCTTCTTCGGAGACGAGGGGAAAGGCGAGGCGCATTAGCGTTCGCCCCCCATAGGAAAGATAGCCGCCTATTTGAGCCGTAATGACAACTACAAATTAGCGGTAAGAACAGGCTCGATCAACGCGGGCCACACCCTTGTATACGGGGGAAGGGAGATAAAACTGCGGATCGTTCCTTGCGCCTTCGTTAATAAGAGCACCAGGCTTCTCGTCGGTGCGGGCGCGCTTTACAGCATCGAGACCTTCATGAAGGAGGTGGAGCTCACCGGAACGAGGGGCAGGATAGGCGTGGACGTGAACAGCGGGATCATACTGCCGGAGCACATGGCGAGGGAGAGGAAGGACGAGTTCCTGATGAAGGAGGTGGGATCCACCGGCTCCGGCGTCGGGTCAGCCATGGTGGACAGGGTATCGCGCCTGCTAAAAATGGCCAAGGACTTTGAGGAGCTCAAGCCCTTCATCACGGACGTCTCTGGGGAGGTTCAGGATTGCATGAAGGATGGTGGAGGCGTGCTCATAGAGGGGACGCAGGGACTGTACCTCTCGCTCTACCACGGGGGGTACCCGTTTGTGACAAGCAGGGACGTCTCTGCCTCCGGCGTATGCAGCGAGGTGGGTGTTGGGCCGAAGGATGTCGATAATGTGATCGTGGTGTTTAAGTCGTACGTGACGCGGGTCGGAGGCGGACCGCTCGAGAGAGAGCTCCCTGAGGAGGAGGTTGCGAGGAGGGGCTGGGTGGAGATAGCCTCGGTCACGGGCAGGAAGAGGAGGGCCGCGCCCTTCAACTACGAGCTGGCCGGGAGGGCCGTCAAGATAAACTCGGCGACGCAGATAGCCCTGACAAAGCTGGACACGGTCTTCCCAGAGTGCAAAGGGATGACCAGATACGATGGGCTCTCTGACAGGGCCAAGGGATTCGTCAAAGAGGTCGAGAAGAACTTGGGCGTCCCGGTCACCATAATCGGAACAGGGCCTGGTACTCTGGACGTGGTTGACAGAAGGCCAGTTGTGACATCCTCCCCAGCCTGAAGTCCGGGGCTTCCCGCCAAAATAGTTAAAGTAGTTTAAATAGTTCTTAGTTTTTATTTCCTTTTCTTTTTCGCTAACTTGCCGAGGGTTTATCCCACGGCACCTTCTTCTCCCTTCTCAGCCAGATTATTAGGTGCCCAAGTAGGGCGTCCGCGGCTAAGAGGTCTTTTACGGCATCTTCGGCTCTCCCAGAAGAGAGAAGATCCTTGCACTTCAAGAGGTGATCGGTTATCTGCTGTATGTCCTTCTCCATCTCTGGCTTGCCGCGAACCCTCTGCGGACGGCACTCTGTCCTATAGTTGAGGCAGAGGAGGGCGAGGGCGTACTGCACCTCAAGTCTGCAACGCAGAACCTTCTTGTACACCTCACTATTGTTTGTGCCAAATGAGAGGAGGACGGAGATCTTCTCCGCCAAGTCTACTGCCCCGTCTATTGAGGCGATGATCTTTCTGTCAGGGTAGCTCATGGTGTCTTCCCTCCTCCCTCCGTACAGGCAGGATTACAGCACGGTCACGGACTTTGCGAGGTTCCTTGGCTTATCCGGATCCAGCCCTCTGAAATTTGCGACATGGTAGGCAAAGACCTGCAAGGGGACCGTGCATAGCATCGGGTAGAGCAGATCAGGCGCCTCCGGGACCTCGAAGAACTCGTTGGAGACTTCCTTCAGCTCCTCGTCCCCCTCGGTGATTATGGAGAATATCTCTGCGCCTCTGGCCTTCATCTCCATGATGTTTCCGATCACCCTTCCTCGTGTAGCGTCCCTCGGGGCGATGAAGACGCAGAGGAAGTCCCGCTCCACCAGCGAGATGGGACCGTGTTTGGACTCCCCCGCCGGGTATCCCTCGGCGTGGATGTAGCTTATCTCCTTCAGTTTTAGGGCACCTTCCATGGCAGTTGCCACGTTTATCCCGCGGGCCAAGAAGAATGCGTTGCGCCTCGTGGAGTATTTCAGCGCCAATTCCTTGACCTTCTCGCACCTGCCTAGGGTCTCTTCGATCAACCGTGGTAATCTGTTCATCTGTTGGCTCATCGATCTGTAATCCCCTTCGGAGATCCTTCCCTTCTTGAGCCCGACGCGCAGCGTGAGGAGGTCCAGTGCGGTGAGCTGAGTCAGGAAGGTCTTCGTCGCAGCCACGCCTATCTCAGGCCCGCTCTGCGTGCAGATGTAGGCGTTGGAGAGTACCGTGATGGACGAGCCCAAGGTGTTCGTTATCCCGAGTATCTTCGCCCCCTTGCCTTTTGCGTACTTGACGGCACTCAGGGTATCGGCGGTCTCCCCCGACTGCGAGACCGCCACCACCGTGCTCCCTTGGAGGTCAGAGACAGCCTCGTTGAACTCGGAGGAGAGTACCGGCCTCACGTCGATCCCGAGGAGCCTGGACATCATGTAGGAGGTTGAGAGGCAGGCGTGGTAGGAGGTTCCCGACCCGCTGAGGTAGATTTTATCGTTCAGCAGGTCTGCGGCACGGTCCAGGAAGGTCTCTGGCACCTTCAGCGTGTCCCTGATGGCAACGGGCTGGTCGTAGATCTCCTTTATCATGAAGTGTGGATACCCGCTCTTCTCCGCCATCTTCAGATCCCATGTCACGTTGGAGAATTGGGGTTCGACTGCGCCACCGCCTATCTCCTCAAGATTAACCCTCCCTCTCTCAAGGGTCGCGATCGTATCATCCTGCATGATCAAGACCCTTTTTGTGAACGGCAGTAGCGCGGGGATGTCAGATGCGCAGTATGCGCCCTTGGGGCCTACGCCGATCACCAGGGGGCTCTCCCTTCGAACACAGATCATCTTGTTGGGCTCGGAGGTGCCTATGATGATGCATGCCATTGAGCCCTTTATGCTCTTAGTTGCCTGGACCACGGCCTCTTTTAGGGGAAGGCCCGCCTTCATGCCCTCCTCTATCATGTGAGGGATTACCTCTGTATCGGTGTTTGAGGTGAAGTGGTGCCCCTTCCTTGCGAGCTCCTCTCTAAGCTGGAGAAAGTTCTCTAAAACTCCATTGTGTACGACTGCTATGGTTTTTGTACAGTCTAGATGAGGGTGGGCGTTCTCCTTGCAAGGAGCACCATGTGTCGCCCACCTCGTGTGGCCTACCCCAACTTCCCCATAAAGTCGAGTCTCATCTAGACCACCTATAAATTGATCAATCCTTCCTTTATCCTTTTCTAAGGCAATTTTGTTATTGTTTATCACAGCGACCCCTACGGAGTCATATCCCCTGTACTCAAGTCGCTTCAGACCATCAAGTATCACCTGTGGGGCTCCATCGCAGAGGCACCCGAATATTCCGCACACGAAGGACACCAAACAGAATTGATATCGCCAGTATAATTAAAAAAGTTATCTGGGAGCGCCTTCCAGGCGCCTCCGGATCTCCTCCTTGAGCAACTCATGGAGTACCTTGCCGCCGACCTTCCCCCTGAAGGTCTTCATCAGATCGCCCATCAGCGGGCTTAGGGCGCGCTCGCCGTCCCGCCTTATCCTCTCCATGTTCCTGCCCACCAGCTCGGCGACGGCGGCCTTTAGCGCAGCGGTGTCCACCGCACCGAGCGAGAGAGCCCTCGTGGCCTCCTCAATGCTCCTTCCCCTGTTGGACGCGAGCCACCGGAAGATCTCGGCCACGGCCTCCTTTGCAACCTCCCCCTTGTGCACCCTTATCAGGACATCCCTGATCTGCCCCTCCTCCAGCGACTCCACGTCTATCCCCTCCCGCTTCAGCATCTTTAGGGTGTACTCGAAGGTCGCTGCGACGAAGGAGGGTGCCAGCCCATCAGATTTAACGAGCCTCTCAAAGGTTATTGCGTAGGGCGAGTCGACTATTAACGCGGCGAGGTCCTTGCTCAGCCCGTACTCCTTTATGTACCGCTCCGTTCTCTTCTCCAGAAGCTCCGGGAGATCCCTCCTTATTTTGTCGAGCAGGTCTGCACCAACGACTATGGAGGGGACGTCGGTCTCGGGGTACATCCTGGCCGAGCCTGGCATCGGCCTCATGAAGTGGGTCGTGCCATCTGGATTGAAGGCCCTCACCTCGCCGGGGACGCCCTTCAAAGCCTCCGATGCCCTCATGACAACGGCATTCAGAGCGACCGAGCCGACCGCTGCCTCGGCGGCGACGAAGACCACGGCGTCGTTCTCGGTGGCACTGACCTTCTTCCTCAACCCCCTAAGATCCTCCTCCGTGATGCCGTAGGCGGGCAGCTCGTCTGTGTGGAATATGCCGCCGACCCCACCGAAGACCTTTGCGTGGTCTGAGAGCTCCATGCCGAACCTCCTACCCGGCTGCAACTCCGTCTTGAGGAGACCACCGTAGCCTGGCAGGAGGACGGCCTGCACCCTTCCGCCGGACTCCAGGGCCTTTTTTATAACCTTGCCGTTCGAGGATGAGAATACGTCGGTTACGTCCACGACCTTGGGCCTTGGGGCGGTTACGCCCCTCCTCTTCAGCTCCTCCCTCAGCAGGAGTAGGTTCCTCTGCCTGGTGACCTCGTACTCCACCACGGTTGAGATGAGGCCCAGCTCTTGGACGCCCTTCACCTCGATCCTCGTTCCTCCCTCTATGGAGATGTTCAGATCCTGCCGTATGGTTCCCAGCCCCCGCTTCATCCTCCCGGTTGCCTTCAGGATCCTGCCGAGTTGGAGGGCGACGCGCTCGGCCTGCTCCCCGCTGTGGATGTCCGGTCCTGTTGCGATCTCCACGAGGGGAATCCCGAGGCGGTCAAGCCGGTAGGTCATCATTTCGGGGGTATCGGAGATCTTCCTCGCGGCATCCTCCTCGAGGCAGAGGGACTGCATGGTGATCCTCTCCTCGCCGTCCATGAGCCAGCCGTCAAACGCGATCTTGGCGGTCCGCTGAAACCCGGTGGTGTTGGAGCCATCTATGACGATCTTCCTCATCACATGTATCTCGTCAACGGGGGTCATGTTCAGGAGCGCCGCCACCGTTAATGATATGGAGACCGCGTCCCTGTTCAGGTCGTGGGGCGGCTCCTCGTCGAGCTCCACGAGGCAGACTGTATCGTTATAGCCCTGGTAGCAGAAGGTCCTCCTCCTCTCTGACTCGAAGAGCGCCGCCCTGTCGAGATCCCCGAGCTCGCTGTATGTCGGCTTCAGCCTCCTCAGGATCGAGAAGTGCGGATCCTCCTCCCTGAGAACGGTCGGGCAGCCGCAGAAGAGCTTCTTGGGGGTGTCGAGCTGCTGGTGAATCTCTATACCCACTTTGATGTGATGGTTGACACTCTCCACGGCTAAAGCCGGGAGATTCCTGCCTCTAAAGGCTTCATGACCATTCATGGTAGTTCCACCTCAAGGGCAGGGGCTGTGCCATCAGCCCGCTACCGCTGGTCTTCCCTTCATATGAGTCTGTGCTAAGGACTGGGGGAGACCTTTTCACGGCTACGTTCAATATGTTTACAGCACCGTTGACGTCGGCGTTGATGCTTTTATGCTTCTCACGGCAGATCATCAGTCCCCTTTCTATCCTGCCGTTGTGCTGTTTTCCGCACAGGCAGCATGTCCTCGACGTATCCCTCTCAGAGACTTTCTTAACGATTATGCCGTACTCTTCTCCAAGTTCAAGGATACGCTTGACGATTTTGTCGTAGGCCCAGAAGAGATGTAGCTTCTGATTTCCTCTTTTGCCGTGGTTTGCCTCTTCTCTGATTCCGTTGAGGTCCCCGATGTAAAGTTCACTCACGTTCCCCTGTTCCAAATGCGAAAAGATGCTCCTTAACATGGCGTTTATTGCGTGCTTCAGCCTTCTCTGTCTTCTCCTAAACTGAAGCCGAATACGTTTGGATGCGTGTCTTTTTCGTGGGAGTTTTGACTGCTTATCCGCTATCTCCTTTGTATGGTAAATCCAGTCTGAGAGAACTGCTCTGCCAGAGTAGATTATTGGTCTCTCGCCCTCTATATAGAGGGTTGCAAGGTTGCATATGCCCAGATCCAAGGATGCCTTTTTGGCATCGGTTTGACTCCGACTCGGAGGCTGCCAATCAACCTCGACTGGGATATGGGCATACCACCTCCTGTTGATCTCATCTTTTATGACTTCTAATCGACCCCACTTACCCACCCACAGCTCTCCGCATTGATAGGGAATCCTGTTTCTGGAGATTGAGATTTCTTTTTCGTTCATTCTCCAGCCGTCGTTTCTAACGTAGAACGCCTTCGCCTCTCTTTTTCCGTTTCGCTTCCAATATTTTGGTGGACGTATCTTGCGAATATGTGGTGGTAACTTTCCCTTTTTCTTGAGTCTGAGAAGGGCATGGAAGCTCTGCCAAGCCTCATTAAGTTTTGAAAGCAGAGCCTGTGCCTTACAGGTTCCAAGTTTCTTGAAGGGTTCAGTATGTTTAAGTTCTCTGCATTGAAGAGCGTAAGAAGGCATTTTCATATGTTCGTAGAAGGCTTTTCTACGCTCATAGTTTGCAATGTTCCATAAGATGGCTGACTGTTCAGCGTATTCACTAAGTGATTGTGTATCGGTGGGTTTGAGGAGAACCGTTGAGGTCCTTAGCACGTTTAATATGTTCTCAGAGCCCATATTTAAGCCTCGCCAACTCCGCGATTAAAATCGGGAGCTTGCGCTCGGAGTATTTTCTGTCAAATGTATCAGCCCCTTTCCACATCAATGAAATCACTGCGTTCCGACAGCTCTCCCGCGATGTTCTTCAGGAAGAGCTCGCGGATCTTCTCGGGCTCGTCGGTCTGACCCAAGACCCACATTAGCTTCACGAGGGCGGTCTCCGGGAGCATGTCTCCCGCGGGGATGACGCCCATGTTGAGAAGCTCCCTGCCGGTGCTGTAGACGTTCATGTTCACCCGCCCGTACAGGCACTGGGAGGCCATGACCACGGTCAGGCCGCTCTGAATCGCCCTTCTTATCGAGGGGAAGAGGCTCTCTGGCAGGTGCCCGAGACCGGTTCCCTCGAGGACTATGCCGCGGAAGCCCCTGTGGATTACGGGGTCGAAAATGTCTGGGGGCACCCCCGGGAAGGACTTGATTAGCACCACGTCCTCCTCGAAGTTTGCCTTGAGCTCGAGCTCGCCACCGCCCCTCCTCCTGTACCCGCCGTAGGTCTCTATCTTGCCGTCCTGAACCCTGGCGAGGGGGAGGGCGTTTACAGAGGCGAAGGCGTCCCGCCGGCTCGTGTGCAACTTTCTTACTCTTGTGCCCCGGTGAACTACGAGGCTCGAGTCAGAGCTGCCCCCGTGCATTAGCACGCCGACCTCGGCGAAGGGGGCCCTCGCGGCTGCAAAGACGGCGCCCTTCAGGTTCAGATAGGCGTCCGAGGAGGGTCTGTCCGATGAGCGCTGGGAGCCGACCAGAATAACCGGTACAGGAAGGTTACTTAGGGCGAAGCTCAGCGCCGCGGCCGTGTACCCCATGGTGTCGGTGCCGTGCGTTATCACGACGCCCTTGGCACCGTCCTTTATGTGGTTGGACACGGACCTCGCCATGGATCCCCAGTTCTCTGGAACGATGTTCTCGCTGAGGACGCTCAGAAGGATCTCGGTCCTGATGTCCGCCAGATCGCCCAGCTCAGGCACGGACTGGTAGAGGTCCCTCGCGGAGAGGGCCGGGCTCACCGCACCGGTCCTGTAGTCCACCTTGCTCGCGATGGTCCCGCCGGTGCTTATAATGGAGACCTTCGGCAGGCTGGGGTTGGACTTTGCCTCGAAGGGGGGCGGGCTTATTTTTGACTCCTCGGAGGGGAGCTTCTGGACGACTAATCCCTCTATGGAGAGGCCGATGTTGTAGCCGTCGTCGAGCTTCAGTATGAGGTGCTGGTCGTCGTCCAGCTCTGACCTCGGCATCAGGATTCCGGAGAAGGAGATCCTCTCGTTTTTGGCGAGAACCCTGTCGCCCACTTCTAGGCCGTGTTTCTTTATGAGCTCCAGAACCTTGCCTTTGTAACCAGAGACCATAGTTCAGCACCCCACCCCATGTACCAAATCGGCGCCACGTCTTTATTTAATAGTGCTCTTGGAAATACTTAACACTAATGATGACGGCCGACGGCTTTTGGGCTCAGAGCCCCTTATACGCCTGCGGAATGTTATGTTAAACCCGAAGATAAATAAGTTTAATAAGTCAAATATTCATCTAACAGTTGATTTTGATGGAGGACTAAAATTGCCGAAGAAGAGGAAGAGCCGTGGAAGGAGCAAGGGTGACAAGGGCAAGTCCGGCAGGGTTCAGTGCGACGGTTGCGGAGCCTGGGTGCCAAGGGACAAGGCCATCAAGGTGACGAAGCCGGTCTCCATACTGGAGCCCCAGCTGGCCAGGGAGCTACAAAAGCAGGGAGCGCTGATCTACAGGAGGGTCGTGATGAAGTACTACTGCGTCTCGTGCGCGATCTTCCAGAGGGTCGTCAAGGTCAGGGCCAAGGACGAGAGAAAGTTCGGCGGACCTCTCAGGTAGAGAGGTTTCCTAATTTTGTTCAGGGCTTTTATACTCAAGGCCTCCGAGGGGCGGACAGCCCCTGACTTCTCTTTGAGGTCCTTGGCAGGTCCCGGGAGGATGGACCTGATAGCAAGGTGCATAGTCGCATCCTTTTACACGCTGGAGGGTCCAAGGAGGGACACGGCGCTCACCGTTGTTTTGGAGGGACCGCCGGACCCACCAGTTTCACTTACCTTTGACGGAGAGAGGATGCGGCGTGCGCCAGTAGGTGAGGTTGGGGCGGCGGAGATAGTATTCGACGTGCTCTCCGGTAAAAAAGTGGAGGGCGTCAGGAAGGAGCGGAAGGGGTTCGAGAGGGTCGCCTCCGAGTATAGGGAGAGGGGTTTCTCGTTGTACTACCTCCACGAGGAGGGGGAGGACTCTTCCAAGGTGAGGTTCGAGGGGAGTTCTGCGTTCATATTGGGGGATCAGAAGGGGCTCGACGCGGGGAGCGAGCGCTTCCTCGATGAGGTCAGGACGAAAAGAGTGAGCCTGGGTCCCCACTCCTATCTGGCGAGCCACTGCATAGCAATCATTAATAACGAACTTGACAGATTAGAGAGGTAGTTACTGTTACCATAAACTGGAATGAAATACATCAGGGGGCACATCTCGGTTGGCGCTGCGGAGGCTCGAGCAAAAGCTCACCAAGGAGAACCTCTGGATCTACATCCTCCACCTGCTGAGGGAGAGCCCGCTCTACGCCTACGAGATAAGGGACAAGATAAGGGCTGCCTTCGGCTTCGAGCCGGCCACGATAACCGTCTACGTCGTCCTCTACAAGATGGAGGGGGAGGGGCTCGTTACAAGCGCTGCCGAGAGGCGGGCTCCGAGCAACATCATTAGGAAGTACTACAGGCTGACGGAGACCGGGCTCCAAACGCTTGAGGACGGCAAGAAGATACTGAGGAGGACACTCGACCTTCTTGAGGTCAGCGGGGGCTCAGCGACCTCATGAGGTGCCAGAGACGCTGGGCGACGGTAATGTGCGTCAAGATTGCCAGAAGAATAATTCCAGCCCAGGTGTAGCCCACGATGGCGGAAATTGCGAGTATGACCATCCGCTCCGCCCTCTCCATGAGCCCAACGGAGGACATATTGACGCCCTCCACCTCCCCCCGGGCCCGGATGTAGCTGACCATCACCGAGCCGATCATGGCTATTATCCCCCATAAGGGGTCGCAGAGCCCGGCGAGAAGAATCGCCCCGATAACTATCAGGTCGGAGTACCTGTCGAGGATAGAGTCGAGGATGCCTCCCAACTTTGTGACCTTGCCAGTAATTCTGGCTACGGCACCGTCGATGATGTCGAAAAAGCCGGCGAGAAGGAGAAGGATGCCGCCCCAGAGAGGGTAGGAAAGGTAGAAAACGTAGGCGGAGAGTACCGAGACCACAAGGCCGATGACGGTTATCTGGTTCGGGGAGAGGCCCAGTGCGGCGAGGGACGATGCCACTGGCTTCAGCGCGGAGGCCACGGCTGACCTGATCCTGTTCAGCAAGCAACATCAATCCTAGGGAAGTTGTTTGGATTACCTTTAAGATTAACTTTGCTGAGTATTATCTCTCTGGAGGGCTACACGATTTCGGCCTCTGATTCGGCGAATTCATTCGACTTCGACCCCGCTGCCTTCGTGGAGGAGAAGGTGGCGGAGATAAGGAGCGTTGTTAGAAGGGACAGGGTAGCCATAGCCACCTCCGGCGGGGTGGACAGCACAGCCTGCGCAGCGCTGGCACACAGGGCCCTCGGGAAGGGATTGGTATGCTTCTTCATGGACACCGGCTTCATGAGGGAGGGCGAGGTGGAGGAGGTCAGGGATCTTCTGTCCTCACTGGGGCTACCCCTGAAGATCCTGCCGGCGAAGGACAGGTTCATGAAGGCGCTGGAGGGGAGGACAGACGCAGAGTCCAAGCGCCTGGTATTTCGGGAGACCTTCTACACGGTTCTTGGGGAGGCGGCCAGGAAGGAGGGGTGCGACGTGCTCCTACAGGGGACGATAGCCCCGGACTGGATAGAGAGCTCTGGCGGGATAAAGACCCAGCACAATGTTCTGGAGCAGCTGGGCGTGGACACCGTGGAGAGGTTCGGTTTCAGGTTGCTGGAGCCGCTCCTCGACCTTTACAAGGACCAGGTGAGGGCGCTGGCACGGTATCTGGGGGCGAGGGTGGATGCCTCCGAGAGGCAGCCGTTCCCTGGACCTGGACTGCTGGTGAGGTGCATAGGTCCTGTATCGGAGGAGAAGGTGGAGGTCCTAAGGAAGGCTACGAAAGCGGTAGAGAAGCACCTCGGAGCACTCCGACCGGCTCCGAAGCAGTACCTGGCGGCGGTGATCGAGGACGAGAGATCCCCGAGCAGGGGTGGGGTGGAGGTGGCTGCGTCAAGGATGCTGCTCGGGGCGAGGGTGGAGTATCTCAGATGGCTCGCCACGGGGGTGAAGGGGGACAATAGAGCCTACGGCAAGATTGCGATCGTGACGGGGAGGGAGACGGAGCCCGTGGATCTATTCGGTCTGCCAGAGAGGGTGGTGCACCAAGACGGGGAGGTCGTCAGGGTTGTTTACAGGATAAGTGGCGGCAACGGGAGCAAGAAGGGCAAGTATATTGTCATAGTAAGGGCGGTGGAGACGAGGGACTTCATGACCGCCAAGCCATCAGCGATCCCGCTGAGGGTTTTGAAGAGGATGGCCGACAGGGTGATGGAGGACGACAGGGTCTCGGTCGTCTGCTACGACCTCACCTCGAAGCCGCCTGCAACTGTGGAGTTTGAGTAAGATGTACATACCGGTTGTATTCATGGGCGGGCAGTACAACCACCTTATCGTCAGGGCGCTGAAGGAGCTTGGCGTATCCAGCAGACTTGTGATGCCAAATACGACGCTGGAGACGCTGAAGGGAGTGGACGGGCTTGTGATGGGCGGCGGACCCCACAGTGTCTACGACGGGATGGATAAGTTCGGGTGTGTGCCGGAGATAATCAAGAAGGCGGGGTTTCCGGTGCTGGGGATATGCCTCTCCCACCAGCTGATCGGCAAGATCCTTGGCGGGGAGGTGGTGAAGGGAAGGAATCCCGAGTACGGCAAGACCACGGTGGAGGTAATAGAGCCCGATGACATACTTCAAGGGGTAGGTCGTGAGTTCGTGGCGTGGGCCTCCCACAACGACGAGGTGAGGAAGGACGGCGGGAGGTTCGTCGTGCTGGCGAGGAGCGAGTACTGCGAGGTGGAGGCGCTGAAGGACGAGAGAAGGTCCGTATATGGGGTGCAGTTCCATGTTGAGGTGGCGGACACGCCGAAGGGTATGATCATATTAAGGAACTTTATCGGCGTGTGCAAGAGAGGATAGCGTTAACATAAGTTATGGTGCAAAGCCCTAGAGGTTATTGAACTTTTTTTAGCGATGCGCCCTTCCGGCGACTAATTTGTTTTCCCTTATCTATTGTGGAGAACCAGCCCTGGGTCCTCGGTTATCTACATGGAGGGCTAGATTTTTAAGTGAGGGTATTTTGATAGTCATGTGGGTAAAAATGGCAACATTGGTAAAAATAGATGATAGAGGGAGAGTAACCTTACCAAAGGATTTGTGTATGAGAAGTGGTAGGGCGGCCGTAATCTCTGCAGGGACCTTTCTCGTGTTTATACCAATTTCGAGCAAACCTGCTGAGGCAGCGAGGGGCTGGTTAAAATCCAAGAGGGAGAGGGTTGAACTTAAGAAGATTGCGGAGAGGAAGGCTCGTGAAGATGCGGTCTCAAGGGCTAAGAGGAGAGAACAGGCTTGATGATAGAGAGCGATGTCCTCTACGCCTATGTAAAGGAGAATGACTGGCTCAAAGAGGCGTCTGAAAGGCTCGTCAGCAAAATAGAGAAGGGTGATTTTGGAGAAGTTTATGCGAGCAGGGAAGTTCTGCATGAGCTGTACTATGTGTCACTTGACGAGGAAGTAAGGATAGACGACTACGTATACCGTGTGGCAAACCTTACCTCGGTTAAGAACCTAGTCTTTCTAGAAACCAGCTACGAGATAGACCTTCTCGCGATCTCGCTGATGAAGCAGTACAGGCTGACCTCGATATTTGATGCGTATTACGCGGCAACGTGCTTGAACCAAGTGCGCGACCGCAAGATAGTTACAACGGACACCGTTTACGACAGAATTCCCGGGATAAGTAGGATAGATCCAAGAGATCTTAAACTTAAATAACAGATCAAGTCGTCCGCCGTAAAAAATGGGGCGGCTTTAGAGGCACTCCTTCGGGTGGCTGTACTTCAGCCCCCCCACCTGTGCATATTCTTTATCATAGCTTACCAGCCTCAGGTTTTCGACTATGCCCACTGCAGCGTGGAGGCTGTCGAAGTATGTCAGCCCCCTGTGTTTTGACCTAAGTTCGTATGCCTTACCGTGGTATGCCGGTTTTGGGGTGGGGAGGCCTATATCGTAGTATTCGAGGAGATTGCCTAGAGACGCATAGAAGAGTCCAGCCTCGGTAAACATGATCTCCTTGGCGCGAATTAGGAGGTCCAGCTCCGTGAGGGAGTATGGGGAAAGGCACAGCCTTACGCCAGCATTCTCAAAAAGCCCTTTGGCCTCGCCGTGGTGTCTATCGCCTGGCGAGATGAGGGCGAGGAGGAGGTCGGTCTCTATGAGGAGGCGTCTTTCATTGTTTGCTGAGTTCCCTTTGAGCAACTCTACGGAGCCTCCTGATCTCCACCTCAACGTCCTTTGTGCCCTTTACCACAACCTTTCCCAAAGATTCCAGTGGGTCCGCTACCGGAGTCAGGACGATGCTGCCGCGCTCAACCCTCACGGTCATGACCTTCTTAACCCCCGCCGCCCTCCGGATCTTCGACGGTATGACTAGCCTCCCCTTCTCGTCGACCCTCACCGCTGTTTCGCCCAATAGTACCACCATGTTAAATATCCCACGTCCCATCTAATAAGAATTCCCACTAAAATGAGCTTAACGATGCAATGTGGTGATGCAAGCTGGTTTTTAATGGTGTGCGAGCAATACTGAGATTGGTAAAATGGATGAAAGAGAAAGTAACCTTGCCAAAGGATTTAGCACGAAAGATGATGGGCGGATTGCTAGACGATGCGGAATGATTGTTCAAGCGATACAATCAATTATAAATAGATGGCGTTCTTTCGTGATAAATAAAATAAAAAAAGAAAAAAAGGAACGGATTCTTAGGGCATCGTGAACTGCGGGGATGGCGCGGATCCGCCACCTGCAGTAGTTACTAGGAGATAATATGTTGCGCCTTGAACTCCAGTTAAAGTACATGTAATTTTTTCGCTATTTCCTGCACTTATTGTAGTGTTTCCGGTTAATGTGGTCGTTGCGTCGACGGTGGCGCCGCTACTCACTAGCACAAGGCTTGCAGATGCAACAGTTACATTCTGGGCTCCAGTGTTAGTTACTATGAATGATGCAACACTGTGGTTTGTGGCGTTCGTTATCACTCCTGTCACTGTTATTGTATCCGAGATCCCTCCTGGGGTTATCGCTGCGCCTCCTATGAAGCCCATGACGAAGCTGTAGGTCACGACTGCGGCTGCGACGGCTATGACGATGAGCAGCAACGTGGCGATGATCGGCGAGATACCCTTCTTACTTCTACTGATTGTTTTCATGAGTGTCTATTTGTTAAACACTTAAATGATATAATTAAAGATCCAACAATTGGTTTTAAGGATAACAATTAATATTCGCCAATGGATACACCATCATCAGGTGGGTTTTTTGAGGGGGGGCTATGCCTTGATTCTGCGGGTTGGCAGACCGGTCACCATCGCGGCCGGCAGGCGGACGTTCAGCATAGATCCGGGGGTCTACGTCTATTCAGGCTCGGCCCTGGGACTGGGCGGAGTCGAGGCGAGGGTCAGGAGGCATATGTGGTACTACAAGCGAAGAGGCGGCAACAGGGATCGCGTAATTGAAGGGACGGAGTTTCACTGGCACATAGATCGCCTCCTACCTTTGGCAGACTCCTTCATTATAGTCCACGCCGAGTCAAAGTTCAGAACCGAATGTCTTCTCGCTACCATCCTTAAGGAGGGGGGGATGCGAGTTGTTAGGGGCTTCGGGAGCACGGACTGCAGATCCGGCTGCGGTGGGCACCTCCTTTACGTGCCGGGCGGCGATGCAGAGGAGGCTGTAATGGTAGTGATGGAAGGCTTTAATTCGTTGGGGATCAAGCCATCGCGCCCATTAGAAACAGAACGATCCTGAAGATAATGTCTCCTGCAACAAAATAGAGGAGAAAACCAAATAGGAAGAATACAATCAGGGGTAGGGCTGGCGTTGCCCAAACGTATTTGCTGTCCTTGCCGAAGACCTTGGGCTCCTCCTCGCTGGCAACCCTGGAAAAAAGCCTAATGTAATGAGACCCGTCCGCAGCCAACTTCTCCAACAGGTTGAAGTGGACCTTGTTGGCGGTCTCCAGTTTTACCTTTGCGCCCAAGAAGAAGATGGCAGCCTTCTGGACGGTCGTTGCGTTAAGGTCTTTAAAGAGGTCTTTATTTTTCATCCACCACAGCGAGTTCCAGATCGCACATGCGGGAATCAATAGCAGAGAGAGGACCAAGGCGTTCCCGAAGATCGTAAAGGGGTAAGGCCACGAGGTGACAGCTTGGTAGGAGGGCGGGAGGGGGAGGGTCACAGCTATGGCTATTAGAGCCTTTGCATCGGCTCCGCCGTAGAGTCCGGCGTAGTAAATGCCCAGCGCCAGTACCGCCGTGATCCCCACGCTTAGAATTAACAGCGCCAAGGGATAGCCCGGCGTTGTGAGGATCTCCGATGCCGTCAACACAGCCCCCGTTACGATCGCGATGTACCACACCTTGTCATCAATCTCCCTCGTCTTGAGGTCCTGGTATGAGGCGAAGGAGAGGGCGGCTAGGATGAGGATTATCTTGAGCAGGGGGATCAAATACTGCACCACTAATGGGTGGGTTATAAGAAGGTATAAAATTTTTGTTATTGGGACGCTCTAATTGAAGCCGCTTGGCGATTCACCATAGCAAAGCGAGAAAACGGGGCAATCGCTAAATTTATTTCAGTCGGAGACCAGAAGTATGCGGGGCGATGACTGAGAATTCGGGTCCAGATGTGAAGATGATGAGCCGGGCTAGTCGAGCCCTCCTTTTTTGTTTTGCAATGCACCGAAAATAATAATTTGCTGATGAGCGATCTTTATATGGGCAATGATCGGGGGACAAAGCGCGGATATCGTGAAGACGCCGCTACAGCTGTGAGCCCTTTGGTCTTAATTGCGATGATGTGAAATAGGATAAAGCAGGTTATTTTATCTCCTCGACGTTCTCGTCCTCTTCTTCCTCAGGCGGCGCAGCCTTGGTGGACTCGACGGCAAGCTCAACGATGGCCTCCTCTGCCTTCTGGTCTATGGCTGGGGCTACGACGAAGACCTCCTTGTCCACGTAGTTGTCATCCCGGTATTCGTTGTCGAAGGAGATAATATAAACGGGCACATGGAACACAACGCTCCCGTTGGTAGTCCTCGAGAGATCGTATTTGGAGTAGAGATCGTACTGCTCCTTTGATATCGGCAGCTTTACGCTGACAGGGTACTGAGGATCCCTTATCACGGTGAAGTCGGCCTTGTCGACGGTCCAGAGCGATAGGGCCTCTACGACCTGCTTCTTCACGAGCTCCTTTATTTCCCCTGTCTGTTTCGTCTTTGAGACTAGTGTGCCTTCTTTCGCCCTTATTATGAATGCCCCTGTGGAAGACAACGCCTGCACCTCATTGCCTCGATATTGCCTCTGCGAGCTTTTTTATCCCCTGTTCGATATCGGGCATGCCTTTATCATTGTCCGGAAGCCTGGTCATCACGTGCTTCACGGCTCCGCCCTCGAGTTTCAGAAAGATCTGGGGGATGTCCACCCCGCCGAATTCATCCTTCTCTCCGAAGCTTATCAGAAGGTCGTAGTCCTCCTTCTTGATCTCAACTGGGATGTTTGTGCTCTTAGACACGGACTCGCAGACCTTGAGGGCGTACTGGCTGCCCCTCTCCCAGTCGGCTGTGACCACGATTATCCCTTCGACAGTCATATGTGACACCTTACGATTTCTCGGTAATGCCCCATTAAATACTCATCGGTTATCATTAGGTATCATCCGAAGCGCGGCTTCATTGAAAGTAACAGCGGCAGATACGAGGGGATGCAAGGCCTTCCACCTAGGCTCCTCTTCAAGAGAGAGCAGAGTCCGTCGACGGTGGTGTTCACCGGCTCCCCGCCGCGTACTCTGACTGGAAGCTTTCCTGAAGAGATCTCCCTCTCGCCCACCACGACGATGTACGGTATCCACTCCACCTCGGCGTCCCTTATCTTCTTGGAGACGGACTCCTCCCTGTTGTCGACATCCACCCTCAGGCCCTGGGCGGCCACCTTGGATGCGATCTCCAGCGCGAAGTTGAGGTGGGTGCTCTTGACGGGCAGAAGCCTGACCTGTATCGGGCTAAGCCAGACCGGCAGCCTCGGGGGCTTCCCCTTCATCTGGTCCTTGACTGCCTGCTCAAGTATGGACCCCATCCACCTCTCGATCGATCCGAGCGAGCTGTGGAGGATTATGCAACCCTTCTTCTGACCGTTCTCGTCGGTGTAGAAGATCCCGTATCGGGCGGCGTCCTCTATATCGAGTTGAACCGTTACCAGCTGGGTGTTCCCGCCGGCGGCGTCTATGGCCTGGTACTCGTGCTTCAGGACCCAGTAGTGCTTCATCTCCGGCATCGCCTCTATGAGGGCGGGCTTGTTTACGACCTTCAGTAGCGAGACGAACCATTCCTTGTTCTTCTCGTAGAAGTCCTTCAGCACCCTGAAGGCCACCGCGTAGTCTATCTCCATGGACTCCGTGAGCTTGGTGTACCTCTTGAAGAGCTCCATGTACTCGGACATGCCCTGCTCCAAGTTTATGCAGAAGCAGTGGAGGTCGGGCATGGTGAAGCTCCTGAGGCGCTTGAGGCCAACGCACTCGCCGCTCTGCTCGAGCCTGAAGGAGGGCGAGAGCTCGTACACCCTTAGGGGGAGCTGCCTGTAGCTCATGGTTACGCCCTTCATCATCCTGAAGAGACCGAAGTCACCTGCGAACCTCAGCGTGAACTCCTTGTTGTCCACCTTCAGCCTGTAGTCCTTCTCGCGGAACTTGGAGACCTGCTCGGCTATGTCCGGCTCGTCCAGTTTGTAGAGGTACGGCGTCTCTATCTTGAAGGCGCGCAGGTCCTTCACCGCTATCTCGTAGGCGAACTCCTCGAGGCTGTCCTTTATTATGATCCCCTTGGGGTAGAACCTGAAGTGCCCGACATCGGAGGCTGGCTCGTAGTCCACCAGCTCCAGTTTCTTCATTATCTTGATGTGACCGGGGGCCTCCCTCTCGCCCTTGATGCCGGCCTCGTTCTTGATGAGCTGGAGGAGGGGAGGGTCTATCTTCAGGTTGGAGAAGGTCTTCGGATTAGAGAGGTCGATCGGAATCTCCTCACCTTTGGGTGTGAGGACGAGGAATTTACTCGGCGCGACTGCCTCCTCTGCCTTGGCTACTGCCTCGGCTTTAAGCTCCTCCTTAGCCATCTCCAGCGTAACGGTCCTGGAGAGCTCGCCCAGCGGGTGGCCCTTGCACTTCACGTTGAAGGATTTGTACCAGCCGAAGGGCGATCTGATGACCTCCAGCGATCCCTTGAGAGCCTTCTCTAAGAGGAACAGCGTCTTGAGGGCGCCGAGTGGCGATGCGAGGTCGGCGGAGAGGTGTGCGTAGGGGTATAGCAGCACCCTCTCGGCCTTAACCATGTTAGCCTGATCGAGGATTACCTTTGCGGCATACTCTGCGATCTCGGGAGGGGAGGACTCGTCGTCACTCTCCACGGAGCAGAAGGTGACGAGGCACTCCTCGACCCTGTGGGTCTTCCCTACGTCCTCGATCTTTTCTGGCTCCTTGACCGCGGGTTCCAGGGCAGTATACTCCATATAATCAGCATGGATCATCAGGAGGCGCATAGATTCCACCGCTTATTGATGCGATAACTTGTTAGAGAAACGCTATATAAATGGATATGCCGAGGCGACTTTTGAGGGGGTCGTCGTAACTTCCTTCTCGTTTTTGGGTGCGTTCGATAAGTTTTTAAGGTTTAACTCTTAGTCATCTCGGGGATAGAAGATGGAGGGCTGCAAGAAGTATAACAACACGAGGGCAGATATGCTCAGGATGAGGCAGGAGTTGAGGGTAGAGTACAGGGAGGCCCTCCAGCAGATAAGGTTCTTCGGACTCCTCAGGCACAATAAGGCGGGAATGGCCAGCTAGACTACTGGGAGAAGAATTCCAGTCTCTTTATCCCCACGATCTCATCGAATTCTATGCCGAGAGCCTCGAGGACCTGCCCGAAGGTGGACTCTATGTGTCCCACGTATTTGTCCACATCGATCTCGTCTATCCTTGCCAGCTGGACCGGCTTAACGCCCAGGCCGCCCTGAACCTTTACGAAGGAGATTATGTCGCCGGGCTTGACCTCCTTGCCCTTATCCTCCAGCTGTTTTGCCGCCTTCACGTGCTGGGGCGTCGTCTTATGGTAGCCGGTGAGCGGCCTCGAGAGCATCACCTTGAAGGTCAGCTCGTCCAGGGAGAAGCGCCTGTTCTTAAGCCTTGTGTAGCAGTTCTGCACGATCCCCTTTATCCTCGCCTTGGCCCTCGCGAAGTCCTGCGGGGTCTTTACCTCCTTCAGGACCTGGGTCATCTCCCCGAATGCGGACTGGATGAAGACGGGGGTGTTCCGCTTCTTCCCCATCAGCCCTTTTATGTCCACCACGCCGTTGTCCATGACGCCGAGGTAGTTCTTCTTCCTTCCGGAGAAGGTAACGAAGGTGTACCTCTTGTCCACCTCGAGGTCGATGCCGAAGCTTGATTCCGCCCAGCTGAGGAGCGCTCCTATCTGCTCCTTGGTGGGCTGGTACAAAAACAAACTATCGGTGTCGGCATATATCACCTTGACTCCGGATTCTGTGGCCTTTTTGATGGTCTCAGTTATTATGTGCCTGCCTATGGCGGTGGTGCTGTCGGCCATCGAGAGGCAGTAGAGCGGGAATATCTCCGCACCGAAGACTCCGTAAGACTGCCCACAAGGGATTAATCTGCCATTGCGGCCAGCAAAGACAGTGTGGTTCTTTTTTGTAGTTATACAGTAAACTTGTCCATTGTATGGCATCTTAGTTTTTTTCCAATGATCTGTGTGTTGATTTATGTTTCTCCAAGTTATTCTAAATAGCTTAGCACCCTCATCATAGAATCGCCTTGATGAAGAAGCAGATGATGTCTTAAGCTTCGGGACGACGAAGTCTATCGCGTTGTATATCGCCTCTGCTGTAACAAACCTGACTCCCCCGTTTTTATGGTCTGCGACAATGAATCTATGTTCTGGAGTGACGATCAGATCAGTAGATCTTCCGTTCTTGAAATGTAATAGATCACCATTATAGTCGAATACCTGTGTCTCCACAACCTCGTCCACTTCTGGTTCGAGGGTAGCCGGATTTACGTTGATTACTTTGTCACCAATGTTGATATCCTTTACATTCTTTACACCATTGGTTGTGAGTATATCGGTGTCGCCTGTGAAACAAGCATTGAGGAAGACCTTAAGGGCCTGTTGCACGACCTTGTACCAGTCCCTCTCCTCCTGGGTGAGGGCGGGATCCTTGGACTTTGCCTTGAACCACTTCACCCTGACATCCTTCAGCAAGCCTATGATCAAGGCCATCAGCCCCAGCCGCTTTGTGCAGACCCAGTGTTTTGTGTCCGGGACCACGTTGGTCCGGCAGGACTCGTGGACGCACCTTACGGTCTCGTAGCTGAGGTTCCACTTTGCGATTATGCTGGGGTACAGGCTTGCAAAGTCCAGGACGACCACATCGAAGTAGACGTTGGACTCGGGCTTTATGACTATGGCGCCGTGGTACTTCTTCCCCTTGATCACCGCTGTTGTGGAGGCCTCTCCCTTCATGGCTTCTATGTCGCTCTCGCGGGGTATCAGACAGTTTCTTGCTCTGTGCTCAAAGAAGAATAGGCCCCTTATCCAGCGGGATATCCCTTGGCGCGTTACGTCCTCCATGGAGAGACGGGAGATCCTCATTATCATGGTGATGAGGTTCATTACCATGTTTGAGTTCTCGGTGGTAAGGCGCAACGCTATGAGGGAGTCCCTGAAGCAGTAGGACGCCAGGTCAAGGTAGCTGAGCTCGGAGACGGTCTTCTCTATCTGGATCTTCTTGATATTGAGGAGGGAGCTTGCCACGGCGTCGAGGGCGACCTCCCTGTATGAGTTTCCGAAGGCGTAGATCTGTATGGCGTGGTTGTGCATGAACTTGTAGAGGTCTATGTGTACCCCTGTGGGGAGGAGGGCGATCTCCCTTCCCATTATTATGGGGACCTCCTCCTTCTTCATGCCCAGGACCTGCGCGCGCCGCCAGAGGTAGTGGAGGTCGAAGTTGTCGCCGTTGAAGGTGATCACGATCGGGTAGTCCAGGAAGTACTTGAAGAGGAGCTTTATGAGGGACAACTCCTCCTCGAAGTACTCCAGCTGAACATCTTCCGGGAGTTCTGGGGGCCTGATGCCCTCCTCCACACCCATCCTCTTGAGGAGGAGGACCTTCCTCAGGCCGTCCGATCCAGCGAGGGATGCGCATATCACTTGGTTCCTGGCCACGCTCGGGTCAGGGATCCTGTCCAGCGCCTCCGTGGCCACCTCGATATCCACTGCAACGCGGCGGTAGTCGGGCACAGGGCTGATGAAGAGCGGGAACCAATCTGTGAGGGCGCTGAGGAGCTCGGGGGGTGACCTCTGGAATCTCTCCCTTATCGGCTCGAGAGGGACGGAGGGATCCTCCTTGACGAGGTTGCCGTCCTTTATTCGGTAGGAGTATCCCGGGATGAGCCCACGGTCGTAGATGTAGCAGTCGTGGTACCGGATGTTGTCCTCCCAGGAATTCTGCAGAAGGTCCCTTATGTTGCGCCCACGGCCTCCTATGGAGAGGGGATCCCTGGCAACGACCTTTGTCATCCCTATCCTCTTGTCGTGGAGGGGGTCGTACTTCTCCACCTCTACTGTAGATTTTCTGTCGAAGCCGGGGTGGGATGCGATCTGCCTGTCCGAGAGGACCTCCTTGAGAGGAGTGTCGGTGAGGCAGTAGGGGAGGTGTCCTGTGTTGTCGTACCAGAAGACGGTTTTGCCCTTCTCGAGATCGTAGAGTTTCAGCAGCGCCTTGGCCCTGGAGCCGCTGTACGTGACGGAGAGCAGGGAGAGGGGACCCGCATTCTTTGGGGTCTCGGCCTCGAAGATGGTCCTCTCGACGACCTCCTCCTGCTCGGGTCCCTCGGCATACTCTTCTGGCCCCAGTTCCTCCGGCTCTGCCTCCACTTCATCGTAGGGCTCTTCTTCGGGATACTGCCCCTCCCTCTGGGAGGTTTCCTCGGCTTTCTCTGCCTTGACAGGTTCCCTCCGGGGGCTCTCGGGGGGCTCGGATGGTTTCGAGTCTCCCTTCTTGCCGGGCATGAACCTATCAAGACTTACCATTACACTCGCCTCAGTTTCTTGTGACCATGAGGGCCATCTGTGGTGGCATTCTCAGCCCGAGAACCGCCACCTCTCCAGCCGCTCCTCCCCTGATCGGGCCTTCTTCAGCCTCTTGTAGTGCTCCTCGCACAGGTAGAGCCGGCCGGACTCGTTAACATCCATTCCGGCATCCTTCATGAGACGGGCATATGACGGGGAGAGTGATCTTACGGCGGCTTTATCGCAGCCCTTGACCGAACAGGCCTCACCCTTCTTTACACGACCCACTTTAGTCCCTCGCTGTTTATATTATTTATCAGATTTTGTAAACTTTTCGTTGGATTTAAATACATGACCAATTGTTGGGAAACCATAATTTGTGATAGCTATAAAGAGTGTAAGGCAACGTTACATTCCATCATGTATAATACTATGCTTAATGGAGCAATTCAGACTCATGATCAATGAGTGTATAGAAATAGGTATGACGAGTAACATTTCTTCGCTGAAAGCGCTCTCTATGAGGGCATATCATAAACTTGAGCCTTATAATGTGCCATCTTACTACAAGCTTTGTGCCATTTCAAGAGCGGCAGTGATTCTTACGTCAAGAAGGAAGTCGCTACGAAGGGGCATGCCGACTAAGAGCCCTTACGTCATGCGGCGGCATCTTACCTCATGCTATGGATTCAAATTCATCGGTAATGCTATAAGAATACCGGTGGGGCATAGAGAGTTCTTTGAAATTGAGTTAAACAAACACACTCAAGAGATTCTCTCCGACCCTGCCTTGAGGGTGCGTTCCTTTACACTAACGAACACCCATTTGAGCATCTGCTACTCGAAGGATGTTCAGGAACTGGAATGTGCAGATATCGCTGGCTTGGACAGAAATCTGAGAAACATCACCTATGGCAACGATCAGCATGTAGTAAAATACAACCTATCAGAAGCAGTTAAGATAGCCAGGCGGACGAGCAAGATCATTGCTTCCTTCAAAAGGAAGGACATGCGGATAAGGAAGAGGATAGCGTCGAAGTATGGACGGAGACAAAGGAACAGGGTCAACCAACTGCTTCATAATACAACCAAAGACATTGTTGAAAGGGCGTTTGCGAAAAGGGAGGCGATAGTTCTTGAGGATATTAGAGGCATTAGGAAATTGTATCGAAAGGGAAACGGACAAAGTCACAGATACAGAGGCATAATGAACGCTTGGTCATTCTGCGAGGTGCAGAGACAGATAGAGTACAAGGCGAAATGGAAAGGCATCCCAGTAATGCGCCTATCCAAAGAGGAAACTATGGGCACCTCCACCCTCTGCCCGATATGTGGGGAGAGACTCCTGAATGGGCAATATATTAGCCGCCAGTTGTGGTGTCCTTCATGTGGAATGAAAGCAGACCGGGACATAGTTGCTGTATTAAATCAATCGCATAGGGGACGGGTGAGGTTCGCCCGTTCCCTGCCATGTGATGATAAGGCGAAAGGCGGGGCAGCTGAAGCTATGAGGGGGAACCCTCTACGGATGGAGGTAATCCTCAGAGTCGATGCCCCGAAGTCGAGTCATGATAAAGACTTGACAGAACCTAAGCTTTAAATTAACCTTTATGAGGAAATAGACGAGGGGGCCCGTCGTCTAGTCAGGATTAGGACGCAGATCTCGCAGACGTGACGGTTTTGCGAGGGCGTAAGCCTGCGGAGCCTGAAGTCCTGGGTTCAAATCCCAGCGGGCCCGCCAACCTTCTGGCGTTTGGGTGGGAGAAGCTTGGATATCGCGGTGCTGAAGGATCCTGGAAGACATACTCAGACAGGGATTTCGTGCTGAGGGGGATCGACCTCACGGTTGGGGAGCTGGACTTTATCATTATCAAAGGTAGGTCTGGCGCAGGGAAGACAACGCTGCTTAGGATCATGGGGCTACTAGAAAAGCCGAGCAGGGGCAGCGTCGTTCTATTCGGCAGGTAGGCGGGCAGTCTGAACGATACGCAGGCGTCGAGTATACGGCGGGATGGTATAGGGTTCATCTTCCAAGATCTTAACCTCATCCCCCACCTGACAGTGCTCGAGAATATTGAGATCCCAATGTACCTGAAGGGGGTGCCGGCCGGCGAGAGGAGGATCAGCGGGTTGGAGCTACTTGAGAGGTTCGGCCTTAAAGATCTCGCCGAGCGCTACCCATCCGAGCTTAGTCAGGAGGAGAAGCAACGGGTCGCAGCATGAATAATAATGAAGGCAGTAAGAAGGCGTAAAATCGCAAAACTTTCATCGCCCGTACGTATGCTTAAGTTTTTAAGATAAATTGCTATGAGAGAGTGCTGGAGGCTTAAATTTGGACGGTAACCCCTTCGGGGCTTTCAGAGAGGAGTGCCTATCCATACTAAGAGACGCGTTAGGTGAGGAAGGGGTTGCCATAACTGAAGGGGAGATCAAACTCACAGTGCCGCCCGACCCCTCCCATGGTAACCTCAGCTTTTCCACGCATACCACGGCGAGGAGGGCAGGGGTGGAACCGAGGGCCCTAGCTGACAGGATCGTTGAAAGGGCCAAGGACGCCCAGAAGAGGCTCGTTGCGAAGGTGGAGGGGGCCGGGGGCGGGTACGTCAACTTCTTCATCAACGAGACTGAATTTGCTGAGCTGACGCTGAACTCAATAACCAGCATGGGCAAGGACTACGGATCCTCCAAGGGGAACGGAGAGAAGGTGATCGTGGAGCACACGAGTGTCAATCCGATTCACCCCATCCATATAGGGGGTGCTAGAAACGCCGTGATCGGGGACTGCCTGTCTAGGATACTGAAGGCGGCGGGGAACGATGTGAGGAGGCACTTCTATATTGATGACGTGGGGCTCCAAGTGGCGCAGGCCAGTTACGGGTTCGGTAAGATCGGCGGGGTGGCAAGGGAAGGCAAGAGCGACCACCTAATAGGGTTCATCTACGCAACCACAAGCTGTGCCATGAACATAAAGGCGCTGCGGGCTGAGATAGAGAGGCTCAAATCCAAGGGAAAGGACGAGGATGCAAGACAGAAGATCATGGAGCTGGACGACTGGGTAGGGGCGGCCTCGGATCTGAGGGCAAAGAACGAGAAGATGTTTGACGCAATATCTGGATCAATCATGTCCACGGAGGACCCAGAGGCAGAGGTTGCCGGACTGCTCAGGAGGTACGAGGAGAGGCACAAGGAGGCTGTCAGGCTCATTAGGGGGCTCTCCGAACTCGCGCTGGCAGGGTTCAAGGAGACTTTGAGAAGGGTGGACATTGAGTTCGACAGCTGGGACTGGGAGAGCGAGCTGGCCTCATGGAGTGGAGAGGCAGATAAGGTCGTTGAGAGGCTCTCGAGGACGGACTTCGTAAAGGTGGAGGAGGGCACGGTCATCCTTGACGCCGAGCTCACGGCCAAGAGGTTCAACCTCAAGGAGAGGTACGGCATAAAGACAGAGGTACCGCCGCTGACGCTGAAGAGGTCCGACGGGACGACGCTCTACACCACAAGGGATATCGCCTACACCCTTTGGAAGTTCGAGAGGGCGGACCGGGTGATCAACGTCATATCCATCGAGCAGAGGCTCCCCCAACTGCAGTTGAAGCTGGCGCTCTACGCCCTCGGCGAGGGTGAGATGGCGGAGAGGCTTACGCACTTCAGCTACGAATTGGTCCACCTGCCGGGATACAAGATGTCCGGTAGGAGGGGGAGGTACGTGACATTCGACGACGTCATTGACGAGGCCGTGGAGAGGGCTTACAGGGAGGTCTCTGTGAGGTCGCCCCACCTCAGCGAGGAGGAGAGGAAGGGGATCTCGGAGCTGGTGGGCGTGGGATCCGTGAGGTACGCACTGATAGCGGTGGCGTCCAACAAGCCGATAACGTTCACGTGGGAGAGGGTGCTGAACTTTGAGCAGAACAGCGCCCCCTTCATCCAGTACTCTCACGCTAGGGCGAGCAACATCCTCCTGAAGGCGGAGGGCGGTTGGAGGGAGGGAGGTACACCGGACTATGGCTCGCTCAACACGAAGTACGAGCACGACTTGATAGTACGGCTCGGCTCCTTCCCGGAGACCGTGGAGGAGGCGGCGAGAACCCTGAGGCCCGAGATGATAGCGGAGTACACCAATGATATGGTGTCCAAGTTCAACCTCTTCTATGACAACGTGCCAGTACTCAAGACGAAGGAGGGGGGCGCGAGGAGGGCGAGGCTCAGGCTTGTTGAGGCGACAAAGACGGTCCTCGCCAATGCACTCTGGCTCATTGGGATAGAGGCCCCGGCAAGGATGTAGACTTTTATGGCGGGCCCGGAGGGATTCGAACCCTCGACCATCGACTATCTCCGAGATCACCGGAGGCCGACGCCCTGATCCAGACTAGGCCACGGGCCCCTCACTAATATTATCTCATAATGGGTTCTAAAGACTAACGGAGGAGTATAGGAATAACACCACGATGAGTACGCCTAGGAATATCATGTAGTAGAGGAGCACCTTCTGAAACTTCTTTGAGCGCTCCACCTTTGAGGTCGCCTTCTGATACTCCGGCTTGCACTTTAGGCAGTACGACCTGCCCTTGACCTCTAGCATTCTTCCGCAGTAAAGGCAGTGCCTGTGCGGGTGGATGTGGGGCTTTTTCTTAAGTTGTTCGGTCTCGGACAACGGCAGTCCTCCGGCTCACCGCATGCTGCCGATACTCACAGCTATTGCCTTTAGCCGCTCTATCCGCTTCCAGGTTGAAGGGTGTGTGGAGAACATCTCGAGGATGGCATCTCCCCTGAATGGGTTGACTATCCAAAGTGGGCTCGTAGAGGGGTTGACGTTGAGGGGCTTGCCACTCCGTACTGAGCGCTCGATCTTCTCAAGGGCGCTCGCCAAGGAGAGGGGCTTTCTGCTTAGCATTGCACCCTCCCTGTCGGCCTCGTACTCCCTCCCCCTCGATATCGCTGTCTGGACCAGAAATGCGGCAAGCGGGGCCAGAAAGCTGAGTATCAGCGCCAGTGCACCGGCGTTCCTGTCCCTGCCACTTGAACCGCCCATAAAAATGCTGAACCTCCCCATGAGGGCCAAGTAGCTTATCGCCCCAGCTATGGTGGCAACCACCGATGCGATCAGGACATCCCTATGCTTTACGTGAGACACCTCGTGGCTGAGAACCGCCTCAAGCTCGTTTTCATTGACGGTGCTCATAAGGCCGGTTGTAACCGCCACTACGGAGTTGTTTGGCCCCCTGCCTGTGGCGAAGGCGTTCGGTACGGGGGTCTTGATCACGGCAACCTTGGGCTTTGGAAGGCCGGCGCTCGCGGCGATGGTGGAGACGATCCTGTGCAGCGCAGGCTGCTCGGTCTCGCTCACCACCTTCGCGTGCGACATGGATAGCACGATCTTGTCGCTGTAGAGGTAGGAGATCAGGTTGAGCAACGCGGCGATGATTAACGCGCCCAATGCGATCAGCTCTGGTGCACCAAAGAGGAAGCCGATGACGTATCCAAGGACTACGAAGATGGCCGTCAGTATGGTCATCATCAGTGCCAGTCGCAGCATTTTCCCCATCTCAAAGACGAGATAGCCATGCAAAGCTTATAAAAATATCTACTCTGCCGGACTAGTCCTCTCCCGTGGCGGCCTCGGTGTAGTAGTACTCGTTTATCTCCTTCTGGTACCTGTCGAGCCAAGAGTCCCTCTTGTTGACCCTCGGCCTGCCGGTGTCGGAGTCCCTCCTGAAGGTTATGCCCACCCCCTTGAGGAACTGGTTCATACCCTTTCTGAGACCCACTGGCGGGTTAGCCGCGCCCGACCTTCCTGGTTCCCCGGAGAAGACCATTACGCTGTCTGCGAGGAGGTCATTGGCGACGATGTCGTGCTCCACGACAAAGGCGGCCGAGCCCCGCTTCTCTGCAACCCTTCGGATCGATCTTGAGACGGCGAGCCTGTGTTCGACGTCGAGGTGTGCGGTCGGCTCGTCGAGGAGGTAAAGCCCTACGTCCCTGGAGAGGCAGACCGCGACCGCTGTCCTCTGCAGCTCCCCTCCGCTAAGGGAGCTAGTCTCTCGGTCGAGCAGGGGGGTTATGTCAAGGGGACCATAGATCTCCTCATTGAGCCAAGGATCGTTCAGCAGGGGGGGGGTTATGGAGGCAAGGATCTCCCGAAGGGTCTTGTCGGTGTTTGGAACCACATACTGGGGCTTGTAGCTGACCTTGATCCCGTTCTCATTTACGGAGCCCACCGTGGGTTCGATGATGCCCGCTATGACCTTGACGAAGGTTGTCTTCCCTGTGCCATTAGCCCCGACTATTCCCACGACCTCCCCCCTGTGGATATCTCCGGACTTTGCATCGAGCGTGAAGTCGCCCAGCACCTTCTTGAAATCGGCCCACCTCAAGAGGACGTCCTCTGACCTCCACTCGCTGGGCGCCGGGGA
>Ga0194110_10000302_pt1 | contig 61475 bp, 132 predicted proteins | sample TA2Kig1200mmetaG_FD_146192 | JGI IMG/M metagenome (GOLD analysis project Ga0194110, IMG submission 146192) | Freshwater microbial communities from Lake Tanganyika, Tanzania - TA2015032 Kigoma Deep Cast 1200m | ecosystem: Environmental > Aquatic > Freshwater > Lake | place: Tanzania: Lake...
GAAATGGTAGTTCTGGTAAGTTCGATATTTTTGAGGCTTTCAAGGGCAAAATCTACTTCGCTGACCTTACGGGTTATAAGCCTGGATTTGCTTTGAGCAACAGGAAGAATGTAAGAACTCTCGGTGGTTTTAGTGACGCTACCCTTCGTCTAATGGCGCTTGACGCTAGAGGCGGAATTGTAGACTTCATCAAGAACTATAAGGTCTAAACACAAGGGAGCTTCGGCTCCCTTTTAGAGTTGGTGGGTATAATGTACAAAATTTCCAACCCTTACGATGTTCTTGGGGAGGGGGGAGTGTTGGTTTTAGTACCTTTTAGTACGTACAGGCGGTATGGAATACCCTCTGTACCTCCGTCCCTTTTACCTATAATCCCTGGTGCAAAAAAGGCATTAGAGAAAATAGCATCTTCTACAGGTGCCAGAGACACGTTCTACTACTTATCTAATTTAAATACTTATATTTTTCACCGTGTTAGTACATCCAGTAAGTCATCCTCTGTATCTATGGAAATGCTCAACAGTGGTTTAGATAAGCTTGAAGAATTTCTGGATAGCCACAAGTCCGTTCTCATACTCCCAACTGGGGATGTAGAAGCAGATAAGTATTTAAAATTACTCTTCAAAGGACATAACTCCCTCTTCTTCCTTGAAGACTGAAGATTTATGTGCTATAGTTATACAAAAGGAAACAAAATATGAATGAAATTGCCGGAAAAGTTGAAAGTAGAAATATCGGAGCACCTATCTCTGTACCTGTATTCTTACCAAATGATGATTTGATTGAGAACTTAAAAGATAAGCTGCCTGAAGGTAGTAAAGCCCTTGTAGACTCAGGTTATATGACGGTAGAAGAAGTAATCTCGTTCCATCAGTGGCATCTTATGATGTGCGAACTCGGCTCTAATCACGCTGAATTCTTAAATGTCTTTAGAGCTATCAAGCAGGAACTTTCTCGACCACAGAAGAGTAACTTACTACTCCCTGACGGATACTGATTGTATTTTCTCCCGTATAGTGGCATCATGACGTAATGATGAAACATCTTATCCTACCCTCCTTCATTTTTCTAATGTCCACTGCCTCAGCTATTAATTCTGAGGCAGTATTTAAGTATAAGTCCTCCCTTACGGTTGCAAAAATTGAAAAATCCTCCCGTGTTGGTATATTGTCTAAGTACCAAATACTTTACCCTGCACTGAGGATGTATAATCCCTCACGCCACCCTTCCGAATTCAATGGGGTTATTTCAACCATTTCAACTCTCCCACGTACATGTAAATCTAATAGTTTCGAATATAATTTATTTTTAAACAGAAATATATGGGAACTTGGAGCTATTCAACAGAGTGTAAGCAGGGGTATGAAAGCCAGCGGTTATAAGGTTATAAAAATAAACGAATTTGGAGTCACTATGTGGGAAACTGCCCGTAAAGAGTATGCTGTTACTTTTATTACGAAACTAACGCCGTTCACCTTCGTGAACTCCGTATGTAAGGTGTGACATGACATTTCTATCCACGCAAGAATTAAAAGAGAATTTTCAAAAAGACATTTTAGATGATACAGATGTATATGCAAAACTAGTTAGTAAATACTTGGCAGCAGCAATTAAGAGGCATAATGTCAACATTGATAATGTTCTTACTGTAGGTCTATGTCCTGACTACCGTGTATCCAGTATCAGAATATTTACCGCAGAGGATACAACATCCCCTATCCTAGAACTAGACTATGGACTTTTACGCAACTCCGAATATAGTGTACCTGCTAACATAGTATCCAACGTAGAGGCTGCGGCAGATGCTAAAGTACTTGGACTTACTGAACTGGGTTTCCATGTGGAGCCCTTCTGGGGATATGTTCGTAACTTCGGAATTATTGGGGATTTTGGTTTAATCGAAGAGACCTTCCGACCTGTTAAGTGCTATAGAATAAGGTGGAGTAATGCTGACTAAGGGCTCGGTTGTTGATGCCCTGAGTTCTGCGCTAAACGCTGTAGAAGCTGCTAGCCCTACAGAACTTCCTATTATACTCGCACAGGTAGCTACAACTTTAGCCCGTCTCAGTACACAAGCCGACCCTTATACTCCGGGAACTCAACCCCCTTCTTCTACTCCTAGGAATCCCCTAGATACCATTACAAATATAATGGGGGATTTGAAGGAGAACGAGAAATACCTGAACAAGGTATCTAACTTCCTTTCAAAAGCGGGTACCACAAATAAACCCGAAGACCTTATAAATTTAGCTTTAGCTGAGGTTGTAGACACTAACTGGTCCTACACCATCACCATTGATGATTCAGGTAAAACGGTATCATTGATAAATGGCTCTCAAGTTATTAATCTAGGCAAAAGCTTACTATCAGGTAACCCTCTGGACGTTGACACTGCGATACTCGGCATGGCAACAAAGCTGGAAAAAGAAGTATTCGGGTTCTCTGTAATTGAGACTGTAAAAGAACTTGATAGTATATCGGCAGCTTTGTTAACTACCACACCGGGGGATTTGAAATTAGATTCAACTCTTAACACCTTGGATGTGTTAGTAGGCAAAATGGGTGGACCCCGACTTTCGCCACTAGTTAAGAGCGTACTTTCCCTTGTTACCGATTTAAACAAGAAAAGGTTAGAATCTAAGAAGATTCTTGAAGATGCTGTAAAAGAGTTTGAGCAGAAAAAAGAAGAAGTTCTTAAAGGTGTAATCCCAGAAGAGGAGCCTACTACAACTACAGAACCGCCTCCTACAACTACAGAGGCTCCCGTAGATGAGATGGTACCTCCTCCAAGTAAACCTACGGAACAACCAGTACAATCATCCTTACCGTTGTCTCAAGAAGAAAGTGAACTGTTCGAAAGCTCAGTAGAATTCTTAGAAGATATTAGTTTAGAGGATGTAGACGATTTTTAAGGGTGGGGAACTCATGTTCCTCATCCTTTTCTGTTGTACTCTGTAGACAAAATAGGAGGAGTATATGCTTAAAATTGCATTAGATATTGATGGTGTACTTGCTGATACAATGCAGATTGTGTCGGAAAAAGTAGTAAATAACTTTGGTATAAACCCCGAGGAACTAAAACCCGGAGACTACACCAACGTCTACAGGTTGGATAATTCTCTTTTACAGGATGAGGTTAATAAATTTGTAATTGGGTTATTCATGGAAGATGAAGAGGTCTACAGACGGGCTGAGGAGATTAACGGGGCTTGGCTTGGGAGCCACATCCTCAAGCCTGTAGCCTATATTACTAGACGCCCTGAAGATAATGGAATCGGAGAAGCTACTAAACTTTGGTTGGAGGCATCGGGCTTTTATAAAGCACCTGTTTACTTCATTCCTCGGGGTGCCTGTAAATCTATCAAGGCTCACGAACTTGGAGTGGATGTTCTCATTGAAGACTCTCCCCATGAAATTACATCATGTAGGGATAACGGTCTACGTACACTTATCATGAGGTACGATTATAACGACGAAGTAATTACCCCTAATTCAGAGGTTGCCCACAACTGGGATGACGTTCTTAAATGGTATGAGAACAACAAATACCCGGAGGGTGTTATATGGTAATTAATCTCACAGGACATAGACCTTTTCAATTCGATAAAAGAACAAACCGCTGGATTTCAAAACTAGAGTATACGAATGACAGCGGAACTTTGATAAAAGGGAATTCCCTAGGGCTTTATCTACGCCTAACGCAACTTTTCAAAGCCTACTATATGAAACATCCTGAAATTACCACGGTTATTTCGGGCATGGCTATGGGGGTTGATTTGGCGGGAGCTGATGCTGCAATTGCACTTGGTATTCCTGTCCATGCCTACATACCTTATCCTGGGCACGGCTCTGAGTGGAAGACATTCTATAGAGACTTACACTCTGAAATTGCGGAAGCTGCAACTGAACTTTATGTACCTAGCGAAAAACCTAAAGAATCAGAGTTTGCCAAATTCCTACTTCAAAGAAACAAAGACATGGTAGATAACTCAGACTTCACACTTGCGCTCTGGGACGGTACTCCGGGAGGTACAGCCCACTGTGTTAGTTATGCACAAAACAAAAGAGGCGAGTTGTGGGGTACTAACCTTTGGCCCCACTGGGAAAGAAATAGAGGGAGAAAGTAATGAAAAAAAGTGAATTTATAAAAAAAGTCGCTCTTACTTTGGAAATGTCTATAAAAATGGCTGAGGACTGGCTTAGTCGTATTCATGTTGAGGACAAGGCTGAGTTAGAGCGTCTGGAGAACTACAAGCAGCATCTACATGAATTACTACTTGAAGTATCTCAATATACTGCGGAAGCATATAATAGGAGTGAGGAATAATAATGGATTTTGGATTTGCAATTAGAATGCTTAAAGCTGGGGAAAGAGTAAGCCGTGCAGGATGGAATGGTAAAGGTATGTACCTAGCCTACCAAAAAGGATATCCTGATGGTATTGGGATAAATGCTAATACAGCCGAAGCTACAGGGTTACCAGAAGGTACTGTAGTGAAATTCCTTCCTTATATTATAATGAGGACTGCTGACGGCAGCTTTGTTCCCTGGCTTGCAAGTCAGACAGATGTTCTTGCAGAGGATTGGTTTATAATAGACTGATGATTTACACTAAACCACGAGGTACAACCCATGAAGAATAAAAAAACAGGAATACTATCCCAAAATGCCTTAACTGGTATTAGGAATGAATTTTACCCAAAAGTAGCTTTCGATAGATACAACACAGAGAATTATTTTTTAATTACTGGAGGTTTGGAGGCAGCTTCCGTAGCTTCTTTTGACGATACTTACGTACTAGCGGAACCTCTAGACGGCAGGTGGGGGTATGATTATGACATTCTCCAAGTTGAGGATTCTCTCGGGGTATACGTATTCAGCTTCTCAACCTTAATTGAACCCCCTACAACCACCGAGTTTATTCCTGGCGAGATGCCAGAAGAGCCCTTCTTAACACTTACTGGAAGTCGTATGAATTATGCATTTAAGTATGACTACATATCACCTGTAGATGAGGGTGCCTACTATCACTACTCGGTAGCACCTTTCGAACCGTATATTAATTACAGCCGCCCCGCTGAGGACGCCAATTACGGCTCAGCTATCCCTGTGGGTCATCACATCAGTGACGGTTTTTATTTTATAGGCGGTAAAATACTAAAATTAAATAATGATGGCGCTACTCACTGGACTGCCGAAGATGTTTTAGGTTATGACCCTCAAACTCGATTTGGTGTAGTAGATAAAACTGGAGTTAGTCTTTTAAGTACCGTTCCCAGCCCCTCCACAGGCAAGATAATGCTTACAAAAATTAACAGTGCTGGTGCTGTAGTGGCCTCTGGTCCATTCGAAATACCACAATCTGATATTCCATTCCCATTCACTCATTACCTTCACGTAGGTGGTGGTGACTTAATTCTTAAACCGAATGGGGAATATTACGCCCCTAGTAGTTTTCTATTTAGTAACGCACCCACAGGTGGGGGAGGGGATTTCACACCTACAGCAATTACAGGTAATTCACACCTTACAGCGAGCTTTAGAATTGTAGGTAACACCATTGAATATAATGGATTTATCACAGGCGTTCCTGAAGAAACCGATATTCTCAGTGGAAGCTATAGTTCTATTTTTAATTGGAAATTTATTCCAGATACAGAAGACATGTACTATTCCCATAAAAATGACCTAGCCCGTATTGACTCCAATACTAATCAGGTTGTGTGGTGGGTAAAGGATATCAATAGTGACGACGAACTCACGTATGTGCTTCCTAACAAGAACGTAGTAAAACCTACGTATGACCCTGATGGTACATTACGTCTTGTACAGTACTCATACTCCACCGGGGCAGTTGTAAACTCTACTCCCATAACACTCGATGAGACTTCCATTGGTGGAGGGTACCCCGATTGGAAACTTAGCATTAATAATTTAAATGGTCATAATGATTTGATATATGTTGCGGTTGACGGCTATGTTGAGTCTGAACCCACTATAAATAAATCTATAATTTTCGCACTTAATACTACACACCTGTATGTAGAGGATTTAACAGAGGTTATGGGGGACTCTTATGGTACCGCAGGGTTAGAACCTGCTCCCAACACCTATCCGACTGAGGTTGCAGGAAGACCATCCCCATACGGATATCACTGCGTTACTCAGGAAGGTAGCTGGTGGATGTGGTATGAAAAGGCAGTTGTTCACCCCACCACAAGCCTGCCTGTTAAAGTTGTTGCAGGTTTAATGCGGTATTGCATAGCCCCTGATGGTGGAAATAATTATGTCGTTTATCACAATCTAATTGATTTGGGTGAGCCCTTTTATATCCATAAAAACGAAGGATTCTCGTTCATGGGTGACGCAGTATTCTTCCCTACAAAGTACGGTGTACACACACTAGTGGACTACCTACTCTCATAACTCTCACTAACCTCCATGCTACCTTCTGGTCATGGAGGTTTTATGCTGAAAGTCGGAGATTTGGTAAGAGTAGACGGTGAGCCATACTACTTCAGGGTCATTAAAGAGGGTGTGCCTGTAGAATGTGGACTTGACTTTGATTTTGAAACTATGACAATTAAAACGGCCTATGACCCTGATGGTCTTACACTAAAGGCTGTGTTAACACTTGCGTTGCGTCCTACAAAAGATTCAATAACTCTACATGCCCTTCGTCACCAATGCTATCTTGTGGACGATAAGTATCTCCTTAAAAAGGAGGCAGAGTTCGCACATAAACTCGATAACCTTGTAAAGGCTATGGAGGGTGACCTGTGAGAGACCACAGTGTTGAAGGGATATTATATGATTAAAGTTAATGTAGGTAATCCTAAACCGCTTAAATATATTAATTGTATAGTGCTAAACGTTACTTTTATGCATGGTGACGCTGACTCCTACACACATGAGGCTCTTGTTGCGGAAACGAGCAGTGCCGAACAGCTTGCAATTATTAAAGCAGTTTGGGACATGTATAACAGCTCTAAAGATAGGTGGGGTCGTAGGAGACTCACCCCTTCTATAACGCTAGAGGTAGCAGGTATAGTGTACTCAAGTCCTTCAGGGGACGATGGGTACGAGGACATGGAACTAGAATATGATATGGGAGTTGATGCTGACTTATCCCGTATGTTTCCTTGGGACGAACAGCAGTCGTCCATTGATATGTATGAGAATCGTGCAATAATCGAAAAGTGTGAATTAACCTACTACGACGCAGCGGCACACCCCTTTCATGTAACTCTCACAGAAACCGAGTAAGATAAAGACCTAAGAGACGAACCCCCTAAGGAGAGTATATGGCTAATTGGAAAGTTGCAAAGGAAATTGTTGAAATCTTCCCTCACACGAATGCGGATAGTCTTGAAATCGTCCGTGCGGGAGAATTTCAACTCGTATCAGGTAAAGGTAATTACAAAACAGGGGATGTTGTTATCGTTATTCCTGATAAGTCTATCCTCTCCAATGGGGCAATGATTCTTGAGTACGAAAAGTACCTCTCTGGTCCTAAGAAGAACAAGGTTAAACAGGCTCAGCTCCGTGGTGAGGTTTCTCAAGGCATTACTTGGCCCACTGACCACAAACTCCTTGAGGCTACCTTCGATGGTCGCACCGCTGACCTTATCCTTGCCGCCCCTCTGGGTGAAGATATTTCGGAACTTCTCGGTATTACTAAGTACGAGCCTCCTATTCCTGCAAATATGGCAGGAGAAGTGGCTGCTATCCCTGATGGAGTAGTTATCAATAAGCATGATGTTCTCCAGTTTGGTGCGTACTACACTGAATTCCTACCAGACGAACGTGTAATCGTGACTGAAAAACTCCACGGCACTCAAATCTCTTACACTCTTGACCGTAAAGCAGGTCAGTATGAGATTGACTACGTAGAGAATGATGGTGTGGTCATTTACAAGTGGGACAAGCCTATTGTTGAGCCTGTATACACTGAGATTGTTACTTCTAAAGGTAACCTTGGAAGAGACCTACACATCAAGGAATCTGAGAGAAACCTGTACTGGCAGGCAGTTCGCAACTCTGGACTTCTTGAACTTGCTAAAGAAATTTCCCTGTTCTTTGCGCTTAATGATGAAGATGCTATCATTACACTTCATGGTGAGGTTGTTCCCGCACAGCCTGGGTACAACTACGGACAGACTAAACCTGTCGTAAAGGTGTTCGGTATTTCTTGCGAAACTTGGCGATTCGATTATGCACTCGTTCTTTCCCTTCAGAAATACCTGAAAGATGTTATTGGACGTAATCTTGATTGGGTTCCTGTTTTGTACGATGGACCGTTCAAAGATGCTGACCTTTACACTCTTGCAAAAGGTAAAGAACAGGTTTCAGGTAAAGAGCTTCATATCCGTGAAGGTGTCGTAGTTCAGCCCTTTAAACCTCGTAAAACTACAACAGGTGGTTACAACCTTCTACTGAAAGTTATCAATCCTGCGTATGCCCGAAAAGAAACCGGAGAGGAGTTGAGCTAATGGGCTATTGGACAACACCTAAATGGGTTTTTGAAGAAGGTGACATTGTAAAGCTTAATCCTAATAGTATCGTTTGGGTGAACGGCTATACTATAAAGGTTCCCGAGGGGAGGGATGTGCTTGCTAAAGTGGTTGGTTGTGATTCCAACCCTGATAGGTGGCATGATGAGATTGAAGTGGAGTTAAATACTATATACGGTGATTACGGCTTTACACTTGAAGCTCAGAATCTAACTCCCGTGGACATGCAAACTACTTCCTCTAACGAGATTGAGGATGGCATGTACGCACTAACCTCTCTTATTTACACTGAATCCTGTATTATTAATGCTGGAATAGTGGAAGACGAAGAGAGAAAAGAATACGAACGCTTGAAGAAAAAATACGGATAAGGGGATACATATGCCATACTACAAAGCTGACAGAGAAATTATGACCAACCCAAATGAGATTGCCGATAAAAAGGTGATTGTAGTTGCTGAGTCTGTTATTGACCATTCTTCCTGGGTTGAAACCCTGCTAGATGGTACAGTTATTACAGAAGAGGAATCGGAAGTTATCTTCCTAAACCCCCTGGAAGGCTCGGAGAAGCACTTATACTACTTGCTGTGTTTTGATAATCAGCAAGATAAGACAATTACACGACTATACAAAGTCGTTGCCTAAGGACGTGTACTATGTGGAATGACATTTTTAGTGAATGGGCAGAAATTTATAAACGCTTCAAAAACCGCTGTAAGAACTCAAAGAAGTTAAATCCTAATTTAGTGTAATAAAAAGTCCCCCTCAAATGAGGGGGATTTAACTTTAGAACGCTAAGAATTTTTCTATTACTGCTTTATTTCTTGGGTTCATCTGGATTGCTTCACCAGCCGCACCTACCGCAAAGAAGTCTGTAATATCCCAATCTGAATCAGATTCAGAGATAAGTGATAATTTGAAGTAGTTCATCTGGTAAGGCAAGTACACAGGTTCCCCTGCGGTACTTCCTGTAAATACTAGAAGATTTCCATTGACATAGAGTTGTGGTGTTGTAGTTGTAAAATCAATTTCAATGATATTCGCAGTGCCTACATTCCAAACAATGTTGTCGGGTGCCCACCCAAGGTCTACATCCCCCGAAGTTGAATCGAGTCTCTGGAAAGTATTTCTACCATAGAGCTTAAAGCGATAATCTATGTTCTTACCTGTACCTTGTACCCTGATAATAAGGGGTTGGTTGGCTGTGTTGGTTACCCTTTGAGTGAGAGAGAAGCGTAGCCTCATAGGAGGTCTTACAGTCAACTCATCACTTGTCCAAGTTTGAGGAATTGTCGTACCGTTGACAAGTGCAGGCGCAATGTATATCCCTGCGGGGGTGTTATCTTCCGGTGCTGCACTGTTGAAAGGATTTAATCCGTTAATACGGGAGCCCTGACCACTCGTGACACTACCCTGAGCGAGACTTAGGGCCTTAAGTCCTGCGCCTGTATACATGTTAGAGAATGAGTATTTAAGAACATTTGCTGCTGGCCTAGGACTTCCATCCTTATCTATAACGCCGAAAGCATCACGGTAAACATAAGACACTTCGGGGTTAGCATGGTCATAGGCCGACCAGACAAGTCCACCCATGAAGTTGTAGAGTTCAGCCCAATATAGACCCTCCTGAACACTTCTAGCTTGGTTTTCCGGGGTATGTGCTAAACCTGTAACTACACCCTTAGGTCTATCAAAGATACCACCTTGCGGAACAATGCTCTCTTCTGTAACTGTTGCGTTACCTCCCGCCGCACTACCATCCTCGTTGAGTTTAGGGGAACCTGCTACGTCCTGCTGTGCGTAGTGTGCTGGGAATCCGCATTCGGTTAGAAGAATAGGTTTATTAAGTACGTTCTGCCTACGCATAAATTCGCACTGAGTTCTGTAGTTCTGACCACTCCAATATCCTGTGTCGGCCCAAAGGAAGGTGTTCTGCGCTAAGATATCAGTGAGTTCGTATACGCTTGTATATCCTACGGGAGCACTAGGGAATACCTTAAATGCGTTGTCATGTGTGGTGGTGTTAACAAGGATTTTAATATCCGGTGCAATCTGCTTAGCCTTTGTCTTTAACTTGCTGAGGAAGGTAAGAACTCTACCTGCAAGGTCGCTATCATCCCATACACCATAACCGTCAGGCTCGTTGATAAGATTTACAATCTTCACGTTATTCTTCGTTACAAGCATATTGAACATCCACGTAAGGAAGTTCTCATACTTCTGATAATCTGACTCTAAAAAGCTCCAATCATCAGTAGCGAGTAGTGCAGGAAGTCCCTGGAACATAGTCACAGTAACGTTTATATTCTCAGCGGCGCACTTATCAATAAACATACTTAGATTATCTAAGTAGTTTTGGTTGAATGTAACACCATCACCTGTAGTCCAACCAAAGTGTGTTGTAAGAGCACTCGCCTTTGCTGCTGACTCCGTTTGACCTTGCGTCATAAGCTCTTGCCAACGTTTACGGTATTCGTAGTCATAGTACGTAAATACTCGGATTGTATTTATCCCAAGAACACTTTTCATTTGAGCAATATCAGCGTCAACATCAGCCCAGTTGATAGTACCTATTTTGAGTTCCCTCCACCAATCCATGAACGGAGACTTCCTAGGCCAATACATCACACCTTTTACTTTTGTTGTGTCAGGTACAATAGTTTCTAATTTCTGTGTAAGTGCGGTGATGTTAGCAGAACTCTGTTCAACAGCCGCTTGGTTTGAGGCCAATTGCTCTGATAAACTTCCTTCGTAAAGTTCAATAAGAGCTTCAATCCTACTATCAATATCACCCACACCCGAATTGAGATTCGTAAGTGTATTACGTAGTGCCTCTATTTCCTGAGAAATTTGACCTCCATCTCCTGTGCCTCCTGCCTGTAGGTTTTTAACGGTAGATTCCATTTTCTTAACCCATAAAACTAGCTCATTGTCTTCCGGTGACCTGAGGGGGTCTGGAACTCGTGAGCTTATAAGCTGGTATAATCTGTCTAAGTTTTTCATATTAAAATTCTATTATAAAAAAAGAGATTACTCAATCACTCTCATAAATCTCAGTATTTACGGTGGTAACATCCCTTCATGCGACCACTAAGCCCTGTGAAAAAATCCAATAGAGGTAAAGTACCGTCAGACCGCTATCTTGTACAACTCGCCTGTGTAGCTCTGTGGACGTACACAAAGGATGACGTGGAGTTCGCAGTAAGTAATTACATTAAAAGACACACTTCTGAATTTGTAAGCGTGGAAAAGCTGGAGGGGTTTGTACGATTCGCACAGGGTATTGGTCCTAAAAAACAGAGTTTGGTTGCCTGGGGTCACGATATTCCTGAGCTTGAGAAGTTCTCAGATGTTACGATGTGGTACCGACTGACCTCACAGGAAATAACTAATATCAAGACCACTGCTCTTGAGTCTAAAGTACTTGAAGCTCAACTTAGTAAATTCATGAATATGAATCTTAGGAGTTCTAAATGATTATAGAAGGTTTTTACGAACGTGGTGATTCTTACAACTTCTTAAATGTGTATGTTCTAATTATTTCTGGTAACAACATTTACTTTAAGAACGTACTCAGTGGCGGAGTTCTCCCTAACACTCTAGAGGTTCGACGACAGATGTATCGTATCGAAAAGATTATTAATTATAATAACTTCGATTTCGTTGGCAGTATGGAGGGTGCTTTATTGGGCAAAAAGTTTGATTCTTATGTCTACACTCATGGCGCTAATCCTCCTGAATCTATGACCCTCAAGTGGGAAGGTGAAGCTAGGAAGATTAGAAAGCAGACAGAATGGCTTTTTATTAAATACCAAGAAAACTTTCAGAAGTACGACATGCTTATGGAGTATAAATGATTAATCCAGATGATGTGACGCAGTATAATGCAACCCGAGAATGGAAAGAAGAGTTTCTTCTGTTTTGCGCCTGTGTCGCCGGAAAGAGTGCATTCCAGCAGGCTAAGAAGCTTGATGAATTTATTAATAATATTCGAGAGCTTATTAAAAATTCCAGCGGTAGGGAAGGGCTCACTCCATTTAAAATGATTGATGAGCTATTTATCATGTATCATATCTACGGATGGGATGCACTTGAAGCTGAGCTTGTTAAAGTAAAAATGGGTCAATACACACGCCTTACGGACGCTTTTACTGAACTTTCGCAATTAGACGTTGATACAGTTACCGTAGAGCAACTTGAAGCTATCCCCGGAATTGGCCCGAAAACTGCACGATTCTTTATCACCCACACCAGACCTAACCAGCGTCTAGCAATCTTGGATACCCACATCCTCGCACATCTTCGTAGCCTTGGATATGATGCCCCAAAATCCACCCCGAGCGGTAAAAAGTATAAAGAACTGGAACAGCTTGTCCTTAAACTCGCAGACGAGTCTGGTATGACCCCCGCAGATTGGGATTTAGCTACATGGAAACTAAGGAGGAAGGCTAATGACGTGGTTTGACAAACTTTGACACAGGGTATATAATATTTATATCTAAGACTTAAAACGATAAATCTTAAAGAAAACATTAAGGAGAAAAATGACGTTACTTTCAATTATTGCACTTGTTCTTATTCTTGCTAATCTCGTATGGGGCGCACAGACCCGATTTAATGGCGGCTGGCCTTTCTGGGTTAACTTCGTAGGGGCTATTCTCCTCGCTCTAATTCAGTTTACTGCGCTTCTGTGACTCTTACCCCGCTTCGGCGGGGATTTTTAATTAATATAAGGACAACATCTTATGAAACAAAAAATATTTGAATTACAATGCCCTAAGTGTCATCATGAATTCGATGCACATTCCTATAGTACCTTCTCTGTGGATGTACCTATTGAAGTTCCTGAGATTCATGGTATAGTAAATCATACAATCTTAATAAAAGCCGCACCTTGCCCTATGTGTATGTGTGGTACACCTTTAGACCCGGATAGTAAATGGAGGATGCATGAAACAAACAGTAGTAGTAACGCACAAGATGGGACCGCAGTGGACGATACACTCACAGAGTCCAAAGAGGGTAATGATACACACATGGATGCCCGAGAAAGAGAGGATGCTTCTTCTCAAAGAAATGATTCTTAATGACGGAGATTCGGTTACAGTATTCCCTGGGGAATTCCTTTCATACCTAGATAAATACGGAATGCTACAGCCTATCATGCGAGCATGAGTCAGGAGTCTGTTTTCGATGTTGACGCAGAGCAGCAAGAAATAATAAAGTATCTAGAGTCCATTACAGGGTGTCGTGTAGAAGTGGATGGTGAACGCTATGTTCTTCATCCTAAAACAGATATTACATTTGTAAGAACTACAACTACAATAAAAGGGGAATTATGACTTTAGGACAAGCTATGTTCATTGCAAGATGTGTTATACAGGCCCACGGAGAAGAACCAGATACAGACCTTATTGCTGATGATATTAAAGGTACTCTTCAAAGAATGTTCCCCGAAAGAGAGTGGGAATGTGTGTATGATAAAGGTGTAATGAATATCAAAGTTAGAGAAAATGTTGACGTGGACTTTCATTTGAAACACACAGGGATAGAGCTAGCATGGTAACATTACTTAGTTTTTATGCCCCGTGGTGTGATGTTTCTAGTGATATGGAACCTATCATAAATAACTTGGTAGTTAAGTATCCTATAAAGCACAAGCATCTTAATGTTGAAGATGCTGTAAACTACGATGAACGAATAAAATGGCGAGTTCGTACCGTTCCCACCTTTATTCTTCTTGAGAATGATGTTATGATGGATAGGGTGGAAGGGGCATTTACGTATGACCGGGGAGTTAATTGGCTAGATGACAATCTTGGAATTACTCTTGAAAAAGAACGGCATGGCGACTTACCTTTGATAAAATGAAAAATACTAGCGAATTTATATTTAGGACATTGGTTTCCTTATGTGCCGTGTGGATTGTATTTATTATTACATCGTTTCTGTTCTCCCCTCCTGTATTTGAGCTAAAGATGCTCTCTGCTCCTAAGGTTTACACTGTGTGTCCTGGCAATACTTTCTCTTACACCTCTCAAGTTGTTGTAAGAAGAAAGCCCGCCACTCTCATGAAAACTGAGACTTGGTTCGGGTATGCTCAAGGTAACACCGTTGTAGTAGACAGGTACGAAAATGTAGAGATATTTAACTGGGACAAACAAGTACCTACTACTATTTCTAGGTTCAATAGGGTCACAGTACCCAGTACAGATGCGAAAGGTAATCCTATAACCCCTGGTAAATATAGATACATAACGAACCTCCAGCGTGTAGGCGACCCCAGTGTACAGTCTAACTCTATTGAAGTTGTAATCCCTGAAAAATGCTCATAACTCTCATCCTCCGTCTTGGTATAGTACATACCTAACGGAGGATTTTATATATGGTACATCTATTAATCGAAGGTAATGAGTTTGTAAGCGATAGCGCAATTGACGGTTTCACTTCCTGGCTGAGGGATTTGGCCTCCTATGTGGACCAGCCTGTACACCTTATCGAAGTTCTTGAAAACGATGAGGGTAGTGTTGTGTATGTGATTGATTTAGAAGGTCAGGACGTACTCGTACATAATATTATGTTCCGTGCGGCTTACACTACCCCCTTCTTTGCTTTTGAAGACCAGTTTCTAACCTATCAAATTGTATCTGAGGATAATTTTGAACGACCTATCTTTATTGGAAGTTTCACTTCTGTAGAGTCTTGGTATGATGATACATCTTGCGGATGCCCTGACGGTATGTGTCTTGCAGAAGAATTCAGTTTCTTATCTGAAACTTAAATAAAACATTGACGGTAGATTAATATTGTGTTATTATCAATAACATGATAGTAGTTTATAAGCAGGGCCAAGCACTTCAAGACATGACGGCACTATTCAATGTGAATAATCCGACAGAACTCCCCTTTGTAGATTCTACACTGGGGAACATTTCTGTATCAGGATGGAGAGCATTCTCCGAAACAACCAAATTCTTTATACCTAAGAACTGGTCTCATCTCGATGATGGGACTGGTTCTTTTGTCGTATATGAAGATATCAGTAGTATCCCTCTAGGAATAGAAGATGTGGTGGTTTTCACAGATGTTAATATCCTCCCAATTAGTTTACCGGGGACATATGACCTTGAATACAAGAGGATTTTTAAAAAAGGGGAACTTTCATTAGGCAAGGGATTTAAATCCATGAAAGATTTTCTGGTATGTAAAGATACGCAGGAAGTAGATACTATAGAATATCTTGAATACACAATGCGAAGTCTCTCTGATACCATCCTAATTTCTACAGGAGCTTCTATATCATTTACAGGTGGCGGTAAAATCGTTTCAGGTCCGGCGTTAATAGACCCTGACAGCGAACTAATAGGTAGAGGTAATAGAGTATTCGGGCCGTGTATAATAATGAACTCTAACCTTACAAATACCACAGTTTACCCTGGAAGTGTAATAATAAACTCAAACATCGTAGACTCTACAGTAGATGGTAGCTATATACATAACTGTGGTATTTCAGCTTCTAATTTAATCTCAACCCTTGCTTATGCTTCTGTCATAGATAATGTCAACATCGAGAACTCGCTAGTACCGAGAAACTCTCAACTTAATGGTAAAAAATGAAGAAAAAAGATTTAGATAAGTTTAAGTCCATCGAACCTTACAAAAGTTCTATTATAGAAGACTTTTTCATAGGTAAGCAGACCAATATTAGTGAGCTGGCCCGTAAGTATGGGCCTTATTCCACGGTGCGTCGTTTCATTCTAGATGAAAAGAAAAGACGTAAACAGGAAGACATAGACGAAGAAGATTATATAAATGTTGCAGACTTCACTTTCCTAAAAGTAGGTTATACCTATCAATGGTCGGACACTACTAAACTGTGGATGGTAAAGGGACGGGCTATTAAAGAATCAGAAGAAGTGTTTGTACTTGTTCCTACAAAAGTAAAAGGACCAAAGCATTTCATATGTACTGAGGAAGTTGTATGAGTGAGAAGCATCAAAAAATAAAAGAATTAGGCTTAGAAAAGAAAATAAAAAGAATGTTCTATGTGGAGCGTAAGAACTCTACACAAATCGCAGCAGAGGTAGGATTGCCTAGGCAGGCTATTGAACGCTGGTTAAGAGATGACAGGATTCAGAACTTCACAGACAATAGAATTGAATCTATTGCTAGAAGCGATGACTATAATGCACTTTCACTCATCACCACATTCTTTGACTCCGCAGCTTACGCATCCAAAGAACTTGCTATGACTGCCATTATCGGTCAGATTCTCAGGGAAGAAGTTGCATCTATCCTAGCAGAGCAGGGTATTAAAGGCTTGCTTGAGGATGAAAATGAAAAGTTAGTCACTCTCTGGTTCAAAAACGCCGAAAAACTAAGTAAACTTGCTGTCAATGTTCCTAAGTACCTAGACTCTTACATTAATCTTTATACTGAAGTGTTGGATGTTCAGAGACAGGTATCCTACGTCAGGGCACTTACAGATGCCTTAGCACGAGTATCTCCAGAGACACATAAGCTTGTCATTCAAGAATTGAATAAAGACATAGCTGCAAAGGCTGTTATGAATTCCCTTGAGCCTCAAGACATTGCATCTTACTGGGGAGATAAAGCTAAAGTCTTAGAGTCGGGAGAATAAAATGCCTCCTGCAAAAAAGAAAGAAAAACAAATAAGTCCAATGGAGATGCTACAAGGCATCTTACACGAGAAGCAGTATTTATTTAATGAGGGAGAAGATAATGATATTATATGGGCTGAAAAACCCGTAGATATCATTACCTTTGTTACCTCTAAAGAATGGTTAGGTATTGCTCCACAAATTGACCCGGATACAAGAGAAGCAGCACCTAGTCCTTTGAGTGCAGGGCAGCTAGACTTCCTAGAGAAAGCAACTGATTTTGAAAATGGTATTACCGATTTCGTACTTTGGGTGGGTTGAAATACCCTTGCTCACCCTCAACAAATAAACGCTTTTAAACGGAGGAACTCCCTATTGTGGACAATTCCGTAGTAAGATGATACTATAAAACCATGTCGGTAAAGGTAGCAATATACGGTTTAATAGACCCAAGAACAGAAGAACTCAGATACGTAGGTAAAACAGTAAACCCTGCAAGAAGAATGTCTGACTACAGAAACCCCATGCGTGGGAAATCCCATAATAAGAACTGGCTTATAAATCTAAAAAAGGAAGATTTAGAACCACAAATGATTATTATTGAGGAAGTAGACAGAGCAGTTTGGAAAGAAGCTGAAATATTCTGGATAGCATATTTTAGAAGTATAGGTTCCAATCTAAACAATCATAGAGAAGGTGGAGATGGTTTTAATAGCGAGGAAGTAGCTTACTATAACAAGACCAGAGTAAACAAACCCTCAACTATAGAGAAGTATAGAAAACGAGCCGCTGAAAAGAATGCTAAGACATGGAAACTCATACACCCAGATGGAACTGAAGAAGTAGTAACAGACCTTCAGGCAAGGTGTAGACAGTTATTTGATAACCCTGTATCCGCAGGAGTTGAACTCAGAAAAATGAGAAAGACAACAGGATACGGACACTACAAAGGTTATCGTTGTATCATAAACTCTAACGACTAGGCGAAAGCCGTAGGGCCAAGTGGCTCGAAATGGAGCGCACCGAAAGGTGAAGATATAGTCTAATCTGTATAGTAATATACAGCAGTTCATAAAGAACGGGGTAAGCTTAACGAACTTACTTGAATATGCCGCCATGAAGGGTGGGGGCAAAAACTTCGTATCAACGGTAGTATTCTCTTATATCTCGTATAAACTTCTATGTATGCGTGACCCTCATGCCTACTTCGGTAGAGATGGTATGAAAGCTATGACTCTTATTAACGTAGGGGCTAACGCTGCACAGGGTCAAAAGAACTTCTTTGAGCCTTTGACCCAGATGTTTAAGCGTCCCGGTTTTGCTAAATGGCTTGCTGGTAAGGGATTTAAACCCGAAGACGATATTAAAAAGCAAGAAATACTGTTACCCAAGAACATTCAATTATATTCTGGACACACTAACTCCTCCGGTATCGAAGGCTTCGACGTATTGGTGGGGCTTGTAGACGAATGTGACTCATCCGAATTTACAAACGCTGCTAACATTTTCCGTACACTGAACACGTCATCCTCTACTCGCTTTGGTGCCCGTAGAAAGATTATGACAATCTCGTTCAGACGTTACGTAGGTAGCTCGGGTGTACTGAAACAACTTTACAGTGAGTTTTCCCAAAGAGAAAAGACTACAGGTACAGCGTATGCTCGTAGATATGCAACCTGGGAATTTAATAATAAACCCGGATTAAGAAAATCCCTACAGGAATACATAGAAAATAAACCCGAAGAAGCAGCTTGTATGGTTGAGTCTAAGGACGATGAAGGTTACTATGACTCTTGGATTAAAGATACTGACCGTATTAAGAATTCAATGCGTCGTGACCGTAGCTGGATTTTCAATATGCCTGTTCCTGGGGAGAATTGGGAATTAGTAAAGGACTCAGAATACTCCTGGGTGGATAAGAACGGGGAACGCAGAGTGCTGGACCCTTATAACTTCCCAATAGTTAAGAGGGGTAATCCGAAGGTAAAATATATACTCACGGGCGACCCTGGACTGGGTAATGTTCAGGCGAACGGTGACTCCTATGGACTAACCCTTGCACACAGGGAAATAATTGAACGTAACGGTAAGAAGTGGGCAAGACCTGTCATTGATTTCTCATTCCGATTTACAGGAAGAATGTTCGATGAAGGGGAAATTCAATTCTTGGCAATAGAAAATCTCATAGAAAAGCTAAATAACATGGGTTATAATATTGCTATTTACTCTTTTGACCAGTGGAACTCAGTATCATTGGTACAATGGATTAGACGTAAGTACCCGAAGGCCGCCATTCAAGGCGGTAGGTCAGGACTCGTTGAGACTGTGGATTATTCTGCACTAAGAGATGCTATCTTCTCTCAGGCACCACCTTCTAAAGGTAAAGGTGACCTCGATGAAGGTGCTGGCATTGACTGGCCTTACCATCCTATTGTTTACTGGGAACTTAAAGAACTCAGAGTAGACAGGAAGAAGGGTAAAGTAGACCATCAAGAACATACGTCTAAAGACATATCCGATACAATAGCTAAAGCTGTATATATCATTACAATGCAATGGCCGTTCAGTGATACAGTCACGACTGCCAGCGGTAGGGACGTTGCCCCAGAAAAGGCATCATCCCTTATAAAAAATCAGATGCAAAGGAATCAACAAAGAGATATGACGGCTGTGTATTCAAACAGTATTGGCTTAGGGAGGTTCAAACGATGAAGAAAATAAGAATAAGCAAGCATATGTTCACCGATTCTAACGAAGTACAGCTAGAAGATGGCATAACAATTTATACTGAACCTATGGGAGATTTAAACTATGGTTCAGATGGTGAAAGAAGTTATGTTATTGCTACCGAGACAAATGGTGGCAACAACGTAACTACGACTACTACAACGACAACCACAACTGCTTCAAGTGGAGCATGGGATGGTTATTTCTGGATTGATGGTAGGTCTATATCTGGTCTAGGAACAGAGCAATCTCCTTTATACTTTACGAAAGTATTATTAGGTAATAGAGCTTATGTTGAATCCGGTACACAACCTGAAGATTGGTTCTTTGGCCCTTCACCTTCTGGTGTTGCGATTAACGCAGGCGTAAATGGATTATGGTTTGATGGTACTACACTTACGACCAGAGTAGTCCCTTACACTTACACAGATAACGATGGTAATGATGTTACTGTCTATATAAAGAGGCTAAGGGTTGTAGGTCTTCCTTATGGGGATAGTTCAACTGAGCCCCGAACAGAAGCAACTCCACCAGTATTTGTAACTGCACAGGAAATGCAAGATGCAATGGCAGAAGTCGGAGACTATTTTGTATTTGCTGATACTGTGGATTCATCGGCATTTGATGGTGTGTACAATGGTCTTCCGGTAGGTTACCCTGATTTCCACCCAGGATGGGCAGAGACTAGAGGTACAGGATTACAAGATGCACCACTTAGAATTGGCCTAAATTACCACTAAGGATATAAATGAAGAACAAACAAATAGACTACGCAAAAGTAGGCTTAAAGAACGAACTTATACATTTTACTGATTCAGGCATACAAAGATTTGTAGATTCCTGCATTGAAGACTTCCCTGAGTATTTTTGGAAGGCTCCCGCATCCGGTACAGGTAAGTACCACGATGAGGAAGAGAATCAGGAAGGGGGTCTAGTTACACACACCCGAAGGGTAATTAGAGTGGTAGAAGAACTGGCAAATTTCTATGCTTTAAACTTCTGGGAAACAGACATACTACGTGCCGCTGCCATATTACATGATTCATTCTGTAAAGGGCTGAACGGTAAAACCGAAAACATCAACACAGATGTGTTTCATCCGTTGTACGTAAGATTCTCTTTCCCTTTCATAGGATATGCAGAACGGTTCATAGATGAAAAGGTATACGAGGAGATAATGCTCTGTGTAGAGGCCCATTCAGGGAGATGGTCTGTGTCTAAAGCATTGAACATAGACAAGAAGCTTCCTAACATCTTTAAGATTGCAGACTACATTGCAAGTCGTAGAAGTATTAAAGTACAAACCGATAGAATGAAATAAGGGAACCTCCAATGGGGGTTCCCTATATCTTTTCCTGTATTCTTATTTGAACTGAGGAATCTGTAGTAGTTACAATTATCGGTACCCCTGTCAGGGCCTTATAATCCGCTAAGAATACCATAAGGTCTTTTTCAAGGTGCTTGGATAATCTGATTTCCGTTACTGCGTAGTCATCACCCTCCTTATCCTTAAAAATCCCGCTGACTTTTAAATACTCCTCCTCCAAAGCTTCTATTAAACGCCCGAATTTTGCAGAATATCTATTATATCTGTCTCGTCGCATCTGTTCATATGTTTTCAATGTGTTGTCTCCTTATTAGGTGCCCTATTTAGCGGCTGTGTAACAGGTTCGTAGTCGTAGCGTTCAACAATAAAGTTAAGGAACTCCTCGGCTATATAGTTATAGAATCTTTGACTTGTCAGGTCATCCAAAACGCCGCCCCTCTCTAATAAAGGATTATCCCAGTAGTCCCTTTTACCTTCACGGTATTGAGGAGTAAGTAGGAAGGTATCTACGTACACTTTAAGCACAGGGGAGAATGATAGGCCAAATTCTTTCCACGCAGTCTTGTAAAGAAATGTTTTTATGTTCATAGGATGATTATACCACCAGATAGGTGTCTTTAACCATACTCTCGTTCTTTGTGGTCAAGAACTCTAGTAATTTCTCAAAGGATTCTGTATTCATACGTGAACGAATGGTGTAGGGCTGACCGTCTAGTGTGAACTCCCATACACAGGTGGAAGGTATTATGGGAGGTCTTGTGGTGTTGTGAGTGTAGATAGGTAGTGAACGTACATTGAAGCCACTGAAATTATGACTCCCAGATACGGTAAGCTTTATATCTGGTACTATAGCAGTTATGTTGTACATAAGTAGTTGCATGTAGTCTTCTTCCATTAAACTCTCCTTTTTAGTCTTTTATTCTATGTAAGACAAAATTTTTATTTAGATCATTGAGGTTGTGTATCGGTAAATGAAAAATACCTCTATTCATTCCATTTAAAGGAAGATTAGAGGTAAAAGTATGGATTAATTGCCCCGAGAAATATCAACAATTTTTGTGGACAAAGATACACCATTAGGCCAGATAGAGTCTCCAATGAAGGTACGCATATAGGCTAGGTTAGGAGTAGATTCAATGGTGTCTTGAGGACGATAGTAATTGTCTAAGTGATTCATGGTAGGACGGTCAGGGAACTTAGAGATTTTATAGTAGTCAGTACCATTAAAGAGAATGATTCTATATTGGTCTTCGTCCCAGAGCCAGTAACCCTCACCCGCTAGAGCGAGGATTACATCACGGGGTTTTTCATTACCTTTGAATTTCAAGCAACACGCTCCAGGCGCTTGACATTGAAGGTGTCAATGAACTTGTTTCCGGGGTAACGAATACCGATGTACTCATCACGAACGACTTCAACCTGAGCAACCTTGTCGGAGCCTTTCAGACGAACGTTCTGACCGACTTCCCATCCCAGTTCAGCCATAGTAGGCTTCACTTCTTCAATAACTTCTTCCTTCTTTTCTTCCTTGGCAGTGGCGGTCAGCACACGGCGGATAATCTTCTCAAGGGTTTTACCATTGTAGGTTTTAGGAGGGGCACCACGACCAGCCAGGATGGTAGTGCGGGCGACTTCTTTACCACCGTAGACGTAGAAGATACCCGCATTGTCAGTCACTTCTTCCGTGACGGTAGGAACCTTGGCACGACCCTTTGCACCTTTAACCTTTTTAGGGGTCACAGTACGAATTTCAACCAGAGGAGAGCCGTTCTCGTTGGTGAGCTTGGGGCGACCGCCCGTAGGAATAACAACAGTCCCGTCAGCGTAGACCAGTTCAGTACGCTTGGTGTCACCCTTGATTTCCACACGCTTAACTTCCACCTTATCGGCCTTAACGACCTTTTCCTTCTTGACACGAGGAGCAGCGGCAGGGGCGTACTTGATGATTTGAACGAGGGTCAGGAGGCCGTGAGTCTCGTGCTCGAATTTGGACTTGGGAGCACCACGTCCCGTAGGAGCGAGGACAACCTGCTTACCGTTCTTGTCGCTGTAGATGAACTCGCTGCGCTTGGTATCGGACACGACTTCTTTCACGTTGTATTTAGGCATATGATCTCCTTTAGGTCTTAAGTATACGAGGTTTCTTGGTGAGATTTATTAGAGCACGGTGTACACAGTTAATTCCATATAGGGGATTTTGTAGGTGTCCACAAAGTGTTCCATCTCTTCCAGACTCAGGAAGGGGTACTTCCGCAGCCGCTTACCTTTCCACTCCGCTTGGAATCTCATAAGGGAATTATACCTTTCCTTTTCGTGAGAATTATTTGACAGGATGCCCCAGATGAGGTATACTCATATTGTTCTCATATCACTGTCTGTAAGCCTCTGCGGAGCATGTTCACATCGGAACAAACACACAACCGAGATCAAAGCCCTGTTCTGTATTAGAACGAGGGCTAATGCCGTTTAGTCAATTTCCTTAATCTCGATGGCATCGAATTCCAGACCCTCAGCCTGAGCCCATGCCTCGGCATCCGCCACGGTTTCGAATTCCACCACGACACCACGTTCGGTGACCCACATACCGGGCCAGTTCAACCAGATTCCAATCATGCGTTCTCCTTCCATGCATATATAGTAGCAGGATTAAACTTAAGAATTATTAGAGCGTATCGGATACATGCCTTTTTGCCTTCTGTACCTGCCTCAGCGCCAGCAGAAGCTTTGCCCTATGCCAGCGGTTTGACTCGTCCTTAGCAGCAAGCGTAAGACCTATTTCAAGTTGCCCCAGAACTTTTAACATCTCTAGTTTCATAACTTACTCTACCCCGCTCAAAGCTGAGAAAGATGAACACCCATACTCTCATATTCTTCTAAGATTTCATAAGGCTTATGATATGTATCACTGAAGAATAGAGTAGAGTAATAATATGCTTCTACTTCTATTGGGTCTAGGAGGTACTTCTGTCTTTTTGTAAGGGGCGGAATATCGAGCACGAATCGAGGATTCACTTCATAATCATTTCCATCAAATTGATAGTTATGTACTAATTCGTGGGCCAGAGCATGTGCTTCCTCTTCAGGAGGGCAGTTATAAATATAGATACGTTTTCTGTCGGGGCGGAAAATGCCGAAGGTATCAGGGTCTCTGCTCATTCTGTCTTTTAGAAGCACAGTTGCAGGTTTTAATAGACCTTTGGATTCAATCCAGTCAACAATATTATAGAATCGAGCAGGGTCACGGACACGGAGGAATTCAACAGATTTGTACATATGGGCATCCTACCATGAAGAAAGATGAGAATAGAGAGATTGTGAAAGCTGTCACGAGCCCAGCCGAGCTAGTGAATGTAATCACAAACAAAAAAGCTCCCCGAAGGGAGCGAGATGGAGCCAACACAGGGAATCCAACCCTGATTTCAGTCTTACCAAGACCGTGTAATAAGCACTATACTATGTCGGCATAAAAACACTAGGAGTATCACAGTACCACTGTTTCAGGTACCCAACAAGTCACTAGGACTCCAACGACTCTCGCCCAAGGCTAAACCAAGGTTTAGTGTTTATTTGGAGGCGGTGAAAACGCCCGTCTTGTACTCTTTACTCTGCACTTGGCGGATACCCACAGGGGAAGGTGGTGGATTTTCTCAAAGACTTATTCCACGCTTTACTGGCTCTAGAGGTAGGGGTCGAACCTACGACAACCCGGTTAACAGCCGGACGCTCTGCCACTGAGCTACTCTAGAATACCCCGCTTTATTACCAACAGCCCCAACGGGAAAAGACTGTATCGCTTTTAAAGGTGGTACCCGGTGACGGACTTGAACCCCCAACCTCCACAATGTCAATGTGGTGCTCTTCGATTGAGCTAACCGAGTATGGAGCAGAAGGCGGGAATCGAACCCGCACACTCTCCTTGGCAAGGAGAAAGGCTACCACTACATCACTTCTGCATTTTTGGTGTGACCAGAGGGAATTGAACCCTCACTTATGCTTCCACAGAGCGTCGTGCAAACCTCTACACTATGGTCACCATACCCTGCTAGATTCCCCTTTCCTATCTAACAGCTATAAAGCTTTATATCCTAGGAACGGAGAGATACAAAGCAGCCCCTTTTACTCTACTGAATGGGCTCTACGTAGAAACCTTATATAAGGTTGTGGCAGTTCCCTAGGGATTCGAACCCTAACCTAGCGGTTTTGGAGGCCGCTGTGCTACCGTTACACCAAAGAACCATATCTAGTCTCTCCTAGCGTCACGTATCTATCCCCTACGTTTAGTAGGACTCCTCTTAAAGGCCAGTGTGTCCCCAAAGCCCGGAGTTTTAGGTGAAGCTAGCTACTGCTCATGTAATTCGCCCCAGAAGAAAACTCCTTAACTTCTAGGTTGTGTGCCTTGGTGCCAGTAAAGGGAAACGAACCCTTACGCAAGAGGATATGAATCTCTGCTTCAACCTATGATTACTGGCTGGATGCAGTGCCTTGGAGTTGAACCAAGTTTGGTCAGGTTATGAGCCTGATGCGATAAATCCGTACCGCCCGCCTGCTATAAAGTACAACCCTCAGTAAGCCTAGGAAGCTCTGAGCCTTCGCATCCTTATGGAAGAGCCTATATCACCATAAGGGTAGCTAGTTGTATGTGGAGCCTCCTACCGGAATCGAACCGATCTCTCAGCGTTACAAAGGCTGGGCATCACCACAATGCTTAGGAGGCTTAATTAGGAGGTTTCGTACCCCTATCCTGAGTGGGACTCTTACGAGCTTCTAGGACGCTGTAATATCGCTCACAGTGCGGAAGGAGATCAACCCTTCGTCTGGTAGAGTATGAGGGAATTGAACCCTCTTTTCCACGCTGAGAACGTGGCGTCCTAAACCAGTAGACGAATACTCCATACGTACCTTTGCACTAGATGGTACCTGTCTTAGATATTACTACTACAGCCGGAAGATTGATCTTCTTAAAGGTAACTGTAGGTTCACTGTGCTGCTGGTAACGGAGAAGGGACTTGAACCCTCTATGACACGCTTGAAAGGCGTGGTGCTCGACTCTTTGCATTCTCCGCCAAACGTCGCTTACGTCTGCGACAACCGGACAGTTTCATCTACTGACAAGTAATGGAAGCTTTCTCGTGGGAGAGGTTTACCAACCGAATGGTGCCTGATGAGGGAATCGAACCCCCGACCCTTCCCTTGTAAGGGGAACGCTCGTACCGCTGAGCTAATCAGGCTTAGTGAAGGTTAAACTCTATACCTACAGTTAGCATTTATTCGGATAGAAGGAATCGAACCTTCATGCTTCTCCCAAGGGAGCCGTCAACCCAATATTGAACTTGATATCCGCTACTTTGCGTGTGGTGCCCAGCCGGGGAGTCGAACCCTGTCCTAACGATTTTCAGTCGTTCGTGCCATACCACATTTACACCAACCGGGCATAGTAGAAGGTCTATACGGCCTACCTTCTCGACGGGTTTTAATGAGTTTTCCTTCTCATGCCTCTACTATACCTTGATTAACTCTAAGTATTATGAGAGGATTGGCGGTTACGAAGGGAATCGAACCCTCGGCTCATGATAGACAGTCAAGTGTATTACCATTATACTACGTAACCATAGGTGGCACTTTGCGAGTCACAGGGCTGTTTACTGGACACCAGCGTAACTGAATACGCACTCGTCAGTGGGAATGCCTGATTACCTTGGTAGGATACCTGGGAATCGAACCCAGTGCCGCCTCCTTATCAGAGAGGAATGCAAAACCGTTACACCTGTATCCTGCGCCTACGTCTTTCCGCAGTGTCAGCTTCGTGGCCTTTGAAGCGTTGTTATAGGCAAGCGTCTCTCCGCAATCCTATAACCAATTCCGACTCATGGTGGAGCGCCGGGGAATCGAACCCCGAACCCAAGCTTGCAAAGCTAGTGTGTTCCCGTTAGCACCAGCGCCCCTCGCCCGTTGCCTGCCCATAAGAGCTGCTCACCGGATTTGCTCTAGGCTTAACGTCTCCCGGCGATGACGGAGGATTTGGTCTTCCTCTTGACTTCTATATCTTATCATCTTGAAGATGAGTTTGATGAGTGGTGCATCTGGCGGGACTTGAACCCGCACGCCTTTCGGCCTACGTCCCTCAAACGCAGGAGGCTACCAAATTACTCCACAGATGCTTACCTTCCCCATGTATCAGTCTGCTGGTGGCAGTTCGGACATAGGTATCTTAGATTGATGAGGGTGTTATTCGTCCTGTCCCCGTCTATGTGGTCAACATGTAGCGTAAGTTCCTTTCCTCTCCACTCTGAAATCCCGCACTCTGAACAAACATACTTTCGTATCTTAGCCAGCCTATTACGAAGACTCTTTGATTCTCGTACAGTGTTACGTTGGAAGAACTCATCGTCAGGTATCGTAATCTTCTTAGTGATAGATGCGACGGTATCTGATGTGTCCTTTGTTAGACCTTTAGCCCAACCCATTCCTGTAAAGTGAGAGGTATCAATGCCTAGAGTTTTAATCTTACCACCAATGAAGTTGTAAGTACCACCCGCAGCTTTTAAACCTAGCTTGTCTATCACCTGAGCGATAGAAGTTGATTCACGAACTAATGGTTCTAGAATCTCTTTTGTGTACTTAGATGCCCTTGCCATTGAACCAGTATACCATACTATATGATTCTATACAAGGTTTGGTCGGAAAGACAGGACTCGAACCTGCAACCCCTAGCTCCCAAAGCCAGTGCGCTACCATTGCGCTACTTTCCGTTATGGTGCGTCAGAAGGGACTTGAACCCTCACGCCTTTCGGCACTAGCTCCTAAGGCTAGCGTGGCTACCAATTTCACCACCGACGCATAATGACTGTCCTCTTGCGAGAGGTAGACTTGTAAACAGTCTGTCTACCTTATTTTGGCGGCGGGCCAGAGATTCGAACTCTGATCTGAGGTTCCAAAGACCTCGGCCTTCCCTTTAGACGAACCCGCATCACTTGTTTAACTACTATAACATCCTTTTTATGAAAAGAATGAGTGGAGAGTCCCACGGGATTCGAACCCGCATCTGCAACGTTCGTAGCGTTGAGCATTATCCGTTATGCTAAAGACTCATGGAGGAAGGTAAGAGATTCGAACTCTTGGGGGCTTTGACACCCCGGTGCCTTTCCAAGACACTGCACTAGACCACTATGCGAACCTTCCATATAAACCCCGCTCCTCAGAAGTCATTATCTTCTTATTGGTTAGAAGGTACATCCCAAGGTATAGCCGAACTTCCCAAGGGTTAAAGTCTTTCAGGTTATGAAACCTGTGGAGATTGGCGGAAGCAGAGGGAATCGAACCCACGAACCTTTTACAGCCAGCCGATTTCAAGTCGGTGTCCTCGTCCATGCCGGACTACTTCCATATGGCGAACTCTGTTGGAATTGAACCAACCTCGACACGGTTTAACAGACCGCCGCAATACACCAGACATGCCAAGAGTCCATAGTGCCCGAATCGTGATGACGGGCGGCATCTCCTAAACCGTTGCGTAACTCGTTAGGCAGAGATTTGGTGAGGTTGACAGGAATCGAACCTGCTTCATCTGCTTGGAAGGCAGAGGTAATAGCCAGTATACGACAACCCCAGAATTAGAACTTTTCTTACAGACGACCAGTTATGGATGGTAGCTCTAACGTCCTTTAATGGTGCCCCGGCTAGGAATCGAACCTAGTATCCTCCGGTTAAGAGCCGGATGCTTCGCCAGCAAAGCTTACAGGGCAGGCTGCAAATTAACGGGAGCGACCCGAGAGAGTTATAGTCCCTTTTGCATCAGACTTACCTAAATCCCGCTAGAAGAATACTGGGGCCTAAGCCTTGTCTTCCAGAGGTACGGTTTAGGTGTTGGTGGGACGCCGGGGTATTGAACCCCGTTCCGAAGGTTAAAAGCCTACTGCATCACCTTAATGCTTGCGTCCCGGAGGGCCTGTAGACCTGACAGGCAGCAGTGTAAGATATCGCCAAATATCCTACGTGTGGGAGGAAATACATGGAATGGTACGCCCAGCGGGATTCGAACCCTCAACCGCCTGCTTATAAGACAGGTGCTCTGACCGTTGAGCTATGGGCGTATAGGGGGTTTTGTTGGCGATCACGCTTACGGAGGAACCCATTTCCGCCTACAGTTTAACCAATGGACTGTCAAGGGACTGGTGTGCCAGGAGGGACTTGAACCCCCGACCAATCGCTTAGAAGGCGAATGCTCTATCCGCTGAGCTACTGGCACATAGATGGAATCCTTTCAGGCGTTACAGGCACACAACCTACCCCGGCGATTTCCTTTCCTTGACTTGTTTATTCTATCAACTTTGAGATGAGGAGTGTGAGCGTAACTCCGAGTAGAAAAACCCCAGCGAAAACAAACTTCAGAAACTTCCTAAGGATTCGTTCATCAATCATGTTTGGTGCCCCTGGGGGGACTTGAACCCCCACGCCCGTTACAGGCGGCAGATTTTAAGTCTGCTGTGTACTACCGATTTCACCACAGAGGCATGTTGGTGGCGACCCAGGGATTCGAACCCTGTATCCCCGAAGGGACAAGATTTACAGTCTTGCGTAACACTCCAACGTTACCGTGTCGCCATGTAGGAATTAAGTGTATCTTAACTTTGCCTTTTTGTCAACTGGGAGCGGTACATACCCTTCGAAGCTTGTGCTTCTGCAACCGCTCCTCTCCTTGACTGCTATATCTTACTGCATCTTACCGTGAGAAGTATTAGAAAACCGCTACCTTGCACTGGTCATACCAGTATTCATCGAGGCTACTACGAACGTCCTCAGCCTCTTTACGAGTCTCAAATCGAGTAGCACCATGCCTGTCCTGCGTCACCCAATCAACAGTGTAACCATAGGAGTCCATTTTGATGACGTAAAAAGTACCATCAGGTTGTTTAAGTACGTACATTATTTCCCCTTCAGAGCAACGCAGGCGATAGAGTCACCTTGTCGGCAACGCATCTCCAGTTGATAGTCAATAGGCTGGATAGCGAACCAGATGTTATAAGCAATGAAAGCCACCAGACCCACAACAGCAAGAATCTTGAGCATAGTGATTTTCAGCTCAGCCCTACGAGCCTCACGGATATGAGGTGCCAGCATAGATTTCATCATGTCAGATTGCATAAAGTCCCGAACAACTTCGTCACTGCTTCGCTCTCTTCGCATAAACAGATAATACACCATATAGGATGAGAGGAATGAGGGCTTGTGATGTGTTTCACTAGGGTGGGCGGATTATGAGAAAAACCTCCCCGAAGGGAGGCTTAATTACGTCGCTGCTCTTTTACGATATGTCCGGGAATTCTAATCTCTGAGTATACAATCTCAGTCTTACCTGTGTAAGCCTCGCCTTTATGATAGGCAGTGCGCCACATATTATCATTCTCTTCCCCGTCGCCACTAAGAATGAATACTTCTTCGGGGAATTTGGCGCTGAGTTCTTTAAGGTCATTGTTATAATCATACCACTTCATAGACTCATCGCCCCCGTCAAGGATATAATGAAGTTCTTCGGAAATGGATTTAGCTGCTTCAAGGTAGTCAGAAGGGTTACCGTAAAGAGTATCAATGTCGTATCGAGTGTAGTATCCCATAGTTCTCCTTAGCTAAAGATTTCGATGAGTTTCTTTACGTCTTCGATATGTGCGGCAATACTCTCGGGTGAACGCCAGCGACTAGGTTCAGTAGCCTCCCAATGGGCAAGGTTCCGCTCCAGCATCTTACGTGTCTTGACTTTGTTCGTGCGGATATCCCGAATGCTAATCTGAGACACTTCCATTGTGGCCGGATTTAACTCAAAGTATTCATACGTAATATCCAGAGGAAGGGTAGCTTTGGTTTTATACAGCTTGTTCTCGATGATAGTACCACACGGCAGCTTAGCCATATAAAGCATTATTTGTCTCCGTATTGATTCTTCTGGGATTCTACTTCACGAATCTGCCGACTAAGAGAAGATTCCGTAAGAGGAACACCGTATCTAATAGGGAACATCATATCCTTTACAAGTTCATGAATATACTCAGGGGACACATACTCAGGGAAGGTAATGGTTGCTCCATCGGGGGTTTTTACTGTAACAGGCATATATACCTCGTTTGGTGAGAACGGCGAGACTTGAACTCGCAATCTGCCGCTTAGGAGGCGGCTGCATTATCCAGTTATGCTACGTCCTCATTGGAGGCGGAAACGAGAATTGAACTCGTGTATCCGGTTTTGCAGACCGTCGCCTAGGCCACTCAGCCATTCCGCCTAGAAATATATTAACACACGGGAGATGAGAAGTATTAGAGGGGCTTTAGGTCTACGTTCAGATTAAGGTCTTTTACCATCTCTTTAATAAAAGCACGCTGAGCAGCAAAATAAAGAATACTACCCTCATCGGCAGGGCCTTTATTGTAATAAGCCTCCAAGTATTCTTCAATCTCGATAAGTTTGGTACTGCAATCATTATAAAGCTCATACATATCAGGCATATTATTCCTCAACACCGATTACATTGAATTTGAACAGACTCATGATTTGAACTTGGGTCAGTTCAAGGTCAACGTATAGTACCCGTCCCGTAATGAGTCCGATGAGATTGTCTTCATCGGCAAAGGCTTCTGCCTCCTTTGGTAGAAGACTAATGAAGGCGTGTGCATGTTTCTGTACCAGTCTGAACCCAGTGTCGGTGTAGACGAGGCGGAAGGAGACGGTATCAGAATAAATGAACTTAGCCATACTTACCTCAGAAGAGAATGGGGCGGGCAGGGGCGGTTACATAGATGAGCCAGCTAATGTACTTGAACTTCTCCCACCCAGTCATAGTATCGTCTTGAAGGGTGAGGATGATGAGTTCCGCCACAAATTTAACAGTATCGTTATTCATGTTTCTCCTTAGAAGTATTTCCTGCGGTACTCATAAAACTCAGGATGAATGAGGTCACAGAAACCACCATCCCGTTTAATGTACCCAAAGCCTTTGTACTGACCTGTCTCATGAAGCACATTCTCCAGCATACGTGCCATGCCTCGCAGGTCTTGGTTATGCTCCTCCAGCACCTCAGCCTCACGGCCAATGCTGGTGACATACCGCTCAGGATGAGCAACACAGGCATTATCGTACATGTAGCGGAGATTTTCAACTGGGATGGTCTTTCGCATAGGTATATCCTATCAGGCTCAGTATGAGGTGTGTGAGAATTTAAAACCCGGAAGTGATAGAAACACCTAGCGTCATCTGCCGAACCTCCACCATAAGCTCCTGATGGTTATACAGGAGGGTGGAAATACCATCCTCGTGGATGACTACGAACTTACGTTCAGTAGTGAGCTTACCTACAAGATTGTCATAGGTGCTACCATCATAGGCAGTATAAGAGTCAACCTTGGTAAATCCCCGAGCAGGAGTACCTGTACCAATCCTTACAATGATAATGTTCACAGTGCCTCCAAGTTCAGTACAATTCCGTATTTAGGCTCATCGGGATTTTCAGGATGAAAGGTGGAGTACATTGTTTCATCCCACTCATAGAAGCGGAGTTTTGAACGCAGAGCGGTGAATTCTTCCATACTAAAGTTCATACCAATTTCCCAACTCTTAGGAAGATTATCATAGGTACTATCTTCGATAACATGGCGAAGATCACCAAGAGACCTTACCAGCGTATTGTGAGCCCAATTCTCCAACCTCTGCTCTTTTTGGTCCTTCAGACGCTCACGCACTTCGTCGGGCTTCATGATTCCGTACAGGTCATTTCGCATAAGGGAATGATACACCTCTCTATCCTAAGAATTATTAGTGCTTGTGATTCCTGTCACTAGGGCGGGTGCTTCATGAGAATCATGAATGCACACGTAGTTATAAGTTCTATAGTATTAACTTCTATAGGAACTGAATTTCTCGCACCAGGGGCGGGAAAACCCCCGATGCGAGTGGAAAAATTTTTCCATTTTTCGTGAAAAATTTTTCCGATTCAGTGCGTCACCAGAATACCTTGACCAGATATTCTCCCTCTGGAAGCAATTCCCTGTTCACACAGTCAGTCAGTAGCAGTCTAGTGATGCCCATGAACTGTTTACCCTGTTCCGTGAACTTCTTGAGGTTATCCGCATCCCATTCATCAAGCTCTTCTTTCTTGATAGAGAAGTCATGACTCTCATAGTTGCTCCACTCTTCATAAGGAACAATTTCTACAGGATGCCCATAAACTTCTGTGAAGAATAGGTCAAGGGCGTCATAGTCTACGGTCGTCATAGTCTTCACTTTTGCTTTCAGCTTAGGGCTCATTTGGCCTCCTTACGGGCAGCAGCACGGGCTTTTGCAGCTTCTTTCTTTTCACGCTTCTTGGTATATTCTGCGTGAACCCGCTTAAACTCTGCGTGCTTATCGGTGTCCAGTCCAGCCAGTGCCGCATCCAGAGGAACGGCGTAAACATCCCGGACGTAAACAGAACCGTAGTCAATTTCCCAGCCGAACACAGCGCACATCACAGTAGCGTATGCACCCTCGCTCCGGTTCGCTTCGATAACCACAGCGGGCCAGCCATTTGCCATCACGGTATCACCAAGTTTGTATTTCGTCATAAATATATCTTACCCCTTTTCAGTCTGAGAAGAATTAGGATTCGCAGCGGTAGGTGAGAATGTCGGAGATTCTGTACATGGTACCGGGTGGCGTGGTGTCTAAGTCAAAGAGTAATTCTCCCACAAATTGCACTTTACCTGTAATTTCCCAAGGGTAACGCCTTAGTTCAATCTTGACGGGGTTATTTTCTTCCAAGTCCTGTAAAAGTGATGCACGGAATTCAGGTTCGTATTTCACGAGTAATACACCGCCTCCCTGTGAAAGATAGTGAAGGTGTGGAATCCATCACTGTATACAATAAAGCCGTAAGGGATATCCTTATCAAGAGTTTCAAGACTGTGACCTTCTACCGGGGCAAACGTAGTATAACTGTCATCTACTGCCAGTTCACGGAGCCAGAAGTTACGTACAGCCGCAGCAGCGTTACGTGCAGACACAAACGTACTAGGCCAAGTGGCGATAACGCCGTCTTGATTCTTGTATTCAACTTTCCACGGACGCTTCACGTTCTGGGGTCGTTTGCTCATATGGATAGTATAGGGGGAATGATTCTAAGGAATGTGAGAAGTGCCACGCCCCTGAGGGAGTGGCTAGTGAACGAAGTCACAAGGGCGGGCGCTATTCCGTAACCCGACTGTGTTCGTCTGCTTTGTTGTGTGCTCGGCGTTTCCATTCAGCTTGCCACGAATTAAAATACCTTAGATTCATATGTACCGCTGTCAGCAAGTTCTTCAGGTGTGGCAGCTTGCATTTATATTTCCCGGTTACCTGATAGATAACCAATTGAGAATCCCCGATAATATGAAGGTCTGTTACCCCTTCCTGCTTTGCCCTCAGGATGCCGGATAGGAGTCCAGTGTACTCAGCAGAGTTATTTGTCTGGGGCAAATCTTCTTTCACTAACCCCTGACCCATAATTTCCGGCCTACCTTCAATCTCAAGAACATACCCGAAGGATGCTCGCCGCACCATCTTCGGGTCATTACTACCGTCAAAATATAGAGTTGCTTTCAAGTTGCTTTAACCTCCAAGGTCATAGTACTTCCACGTAGGGAGTTCGTATAGATGATGTATCCGTCTTCTTTATGAATAATAACTTCACCAATAGTCCTGAAATCAATCCAGTCCAATGCCTCCTGAGCCTTATCGAAGTAAGCAATATCGTAAAGTTTCTTCTTCGTAAGATCGTACTCAACAGCCATGTATGCTTTCATTCATCCCACCGTCCTTTATACTTTTCCTTCTTACGCTTGTCCTCGTGCCTTCCAGCCCTGCCAAGTTGAATAGTACCCTTGGCAAGACTTTCAGCAATAGAATTAATTCGTTTCTTTGGCTTCCGAATCTTGTACGTCTTTCCCATGTTTTTCCCTCACTTTGAATCGGCGGGAGATAAGCACTTTAACTTCGTTGAGGTCTTTTGCTTCCACGAATTCCACAGGCTTATAGAAATAACCACGATACACGTTCACGAAAATCTTACCGTTACGTACTTCCACTTGAGCAACATTTCGTTCGGCGTTATAACCCAGAATCTTATTATCAGTGACTTCCATCTTACGGTCACTGCCTTCCACTTTGAAGTCTTTTCCGAGTACCGCTTGGAGGTTCTTTTTCATGCCCTTATATTATAGGATATCAGATGAGTAGTGTGAGAGGGATAGCCCTTGTGGATAAATACCTAAGTACTTTATTTCACAAGGGCAGGGGCTTCATGAGAAAAGGCTGAGGGAAGTTCCCCCAGCCCTTCATTAGAACTCGATTGTAACCGTAACTTTCTTAGCACCCTCAGGCACATTGATAGTGATTACACGGTCAACTTCTGCCGTATCCGTAAAGTCCTCATCAATCAGGTCTTCACCGTCCACAACGAAACCGCACAGGCGCATATAGGTTTCCAGTTCTGCTCGTACACCCTCCTCAGAGTAGTATCCACCATCAATTTCATCACTAATAAATTGAAGGATGTTTGCCGTGAATCCCACAGAAGGGACACGCTGGAATCCAGCAGGCTTACCACGGGTAGCCTTAGCGTAAGGCTTCGTACCGTGTTTGAGGTACTCTTGAATTGCTTCAAAGAATTCACCGAACAGGAACGAAATATCGTCACTGTAGGTCTTCGTGGTATCAAGGTCTACGATGAGCCCTTGGTCGTACAGCCACGTAAAGCTAGGGCCTTCACCCGAAGGGATGCGAAGGTGGGCCACACTTGCATAGCCGATAATTTGCTGCACGAACATCTGGTGCTCAGGGGAGAGAACTTCACTGAAGACGAGTCCGAAGCGGTATTCAAATTCTTTCATGTACATAGTTTACCTCGGGTGTTTGTGAGAATGATTAGATGCCGGGGTTAGATTCGTATTCATCCAACTCAGTAGGCTCATCGTCGTAGGGGTCACTATCCCACGGGTCTTCGCCCCCAGCGAAGAAATCCAGTCCAGTACGGTCTTCATACATCGCCTCAAGGAACATGTCATCCATAAGAGAATTCTACTCCTTTGTCTATGAGCTTGATGAGGGCTAGTGAAGGGATTCACTAGCGCAGTGGGGCTCGTGAACTGAATCACAAGCCCCAAGGTTAGATATACCAGTAAATAGAATCGCCCGATTTAAGGTAATCCGCTACTTCAGTCTTACCAACGTACACCCACGCACCACCACCCCCAGGCGCAAGGCGGCAGAGGTCATGAACCTCATCTTTATTGTCGGTGTATTTTACGCCGATGATTTTCATATCACCGCTATAAATGTTAATTTGATATTTTCCCATTGTAATCACCTCTGTGTGATGACGATGTAGCAGGTTTCCGGGTCGCAGATATCTCGTAACTCTACTTCACAGACGAAAGGCTCACCATAATCCACCAGCCTTTCTAATGCTTCGCCGGGGAAAATACCCCAATCAGAATCAGGTGTAAAGGTTACAGTTCCGAGATAATCTTTAAGGTCACGGCAGTAAATGGACACCAGAGGAATAACACTAATGTACCCCGGATTAAAAGTATCCTCCTGAACTCTAACACGAATTACCATTCGTCACCCCCGAAGAAACCATAGTCCTCATCCGTTCCCCAGCCACAAGAGGCCAGAGTCATAGCGTCAGCCTCACCGTCAGTCAGACCGTCATCGTCATTCCACGAATCTTCATCCTTGTCTGGGTGGTTTTCCTCAAGGTATTGAGTAACTTCCTCTTCACTAAAGAAATCCTTGAACTCACTCAGGCTCGCCGTGCAGTCCTCAGCAGCGATACCCATAACATCGTAACTGCCGTCCTCCGGGTCAGTGCCGATAATCTTGTAGGTGTAGATCGAGGCATCAGCCCAGCGGATAGCGAAAGTACCATCAGTTCCGAGAGAGTAAGCGTCACCGGGGCGAATATCGAAGGTGTGGCCGAGGGCTTCAACTCGTATTTCGTTCATGGGATAAGTATAGACCTTCCTACGTGAGAGAGATGAGCCCTTGTGAGCGTGTTCACAAGGGCCGGGGCTTTATGAGAAAAACCACCCTTTATGAGGGTGGTCTTAGAGTTTAGTGGTCTTACTCTCAGCACGCACCCCAGCAAGGGTAGGCATGAGGGACACCACGATACTGTACTTTTCAATACTTTTGCGGGTCTTTTTATCAATGACCTTTGCGGTGAATTCCTGCGTGGTGTAGGGTGCCCCGTTAATGGGAAGGGACTTTCGGGCCATGTCCTCAAAGTCACTCAGCATGTCATAGACATTCCGGTAATCGCCCCAAGCAGTCGGCTCATAGTTAGCTTCACCCTTGGCATCGAAAAGCAGACCTTTAATCATATTTACTCCGCAGTAATGGTGAGAGTATGCTCAGGGTCAATATCCATCAGGAATTCATCGAGTGCATCCCGGTCACTATACACGATGTAGCCTTCCGCATCAAGCTCCGACAGGATAGAATCAATGTCGTCACCGTCCGAGAAACCTTCCCCATTATCCTGACCTTCCCAGTAGGTTACAGCTTCCTCAAGGTTGGCAATGGAAACGACGGACGCACGTTCAGCGGCTTTAAGAAAAGTTTTGAAATTCATATTTCCTCCGAGGAATAGACTACCAGAGTCAGAATGAGAATGATTAGAGCTTGATTTTAAACGCAGCGTCCAGCCTGTGCATACCATCTTCCGAAATGACTGGAACGTGCAGACTTTTGAACTTTTTACCGTCAGTGAGAGTCTGAGCGGGGCGGGTGGTATCAAGGTTCAGGATGAATGAGGTCTGCGTGATACCCTTGACACGTCCGACAATACTACGCCCACCATCAATCAGGTGTACGTCACGCACCTCAGTTGTGATGAAGAAACCAGACCGGATGGTTCCCCCGAGAGAGATACTTACAGCCTTTGCGAGCAGTTCATCAGTAATCTGAATGGGTTCCATAGAGGTAATGATATGTTGCCTGCCCATGAGGATGATGAGCCCTAGTGAAACCATTCACTAGGGGCGGGGCGCTAGTGCCGCATTTCACTAGCGCCTATGCAGTATGCCCCAGCTTATGCAGCCGGGGCACTCATTACAGCGGGGTATATTCGAAGCAGTCTACATTACATCCAAATTCATCTTTGAGGTGGTCACCAATGAAACTAGGGTCATCCACATTGTCTAATTGCCATTCACTAGGGAGAGGGGCATCCCCCTCCCATTGAATATCAAAGATGAGGTAACTCATGCAAGCACCATCTCTTCCAGACCTTGAATGTGGTTCACAACGTCCTTAACTTTGTTTTTCGTGGCACCATGAGCCCGGAACGCAATTGTAAATTTACGGTCTTTTTTCATGCAAAGGCGACACTGAGCGCACGTCAGGCCCGCAGTCTGAGCGGGACACGCCAGGAAAGTAATACCGTCCTGTTCCCAACGTTTCCGGGTGTCATTAGCACCCGTGGTCGTGACAGTGGGCCACCCCGCCGCCTGAGCAGCGTGAATATCTTCCACAGTGTCACAGGATGCGTTCACTACCAGATTGTCCGGGAATTCATACGTGCCGAAGTCCGTAAAGCGGTGGGTGTACGTGTAACCCAGCACGCCGGGGAACGTTTCGTGCGCCAGCTTGACACCATTGACATACTGAGTGTCAATTTCGTCATTGTAGAAAAAATCCCCCGAGACATGCAGACGCACCGTGCTTCCAATCTTTGCGAGTTTCTTAGGGCTGCCTGCCAGAGTTTGAATGAAGTTGAAATAGGTCATGCCGTCGAACGGGTCACGGGTAGCCTCCCGCTGGTGCAGGCCAGTGAAAGAGGTCAGGGCGTAACAGCCCTTGCTGACCAGATGCGAACAGGTGGAGGGGCACGTTTCGCCCACCTTGCGGTAAGTTGCGCCCACGAAGCCAGTTTTGCTATTGCCGCTCTTTTCAACAGTCTTGATCGCCATGCAGTAAATATACAGGAATTATGATGAGAGTGGATGAGAGTCCAGCCCATAAACCCCTCGTGAAGTCTATTCACTAGCGATTCTACTAGTGAAAGTCGTCACGAGGGGCATGGCCCTAGTGAACGGATTCACTAGGTGGTCACTCTAAGCGAGCATCTCCATAATGTATATTCCGTCCTTACGCATACCGATAGGCACATCCTCTACAATCTCTGCGAATATAGGATTGTTATAATCAATACTGTCACCGGAATATAGATGGTCAGAACATACTTTAATCACTTCAGGGTCAGTGACTTGAACGATTTCTAAGCCGGGGCTTACTTTACCGCCTTGGTCAGTGTAAAGGTACCCCACGAAAATACGCATTAATAAACCTCCACAGCGAAGTAGATAGGGAAGTCACGCCCGATAGGGGCATAGATACGGAAGAAACCGCCATTGTAGCGGAGTGCGCCAGCAACCCCGATGAGGTGGTCGCCAATGGTTTCAATGATAGCTTTAGAATCGCTATCAGCTTCCACGATATCAGCGATGCGGGTGACTTCCATTTCGGCATTGATCTTCTTGTGTACGGCGTATTTGGGCATGGGTTAAGTATGACAGATTGAATATGAGTGTGATGAGAGTGCTAGTGAAGCCTTTCACTAGCTCCGGGGCGCTAGTGACCGAAATCACTAGCTGCCTTATCTACTACTTTTCAATGAGCCTGTCAAGGGTGTCAGTCAGCTCTGGAGCCTGAACACCTTCCAGCACTTCGGTCCAGTCCTCTTCACCGGGCTTCCAGAGGGAGATGGTGTACTCATCCATCCAGTTCAGCACAACACGCACCTTCCCGCTGTGCAGGCTGCCCCGAACGGTGAAGATGAGCGCAGGGCCTTTGTCCGTGTCCGTGGCAACAGGTTTCTGAAATCCCCATGCCCCCATTGCCCAGAATGCACTGCCCCCATTGTAGCGTTCAGCGTGTCCCGCCTTGATCTGAGAGAGGATGATGTTTGCAACTTCCAGAGTTCTTTGGCTCATGTGGTAAGTATAGAGGATTGTACGTGAGGATGATGAGTGCTAGTGAAACGATTCACTAGCAGGCAGGCCCATGTGAACTGAATCACATGGGCCTTATCCTTAATCTTTTAGAACTGCCACACCTACATATCCAGTTGTCTGTTTAGCTTTGCGAGGGCAGTAAACATACTTTGCATCTTCGTTTACAGCCCAGGTTCCGGCTTCCGGTGGGGACGCCCTGTTACCATTAGACAGCGAGATGAAGGTGAACAGGCCCCCGTCCACTTGTGCGAAGATGTAATTTCCACCCAGCACTGAATAAACCCCGCCGGGGATAAGGAAACCCCCTGCCAGCAGTCGGCTTTCAACACTACCAACATTGATAATACGTTCCAGCATTTCATTAATATTTTCCATTATTTACCCCCGAAGATAGAATCATGCAGAGAGGTCGTAGAACCATCGTTGACGAACGTAACGGCGTTACCCTTGCCACTGTTGCGGTTCACACTCATAACGGTCTGGTTCGTACCGTTGTAGTGGTGCGACACCATAACGACAGCATTCTTAGAGTCTGCCGCCATGTGAACGATGTGAGTAGGGGCGAGCAGAGTGCTGACACGGGCACCCTTGACAAAGCGTCCCAGCTCATCACGCTTCTGGGTGACGGTGCGGGCAAGTCCGTCAGTGTTCACGATGACCTGAGTGAGGCTCATACCGCTGGGAATCTTGGTCGCTTTCTTCATGCCCATAGTGTACCCCTGTACTAGATTAGAGATGTGAGAGGCGGATAGGTAAATCTTCATGCCCTTGTGAATTGTGGCACAAGGGCCAGGGGGCTTGTGAACCGAATCACAAGCCTTTTAGGTTAAATCTCTTTAATCAGAATTTCAAAGCCAATGGTGGAATCTTCGTCCTCAAAGGCATCCAGCACGACTTCATCATCCAGCTCTTCCAATTCCTCACGGATGTACTGTTCCTCTGTGTCAAAATCCGCATCCTCTACAATCAATTCTTCATTCTCATGAGCGTAACGCAGGATGGTGTTCACAACATCATCCTTATCAACACACAGCGTTGCAACTGCATCCGCAATGGTGTTAGAGTCGAGTTGCTTGATAACGAGGATGTACTTTTTATCGCTCATGGGGATATAGTACCAGACCTAGTATGAGGAGTGTGAGTGCAAGTGAATCGTGTCACAAAGGCCGAGCCCCTTGTGAACTGAATCACAAGGGGCTTGTATAGGTTACTTGACTTCCACGACTTTGTATTTTCCGGGGGCCATTTTCTCCACGATAGAGAAATGCTTATTGATTTGATACTCAGGGTCACTGGACTTGGAACGGGAAACGATGGTGAGGACTTCGCCAGTTTTGATGTTTTGGATTTCGTAGTGCATGGATATATCCTACCTTTATTTGTGTGAGAGTGGGTGAGAGGATGATGAAGAGGCGTTTACCAGCTCACTCCGAGGGTGAACCACCCATTATACTTACGCCAGCCCACGTCATACACGCTAACCTTATAACCGTCCTTTTCCATAATACTCTGCATGGCTTGAATCACTTTCCAGAGATTATCTTCAGATACACTCACAGCCGAAGGTGCAGGCAAGACCTTCACCTCTTCACCTTTTTGGAATATTACCCATCCCGGAGAAAGGTGACGGGTTTTATATTCAAACCTGAAGTAATTTTCGGTCGGTACGCCGTTTGTAAACGTTCTGAATATGGCTTTAACTATCTCCTGAGCGATGTTTTGAATCTCTACTTCTTTAGCCTGTTCCGCCTGAAGTTCACGCATTTTTTTAGCTTTCATCATCACTCCTTAGAAAGGGTTTGCCCAGGTGTTGTACTGGTACACAGACACATAGCCATTCTTGTAAAGGTGCCACACGTAGTTATTCCAGTTCTCACGGTTTGCGGGAGTGTCCCCGTCCACTAGTCCGATCTCGTTGTGAAAGGATGCGAGTGCTTGCGCCTTGGTCATGTACTTTTTCCGCATGTCTATATCCTACCTTTCAGCGTTGTGAGAATCGTGATTTTTCCATGTGGACGATGAGGGCAATCAGCAGGCCCACGTATCCCGCCAGCCCAAACGTCAGCGCCACGAACTGAGTCAGGTCGCCGGGTTTCTGCGCCAGCAGCACAGTCAGGACAAAGCACACGATAGAGAACATAATGATCTTCATGGGGAAAGTCTACCACACCCTTTATGAGAAGTGTGCGACGGTTCTCATAAAGGGCAGGCCCTTGTGAATCGAATCACAAGGGCCTTGTATTATTATCTTTTAACTATTTCCCCACTCTTTACATGACGCACCCTTGCGCCTGTACTTTTTTCATTCTTCAGATGGTCACGAATGGCAAACGCTTGACTTGCATCAGAAGTACAGGAGTAGTAATACCAGTTCCCATCTTCCGGGTTTCGAGTTTCAACGTCATACAGCCTATGTGCTTTATTAATCATCTCAGGTACTCCATCCCATACGGGCGCACGCCGCTCAGGTCAGTCCAGATGTTGCCCCGTGCGTGTTTTGCGGGTTTTTTATAAGACGCTGCTTTAAAGATATCCCCGGCTTTATATTCCCCGAGTTCTTTATTCTTACCGTCTTTCATCGCCACAAAGCAATAAACACCCGTAGCACGCCCTTCCCCGTCAGGGTCACGGGGGTCATATTCACGACTTACCACACGGGCGAAGCTGCTCCCGATACTTTCCACTTCATGAGTATGGGGGCGGGTATGGGAGAATTTCATAACCTCCCAATGTGCAGCAGTAGCAGCGTCAGCGGCGGCGAGAAGACGGGCGATACCAGCGGCAATTTCAGGGGTAGGGTATTTGCTCATGGACATAGTATATACCTCGCTTTGTTTTACTGGATGAGAGCGGAATTAGACAGACATACCACGTTCATTTAGCTTTGCATTAAACTCATCTTCACTAATCTCTTCATGATTCCACTCGATAGAATCAGAGGCGGGGCCTGTCCACCCGTATTTAATTGCGGAATATACCCAGCCCTGTTTAATCCAATATTTCCACGGGTGAGCGGCAGTGAGTAGAACACCTTTACTAGTTTCTTCCATCTTTACTAAATAAGAAGCGGTTTCTTTGTTTGCTCCCCGAGCCCACAGGCGATAAAATTTCATGCCTTATAGTACATTATCCTGTATGAGACAAATGAGCCCTTGTGAATCGTGTCACAAGGGCCGATGCCCTCGTGAACAGAATCACGAGGTGTTTTAGGTTACAGTTCTTGGGCGGTATCCCAAGCGCAATCATTCTCCATGATATACACTTGATAGCCCAGACCTTTGAAGTGCATCAGAATAGTACGCATGAGTTCCCGTGAGTGTCCCCAATCCGAGAAACTGAGCACACCATAATCCTCAGTAACGTCAGGATTCACATATTCTGCGCTAGGGTCGGTTATTTTATTTACCCCGGCGTACATGCGCCGATGCTCGTTACCTTCAGTCAGGTTAACCCGTAAACCTTCGCTTTGAGCGTTGGGGTCGTAATCGAAGGAATAGAAGGCGTATGACGCATCACTGACATACGTAGGAATCTCACACTTGGCATTCCAGAACGGACCACGAACCATACCGATAACGGCATTCAGGCCACTGATGAGGGTAGTGAGGCTAGCGCCTTTGATATATCCTTTGGTGTCGCATCCCATAACTGAATTATGGCAGAATGTAGATGAGTGTGATGAGAGCGCAAGTGAACGGTTTCACTAGCGCCCTGGCCCTTGTGAGTTGATTCACAAGGGGTCGGGGGCATTAAGCCCCCCTTCACTTACAGCACACTATCCTCATGGGGGAAGATGCTAGGGGCGAACCCTTCACGCAGCAGGGTCAGGTCTTCAGCGGGGATGGTATGGGTCAGCCAACGGCTGCCAAACTTGTAAGGAGTCCCGTCCAGTTCCACCACGTACAGACCTTTTGCCTTAAGGTGGTTACAAGCCTTGGTGTACCAGTCTTCGGGGTATACAACCTCTGACATATCGCTCAGTGCGGCGTGCTGTTCAGGCGTACCCGCTTTCATGTCGTTCAGATGGTACAGTTCCCACACTTTGAGAATCCAGAGCGCAGCGTTCCGAATTTCCTCATGGGCGCAGTGGTCGGCCCATTCTTTCAGGGTGTCCTTAATCTGACCCCCATTGTGTTCACGACGATTCAGCCAAGACATACCCGAGATAGAGAAATTGCCCGTGTCCGAGATGAACACATCCAGCGTCACACTCAGCACGCCGTCAGGGGTGCCCACAGACGAGAGTTTGATCTTAGACAGCACACCGGGGTGCCCACAGTGAATGCCACGGGTAGAAGTGATGCGGTTGGTCAGGGCAGACAGGGGGTTTTTCTTCATGCCCTCAGTGTACACGCTTGATACTTAAGAATAATGAGAATCGCCCTAGTGAATCTTAATTGCCATGTGATTTGATTCACTAGGGGCAGGGGGCTTGTGAAAACACTTCACAAGCCCTCCGGGTTAGAAAACCATGTCTGAGAGGTCGTCCCAGATTTTGACCTCCTCGGGGGTGGCGATCCTCACGGACTCCACGTTCCAGCCGTTCGGGATGAGCCGCCCAGCGGCGAGGGAGGCCATGATGGAGTCCCAGGCGTAGACGATACCGCAGTCAGCAGCGCCGTTGGTGTCGGTGACGGTTACGAGGAAGAAGGTCTTTTTCATACCTAGAGTATAGACCCTAACTCACCCCGAAAGATGAGAAGGGTCTTAATGTTCCTTAACCGTCAATCCTGAGCATTTCCTCGTAAATCTGAGCCTCAGTGATACCCACGCTACTAAGGAACATGAACGCATCCCTGCAAGCCTTAAAGACGTTCTCGCCCTGCCGGAATTCTTCGATGGTCCCGGACTCAGTGTATCCGAATTCCTTTTTGAAGTCGTCCACGTTGGGGTTGCTGAGATAGCAGGTAGCGTCACCAAGCAGGCTATACAGGACGGTCTTCATGTCCAGTTTCTCCGCATCCTTCACTTTGAGCGACATTCCGGTGAACGTAAAACCAAACACCTTACTGCCCACAGAGGCCATGATGCCCCAGCGGTTGCGGTAGGTGCCCCGATCATCCAGCACCCTATCAGGAAGGGTAGCGTTAAGGGTGAGGGGAACGATGCCGATCAGAAAGGTCTTTTTCATACCCACAGTGTACAGGCAGGCAGTCTGAGAATGATGAGCAGTCCCTCGTGAATCTTCAAGTGAATTGATTCACGAGGGGCATGGCCCTTGTGAACGCTGTCACAAGGGGCTTATTTACTTGTAGAACGCCTGTATTGCAAAGAGATGGTATTTCAACTTAGTACCATCGAATAAGGTGCAATACACAGTACCATCTTTTATTTTCTGCACAGTCACTTTGCGGATAAGACCATATCCAGTCTCCACCTCATAATCCTCAAGGGATTCTAGGTTATATTGTTCACCACTTTTAATAGCTTTGCGGATTTCAGTTTCTATCATTATCGCCACCCTCCATCCAGAGTTTCAGGGTTTTTAAGCCATCGAGGTAAATATCCGGGCAGAAAGAAACCCATTTCAACACCTTTTGCCACAGCCCAATCATTAGCATCTTTCTCCCAAGGTAAATCAAGGTAGGTTGAATCATTAGGAAGGTCGGACGGCTTAAGGCCAATGAGGTTAAACATAAGGGTGTTGCGCTGAATGCTGTGACGGTACTCATGCAGAAGGCTGAAAACCTGCTCAGCATAGTTACGCCCCGCAAGATAAATATCAATGGTGTCAGTCGCCGGGTTGTACTGGCAGATGCCGTGCCCCTTATGAATGCGGATGCTGGGGTCAAACCCGTACTCTTTTACCAGTTGCTTGAATATGTGAAGCATAGTCATATGGTACCCCTATCAGATTAGAACAGCATGAGCGTGGTGGTCATGAGCACAACCTCGCCCACGAAGGCAGCCACGAAGATTTTGTGCAGGTTCAGGCGCAGCTCGGTCATGGGGCAAGTATACGGGATTGCCCCATGAATGTCTATTTAGACTTTTATCATTTTTCTCATAAAGCGCAGCCCCTAGTGAATACAATCACTAGGGGTATCTTATCAGAAAGGTTCGTCGGAGAGAGCGGCTTTGATGCTCGCCGTCAGATCAGGGAGGTTGCGGGGTTCGGGTCCGTCCAGTTCGTCCAGTTCGGCCCAGAGGGTGATGAGGTCAGCGGCGGTGTCAGCGAAGATTTCAATGTCTTTCATGCCCTAAGTATAAGGGCTTATGTGTACCATGTCATTTAACCAATCTTTATTGTTTTCTCATAAAGCGTAGGCCCTTGTGAATGTACTCACAAGGGCTTAGTTTACCCTTTCCGGGCGATACTTAACGCTTGCCCCAGCACTTCCAGCACTTCAAGGGTGCCCGAAGGGTAGGCTGTAAGGAGTCTTTTACCAATTACTTTGTTCGTGACGCTAACCGTCACGCCACGGGCATTGAACTGCACGTAAATTTCGCAGTCTTCAATGCGAAGGGCATACTCGGACTCGTTACTCTCCCACAGGTAGGGAGTGAAACCAGCGTTGAGGAGGAGGCCGACAAAAAGGGTCTTTGACATACGGGGAGTATAGCAGACTTCATGCGACGTGTGATGAGAGTCTAGCCATACTTCTCATAAAGCGCAGCCCCTTGTGCTTTCTATCACAAGGGGATACTTTGTTTACTTTAGGACGTACATAGTACGTTTCGCCCCGTAATAATAAACAGCCCCGACAGGTTTCTTAGAGAGTTCTTTATTACGCTTATCCCGTTCCTGAGCTTTGAATTCATCCCATGTCAAGCCTGAGGCTTTCTTACACTTTTCGTCCAGCACCTTAGTGCTCACCCCTAGTCTCTTAGCGGCAGCACTTTTAGTGTAGTTACGCTCCATGAGTTCTAATACTCCGGGTTTATTAAAGCTCCGCATATATAGCCTCCACACACAGACTAATGAAAATAGAATCTTTACCAGTCTTCCAAAGTTCATAGTATTGCCGGATTATTTCATTCACCGGGGCGGAATCGCTAAACATATTAGATTCATCCGCCACCAGATTAATAAATTCCTGAATAGGGGGCATATTACACCGCCCCCATGATAGCAACGGCGTGGAGCCTAGACACATGCTCACCACTTTTAAATTGTCCGGGGTATTTCTGTGCAAGCATGTTGCACCAGTCATCCCACCACTGCTGAGAGGTTTTAGTACTCTGCATGTTCAGGTAAACAGGGCGCTGTTTCTTAGCCCGCCCGCTGGGTGCTTTATCGTAGCCGAGTTCCCGAGCATTGTGAATGTCAATGCAGCCGAGTTCATTGAACAGCATTTGAACAGCAAACGCCGCCTTAACCATACCCATTCCGGGCAGAGTGTCCAGAATATAGTTCCAGAAAATAATATGCCCGTTATCTTTCGTGAGGCATTCCGTGTACATATCGAAGATACTTTCACGGTTAGTCCAGAGGTACTGATAGGCCGACAGTTTAGAGGCGGTCAGACCGCACCCCATGAGGGACTTCTCACCCTGCGTGACGCTGGCGTATTCCACGTCCATGATGCCGTTACCCCACTTGCGGAGAACGTGCAGCGTGTTAACCGACTGCTGGAAGGGGCAGTTAGCCGTGGCAACAGCGAACCACAGAATGTGGGTCATGTTGGTGGGGGTGAGGGTGGCGTAGAACTTGATAGCCCGTGCATCAGTCTCGAACATGAACAGAGTATACGTGACAGGCTGGCTGGTATGGTGAGAGTACAGTGAGACCCCTTGTGCTGCTATTTCACATGTACAGTTGCTTGTGAAATAACAGCACAAGGGCCGGGGAGCTTGTGAAATGGCTTCACAAGCTCTATTATGAGAAATGCATTAAGGTCAGGGGGTTGTATTCAGGGTGGCAGTATGTCATTATATGCGTATGGAACCCACTACCCACTTCGCCGGAATCACCGTTACCCCCGTCAACGGGACCGCCTTCCCCGCCCCCTTCATCGTCACCTACACCTTCTACCCTAAGAACATCTACGGGCACGGGCACATGGAACAGGTGGGCCGTTGCGCTGCCCTGTGGCAGACCGCTGTGAATGCGGGCCTTGCCCGCTCTACGGACATGCTGGACTTTGTGTTCGATGGGGTGGACACCTTCACCGGGCGTCGTGTGCGTGCGGGCGTGCCCTACAACGATGAACAGCGTTTCAGTGAGCATGAATTGGAAGTCATCGGCACCTTTAAGGTGACCCTGGCCTAAGGGCCTATACCACACGCCGCCCCTTGTGAATGTCATGTGAAATACATTCACAAGGGGCACGGCGCTAGTGAACACATTCACTAGCTACCATTACCTAAAGCCGCTTAAGTTCAACCAGTTTATTTAATTTCTCTATTGCACTCTCTCGGGATGAGTAGATTCTGAACTCTATAACGGTATAGCTTCCATCTTCATTTAAGCGGTTGATGCTGTAACGTTTATGTCCTCCGGGCCAATTCTCGCCCGAGATGAAATACTTCCCGTGATGTAGAGTCTTGTATACTTTAGTCTGCATACCGCTGTGTTTGATCTCAGGAAATTTCATATACCCATAATGCCACTTTACAGGCTGCATGTCAATCTTTATTCTTTTCTCATAAAGCCCTGGCCCTAGTGAATCATCTCACTAGGGCCGATTGTGATGAAGCCCCTATTTCTAGGGGCTTTCTTGTGCTTAGAAGGCGACCACGAAGTGAGTGATACCGTAAATGGTCACGTCCTTGCCTTCCACCGTCTTACCATATCCATGAGCCTTAGAAACCGCACGCAGTTCCATCCGGGTCTTAGCGTGAGTGTACACAGTGCGCTGCACCGTGACATTACCCAGGAAGAATTCAATGGCCTTGAGAATTTCCTTCCGCTTACGGGCGGTCACTTCACCCTGAGCCTTGACGTGCAGCCCGAGGCTGTTCAGGTCACCCGTCAGGCCGTACAGCTCGCCCATGCGGGGGCCATGAGCCCGCACGGTGATTTTCGCACCCGTAGCGCCGTGAACGTAGTTCGCCAGGGCGCTGTACCAGCCACCATTGACCTCGTAGGTGGTGCCCATCTTCACGTTCAGGGCAGTGCGCTGCTCGGTGGTGCGGAAGGAGAGGGCTTCGGTGGCGGTCAGGGTGTTTTTCTTCATGCCCATAGTATATATAGTTGCGGGGGTTTTGTGATGAGAATGCAATTAAGACGCATCTTTAGGCAATTCTCATGACCAAGTGAATCATTTCACTAGGGCCGGGGAGCTTGTGAATGAATATCACAAGCTCTTTTATTCAGATGTGGGTGACGGGGGTGTAAGGCATCCCGCCGATGTGGGTGACGGTGGCACGCCAGATGGTGAACAGATCAGTACCCGTGGCGGTGTACAGGGCCTCTTCGATAGAGGCGGCGGTGACTTCGATGGTGCGGATGAGGTTAGCGGCGGCGTCGAACAGAGCAACAGTGAATTTCATATGTGTATGATACAGGCGATGGTCTATGGATACTATACCCCTGTTTGGGGGTATTGTGAAACGCATTCACAAGTGCAGTGGCCCTAGTGAAACTAATCACTAGCGCCTGAAATAGAAACACCCCCATTCGGGGGCATTTACTTAGCGGGTGGGGGTCCAGTACAGGTGAACGCTGCCCGTGGCGGTGAAGACTTCCACGCCGTAGTTCAGGGTGCGAACGTCGGTCACGTCACTGTAGATGATGGTAGCGGTGCTACCGTCAGACAGGGTGAAGGTGGCCTGAGTCTCGCCTGCCACGCAGTTCAGCACTTTCAGGACTTTGACCTCGTTGGTGGCGAAGTGGGTGATGGTTTTGGTTGCGATCAGGGCGGGGATGTTTCCTTTCATGACCACAGTATAGGGGATGCCCACAGAAATGTCTATTTATCCAATCTTAATGCAGTTCTCATAAAGCCCAGGCCCTTGTGAGGGCTTTCACTTGCCTACCTTCCCAGCTTATGACCGCTTTTTGTGGTGGTCACCCGTGCGGGCAGTGAGGGGTCACGGGGCGGGATGATAATTGTGACAGGGGCACGTTTTATGGTTTTATCTAGGGGGTTGTTTTTTCTGAACAGTTTCATAAGGTCACCTGTAAGGTGGGGGCCTTAGCCCCCTTCCAGTTACGCCAGTTCCACACGTTCCATGCACAGGGTACGGTAGCCGAAGTCCCGGTGCTTGATAGTGAACTGGTGGAGACTCTGGTTAATAGTCTCGATGTAGCAGTCACGCACATGCGTGATACCCTTAAGATCAGTGTACTTCAGGCGGATGCTGACCCCGTGGCGGAAGGCGAGAGCGATGCGCTCCACAGTGTCCTGACTGATGCTCAGAGCGGTGGTGGGGAAGCCGTTGCGGGTGGTGGTCTTAGTAACTTTCATACTGGTATGATACTCGATTCCCGCTATCCTGTGATGAGTGTCTTATGAGAGCGGCGCTTAGTTAACCTTAATGCCGCTCTCATAAAGCCAGCGCCCTAGTGATTCATTTCACTAGGGGTAAGGGGGCATTTGCCCCTATACTTTAGCCGATGCCCGTGATGCGGCTGATTTTGAACGTGCGGAACCCGGCGTCCGTGTACAGCTCCACAGTGTCCAGCTCAATCCGCAGGTTTTCCACGACGGCGAACCGTTCCGTGTACTGACCCTTCACGTCCGTGTACTGGATGCTCAGGAGGTCGGCGTTCTGGTGGGCGGCGATCAGGGCAGTAACAATGTCAACTTTCATACCCATATAGTACAGGCAGACTGAGTAAGAATAATGAGAATCTAACAGGGTCATCTTAATACTTCAAGTGAATTGGTTCACGAGGCCCACAGCCCTAGTGAAACGTTTCACTAGGCCCTTAAGAGAAAATACCCCCTGAGGGGTATAATCTCAGAAGGGGTATTCTGAGTGGAATTCCTCGGAGCCGTACCCGGCAGCCAGATCAGCGTCACGCTCGGCAGCGTCAGCCTCGGCGTCGTAGGCTTCCTGCATCAGGGCGTTGAATTCGGCGGCGGCGTCTGCGATCAGTTCGATTTCTTTCATGTATGTAGTATAGGCCATACCTAATAGAGTTTGATGAGAGACATGTTTACCCAACCTTAATGATTCAAGTTATTTGATTCACAAGCTTCGTGCCCCTTGTGAACACACTCACAAGGGGCTGGGTTCTCACCCAAAGTCCGGGTCAAACCCGTTACGGTCGCAATATTCCCAGTACGTGATGGGGGTCACGTTCCCCTCGGCGTCGAAGGCCCAGTGACCCTCACCGAAGGTTTCGGTGGTTTTGAACGTGCTGGACTCGGTGTCCAGGGCGTACACTTCGGTACGCTCACCGTGCTGGGCGAGGATTTCGGCGGCGAGGCTGGTCTCAGTGATCTCGTTCATGGGTATATAATACAGGCTGGGCTGAGTAGTTTGATGAGAGCGCAGTTTAACCAATCTTAATGTTGCTTGTGAAAACGGGTACAAGTGCCTCGCCCCTTGTGCTTATATTCACAAGGCCCCGAAATGAAAATACCCCCATTAAGGGGGTCTTGATTATTCGTACTGGAAGATGTACTTCACAGCCTGCTCGTAGGGGCAACGCTCATTCACGACTTCCACCCCGTCACGACGGACCACGACGTGTGCAGTTTCGTTGCCGTAGATAGTGAGGGCGATAACGTTAGCCCCCTTGATCTTATTCCAGAACGTGCCGTGCTGGTGGGCGAATCCGTGAGCGTTCAGGGTGGCGGTCAGTTCGTTTCCTTTCATGCCTATATAGTAGCAGACCCCCTACCGGATTGCAATTTATCCAGTCTTAATGCAAATCTCATAGTGCTTTGTTTCACAAGGGGGCTGGCCCTTGTGCTTTGTTTCACAAGGGCATTGTGCAAATAACCCCCTTTCGGGGGTATTGACTTAGATGCTCTGGATGCGGTCAATCTTGAAGGTGCGGTAGCCCCCTTCCGTGACCATCAGGACCGTGCCCTGAGTCTCACGAATTTCCTCCACGATGGCGGGGCGTTCGGTCAGGTTGCCCTTGCTGTCGGTGTACTGCACGCTCAGCAGGTCGGCGTTACGGGCGGCGTCTTTCAGGCTGGTCAGGATGTCTTTCTTCATGCCTACAGTGTACAGGTAAGGTGGCTGAGAATAATGAGAGTAGGCGTACTGCACCTTAATACTTCAAGTGAAACCGTTCACAAGGGCCAGCGTGCTCGTGACGGGATTCACAAGCATCTCAAATAAAAATACCCCCATTAGGGGGCTTGTATTATACGGGGTTGCCGTAGAAGTCCACTTCCACCACTTCCACCCAGCCATAAACACTGGCAGCCTTTTCTGCCGCTTCCCGGCTGACGTACAGGGTCGTTCCGCTGATCTGGCCTTGAATCTTCAGTGCGTACCATTTCTCTTTCATGCCCATATTCTATAACCCCCTGAGATTGAATAATACCCCCAGATGGGGGTATCACACCTGAACGTCGAAACGGTGCTGGAAATCGAAGGAATCAATGTCCACGCCGATAGAATCGAAGTCCGTATGGTCAACGGTCCACGTAGCGTCATTGACGAAAGCGACGATCTTATCATGGTCAGGATGGGTGTGGGGGATGAACACGTCCTGTATATCAGCGGTGCCAGGATTACCCTGCTGAGGATGTTGGGTGATGAATCGGACAGTGATGGTGGTGTGGTTGGTCATGGGTATATAATACACCCTTTACAGCCCAATGCAATTTATCTAATCTTAATGACTAAAAGATATGTTTCACAAGGGCCGGGGCGCTTGTGAGTACATTCACAAGCATACAATTAAAAAATCCCCCGAAGGGGATAATCTTACATGAGGCACCAGACCCAGAATGCGTGAGGGGTGAAGGTCTGTCCACGGGCTTCGATACTCTCACCCGTCACTTTCACGATCAGGGTACCGCTGTCGCTGACCCACGTACCGGGGCGGCCTTTGACGGTGAAGAATCCGAGTGCGATCAGGGTCTTTTGTGCTTCGTTCATAGGAGTAGTATAGGGTATGGATTCTATATTATGATGAGAGGAACATTAACTCGATGCTTTATTATTTTCTCATAAAGGGCGAGCCCTTGTGATCTGATTCACAAGGGCCTGTATTACTTATTCAGGGTTTTACTAAATAGGCTATTATCTTCATCCTTTATGTAAGTGAAACCTAACGCCCCTTTATAGGTTGCCGTTACATAAGCGGTAGCAGCATCCGTACTCATAACCGGAATGGTCGTCTGCATGACCCACCCACCTCCATAAATAATCTTAATTCGCATATTACTCCTTATGGTATTTACTAGTATCCAGAGTCTTGTGCTTATCTGTCTTGAGGTTAACCCAGACAGTTTTAACAAAGCGTTTGCTGGGGATAATGACGATGCACAGATCACGGCGATTATCCAGAGACCCACGGTACAGCACTTTCACAACCTTGCCCCGTTCATTGACTTCAACCTCAATAGGTTCGAAGTTATCGAAGTCAATTACATTGGGGAGTTTAATGGAGCCGTAACGGTCAGCGATGGACTCCATACGTGCGTGCCCACCGTAGTTGAGAGACATAGAGCCCGTGGGAAGCTTGAGGCCCGGAGGCATGAACACATCTTTATGGTAAAGGGCCATATGAATATATTACTCCTTTAAGGATGAGAGTTATGAGGGTTTCTTGTAGATAACGAACCCACGTTCCTTTGCAACTTTCACGAGATAGTCGTCAATGGTTTTGTCATCATATCGGGGGATTCGAAGTTCACCTACCACGCCTTTAATGTAACCATGCGAGAATGCCAGTACGGGGCACGTATCAGCGTGGGCAGTGTACGCAAGCTGCACACCGGGCAGAGTCTCACGGGTACGCTCAAGCGCACGCCTATCCTCAAGGCTGGGGATGCCGTGGAACGTGCCCGTACCTTGAATAGTGTTACTCAGCCTATTACGAAGGTCATCAGAGTCCAGAGCCTCATGCAGGCGGTCATGGTCAAAAGTTACGATAGAAAAGTGTCCCATATTATTTAGTCTCCTTATGAGTGTAAGCACTGTGGAAGAATCCCGCCCCGATAGCCATACCCAGAATTCCCGAGTAGAAACACACAACGCTGATCTCTGGAATCTGGAAGGTCATGGAGCTGAGAATGTTGTGCAGGCCGATGATGAAGAACACCAGAGCGTAGATCAGTTTGCTTTTCATATGCACATCCTAATGTGTGAGGTCGTGAGAGTTATGAGAGGGGGCCTGAGCCCCCATACACTCAAGGGCAGGCGATGATTTTAGTCCAGCGGTAGCGCCCGCCCATCGTCTTAGCGAACCATGCCGCCGCCTCACGGGTATCGAACCCACCATCACAAATCTGCTCGAATTCTTCGCCCATACGTTTCTTGCCCATCACGTAGAATTTATTCATAGGTATATATTACTCCTTTGTGTATGAGGATGGTGAGAGGGCTAGTGAAAAGCGTCACTAGCCCCGTGGCCCTTGTGAAAGGGCGCACAAGCTATCAGATATCCCAGATTCCTACGTAGACTGCATTATCATAACGAACAACGTCACCTTTATTCAATTGCAGCCCGTAGTCTTCTAGGATGTGGAATTCAATAGCCTCAACAATAGTTTCTTTATGTCCCACGGGTACATACACATCATGCGGCGAGATATATCCAGCAAACTCCAGACCTTCAATACGATATGCGGGGTATCCTTTCATTACTTTCTCCTTTATTACCTACTTTTGTGATTGATTACTCGTTCTTTACCGTTTACCCATTCAGAGAGCCACACATCATTCAGTCCAAAATCCTCCAGATTCTCTTCATTGAATTTCAGTTCAGCCTCTTCTTTATTGGCACCCGCCCACACTAGCGTCTGCCCTTCGTGGTCTACACCCGTTTGTATAGTAAATACTTTCATTGTTTTATCCTTAAGGGGGATTTAATCCCCCGTAGCTTAGTAGTCGAGTTGGAATTCTTCACGGATGCCGATCACGCCCACCCACACGCTACGGTCAGTAGCCTGCTCCATGTGACGCACAGCGGTAGGAGCAAATTCCACAGTGTAGTACAGGGTTTCGATAACGATCAGGTTGCGCTTGGTGTCCATGCGGGCCGAGATGACACCCGCAGTCTCGTAGGTGCTGACACCCTCTTTGGTCACCATCATGGTGATGTTGCGGATGGTCTTGGTTGCGATCAGGGGGAGGATTGCTTTCATGGGTTAATGATACACCTTTGGACCCGGAGTATGATGAGAAAACGATGTGCAGGGTCTTTATCGTTTTCTCATAAAGCCAGCGCCCTTGTGATTCAACTCACAAGGGGCTATTCCTTAGAATTCAACGCCCTGAGCATCGCAGTGAGGGCAAGGGACTTCCTCACCGAAGTCAGTATCCTCCTCATCCCAATCCTTGACAGTCCAGCCAGAGCCACCACAAGCCTTGCAAGCGCATTCAGTGTTCGTCATAACTACCTCCTAAGACATATAGTAGCAGGTATCCGCATGACTGTCATTTAGCCAATCTTTATCATCCTCTCATAAAGCGCAGGGGCTAGTGAACCATATCACTAGCTCCCGTTCTTAGCCGTTTAGAATATCGCTTACAATGTCCATAATGAGTTTGTTACGCAATGGCACATTCTCATTGGTTATGGTGTGATTATATTCATCGTATACATAATGGCAGAGGAATTCGCCGTTGTAATAAACATCCATAGAATTCTCGCCTTCGTCACCCATACCCTCATCTGCATTGTAAACGTAGTTCTTTACAGTCAGAAGTGCTTCGTATTTTTCATCAATGGCATTTGGAACATTATTGATGATGAGAGGATAGGGCATGATAGTGGAGATAAAGAAGTCTGGGCGGGGGATTACAGTTCGCATGGGTTCACCTTTTTACCATCTTTACGGAAACGCTTATTGATTGCCTTTTTTGCTGCTTTGCGTTCACCGGGGCGGAAATGAATTACATTCTTTGCGTAGATTGCATCCTGCTCTTGCCCGCTCTTAGGGTAACCTTTCATGGACTAAGCATACACAAAACTCTTGGTAGTTTGATGAGAAAGGCCCTTATGGTGTCTTAAGTTTACTCTCATAAAGGGCAGGCCCTCGTGAGGGCTTTCACAACCTCAGATGCCCAGCGTTTGTACAAACAGCTTAGCGTCCATATGCTGAGAACCCGTAAAAGTAACCTCTTTAACTACGCACCAGTCCATAGCCTCCTCGTTGAATTCAAATTTAGACACATGAATCTCTTCGGGGCTATTTTTGAAGTGCATGACATGTACAGCATGGTCACCGACTCGCTTATGAAAGCGGTCCACGGCGGCAGTAGATTTGTGCAGGTTGAACCCCAGGCCAATCAGATAATCCTTCATATGTGTATCTTACAGCCCCTTCGTGAGTGTATCCTGAGAAACGACTCCGATAACCTTAACGTTTTTTCCCCAGCCCATGAATTCCCGATTCTTCATAATCTCAATAGTCTCTTTGGAGCTATCAGGAGCATTCTTCACCCTATGAAGCCAAACACGCTCAGTATCTACATCCTGTAGAATAAAGGTGTACTCAGACTCGTTACCTTTCCCGTCCATCATCATATCAGTAAAGGAATTCATGTTTTTAGGCTCGGGGATTTTACTACGCTCACGCTCTAGAGCTTCCAGAGCCTTGTAAATACGGCCTTTACTCATGTAAAGTATGCAGAAAAATCCCAGACTAAGAAACCAAAAGTCTTTACCTCGGGAAAACTTTATGGCAAACTCGCTAATAAGCTCTACACCAATCATTCAATCTCCTTGAGAAGCCGTTCTAGGTCTTCGATAATGCGCTCGTAAGTATCCCGTTTACCTGACTGTTGCCCGTCGTAATATGCAGATTGCTCAGCATTGTCGCCGTAGTAGTAATACCCGGTAGGATTCATTAAATCCCGGTATTCTTCAATCAAATTTTCAATCTTTTCTTTCAGCATCAGCCTTCTCCAGTTCTTTTATTCTACGCTCTAGGTTTCTGAGATGTATGAACATAGCGCCTTGGCCGATAGGATGAAGATGCTTTCTGAACGTGTCGGGTTTTTCACCGATGGAAACAGCATGGGCCTCAGCAACGGCTCTGATCTTAGAGTCGTAGTACACGAAATTATGCTGAAGGAAGTTCTTGTAATCACTCGTGATAGCTGCGACTTCCTCGGGTTTCAGTTTAGCCAGTGCTTTATCCAGTGTCATTTTGCCCCCTTCACGAATACATCGTACTCTGGCTCTGCATGAGAAAAGTGAAAACCCAGCTTCTCTAAGAATCGCTTACAGCGGTAGTTATCAGGGTATGGGGTTGCAACTAGACCCATCCAGTCTACTTCACGCATAATCTCAGAGACATACTTGTAAATTCCTCCCCGTGCAGAAACCTTGAAATAAAATCCTGCCTGATACTCCCGCCCGGAAATAGGCTTGAAGGTTACAACACCTTGAGGGGTATTATCTTTTAGAACGACATACGCCTTCACACCCTGACTTCTGAGCATTCTAATCCAATCTTTTGTATCTTGGAGGTTTTTAGGTCGAGGAAAAAAGATATCAGGGGATTCGCTCTCATCATTCAGATAAGAGAAAATCCCCTGTGCGTGTTCCTGGCTCAGCAGTGCAATCATGCCTATATCTTAGCCCTAGGTTGTATGAATGTTATGAGAAAAATCCAAATTTACTCATTGTAGATAAGCCAGCTTCCAGCAGGAATTTTACCTTTACGGACCATGTAGCACAGAACATCTTCCAACGTCATGTACTGCTCGTTATTGTCACCGTTAGAGAAGGAATATTCCAGAAGATACTCTTTGAACAGTTCATCATACCAGCCTTCAGCACCTTCGGGAACAAACACCTCTTTGGAAGACCCCTGTTCAATTCCCCATGTCACAGGAAGGGTACTCATCCAGTACAGGTTACCGTGCTGCTCCCAGATAGGAAGGTAGCGAGAAAGTCCCACAAACTCATTGAAGGCGTCTTCCAGAGCGGAAGCACTTGCCGTCATGTATTCAATCTTCGTGTATTCCATAGCTACATCCTATAGGGGGAGAACGTTAGAAGTATGAGTGGAGGGTGTACTTACTTACATAGTAGTAGAAAGACACGTCATCACGGTAGGAATCACTGCCTTCCTCTACAGTATAGGTGAACTCATATCCTACAGCTTGGAATGCTGCTTTGACCTGACCAAAGTACGCAGAGAGCATTTCCTTATTGTCAAATTTATGCCTTCCGCCATACGGAGGTACGGTATTCGGTCCACGATAATCCAGTAGGTAGTTCTTAGCAACAGCGTTAAGTTCACTGAGTTTGTTAATAGCACTAACATAGTTCATCAGAACAGACCTCGGATAGTAGCACGGTAATAACTAATCTTTTTGTTATTCTCTTCGGGGAATTTTCTATCAGCCCATTGCTCGATAGTCTGTTCCAGATTCAGTCCCCTAACAATCGGGATACGAACATTCTCAAGATAAATTCCACCGACCTTCATCTGACTAATATGCCAGTGCTTTCTGAGCATCATAGCATTTTACCTCGGGCAGCAAGGAGAGCCTGCCACTGTTCAAACGTATGTTCTGATTGAATCTTGTCTATAGTTCTGGGGTCAAAATTCACCGTGTACACATAAACAGATGAGCCTATAATTCTAATCTCCACAATACGGTTAATGTTAATGAGTCGTTCTCCATCTTTAATGAACATCAAGCAGCTCCTCTACTCGTTTTAGGTGAGCCCGAGTCAGCCCAATAGAATCTTTAGTCTGTACAAGGAAGTGTTTCTGCACTGCAAGCATGTCGGACTCATCGTCAATGATACAGAACTTTGTCACTTCAGGATGGGCTCTCATCCACTCAGAGATTTCAAATCCCCGAAGGGAATCACCAATTGGTGTAGTGTCAATAATCCGTGACAGGAGAAGTGGACTTTCCTTACCGATTCGTTGTTTCCAGTGTAAAATTCCGTAATCTTCGCTCAGTTTTCTCCACGTAGAAGATAACACGATTTTAACATCAGGATGAGCGGTAAGCCACTCCTCAAACATCTCAATTACAGGTTTGTGAAATTCACCTTTGTCCAGTCGCACCCAGTCTTCGGGTTGGTTTGACCAAGCACGTCGGGTTACCAGAACACCATCAATATCGAGGAAGATTACTTTCATAAACACATCCTACATCTTGCGTGTGAGAATCTCCTGAGCCACCATGACGATATTCGTCCTCTCGCCGTTGTAGTCCACACTAATAGGATTCATGGCATTAAGTTCAATATAATCCAGAAACGCCGTGAGATGCTTACGAATTTCTGGAGTAGCCTTCACCTTACGGTCACGCAACTGCCCCAGAAGACTTTCCCTATAGAAAGGAAAGATTTCTTTATCCTGCGGAGGGGCAATAAACCACTCAGGCGGAATCTTTTTATGACGTGCAGCTTTCAGCGCAGGCGAAAGGGATATTTTACAAAAATTCCCCTCAGCATCAACGTCGTTCCCGTTGCCGATGTGCATAAAAGTAGCATTTAGCCATTCGAAATATGAAGGATACAGGGCAGGATATCCAAAGTAAGAGACTCGCATCATAAGAGGAAGACCTTTTACTTTAACAGAACCGTTAGTGCTTCTACCCATACAGTGTCTCCTTTCCAATGATACTCTTTACAGTTGTGAGAATATCTTCAGTCACTTCAATTTTACTATGAGTATCAGCAGCGGCTTTATAGTGCCCGTATTCAACCTCACGGTCACGGATATATTTCAGTAAGATAATCTTGGCCGATAGAAATTTAATAATGATGGCATGTTTGTTATCTGTCACAGGCTTACTCCTTGATGTTAGTTCGATTCCTTCCCTGTACCGTTCATACCCTTACTCTACTCGGTTTCGGATGAGAAAGATGAAAGCTCCGCTCTGAGTTCTACTAATGTAGTCATATAACCTACTCAGTCCCAGTATATATCGTGCTCTTTACCTGTAGACGGAACGTATATTTGTATGTATACACGCCACATTTTCTTGTCAATTGCAACGATAACACATTTATGTATTTCTTTAGTAGTCTTATACTTGATGGTTCCCCAATCTCCAAGTTCTAGGGTATGAGGATGAATATCCATCCTTGTGTCTGAATCGAGAAAGAAGGTCATTTACCCTTCCTCTGGTCAAGGCGTGTGTCGCCTCCAATAGAACGAGGTCCACTTCCTCTGGAGTATTCCTTGGAAGTTACAACCGCTGCCCAACTGAAGAATCCATTAGACTCATCTTCGTTACGCCCAAGTATAAAGTAGTCCCTCTCCACGCCACTCTCATCGAGAAGACGAATTTTAATGCTATCTCCGGGATTCAATGTAATAGCCATTTCTTCCATATTACTGTTCTCCAAAGTCGTAGTCGAAAACAAAAACATTCTTAATATTCTCTATGACTTGCTGTAGTGCATGTATCTGAGATTCCAGATCACTGACTCTTGCATACCTCGCCTGTCGAAGAGCCGCATCCCTAAGCCTTGTACGGAGGGCAATCATTTCCTGAACCATTTCAACTATTTTTGAATCGTTCATGCAGCACGTCCTCAAATCTAAATTCTAAGCGACTAGGGTAATGATACCCACCATTGAGTCTGATGAGGTTACCGATTTTTTCAATTTCTTCGGCGTTTTTCTTAGGGGAAGCATAAATAAGAGTATTCAGTCGAGTATACAAAGCGTTTAAACTCATGTACTCCAAGTCATCATGCATTTATTTCCCCCTTCGAATACCACTTTGTACGTAGTTCAACAGCCTCGTCAGTTCAGCCTTAGCAGCGATTCCCTCGATACAGGCAGCGTAGTCATTCCGTCTCTGAGCCCGTTTAATCTTTTCATCCTGTTCTTTCAGTCTGATAAGAATCTGGTTCTTTACCTCTTCAATCATAGCTCTCCTTGTAAAAATTTTGTTACCTGATAACCATCATGTCAACAATAGCATCTATACTTAAGCAGTAGATGAGAAGCGTAGTGGCGTCTTTAAAATAAATTTCGTCACCTGTGAGATAAGTAATAAGACCAGTTACAATCATATTTTGGCCGAGATTGATGAATACATAATCACCGGGTTTATAGTTCTTGTTTCGCATGGGTGTATGTTACACCCTCAGATCATGAGATAAATGAAAACCCCTCACCGCTGCAACAGTGAGGGGGGGGGGCGTAGTCTATTTGCAGCTAGGCTACAGCGGGGGGTCAGGCCGCAACATCTGACCCAGATCAACTCCTGTATTTTACTGGTCTGTCAAAACCTACAGGAGAGTTTTCTTGCCGTCAC
>Ga0194110_10000306_pt1 | contig 61338 bp, 46 predicted proteins | sample TA2Kig1200mmetaG_FD_146192 | JGI IMG/M metagenome (GOLD analysis project Ga0194110, IMG submission 146192) | Freshwater microbial communities from Lake Tanganyika, Tanzania - TA2015032 Kigoma Deep Cast 1200m | ecosystem: Environmental > Aquatic > Freshwater > Lake | place: Tanzania: Lake...
TATGCCGTGCGGGCGGCGGACACGGTTGGGGCCAGCACCGAAACGCCGGTCAGGCTGCGAGTAATCGCTGATCTCGCGGCCGGCTACACCACAGATCTGGTCGTGGAGCCAAGTACGGCCATCCGTATCATGACGGGGGCACCGCTTCCCACCGGCGCTGACGCGGTGGTGCGGTTCGAGGACACCAGCGAGAGATTAGTAAAGGGCAACAGACCGGGTGATTGGATCGAGATCTTCAGCCAGGTGGTCGTAGGGGAGAACGTGCGACCGGCAGGGGAGGACATTCGCAAAGAGGAGTTGGTTCTGCCCGAAGGCACGGTTTTGCGCCCTCAGGAGATCGGCGTGCTGGCCTCGCTGGGGAGGGCCAGGGTTCGGGTGATCCGCCGGCCACGGGTGGCTATTTTGGCCACCGGCGACGAACTCATTGCCATTGACGAGCCACTGGCTCCAGGCAAGATTCGTAACTCCAATGAGTACTCCAACGCCGCGCTGGTCCAGCGCTATGGTGGTATCCCTATCCGGCTGGGGATAGCGCGCGACGACATGGAGGAACTGACAGCCAAGATCCGTGAAGGTTTGGCCCAGGGGGTTGATCTCTTCCTCACCTCGGCCGGGGTATCGGTGGGCGACTACGACGTGGTCAAGGACGTCCTGGGTGCCGAGGGAGAGATGCACTTCTGGCAGGTGCGGATGAAGCCCGGCAAACCTTTGGCCTTTGGCGAGATTCAGGGCGTGCCCGTCTTGGGCCTGCCAGGCAACCCTGTGTCGGCTATGGTCTCGTTTGAACAGTTTGCCCGGCCGGCTATCCTCAAGATGCTGGGCAAAACACGCTTGCGCAAGCCCACAGTAGAGGCTATTTTGGAGGAGGATGTCAAAAGCAGCGGGCGACGCAATTTCAAGCGGGCGGTGGTGACCAAGCGCAACGGCGAATATTACGTCTCGGTCACTGGCCCGGAGGGCTCTGGCATTCTTACCTCTATGGTGAAAGCCAACGGTCTGGCCATAATCCCCGAGGGTGTCCGGCACGTGAAGGCGGGGGAGCGGGTCACAGTGCAGATGCTGGATTGGCCTGAAAACGTTGACTGAGGTCCTTTGGTGATACCCATCATCTCCGTTGTTGGCAAGTCTGGGGTTGGCAAAACGACCTTTTTGGAGAAACTGATCGCCGAGCTGAAGCGGCGGGGGTACCGCGTGGCCACGGTCAAGCATGACGTTCACGGCTTCGAGGTTGACCAGCCTGGCAAGGACAGTTGGCGACTGGCCCAGGCGGGTAGCGATAGCGTGGTGATCGCCTCGCCCCGGAAGCTGGCTCTCATCAAGCGTCTGGACAGGGAGATGGGCCTGAGCGAAATTGCCGCCTTCGTGACCGACGTTGACATAATTCTTACGGAGGGCTATAAGCGGGGAGATGCGCCCAAGATCGAGGTCTCGCGTCGGGAGGGGGGAGGGGAGCTGCTGTGTATCCCGGATGAGCTGGTGGCCCTTGTCTCGGACCAGCCCTTTGATCTGGACGTCCCTCAGTTCGGCCTTGACGACATGGCGGGAATTGTTGATTTGTTGGAGGGGAGATTCCTCAGCGAGCCCCGGAGCAGATGAGCCCTGGAGAGCTGAGGGGAGGGATAATAGTTGCTGAGTTGTTGGTGGATAGGGGAATTGGGATTAGCCGCCATGGCTGCGCAGCGTTCTGGTAATGATGTCGTTTTGTTCGCTCCGGGGGAGACTCTTCTTGCTCCCCTTTGCCTTTTTGCCTCTGTTGTCTTCTTCGTTCCCCTGACGGTCGAAGGCTGCCTTGAGTGCCAATTCCATGATTGAGGGGAGGGGTTCCTCCTCGTCAATTTCCAGGGGCATCTCTTTCATGCCCAACTCGATCTGACGCCTCCTGTGGTCAACGTTTAGCACCTTAACCTCCACGTCTTCCCCCACTGACACTATCTCGGATGGATCCTCTACGTAGCCTGGGGCCAGCTCACTGATGTGTACTAATCCATCACGGCCAACGCCAATGTCTACGAAGGCGCCAAATGGAGCCAGGCGTGTCACTTTGCCCTCGATGATCATACCTGGTTTCAGGTCACGGAGGGTCCTCTCGGGTGGTTCTACCATAGTTAGATTGATGCGTCCCTTCTTGATATCCACTTTTCTGACCCAGACTGTTACCTCATCGCCTGGCTCTATGACTTCTGTGACCCTATTGACTGGATCTTTACTCAATTGGGAGATGTGCACCCACCCTTCTTGGCTCAAGCCTATGTCCACGAAAGCGCCAGAGAGTCCTATGTTGGTTACTCTGCCTCTCAACCTCATGTGTGGTTTTAAATCTTTGATGTTGGTTGGTTGCTGCTCGTTGGCATTCTTGGCCTGATGGCGTTGCTCTTTTGTCACTTTTGTTCCTCCTTAATAACCTTATGATAGCCAATACGATCGGCCTCCTCCCCCCCCCAATTTGAGGTGATTATGCCATCCGGGGGGAGGAGTCAGCATTGTCAAGCCAGATAGCGCCGATATATTATACCACTGCTGTAGATTTTTCACAAGGCGGGTGGCCATGGGTTCAGCCTTGACGTTTGCTGGAGTTTGTGGTAGTATTAAATGGGAAGGGGGCGCTTGCGTACCCATTCGCGTAGCCAAAGCTCCTTTTGCTTTTAAACAGCCTTAGATTTCCAATAACAAAACTAGGCTATGCGAAGTTAGGGGAGAAAAACAGGTATTGCCAGACAGACTGCTGGTGGATAGCCTGACGGACGTAATGATTGCAGTCGTAAAATCGTTGTTGGATGGGGAGGAGTGACCATCGCTAAGGAAGCGGATTTTATCAACGTGACTCCAGAGCGAGCTTTGCTCGTGGGAGTGAAGCTGAAGAGTGAGCGTGGTGGTTGGTCAGTGCAGGACTCGCTGATGGAATTGGCTCAGTTAGCCCGCACAGCCGGCGTGGAGGTGGGCGGCCAGACTTTCCAGAAGCTGGATGCCATCAATCCGGCCACCTATATTGGTAAGGGCAAAGTAGAGGAAATTGGAACCCTCAAGGAAGAGCTGGGTTGCGATTTGGTCATCTTCGATGACGAGCTTTCGCCGCGCCAGCAGCGTGAGCTGGAAGAGGCTTGGGATGTAAAAGTCCTGGACCGTACTTCGCTGATCCTTGATATTTTCGCTCAGCACGCTCATACCAGAGAGGGCCAGTTACAGGTGGAACTGGCTCAATACGAGTACCGTCTGCCACGACTGACGCGCATGTGGACACACCTGGCCCGCCAGGCGGGAGGTGGAGCAGCTCGTGGTGGCGTGGGAGGTGTGGGCTTGCGAGGACCGGGCGAAAGGCAGCTCGAGATCGACCGGCGTCGCATTAGAGAGCGTATCACGCAGCTCAAGCAAGAGTTGGAGCAGGTACGTACTCATCGGCGCCTTTATCGCCGACAGCGTCGCCAAGCGGCCACGCCTGTGATAGCGATCGTGGGTTATACAAATGCAGGCAAATCAACCTTGCTTAACGCTATTTCTGGAGCCGAGGTACTGGTAGAGGATAAGCTCTTCGCTACCTTGGATCCCACGACGAGACGGGTATTGCTGCCACAAAGACAGGTGGCCCTTTTCACTGACACCGTGGGCTTTATCCAGAAGCTCCCCACTCAACTGATAGCTGCTTTCCGTGCTACCCTGGAGGAAATCAACGACGCAGACCTTCTCCTGCATATCGTTGACATAACACATCCTAACGTATTGTTGCAAAGTCGGGTAGTGGAGGATACGTTAAGGAGCCTGGGGGCTACGGATATGCCAGTGGTGTTGGCTCTCAACAAAGTTGATCGGCTAAACAGCCCTGACCAGGTGCAGCGCATAATGCAGGAGTTTCCCAATAGTTTGGCTATTTCGGCTAAAGAAAGGGTGGGATTGAAGGAGCTGTTGACTTGCATCGAGGCCGTCCTTAATGAGAATCTGGTGCGTATCAAAGCTTGCATCTCTTATCGGGAAGGTGAATTGGTCTCGCTTTTCCATCGGTGGGGCTTGGTGGAGCGAGAAGAGCACGGTCCTGAGGGAACTACCTTAGAAGGCCATTTGCCAGCCCGGTTTCTGAAGGCTTTTCGGCATTGCTTAGTTTGATCTCCAGCTTTTATAGGATTGCATAAACTTCAGACTATATATCTTATGTATAAATAATGAGCTGAAAGTCCAACTTCGTGTTGCCTTGAAGCAATCTCCTGCCTCACACGAGTGAGATTGCTTCGTCGCAAAAGCGCTCCTCGCAGAATGTCTTCTTGGTCGTCTCTTCATAGTTTTCCTGGTCGCTGCGCTTGCTTATCTTCGTAATGTGTGCTAGAATAACTTTGGTTGAGATTCGTATGCGCGACAGATAACCTGTCTCTTAATAATCCTTTGCCAGCGTTATGTCAAATTCAGGAGTAAGTCAGATGTCTAAGTTGTTGCACGGTTGTCTCAGATTAACGATCGTCGCTCTGTTGGTAGCCCTGGTCACCAGCGTAGCGTTTCTAGCGGGCTTTGTAGCAGCAAGGGCTCCCCTGACACTTGGTCTCACCGTTGTGGCTGCGGGACCTGCTGACAACGAAGCAGAGGCCTTCCACATCTTCTGGGAGGCCTGGCGTTTTCTGGAACGCGATTTCTACGGTGATCTACCCGCTGCTCAGGAGATGACCTACAGTGCTATCCGTGGAGTGATAGATGATCTCAATGATCAATACACTGCTTTCCTGGATCCCGAGATGGCCTCCATTGTCAGAGAGGATATGTCAGGTGCTTTTGATGGCATTGGCGCTGTGGTCAGCATGAATAACGATGGCCAATTGGAGATCATCCGGACCCTCGAGGGCAGGCCAGCAGCACAGGCTGGCCTTGAGCCAGGTGATATAGTTCTCGCGGTAGGTGATACGGTCATTGAAAAAATGAGCATCTTTGAGGCTGTAGCCCTGATTCGAGGGCCAGCGGGCAGCATAGCTCGCCTCACGATAAAACGGCAGGGTATTGAAGAGACCTTCGTTGTCGAGGTAGTTCGACAAAGAATCGAGATGGTCATTGTAGAATCCCGCATGGTGGATGACGGCCTCGCCTATCTCAAGCTCTCCGAATTCAATGCTCAGGCTGCGAGCAAACTTAAAGCAGCCTTGCAATCCCTGCTGGCTGAGGAACCACGGGGCCTGATCTTCGATCTACGTGATAACCCCGGCGGCTTTTTAGATGTAGCCGTAGAAATAGGCAGTCAGTTTGTCAGCGAAGGTTCTATTCTCGTGGAAAGACTTAGGGATGGTCAGGATAGAGATTACCTTGCCCAAAGCGGTGGTTTGGCTACCGATATACCTCTGGCGGTTCTGGTCAATGAGGCCAGCGCCAGCGCCTCGGAGATCGTGGCTGGCGCCATCCAGGATGCTGGTCGAGGTATCCTGATTGGCGAGCAGACCTTGGGCAAGGGATCGGTTCAGCTTTCTCATTACCTTAGCGATGGCTCCGAGTTACGGGTTACCTTTGCGCGCTGGTTTACACCCCTGGGCCGTGCCATTCACGAGGAAGGTCTTGTTCCCGACATCCAAGTGGATATGACCGAGGAGGACATCAAGTCTGGTCGCGATCCACAGTTACAGCGTGCGATCGAGTATTTGCGGGGATTAACAAGTGAAAAGTAAAGAGCGAACAGTTGCTACCAATCGCAAGGCACGGCACGATTACTTCATTGACGAGACCTACGAAGCTGGGATTGTCCTCACCGGCACGGAGATCAAATCAGTGCGACATGGCCGTGTCAGTTTGCGGGATAGTTATGTTCAGGTGAAGAACGGTGAGCTTTGGCTGATAGATACCCACATCGCTCCCTACCAGCAGGCTGGACGCAATAGCCATAAACCTAAACGTCCGCGTAAGCTGCTCATGCATCGCCACGAGATCAACCGCCTGCAGGGTAAGGTACAAGAAAAAGGCTACACCGTCATTCCCCTACGCTTCTATCTCAAGGACAACAAATGGACCAAAGTGGAGATTGCCCTGGCCCGCGGCAAAAAGCTCTATGACAAGCGCCAGGCCATCCACAAGCGCGACGCTCAACGGGAAATGGAGCGAGCACTGGCTAGGCAAGAGGGAAGATTATGACAATATTCCACAGTTGCAAAAAATCCAGACTTGTGTTATAATTGGATTGATTGGGGATGAAGGGTTTCGACAGGGAAGGCTGGCCAAGGATTGCAAGCCGAGGTGCCCTACCCTCGTCAAACAAGGGCAACTAAAGATAACCGGCGAACCTCAACTCGCCCTGGCTGCCTAAGAGCAGCTACGTCTGGCCAGGTCTCCCCCGATAGACCTGGATCAGATGTCATAGAAATTGGGGTGCGGTGTTCCTGACGCCGATAAGAGCATCAAAGCCAAGCCCACAAAGCTTGGATCGGCTAGTTCGGGCCAGACCCTGTCGGTCGGGGCTGACCTGGACGAATCGCAAAAGACCGACTAAGCTTGTAGCATATCCTGGGTCGAACTCTCTGGACGCGGGTTCGATTCCCGCCATCTCCACCAACTAAAATGCCTGTAGGGATCCCCTACCCCTACAGGCATTTTGATTTCCGGACATTAGTAATTTGTTGGACCAACATGGCAGTCAGCCGCTATCATTACTTCGCATAGCCTATTTATCCTTTTAAGATACTTCCATAAAGTGAGTCAAAGGCAAGCTTTGACTACGCGAAGGTTGGGCGGCAGCTAAAAATCCACGTAGTCTCGCTTTAGAAGACTCTCGCGATCAACGCTAAATACGTCTAACAACTCCCCTATCAACAACGCTTTCTGCTCAGCATCTTTTTTCGACCAGGTACGACTCTTGATCTCCAGAAAGGCACCTTCGTGAGCCGGCTTGGTTAACCTGTCAAGATTGACAGCAAATTGCACCCCCTTGTATCTGATATGCCAGCGCTGCCGGTGTTTGTGAACCTCTTTCACGCTGTCGGGCTCAAAATACTCACAATAGAAACGCAGGGTGCGATCGGCCTTGGAAGTGAAACGAGAACGAGAGAGAAGCACAGAATTGTCAAACTCCTGCTCGCTGCCGGACCCGGTTAGGGTCAAAGTGCGTATAGACTCAGGAACCCCTCCCTCTTCCCTCACCACGTTATCCTCACGGTGACGAATACATCCCTGGCTCGCGTCTGCAAAAAGTAGGTAGGCATCGTATTGATCCCGAACCGAGGGGCTCCACACCGCAGAAATATCTGGATGAATCAGCCCTTCCATGACAACCGCTTCGTCCTCCACTGACCCCTTGACTTGCACCTCAAACGTTTCCTTCCACTCCAGGCCGCCAATGGCCACCAGCTTGTCCAGGAGACTCTCCTCCCTCCGCATCAAGAAGACGTTCACCCGATCAGCGATGCGTTGGACCTCGGCCGTGATCGTGTCTACATTCACCGTAAGGAGTTCTCTATCCTTCATCAGCAAACGCCCATTCACCAGAACATGTCGCACGTCCGCGCTCTTAGTAGCATAAACCAACCGAGAATAGATATTATCAACCGACAGATCGAACTTTGGCGTGATGTGCAGAACGTCCACATCCACTACCGTCAAATCAGCTTGCTTGCCCACCTCAATAGAACCTGTGATATGATCCAGGTGCAGAGCTCGCGCCCCCCCAATGGTGGCCATAGTCAAAGCAATCCGCGCTGGCACAGCCTTGGGGTCGCGCGTAGTGCCTTTAGCTAATAGAGCCGCCAGGCGCATCTCCTCGAACATGTCCTGGTCATTGTTGCTAGCAGGGCCATCGGTGCCGATGCCCACCTTCAGACCGAGGTCTAACATGCGAGCCACCGGCGCCACGCCGCTGGCAAGTTTCAAATTGCTGGTTGGACAATGTGCTACACCGACACTTTTCTGCACCAGCAGCTCCATCTCTTCCTCAGTTAAGTGCACACCATGGACCGCCAAAGTCTTGCTATCCAAGACGCCAAAATCGTCCAGACAAAACGCCGGCGCACAGCCATAAAGCTGCCGGGTACCCTCCACATCCCCCTCCGTCTCTGAAAGATGGATAAGCAAGGGCACGTCATATTCCTGGGCCAAGCGTGCCATCTCCCTCAGGATCTCCGGTGTGCACGTATACGGTGAGTGCGGCCCGACAGCAGGCACGATCAGCTCATGCCCCTTCCAGCCAGCGATGAATCGCTGACAATACTCCAGACTCTCGTCGTAGCTAGCCGCATCGGGGGTAGGCAATTTCATCACCGTTTCGGCACAGACCGCCCGCAGGCCCACTTCTTGCGCCGCCCTGGCCACCTCTTCCTCGAAATAGTACATATCGGCAAAGCAGGTCACGCCTGAGCGAATCATCTCGGCACAAGATAGCAAGGTGGCGTAGTAACAAGATTCCTCGTTCACAAACTCCCTCTCCACAGGCAACATGTAGCCATACAGCCAGACATCAAGCCGCAGATCGTCGGCCAGGCCTCTGAGCAAACTCATGGGCACGTGAGTGTGAGCGTTGATCAGGCCAGGCATGACCACCTGCCCCACGCAGTCAATGGCCTGCTCGGCCTCGTACCTTCCACTTAAATCGGTCGCTGGCCCGACAGCGACTATTTGGCCATCCTTTATGACCACCGCCCCCCGAGGAAAAACCTCCAGGCGCTTATCCATAGTGACCACGATGCCATTTGACAAGATCATATCCACTTTCATCTCCCTACCCCCTATTAGTTCTAGCAGTTCTCCGCGCCCACTCCGCGTCCTTATAACGGCTTTCGCCAAAACGCGAGTTGGCACATTTCATATTGTTGTGCTATAATATCGAATATTTCTTACACCATCGCCGGTGCTTGATCAAGGAGACCAAATGCGCGCAGTTGACATTATCGCCAGAAAACGAGACGGCCATACTCTTTCTGCCAAAGAAATTGACTTCTTCGTCCAGGGCTTCACTCGGGGAGAGATACCCGATTACCAGGCGGCATCCTTGCTCATGGCCATCTACCTGAAAGGCATGGATGCGCGGGAAACCGCTGACCTCACCACGTCCATGGCCCACTCAGGTATGATGATGGATCTCTCGTCCATCGCCCCCATTGTGGTTGACAAACACTCCACCGGCGGTGTGGGCGACAAGACAACCCTGGTAGTTGCTCCCCTGGTAGCGGCCACAGGATTGCCAGTGGGGAAGATATCGGGCCGAGGCCTGGGCTTCAGCGGCGGAACCCTGGATAAGCTGGAGTCCATCCCTGGCTTCAAAGCTGATCTCTCGGCCGAGGAGTTCGTGGCCAAGTTGCGCGACCACGGTATCGTCATCGTCGGACAAACGGCCGACATGGTCCCAGCCGATGGCAAGTTCTACGCCCTGCGCGATGTGACGGCCACGGTGAGCAACATCTCCCTCATCGCCAGCTCCATCATGAGCAAAAAGGTAGCCAGCGGTGCTAACGCCATCGTCCTGGACGTCAAAGTGGGTCTCGGAGCTTTTATGCACACCAGGGAAGAGGCGATAGCACTGGCACAAACGATGACAAACATCGGCCAGGCGCTGGGCCGCCGCGTGGCAGCCGTCATATCCGACATGAACCAGCCCCTCGGTCAGGCTGTAGGCAACGCCCTGGAGCTCAAAGAGGCCATCGCTACCCTACATGGTCACGGCCCCGCCGATTTTCTCGAGCACTGCCTGGTCATCGCCGGCCAGATGCTACTTCTGGCCAACCGTGCGCGAGACACCCAAGAGGCCCGCGAGCTGCTGCTGCACGAGCTGGACAGTGGTCGAGCCTGGCGCAAATTCCGCAACTGGATAGTGGGTCAGGAAGGCGATGTGGCTTACGTTGACGATCCTGCCCTATTACCTCAGACAACTCTCATAGAAGATTTGCCCTCCCCCCGCTCCGGCTACGTAGCTGGCCTGAATGCCCTGGAGGTTGGCCTGACAGCAGCCCTCCTCGGCGGTGGCCGAACCCGCAAAGGAGATACAATTGACCATGCCGTAGGCGTAGTGCTAGCCAAGAAAATTAGTGATTATGTCGAAAAAGGTGAGCGGCTATTAACTATCCACACCAACGATGAGCAGAAGTTAGCCGACGCCAGGCGGAGGCTCCTGGATGCCTATTCCTGGAGCGATGAACCTGTGGAGTGTCCACCCCTCATCCACGAGATCATTAACGTCGAAACCTGAAGTTAAAAGCGGTAGATGTACGTCTTCGGCGCCGCCAGGTCGCCTTTGTCGTCGAAAGTTATGGGGCCAGTCAGACCTGGGTAGTTTTGCAGAGCGCCTAACTCGGTGACGACAGCACTTCTGGCAGGTCTCCCCTGCGACTCGATGGCCTTAGCTAAAGCCTCCAGGAGAACGCGAGCAGCATCGTAGGCCACGATGGCCTGAGGGCCAGGCGAGCGCCCGGTCAGGTCCTGATAGGCAGCCACAAAATCCCCCGCCTTGATTCTCGGCGCGGCAGTGATGTAAAAGACTCCTCCAACAGCCTCCCCTCCGATCTGCTCCAACTGGGGGCTGTCCAACCCGCTACCTCCCATGAAGGTCACCTCTATGCCCGCCCTGCGCGCCTGGGCTATCACCTCTGCTCCCTCAACTGCTCCCCCGCTGAAGAAAACCAGCTCAGCAGGCGCGAAACGTGAAACGTGAAACGTGAGATCAGTGTCAGCGTCTAGCACAATTGTTGCCCCCAACTGCTCAGCCGTCTGGAGGAAAGCATCGGCCAGATCATGGCTACCGCGAAGGACCGCCAGGCGGCTCATTCCCAGCTCCTCCACAACGTATCTCGCTGCCTTCGCCCCCAAAAGATCGTTGCGAGCATAAAGACGAAAGACCTCAGAGTAGCCTCGCTCTGTCACGGCGTCCGCTGCGACTTGAGTGATCAACGCCAAACCAGCTCGATAGTACTCATCTACGGCCACCAGGGCCGCCTCGTCGGAGAAATGGCCAATGACCCCCATAACATCGGAGTCAACGATCATCTTCCTGGCCTGCCATCGTGCCTGAGACGCATCGTTGCCGTCGTCCAGGGCCACCAGCTCCACCATGTAGCCACCCACGCCACCCGCCGCGTTGCGCTCTCGCACCGCCAACTTCACAGCATAGAGCACGTCGTAGCCCAGATGCCGGTGGAGTCCCTCGAAAGGAGCCACCAGGCCGATCTTGACCACAGGTCTGGTGCTGCCCAGGCCTGCCCTGAGCCTGGCCGAAGGGCCGGCGCAAGCAACAAGCAGCCATCCCAAAACGAAAAGCACGCTCAGCGACAACGCCGGCGTGCGCCTTCCCCGATTTTCGATTTTCGATTTTCGATTTTCGATTCTTGAACGCCCCATTGCCTTTGACGTTTGAGTTTGAAGCTTGGATTTCGACCTATCGCTGATACCGCTGCCTGTTTTGAAGATGTTCCTCGAAGGTTTTAGCGAAGGCGTGAGAGCCATCACCCTTGGCCAAGAAGTACAGATAGTCGCTCTCTACAGGTTCCAGGACGGCCTGAATCGAGGCAAAGCCCGGGTTGCAGATAGGGCCAGGAGGCAACCCCCGGTGAAGGTAAGTATTGTAGGGCGAGTTCACCTGGGCAAACTCTTCCAGGGTCACGGGCGTTTTCCACCACTGGCCCGTATCCTCCTGAAAGCCTAAAGCGTACTGCACTGTAGGACAAGCCTCCAGGTTCATGCCCTTCTCCAGCCGGTTCAAAAAGACGCCGGCTATAATAGGACGCTCCTCTGCCACCACCGCTTCCCGCTCCACGATGGAGGCCAGGGTCACCACCTGACGGATAGTCATCTCCCGCTCCACGGCTGCCTGGCGCATCTCCGCTGTGAAACGCTGGTCGAAGTTGTCCAGCATGCGCTCAATTATGTCGAGGGCGGTGGGCTGGACCGGAAAGAGATAGGTATCAGGGAAGAGAAACCCCTCCAAACCAGCCTCCGGCGGCCGATCCTGCAGGAACTCGTAATCGAAAACCCCGTTTTGCACCAGAGCCAGGAATTTGCCGCCGTCTATGCCCACTTCTTCTACTAGCATCTCGGCAATCTGTTCGGCTCGCCAGCCCTCGGGGATGGTCACCGCGATCTCCTCGAGGCGGCCATGCTGCAGGGCCTCGATGATCTCCTCCATGCTCATGTTTGCTCGCAGCTCATACCGGCCGGCCTCTAACTTGCTATCGGCTTTGTAGGAACGGGCCAGCAGGCGGAAGAGCTCGGCGTCATTGATCAAGCCCGATCGCTTCAGCCGCAAGGCGATGTCGCCCGCTGTCTCCCCCGGCTCCACGACGAAAACCACCGGCGTGGGGTCGTCGCTGGCTGGCCGGGCGATCTCCTCCTGTCGAAAGCGCAGGTAGACCCTCAACAGGGCATCCATCACCTCGGCGTCAGAGACGCCTCCTACACCGCAACACCCCGCACTTACCAATATGAGCATCGTTAGCCCAAGAATCAACATTGAGATGCTCTTTTTCATAACGAGTTTCCTTCTTTGCCTGAATCCAGATAGTCTTGCAAGATCACCGCCGCAGCCACGGCGTCAACTCTCTCCTGTTTCTTTTGGCCCCTGAGGCCCGCTTCCCTCAACAGCCTTTCGGCACTGACCGTGGAAAGTCGCTCGTCCCACAAAAGTACCGGCACGGTTAGCGCCTTGGCCAACCCGGCCGCGTAGCGCTCTACCTTGTCGGCCTGCGCGTGGGTCTTCCCATCCAGGCTCCTGGGGTACCCTACCACCACCCTCTCTACCTCGTGCTCCTCTACCAATCGAGCCACGGCAGCGAAATCCTCCTGCCGAGAGCCCCGCTGGATGACTTTCAAGCCGCGAGCGAGCACCTGGCTTGGATCACTGATGGCTACGCCAATACGCCTATCCCCCACATCCAAGGCTAAAACCCGCATCATTCTACCTCAGTCGAGATGCTGATACGGAAGCCAAACCACGGCATCCGTCCTGGCCAGGTGGGTGTAACCTCAATGACAGGCGCCGCCTCCAAACGCAGGTTCTGACTCAGGTAGTCCTCAGCCCAGTCCAAAGGTTTGCCCCGGATGGCCTCTTTGATGGCTTTCTCATCAACCTGAGCCATCACTGAGCCCGACCCCCTCATAACGAAGGATACTTTCCCATCCTCCACGCCAGTAATCTCGCCTCTCTGATATTGCAATCCCTGACCCACTAATGTGAAACCATCTTGCATAACAGCCTCAAGGGCTGCCCGGATCAGGGCATTAGCGTTCTTTTCCTCGATGGCTGTCCCTCGGAACATCACCTCCATCTCCAGCGTAAGGACATCGGCCTGCTCCTCTAGCAACTTGTCGTAGCGTTCGGTCACGATACGATCCATTGCCACGGACTCGGCGGACAAGAACTCCCCCTCCTCGAGCCGCTCACTCAGTTGACCGTAGGCCGCCTGTTGTAATTGCTGCAAGAGGGCAGCTTTGAGACGCTCCCGATCGGCCGTAGTGACCATCCCGACTTGCTTGACGCTGCCTCCCTCCATTGGTGCGGGATTGGTGACCTTAACTTGCAAAGAGAGCGGCCCCTCGATCATATTGATCAAGTTGGCTCTCACGTTGCCGCTGGGACCCGGATCGAGAGCTACCACCTCCGCTTCAGCCGTGCTCCCCAGCATCCCCGGCACAATAACTTCCTCGACGGTAATAAACCTGATGGTGGATCCAGTTGAAGTAGCAACCACTGTTCCCTGGGGCACGGTCACCGGCTGGTTTATATTGTTTACGAAAAAGACCAACCCTCTAGCCGGCTCATCGGGAGCATCTTTTGTCCCAGTAACAGGAATCTGGGCGGTCCCCTCAATCAGGGCTTGTACCACCCGGGCCGGGATCTGGCCCGCCTGGTAGTTGATCATCTCCAACTCAGGGTCGGCCTGAACCTGCAGTGTGACATCAATCACCTCACTGTCCGGGACCAGGGTGATCTCCGCGCTGGGCACGATCAAAAGGGCCACAGCCAACAAGGCTGAGAGGGCTACGACGAAGACAAAAGCACCAAAGATGCGCTCCCCCCAGCTCAAGCGCCTCCCCCATCTCGGCGTGGCCTTCGGGCGGTGCCACCTGGCTCTCTTCTGACCCCACTTCGCCGAGGCGAAGACCGAAAAGCCCAACTGACGAGCCAGCACCCGCCTTTTGCTGGAGTTGGTGACCAGAGCTACCTCCAGGGCCAGAGACTCGGCGTAGCGCTGAAGTAACTTGAAATCGAGCAGGCTGTCGAAGGCCTGGCATCCTGGCGGCACCACCAGAAGCACTCGCGGGGCCTCGGCCTTTTCCAGACGCGCTCGCACAGCGGTGATATCGTCGTCAGCTTCCAGATGAACGACCTGTGTCGTCAATTAAGCTCCTCCCCTTCGACAAGCCCTTCTCGGCGTCAGAGACGCCTCCTACCATCCACCGCGAAACCAGATCAGATGCCAGGCTGAGGGCCTCCCCGATGCGGCTCGCGTCCCGTCCACCAGCCTGGGCCAGGGTGGGCTTGCCCCCCCCACTGCCCCCTACTACCTGAGCCACCTGTCTCACGAGCTGCCCGGCGTGAAGGCCCCGCTCCACCAGATCGGGAGTGATAGCAGCCACGAAACCAGGCTTCGAATCCATCACCGCCCCCAGGACGATGACGCCAGACCTCATGCGGCTGCGGAACCAATCGCTCATCTCCCGCAAAGTATCCATGTGGGCCGCTTCAACCTGAGCAGCCAGGACTTTCACCCCCCTCACATCCTGCACCTGAGAGAGCAGTTCCTCGAAATCGCGCTGGGCGATCTCCCGGCGTAAGCGAGCAACCTCCCTGGTCTGTCCCTGAAGCTCGCCCAGAAGCAACGACACCTTCTGATCAACCTCATCGGGAGAACAGCCGAGGGATGCTGCGCTGGATTCTAACACCCTCATCCGCTCCCGAATCAGTTTTTGAGCAACCCATCCCGTCAGCGCTTCGATACGACGGAGGCCCGCCCCGATGCTCGATTCGGAGATGATGTGGAAGGGACCGATCTCGCTGGTATGCCTCACGTGGGTGCCGCCGCAAAGTTCCTGGCTGAAGGGCCTGGTCGGATCGCCGACCTTAAGCATCCGCACTCGTTCGCCGTACTTCTCGCCAAACAATGCCAGGGCCCCTTCGGCGATGGCCTCTTTGTAGCCCCGATAGACTACTGTTACGGAGTAATTGGCCAGGATGGCTTCGTTGACTACCTGCTCGATCAGGCTCAGCTCTTCCTGAGTGAGCATGGCCGAGTGAGTAAAGTCAAAACGCAGGCGATCGGGAGCCACCAGGGAGCCAGCCTGCTGGACGTGCTCGCCCAGTATCTTGCGCAGCGCGTTGTGCAAGAGGTGGGTAGCGGTGTGGTTGCGGGCGATGTCCATCCGTCGCTCGGAGTCCACCACGGCCTGGGCGTTGTCGCCCACCCGAGGCGTACCTAATCGCACCTTTCCAATGTGGACGATGAGCCCTGGGAGAGGCTGCCGCACATCGCTGACGGCGACCTCCCATTGCCCCCCCTCTGTCCCCCCCACTCTCCCCCCCAAGGTTGGGGGGAATGATGGGGAGGAAACGATCACGCCGGTATCGCTGACCTGGCCGCCACTCTCCACGTAGAAGGGAGTCGCGGTCAACACCAATTCGACCTCATCGCCCTCCTGCACCAAGTCCACCGCCTGCCTATCCCGCACGATGGCCACTACTTTTGCCTCGGTCTCCGTTCCTTCGCTGTAGAGATGCTCCACGCCGATCATGGGTAGCAATCCCGTCCGCTTCAATTCGTCCAGAAGATCTCTGTAGACTTCCAGCTTCCCCCCCACCTCCAAAGCGAACTGCTGAGCGGCCCGAGCTAGCTCCCGTTGCTTCTCCAGCGCGTCCTCGAAGCCCTCATCGTCCAAAGTGAATCCTCGCTCTTTGGCCACGTCCCTGGTCAAGTCCAACGGGAAGCCATAGGTGTCGTAGAGCTTGAAGGCCTCGTCGCCCGGAATCACCGCCTCTCCCTGCGCGCTCAGGTCAGCGATAAGGTCATCCAACCGATCCAACCCCACGTCCAGGGTGTGCTGAAAGCGCTCCTCCTCCTGGGTGATGGTCCGCAGGATGAACTCTCGACGGCTATGTAGCTCGGTGAAGTAAGAGCCCATCGTTTCGATGACCACCTTGGCAACCTCGCTCAAGAACGGGCCTGGAAATCCGATCTTGCGGCCGAAGCGGGCGGCACGCCGCAGGATCATTCTCAGCACGTAGTTGCGCCCCTCGTTGCCTGGCAACACTCCATCGCCGATCAGGAAGGTCACCGCCCGGCTGTGGTCGGCGATAACCCGATAGCCCACGATGTTTGCTTCGCGCTCGGCGGCGCTGTGAGCGAGCATTTCCTGAAGGCGATCCATGATCGGGGTAAATAAATCAGTGGCATAATTGGAAACGACGCCCTGCAAGACGGCCACGATTCGCTCAAAGCCCATGCCAGTATCAACGTGCTTGGCCGGCAGCTCGTGGAGGACTCCGCTATCATCCTTGTTGTATTGAATAAACACCAGGTTCCACAGCTCAAAAAAGCGTCTACAGCCGCTATTCACGCCGCAAATGTGAGTGGGATCATCTTTGCGGTCGCAGGCCTCCTCTCCCCTGTCGAGGTGGATCTCACTGCAAGGCCCACAGGGGCCGGTGTCACCCATCTCCCAGAAATTGTCCTGGCGGCCAAAATAGAGGATGTGTTCAGGATTTATGTCTGTGACCTGGGCCCAATAGCAAGCCGCCTCCTCATCGGTTTCCAGCTCACCCTCGTCGTCCTGAAATACCGTAGCCCAGAGCCGATCTCTGGACACTCCCCAGACATCGGTGAGCAGCTCCCAGGCCCAGGCGATGGCTTCTTTTTTGTAATAATCACCAAAGGACCAATTGCCCAGCATCTCAAAGAAGGTATGGTGGTAAGTATCATATCCTACATCCTCCAGATCGTTGTGCTTACCCGATACCCGCAAGCACTTCTGAGTATCCGCGGCTCGCGTGTACTCTCGCTTCTCCAAACCCAGGAAGATGTTCTTGAACTGATTCATGCCCGCGTTGGTGAACAGCAGTGTAGGATCATCGCCAGGCACCAGCGAGGCGCTGGGCACTATCGCGTGCCCCTTGCTGGCGAAAAAATCCAAAAATGATTGCCTGATCTCCGCGCTACTCATTGACACAGTTGACTCTCCCTGCAAACTTCAACTCGCGATCTTTCCCGGTTATTCATTTTAGCCCAAGTCAGCCATAATGTCAAACCCACACTACTCAATCTCCAGAAAATTGCCTCTTTTCATTTTAGCGTTTTTATGGTATAATTATATTAAATCATATCGAATCAATGGATTTTCCGAGTTTGCTCGTGCTTCAAAAGGAGGTCGGAAAATGGTTGGGAAATATAGTCGAGGGCAAATCAGGCTCCCTAAACTGACTCGAGCGAACACTGCCTTGCTGATCCAAGGGATATTGGTTCTGGCGATTTTTCTAACCCTTTTGACATCCCTTCGTCCAACGCATGCAGAGTGGAGAGCAAAGGCTACCACTGAAACAGGGGTTCAGGAAATGCGACCATCCAGCGCCAGTGGTGACTTCGCCATTAGCTTTGTGCCCAACGGGAGACAAAGAAACCCAGCCATCGCCTGCAGCCCAGAGGACCGCTGTCTGTCTGTCTGGGAAGACTCCAGAGAGGGGCACTGGAGCATATACGGACAGTGGGTGGTGAACGGGGAGCTAGAGGGTGAGAATTTCCCCCTATCAACAGCGTCGAGCGATCAGCGCAACCCCGCCGTGGCCTATAACAGCTCCAAGGACGAGTACCTCGTGGTATGGTGGGATGATAGAGATCGCGTGATAACTGGCTACAACATCTATGGACGGCTGATCGCTGGCGATGGGGAAGCAGGAGGCAGCGATTGCCCTATCATCACTGAAACAGGCGGTCAACAGTATCCCGACATCACCTACAATAGCACCCTTGGCGAGTACCTGGTGGTCTGGCAGGACCATCGCCACGGGGATTGGGACATCTATGGACGCAGGATTTCAGATGATTGTACACAGTCGGGTAGTGACTTTGCCATTTCCAGAGTACCGGGTCGCCAGTGGTATCCCGCCGTGGCTTACAACAGCACTGACAATCAGTACCTGACGGTGTGGTGGGACAATAGAAACGCACAAACCAGCGGCGAGGACATCTACGGACAAGTAGTCTCCCACGACGGCACTTTACTGAACGACAACTTCCCCATCTCTACGGCAGAAGGTCTTCAAGGGTATCCTGACGTGGCTTATAACAACGCAGATAACGAGTATTTGGTGGCGTGGGCCGATAACAGAAATTCGGCCAGCACCGGCTTTGACATCTACGCCCAGCGAGTGTCATCCCTTGGAGAACCGCTGGACGACGAAGGCAACCCCGCTGCCGACCCGTCGGTTAACTTCCCCATATCCAGGGCAGCCAATGACCAGGAGTACCCCGCGCTCGTCTACGATAGCGACAATAACCAATATCTAATAGCTTGGCAGGACCTGCGCTACGGGAACTGGGACGTATTCGCCCAATTAGTCTCGCGCAGCGGGGAGCTTCTGGACGCGGCCGGAAATCCCGGCGCCGATCCCACCGTGAATTTCCCTATCTCGGTGGCCCCCAATAGCCAGGAGCACCCGGCCCTGGACTATGGCCAGGAAGAGTACTCAGCCATTTGGCAGGATAGTCGGCACTACGCTTTCGTCGAGGAAGACATCTATGGGCAGCGGATTTCAAGCCACGGGGAAACTCTGGGCACTAATTTCCCTCTCGTCACCACGCTAAGTAACCAGACGTCCCCTGCTGCCGCCTACGATGGCCTTCACAGCTACCTGGTGGTCTGGCAGGATGACAGGAACTCAACTGATACCGGTTACGACATCTACGGGCAGATCGTGGACATCACTGGCACGCTCCGGAGCATCAATTTTCCTATCTCTACGGCAGCAAGAGATCAGTATTTTCCTGCCGTAGCCAGCGACACTAGGGACGAGTTCCTGGTAGTCTGGCAAGACTCGCGCCACGACAGTTGGGACATCTATGGACAGCACATCTCAACCGAGGGGACGTTGTTAGGTGACGAGCTCACGATATCAACAGCAGCCAGTGACCAGCGTTTTCCCGCCCTGGCTTACGGAGGTAAGTACCTGATAGTCTGGCAAGATCATCGCCACGGGAATTGGGACATATACGGACGATGCGTTTCTTCCGAGGGGGACCAGGGAGACAGCTTCCCGATAACCACTGCTCCGGATAACCAGGAACGACCTGACGTTGTCTACAACAGCGTAGACGATGAGTACCTGGTCATCTGGCAGGATTATCGCCGCGGGAATTGGGACATCTATGGGCGCCGGATCTCGAGCCAGTGCTCGCCACTAGGCGATGAGTTCCCCATATCCCAGGAGTCAGCACGCCAGTGGTATCCCGCCTTAGCTTACAACAGCGACGCGAACCAATACTTGGTGGTTTGGTGGGACGATAGAAACTGGGCAACCACTGGCGGGGATATTTATGGACAGCGGCTGTCACCCGAGGGCGAGTCACTGGGCGATAATTTTCCCATCTCCACCGCCCAAGGCCTCCAACGGTTTCCCGACGTAGCCTATAACAGCTTCGACCGCGATTATCTGGTGGTGTGGGAGGATAATAGAAATTCGCTCAGTACGGCTTTTGATATCTATGGGCAGCGGGTGGCAAGCGACGGGGAAGTAAAAGGCGACAACGTGGAGGGGGAGGGCAACTTCCCCATCTCTATGGCCCCAAACAGCCAAAGCCACCCCGCCCTGGCTTATAATGATCTTGAGGATCAGTGTCTGGTAGTCTGGCAGGATGACAGAAAATACGATGCCCTCCGCTGGACAATCTATGGAAAAATCCCGATAGACGTGGCTATCTCCAAAGAAGCCCCGCTAAAGGCACCCCCTGGCTCAAACATGGCCTACACCATATCCTATCGTAACGAGGGCCACATCGTCGCCCAAAACGTGCTGATTACCGACATCTTGCCTCCAGCAACGACCTATATATCTGACACAGCCCCCTTCCCTCGAACCGTAGTTGACGATACCGTGGTTTGGGAGGTAGGCACCCTCAATGGAGGCACCTCAGGTCAGTTCACGTTGGTGGCCAGGGTCTCGCCCACAGCAACAACCGGCAGCGTCCTGAGCAATACGATTCAAATCAGCACCAGCCTGCCAGAAAGCGATTACAGCAACAACATCGCCCAAACGGCGACTAAGATACCGTCCTGGACCTTCATGGTCTATCTCAACGGCGACAACGACCTGGACCCTTTCACGAAAGAAGCTTTCAACAGAATGGAAAAGGCAGCCCAAAACCCCGATGTCAACATCCTGGTCCTCTGGGACCGATGTTCTCTGCTCTCAGACGATGGAAGGGAGTGCTTCGACAAAAGTGAGGGCATCGAAAACACACGGCTATACAGAGTTGAGTACGATAGTAGTGACCTGATAACGTCGCCTGTCCAGGAAGTGGACTGGAACCCCGGCGAGTTGGATATGGGTGACCCCGACACCCTGGTCAACTTCGTCACCTGGGCCAGAGATAACTACCCTGCCAGATACTACTTCCTCTCGATTCTCGACCACGGCGGCGGCTGGTCACCAACCTTCCCTGATACGTTTAGACCGAGGCTAACCTCCCTATCCCTCCAGCAGCCCTTCGTTCCCCTGCGGCGCAGCTATCACGTCTTCGGAGGCACCGGCCTCAGTTGGGATTTCTCCGCTGATTACAATTACCTGTCCACGGCCGAGATGAGGCGAGCCCTCTGTAGCATAACTAAGGAAGGCACGGAGAAAATAGACGTAGTCTTTTACGATGCCTGCCTGATGGGGATGATCGAAGAGGCCTACGAGATCAAAGACTATGCCAATTATTTCGTCGGCTCCCAGAATGAGGCCTGGGGCTCCCTGCCCTATGACCAATACCTCAACTCCATAACTTCCACTACTCAACCCCGCCAGTTGGCGATAGATATTGTCAACCATTACACGGCGTCCTTACCTCTGACTGGACATCCCTCTACCATGTCAGCCGTTGATCTGGCAGCCATCAACGAGGTCGCGTTGGCAGTTGATAGCCTGGCCAGGGCGATGATAAACGGCCTGACTTCGGCGGAGACTGTGCTCCAGATAAAAGATGCCTACGTCTTGACCCAGAAGTTTGACTACGACAGCAACTTCAGGCTCGAGAGGGAAATTGATGGCTACGTTGATTTATATCACCTGGCACTGCAAATCCAGGAAAATGTAACCAATACGGCGATAGTGGAGGCTGCTCAGTCGGTTATAGATGCGTTGGGCTCTGAAGAGGGCACATTTGTCATCGCGGAGCAACATCGCAGTGGCTATCCCTGGGTGATAACTGAGCCTTTGGAGTACTGGGATCTGGCCAATGCCTATGGAATATCCATTTACCTTCCCTTGGGGCAGGACTTGCAGATGACATTAGAAAACGAGGAAGGCATCACCAAAACCGTAAAAGTGCGCGATTGGTACACCGCCGACCAGCTATCGTTCGCCGCGGACACACAGTGGAATGAGTTCATCGCCGCTTACTATGCAGCCACCTCTACCCCGATTCCCACATCCACATTGCAAGGGCCCAGAGGAGGGATTCGACCCATCCAGTGGAGAATCTACCTACCACTCGTAAATTCGTAGATTCGGAACTCGTAAATTCGTGATTCGGTTCTACGGTTTATGAATCTACGAGTTTACGAATCTACGAGTTTACGAATCTACGAGTCTACGAGTTTACGAATCCCGAATTTGAGGTGACGAGTAATGAGATACGACGACTTCGAGCTGCTGGTAATGCAAAGAGGTGCCGAGGGGTATCCCACGCGAGTGATCTCGGCGAGTGCAGGCGAGGCCCAGGGGATCCTCTCCTTCAACTCCGCCTCCGACGATATCCAGCGTGCTCTGACCAGGATCAAGACCGAAGAGACCAACGAGGAGCTCTTCGTTAGTCTGGGCAGGACGCTCTTCCAGCAGTTGTTCAAGGGCGAGATAGAAGACATTTACAGAGCCAGTCTGGGCTATGCCAGAGCACAAGGGAAGGGGCTGCGCATCAGGCTACGCCTTGAACCGCCCGAACTTGGCGCCATCCCCTGGGAATATCTCTACGATGAACTGAACGATCTCTTCCTGGCGGTCTCACCAGAAACCCCCATCACGCGGTACATCCAAGTGCCTGAGCCTCTCCGTTCTATCACCATCCACCCTACACTTAAAGTGCTGGCGGTCATTTCCAATCCCATCAACCTGGCCAAATATGGTCTGCCAGAGCTGGATGCGGAGAGTGAGAAACAGGTACTGAGTCAGGCTCTGGAGGAGTGGCAAAGGGAGGGCCTGGTGCAGTTGGAATTCCTGGATCACGCTGTCGCCAGTGAAATCCGGGAGAAGCTGCGCCGGTATCAGCCGCACATTTTCCACTTTATCGGGCACGGTGCTTTCAGAGACGACAAAGCGTACCTGGTCATCGAGGACGATGATCGCCAACTCCGGTTGATCACCGACAGAACCTTTCGCGAGTTCTTCCTCGGCAGCGACTTCACCAAGCTGGTGGTTCTCAACGCCTGTCAAAGCGCGACCTCCTCATCAACGCAACCAATGGTGGGCTTGGCCCCCAATCTGGTGCGGCGGGGACTGCCCGCAGTGGTGGCCATGCAATACAGCATCTACGACGACACGGCCATCAAGTTCTCCAGGGAGTTCTACCGCGCCCTGGCGGTAGGCTTTCCCGTGGACACGGCCATATCCGAGGCTCGACGGGGAATCTACATTGACTGCGGGGCGGAGAGACGGGATTGGGGCATTCCTGTGCTGTTCATGAGAGCACCAGATGGGGTTATCCTGAAGCTCACCAAGCCCATTGCCAGGCCCTTGCGGCTGGAGTCCATCCCCGGCAGTGGCAATTTCATCGGCAGGAAGAGGGAACTCGATGAATACCAAAAGAGGCTCGATTCTCAGAGCATAATGGTTATCGGGGGTACGGCAGGGGTGGGCAAAACCATGCTGGGTGCTCAGATAGTGGCCCAGCAACCCCAAAGGAGGGTCGTCTGGCACACCTTCCATAGGGGCTTGAACGACAACCTGGAATCGGTCATCTGGGCCCTGGGAGGATTCCTGGCCGCAAACCAGGATGACGCGCTGCAAAGATTCCTCGACCTCAACATTGAAAAGCTAAAAGAGGAGAAGTATCGGGTAAACGAGGCCATCTACCTCCTCATCTACAGTCTGGAACAGGGCTCCTATCTTCTGTGCTTTGATGACTTTCAGGTGGCTGATGAAGACGAGAAGATCAATTCCTTGTTTGAGATATTCAATGACCGCTTGCAAAACACCAAAGTCATGGTGATGAGCCGCCGCAGGCCCCGCTTCGCCGATGCAATCGGCCTGGACTATGTGGCCATGGAGGGTCTAAACAAAGAGGACGCGGAAGCCCTGCTCCATAGAGACGCTATCCATCTGGGTGCAGAACTCTTCGCCAAACTCTACGATCAGACCATGGGAAACCCTAAGCTCCTGGAGCTATTCATCACCTGGATGGAGAACAAAATATGGAGGAGCGATGAGGTCAGCGAATTCATAAACCGGGCATTTGGAGAAAGGGTGGAAGAGTATCTGGTAAGGAACGTCTACGAAACACTGTCAGCAGAAGAACAGAGACTGCTCAAAGCAATCTCCATCTTCAGGGCCCCGGTAGACGAAGAAGCAATTGGCGAAATATTAATTGAAGAAAACATGGAAAACGTTGACCGCCTTCTGGACACTCTCGTACACAAGTATGCGGTACAAGAATCCGACTACGGGGAGAAATACCTCCATTCCCTTCTGGGAGAGTTTTGCTACGACAGACTCAGGACAGACGCCCCCTTCAGAACAAGATTGCACAAGAACGCAGGGCGATATTATTACGGTGAAGAAGATTACCTCGAGGCAGCACACCACTATTTCGAAGCCAGAGAATACCAGAAATCAGCGGAAATCATCATTGACAATTTAGAGCAACTGATTTACGCTGGCCAGTCCAGTGCGATAATGGGGCAACTGGGCAAACTCAGTCCTCAATTGGTAGATACAGAAACCTGGGCATCAGTTTGCATAGCCATAGGTGATGCCTGTATGATAGCAGGGGAATACGACGCCGCCATACAAAGCTACCAAGCCGTGTTGGAAGTGGAACCCCTCCTGCTAAGCCGCCGAGAAGTGGCAGATGTCCAACGAAAGATTGGCGAAGGTTATGACCGAAAAGGACAATATGATCAAGCACTAGAACATTACCACGAGGGAATCCAGATACTGGGTGCGGATGTGTCAGTTGAGATGGCAAGCATTTACGGGCGCCTTAGCTGGGTTCATGCCAACCGCGGAGAATACGAAAAAGCAGTCGCGAGCGCTCAGCAAGGTCTCAAAATAGCCGAGGGGACGGGCTACGGAAAAGAGGCCGCAGATTGCTACGATACTATCGCGTTTGTTTATTTGCGAAAGGACGATTACGATAGAGCGATCGAGCATTACAGTAAAGCCCTGGAGGCAAGGAAGAGGATTGGGGACAGGCTTGGGTTTGTACGATCTTACATCAAGCTTGGAATCGTGTATAAACTCAAGGGTGATTACGATAAGGCGGTTAAATATTACACGGATAGCCTGGCAACCTCCGAAGAAATCGGGGATATTTTCCGTATCGCTGTCTCTCACGGTGAACTGGGCTTTGTACAAGACATCAAGGGCAATTACGACGAAGCGGTCTGGCACTACAACAAAGCTCTTGCCCTATTCACCAGGCTAGGAAACGAACCCTTGATCGCCATAACCCACAACAACCTGGGAGAGGCTTACAGAGGCAAAGGCGAATATGATAAGGCCATTGAACATCTTGACGTGGCGTTAAAGGCATACATTGATTTCGAGGATAAAGAGGGCTTATCTGATGTCTACAGAATCCTCAGCGAAATCAAGCTATGCCAAGGCTATCCGGAGCAAGCACAAGAACATGGTCAAAAAGCCCTTCAACTGGCAGTTGAGATAGACTCCAAATACTGCGCAGGTTGTGCCTACAGAGCGCTTGGTAAAATCCAGGCCGCGATAGAAAATCCCGCCGCGGCTAGAGAGCACCTGAATCAATCACTGGAAATCTTCAGGGAGCTTGGCGACGAAGGCGAGGCAGCGTACACCCTGAGTGACATCGCGCACTTTGAGTACGATGCCGGAGACACCGCCAGGGCAAGGGAGACATGTGCTGAGGCCCTGAAGATGGCCGAGGAGCTGGGTATAGGGAAGATTGTTCAACAGATGACTGAATTGAAGCAAAAGTTGGCTTAGAACAAATCAAAACTCGCGTAAAGCGTGAAGCGTGAAATCTGTAAGCATTTGACCCCCTGGGATCGCAACGCCCAGTGCAAGGGGTCTTTTTCATCCCTGAAGCTGGAAGATCCAAACGGCTCCATTGGAGTAGATGGGGCGATAGTAAGGACTGTCCATGAGCATCTGTGGAGTAATGCTCCCCCCGCGAGCGCCTATGTAGACGTGGGTTACGCCATTGTCGCTCAGAAGTTGCCGTGTGCTTGCCTCATCGAAAGACTCGATAGCGCCGATCGCCTCCGCCAAATCGTTGATCGCTCTCACATACTCCACAGAGCCATAGATGTAAACCGCTGGAGGCAGGATCGTGTCGCGCCCGGTCAACAACGGTATCCAATAGCCCCCGTCGGAGCCCACGTAAGTGCCGCCTTGCCAATGGCGCACGTTGATCAGAAACCTGGCATCGGAGGGAACGTGGTGGCGAATCCAATCCATGGCCGCCATGTCATCACGGGTAGCCAGCACAGTGCCGGGGTTGACGATAGACAACATCTCCCCTGCTCCCCACAGGGCAACCAGAGCGATTACGATGGCAAGAATCAAGTGTTTGAGATTGGAGAGTGGAGACTTGATATTGGATATTGGATACTTGCCCTGAGCCCAGCCGAAGAGTTGCAGAGAAGCCAGGAAATAGCCACCCAGGATGGCAAAGGGTACGAACAGGGAAATGGCCAGCGAGGCATTGTTCACCAGCCAGGTGCTGGGGAAGCCCAGGATACCGGGATTGGTGATCACAACCGTGATGGCCACCCAGAGGGCGGTCAGAATCACAGCCCGCTCCCGCTTGTAGAGACCCCACAGGAGGCCACAGACGGAGAGAGCTATCAGTTCCCGGTTGCGTCCAATCATGATGAGATCATAGGGAACGACGTTGTACGAAGGCGCCCCTTGCATTTTGGATGGTAACGTCGCCAGGGGCAGCAGAGCACGAGCCAGATTAACCAGCCAGGGCAGGGTTAGCAGGACAGTCAAAAGACAGACGATGGCCGCCTGCCCCCAAAATCTCTTCAACACAGAAGGCTCACGGCGATAAGTGAAGGTCTCGTAGAGCAGATAAGCCAACACGAAGCAACCATAGAATATCAACACCCGATAATGGGTGAGCAGCAACCCGGCCAAGGCAAGGGAGCAAGGAACAAGGGAGCAAGGAACAAGGGAATCCGCGCCCTTGCGACCCTGCGACCTTGCTCCATTGATACTCTTCATCGTGAAAACGATGGCCGAAGGCAGAAGGACAAGTCCTGCCAACTGGGTGTAGCGCCCCCAACTGACGTAGTAGGCCGGCATGACGGAGATCAAGCCCACGATCAGAGCCCCGAACAGGCCTGCCAGGCGACGGCCAGTCAAGCACTTTACCAGTAGATAAGCAGAGAGCACCACGAGCCCATTGATGATCTGCCCCACGATTAACATCGCCCTGGTTATCTCCAGGCCCGTCAACCAGTGGAAAACCGCTACCAGGGAATGGAAGCCAAAGTGATAGATAAACCCCTCTATCGGCAAGAGAGGCTCGTAGGATTGCGGCACCCCGCCCTTCTCCACTATCAACTGGGTGATCAAGGTGTGATGTACCGAATCAATCCAGGCAGGCACGACCAGGTTGCGGATGTGGAGGAAGCGTACTATGAGGGAGACGAAAAAGATGAAGAGAAAAGCAAGGATGAAGCGCCTGTCGGCGAGGCACAACCCCCCTCCTCTTTCCCCCCCAAAGTTGGGGGGGATGAAGGGGGGGGCCGTGTAGGCCAGTCGCCAGAGGGCCACAATGCTCAACACCACCGCGGCGATTAAAACCCTCGTCCCATTCCAGGCAATGCCCACGGTAGAGAAGAAAAGCAGCGCCAGCGGCACCAGGGCCAGACTCAAGCCAACGACGAGCGCCAAATGCTGCACGGGATCCGGTTCGGACTCGAACGGAAGCAGGCTATAGAGCAAGTAGCCAGGGAGGATGAAAAGAGCCAGCAGAGGCAGGATCAGCCAGGCCCCACCGAGCAGGCCGCGCCAGACGTCGCGGACCACGCTTGCCAGGTTGTAATCGTAGTAGGTCTTGAAGTACAGGTCACCCTCGCTCGGCTGACCGTCCAGGTACATCGTCCCCTCGCCATAGGCGTCAAAGGAGCTGTGCCAGACTGTCGTTCTGTTTCCCTCCGCTGCCTCGAGGAAGAAGTAATACGTCTTGCCCTCCGAGTCGGCCTGGGGAGGGAAAGAGAAACGGCACGGGTCGTTGTGCTCCAGGTTGGATGTATCAATGGTAAGAGCGACGAGGTCCACTCCCCCCCGCCCCCCTTCCCCCCAATTTTGGGGGGCTAGGGGGGCGGGGGGGCTGGGGGGGGCGGAGCGAAGGCGAAAGGTCAGGTGGCGTGGAGTGTCAGAGGGCAAATCATCGTCAGGATAGACGACCAAAAGCAGCTCGACAGCCGAGAGGCGGGGATAGTGAGAGACGAAACTCTGACCCACAATGTGCGAGCCAGCGATCAGCGGGGCAGCTCTGTCCAACCTTTCCTGAACGTTGTCTGTCTCGATGACGGAGATAGCACAGCCGCTGCTGAGAGCTGCCAAACTGAGGAGCAATCCCAATATGAGCTTTTTACACAACATCTGCAGTGGGGCAGGCACTCTGACGGCCTGCACCTACCCGGTGGGATAAGGGGTGGCTGGCAGTGGGGTGGGCGTGGGTAGTACCGGATAGGGAACTGCCGGCGCTGGTGTAGACGTGGGCGGCAGCGGATAAGACTCCCCTGGCGCTGGAGTAGCCGTGGGTGGCACCGGCGTTGACACCGCTGGGGTAGAGGTTGGTGTAGGCGTCGCCTCCGGCGGTTTCTTGCAACCAGCCAACAGCGCGGTAATCACGAGCAGACAGAAAAGAACTCTCAGCAATTTCATCTTGCCTCCTTATCGCCGTGGATGATAGGGGCAATTTTAACCTAAGTTGACGGTAATGTCAAACCCGATCGAGCGTTGAGAAAGAGCCGCGGGGATGAGTTTTGGGGCACGATGATGTTGAGAGCCTGGGGCACGATCTCGAACTCCATGGGAGTCGTACCGATGGGATCTCCGTCTACCTGGACGGGCAAAGGGGTAGCAGTGCTGATGCTCACCTTCCGGCAGCGATAGTACTCGACCTGGGGATCGCGAAGGTGGCTATGGGCAAATACCCTGATCGCGTGATGGACAGTGGAGGCAAGGTTGACCCCCTTGAAAATGCAAACGTCCAGCAGCCCGTCGTCAAGATAAGCCTCGGCCGCCACTCGCACCAGTCTGGCGTAGAGCTGGGCATTGCTTACAATGATCAGGATGGAGCGGGTATTGATATTTTGGCCATCTATCACGACTCTCGTCCGGGTGCCCCGAAAATCCTTGGCCACCAGGACTGCAGCCACAGCGTAGGCCAGGGTACCCAGGCGCTTGGTGGGCCTGTCGCGAGGCTCCATTCGCTCGGCTACTTTGGCGTCCAGGCCAATGCCTGCCCACAGGATGAAGTGGCGTTGGCCAGCCCTGCCCAGATCAATGCGACGGATTTCGCCTTGTGCTAAGACCTCGGCCGCGTCGAGCAGGGGGTGTCTTCGCAGCGGCGAAGGAGTGGGGATGCCCATCTCCAGCGCCCACACGTTGCCCACACCGGCAGGCAACACCCCCAGGGCCACGTCGCTCCCAGCCAGGCCATCGGCGGCTTCGCCCACCACCCCATCGCCTCCGGCCACGAACACGGCCTGGCAGCCGGTGGCCACCGCCTCGCGGGCAAAGGTCGTGGCATCACCTGCTCCCCAGGTCTGTCTAAAGCTAACCTCCCAGCCCCGACGTTCCCAGTAGGCTACGACCTGCTCCAGTTCTCGCTGCACCTCCCGGGCTCCAGCCGCAGGGTTGAAGATCAACATAGCTTTCATTTTTGCTTAGCCACCCAGTCAAAGTAGAGTTTTAACTGGATCACGACGAATATCAGGCCCACGAGCAGGCCCAACAGCCATGATTCCAACAATGTCCGATTCATCCCTATTCCCAGGAAGGCAACACTGGCCACGGCCGCGCCAGCATCCACCAGCACGACCGAGAGGGCCAGCAAGAAGGCCACGCTATCGCGCTTGGCCGGCAAAGGTAGGGTGTCGTCAGTCCAGGCGAAGGCCTGCTCCAGGTGAGCATCCGGGCAATGATCCCTATAATAGTTTTTTAGCTTGTTCATCGCCCTGGCGCTGGCCATCCAGGCACTGCGCAGGCGCGCCAGTTCCAACACCGTCAGCAGGCCGATGATCGCCAGCGCGCCAAACACCGCCGCAAAGCCCCAGTAGATGGCTGCTCGCATTTCCCCCTCGATCCTTGCCCCCAGGATCGCCGCCACCGCCGCGCCAGCAGTCATCAAATAGTAGTTCGACACCCGCGCCCGATCCTCATTGGCCTGAAAGGCGGTACTGGCGATATAGTTGAACTCGGCAACGAGGATCTCGTTGGGATCGAGAGGTTTTTGATCAGGCGAGTGGTTCTGTTTCTCTGCAACCATGTGTCGCTCTCCTGGCGAGTTTTCCCACGTGATGATAGCTCAAAACAGGGGCTTGGTCATCCTTTTGCTTTTCTCAAGGTGCTGATCGCGCTCTCCACGCTGCGTTTGGTTCGGGCATCGGCTGTCTTCAGCCAGGCCTCGTAGACAGGCAGGAGGTTGGCGAACTGCGGCAGGAAAACCCTGGTCATGCTGCGGATGACGTCGCACAGCACCCAGATGCTGTCCGCGTCGGCGGCATCGCGGTGGGCGAGGATGAAATCGCGCACTGGCGCCACCTGGCCGCGGGCGCTGATGCGGATGGCAAAGCTCAGAGCCCGCTTGACGTCGAGGTCCGGGTCGCCCAGCGCAGGCTCGACCAGCTCCAGGCAACGAGCTGTGTACTCAGCGCGCTTCATGGGCAGCCGCCCGATGGCGGTGATCGCCGCGCGGCGCACCCACTTGTTCTCGTCGCTCACCCAGGGCCCCAGGCAATCGAGATAACCCTCAGGATTCTTCCTCACGATGGGCTCCAGGGTGGTCATGGCCAATTGGTCGCAATCCTCCCAGGCCAGGCAGGTCTGAGCCAGTTGGTAGATCAGCGGGACAACCGCCTCCGGCGCGGCCAGCTCCATTGGACCCAGAAAGGCGGACGCCAGGAGCCGCCCCTCGCGGCCGTAGTTATCCCAGAGGTGACGGGCCAGGGGTATGAAATCAGCAACCCGCTTCCTGGCCGCCTTGCCGATCTCCTGGCCCATAGCCTTGAGAACAGGCACCGGAGTGCCCGCGGTCTTGAGCCCCAAGAATTGTTCGGCCCTGGCCAGGTCAATGCCCGTGGGCGTGGCCTGGAGCCAGACGCCGCGCAGGGCCACAGCCGTTGGATCGGGGTCGGCGGGGGAGTAGCTACCGATGATCTGGCGGGCAGCGCTGGCAGCTTCTTTGGGGTCCATATCCACTCCTCTCCTAACAATGTGATTATAACACGGAATTGGAGAGAGGGCAACTGCTATTGACAGGAGCGGAGGAATATGCTAGACTTTACGAGCCTGTCTGGGCCGGGCATTTTCGTTTGCATCGGGACAACGAAAGGGGTATAATCGAAGGTAGGTCGGGGAACATTGATGGGGATGGCTACGGCTAATGTAGGGATACATTATGGGTTGGTAGGGGCGGGTCTTGCACCCGTCCAGGGCGACCGCAAGGGATCGCCCCTACGACCGGATTTGAATACACCCTGTTGACAAAGCAGGTTGAGGAGGCCAATTGATGAGATACCGGTGGTTCAGCCTGCTCGTCCTGCTCGTTTTGCTGGCCGGTTGCGCCCCTCAACCGTGGAAGCAGGATCCTGATGTGCAGGCAACAAAGCAGGATTGCGCCGGCCTGCCACAAGGGGAGCATTACGCCTGCATCGAGCGCCACGCCGTGACGAGCCTCAATCCTGATGTCTGTCGCTTGGCTGGGATGTGGGTGGATGATATGTGCCTCCAGGCAGTCTACGAGGCCGCCGACGACCCGTCCATCTGTGACCGGCTCTACCTGCCCGGCGTGGTGCCCAATTGCCACGCCTACTACACCGCCCGCTCCCCGACGCCGACGTCGACCCTGGTGCCGACTATCGCCATCCCTCTCCCCGGCCAGCTCATCTACGAATCGGGCGGCGACATCTGGATTATCGTCCGAGGCCAGCCGCCACGAGTGCTCCTGACCGACGGGAGCAACCCCGACCTGTCGCCGGACGGGAACAGGTTCGTCTTCTACCGCGCCAGCCCGGAGTTGTCCCTACCCGATCTTTGGGTGGCCGACTTCACCTGCCTGGCTGCACAGGCTACCTGCCAGGTGAACGAGCGGCGGCTGATTGGCCCGGCGGAGTTCGGCAGCCCGCTCATCTATGGCCTTGCCTGGTCACCTGATGGCCGGACGGTGGCGCTGACGACAGGCGCTCATGCCAAGACCTTCTACAGCAAAGATCTGTGGCTGGTGAACGTGGAGACTGGTGACTATCAGCAGGTGCTCGACGACGGCGGCGGCGTGCCCGACTACAGCCCCGACGGAGCGTGGATCGCTCTTAACATGCCGTACACAGGCTATCAGCACGGGCACCTCTCGCTCATCGCCGCCGACGGCAGCAGCTACCGGCCACTCTTCGACGATCTGCTCTCCTGCGAAGGGAAGTGGCTGCCCGATGGTGTGCTGGTCGCTGGCATTGTCCGGCTGGCGCAGACAGCGGAGGTAGAGATGCCAGCCGAGCTATGGCGGGTGCCGGTCGTGGGCGAGCCGGTCCGCTTGGCGACGATCCCCACCGCGCATAGTTTCCGCTGGTCGGCCGATGGCCAGCGGTTGGCTTACCTGGCGGACGACCCGGCCGGTTGGCTCCACATTGCCCGGGGCGATGGCAGCGTAGAGGCTGCGGTGTCCGGCAGCGACGAGCGGACGTGGCCCCACGGTTGGTCGCCGGGCGGGCAGCTCCTGGCCGTCATCCACGATGAGCAGTACTTCTTCGTCTCCGCTGGTCCCAATCCGGCTCTCATCCCCATGGCGGCTCCTTTCTGGCTTTGGCTGGACGACGACAGCTATCTGACCGCCGAGTGGATCACCGACGACCCGCAGGCCGGCCGAGGCCATTTCGAGGTCAGCCGCGCCTGGCTCGATGGCCGGCGGGAGTTCCTCTTCGCGGCCGAGAGTCTGAACGGGTTGGCCTATAGGCCGTGAACCCCACCTCACCGCTTCCGCATAATGTGAAACGGGGTGGCTACAAGACAGCCACCCCGTGATTGCATTGAATATTTCCCTATCCTTTGCGCCGATCCTGTGGCAGCTTGGGGATCAGCCAGCTCAGGAAATCATCTTCGCTGCGCGTCTGCATGAACACCTTGCCCGGCCCGGTGAGATCCACCACCAACCCCTCGCCGCTGAACAGGGTGGACTTCAGGCCCCCGACGCGCTTAACGTTGAACCCTATCCCCTCGGTGAAAGCTACCAGGTGGCCGGTATCTACGGTGTAGCCCCGGCCTGGCCCCAGGTCCACCTCGTGGATGGCGCCGTAGCTCGACAGGAGAAGCGTCCCCGTGCCGCTGACTTTCAGCAGGATCAACCCCTCTCTGGCGAAGAAGGTCTTGGCCCCACCCCAGGTGGTGTCCACGCTGATTCCCTCCGATGAAGCGACGTAGGAGCCTGACTGAACCAACAGGGTCTCACCCCGCAGCTCGCGCGCCACCATGTCCCCGGGCAAGGTCGGAGCCAGGGTGATCTCCCCACCGCCCGAAGGAGCGCGGAAGGTGTTCATGAAGAAGCTCTCCCCGCCCAGCACCGACCGCTTGAGAGAGGCCATCAGGCCGCCCGCAGCCTTGGTCTCCAGGGTCACGCCAGGGGACATGCTAACCATGGCCCCGGCTTCGGCCTGAATGGTCTCCCCTGGGTCGAGCGTGACTATAGCCAAAGAATACGATGGGCGATACTCGATCCTGGTTTGCATTTTTCCTCCTCTGTTATTAGATGAGCCCTCCCAGTGCAGCAGCAGTCAGGCCCAGCAGGCCCAGCACCGCTGTGGCAACGAGCATGATCACAAACACGGCAATCCAGCCCAGGATGACGGTGACGATGGTCTGCACCCACTCCAGGTCCAGGGCCTCCTTCGCCGCCACGAACCAGGAGATCAATCCCAGAATCCAGGCGGCAAGTTGGACCGGCGCCAACAGGCAAGCCAAGGCGCTGGACAGACCACCCAGTACTCCGAGGACTCCGACGACGTTCCAGACGTAGGCCAGACCCAGGGTGCGAACCAGTTCCTCGAAGGTGACGTCGGCGTTGAAGACCGTGCGCCCCACCCAGTTGACGATGAAGGCACCCACGGCGAAACCAATGACCGCAAAGATGGTGGCCACGACAGCGCCGCCTAGCCAATGGATCGGATTTCGGGATACACGCGACCCGAGCTGGCTGAGGAATGCGACTACTATCACCAACAGCCAGGCTGTTTGGGTGAACGTGGTGTCCTGCTCGACCTCCCTGTAAACCTCACGACGGAAGGTGAACGCACTAATGATACGATCGGTAAGCATGATTTGACCTCCTTCGTTGAAAGTATGATTGGTACGTACGAACTTTCATTTTTCTCCTGGAACATTCTGCCCTCTGATTTATGTCATATCACCACCTCCTTGTATGACGATTCTTGGGGGATGCTGTAGAACTCCAGCAGCCGCTTCTCCGTCTCGCCCTCGATCCGCACCACCACCTGGACGTAAGGGGCGATGGTGGAGTTCTTGAGCTTTCGCTTCAGCAGCTCATCCACCTGGAAGATGCCGGCGGAGTTGCTCATGGTGATCACCACCCGAATGGGGACCGTCTCACCTTTTTCCAGCGCGACGCTGTCAATGGCCATCGCCGAGACGGAGTGAATGTTGGTCTGGCCTGTCTCAAAGGGAATCCGCGACCGCCCCTGGGTCATATCCAGGGCGTCGGCCACCTTGATGATCCCCGCCTCGATAGTGTTACAGGGCATATCCCAACGGTGAGCAATGACGGCGTGGAGCACTTCAGAGATCACGATGGTGAGCTCCGGCTCCTCGTAAATGGCGCTCAGTAGCTCCCGAGCCTTGGGTGCCGCCAGCGTCAAGCTGTAATGTTCGTGGTCCTCGCGATGAACAGCCATTCCCACGTCGTGGAGACAGGCCGCCAGAACGACGATCACCTCGGCATCCTCATACGTTAAGCCGTAGTCCTTGACGACGCTGGCCTCCACCCCTGCGTCGGCCAGGAGGCGCAGCATCTTCAAAGCAGCGTTGGCCGCGATCTGGATGTGCACCTCCCCATGATCGCTGATGCCGGAGCGATCTACGGCGTTGATGTTGGCGCACTTCCACAATTGCTGCAGCTCCACATCCTCGTTGATCCGCGCCAGCAACCGCGAGAGCTTTTCGTTGTGACGGCTTGGAACGTTCAAAGGCATCTGCTCAACCTCTTCGCCATCCAAACTACCCCAACCGACCAGTGATATAATCCTCCGTGCGTTTCTCTTTGGGGCGGGTGAAAATCTGGCTGGTAACGCCGTACTCCACCAACTCCCCCAGCCAGAAAAGTCCCGTCCAGTCCGAGGCGCGAGCGGCCTGTTGCATGTTGTGGGTGACGATGACGATAGTATAGTTCTTTTTCAGGTCCTGCATCAACTCCTCGACCTTCAAAGTAGCAATGGGGTCGAGAGCGGAGCAAGGCTCGTCCATCAAGATGACCTCCGGCTCCACCGCCAGCACGCGGGCGATGCATAGCCGCTGCTGCTGCCCGCTGTCCAGATCCATCGCCGGATGGTTCAATTTGTCCCTGACCTCGTCCCACAAAGCCGCTCTCCTCAGGCTGTGCTCCACCAAATCGTCCAGGTTCACCCGACGATGGAGACCCTTCGACGGGCTCAGGGCGCGGCCCAGCACTCGTGGGCCGAAGGCCACGTTGTCGTAGACCGACTGGGGAAAGGGATTGGGCCGCTGAAAGACCATGCCCACCCTGTGCCGCAGCTCCACCACGTCCACCTCCGGCCCGTAGATGTCCTTGCCGTCCAACAAAACCTTCCCCTCCAGGCGGGTTCCAGGGATAGTCTCGTTCATGCGATTGAGACAGCGTAAAAAGGTTGACTTCCCACAGCCGGAAGGGCCGATGAGAGCCGTGATCTGGTGCTCTGGAATCTGCAAGGTGATGTTATTCAGGGCCTTGAAGCCATCGTAGTAGAAGTCCAGGTCCAGGACTTCCATCTTCGCCATTCGACTTCTCCCCAGCACGGTAAGCCTGATCTATCTCATTTTACCAGAAAACGGCCCTTAACGCAAAAGCCAGTTTGACGGCTTTGAAGGTAGGTGTTATAATTCACACGGTTTGGCTCACGAGAGTACAATGAGCAGGCCAGGGGCAACGCACTTTCTGTCCAGATAAGGCCGGAAACCAACATCAAACGGCTTGAAATCACCGCTTTTGAGAGTCAGCCGAAGTGCGTCGCACCTTGGTTTAACGACATCGAGAGTACGGCGGATGGGAGCGAATGGACAAGGCAACTGGAGCAGCTCGCGTATGGATAATAGTTACCATGCTGGTGGTCTCGAATGTGTGGGCTGGCTGCCGTGGGCCAGCAACGCCCTCCTCGGAGACGGCTGAGCCGCAGCAAACGACCCAGACCATCGCCAACAAGGGCTCGGATACCATGGTCAATCTGGCCCTGGCCTGGGCCGAGGCCTATACTGCTCAACACCCTGAAGTGCGCATCTCGGTCACCGGCGGCGGCTCAGGCACGGGGATCGCCGCCCTGATCAACGGCACGGTGGACATCGCCAACGCCTCGCGGGCCATGAAGCCAGAGGAGGTGGAGAAAGCGCGGGCCAACGGTATCGAGCCGGTGGAGCACATCGTGGCCGGTGACGCTATCGCGGTGGTGGTCAATCCGACCAATCCCGTCAGCGCCCTGACCATAGACCAGCTCTCGGACATTTTCACGGGTAAGATCACCCGTTGGAGCGAAGTGGGCGGCGAGAACCGCCCCATCGTTTTGCTCTCGCGTGAATCCAACTCGGGCACCCACATCTACTTTCTGGAGCACGTGGTGCGCCAGGGGGAACAGGACAACCAGAGCCTCTTCTCTCCCGACACTCTCCTGATGCCCTCCTCGGAAGGCATCAGCGCCGAGATACGCCAGAACCCCAATGCCATCGGCTACGACGGCCTGGGCTACGTGACCCCGGATCAAAAAACGATCAAAGTGGCCCGTAGAGCCGGGGAGCCTTACATCTCGCCCAGCATCGAGACGGTGAAGGACGGCCGGTATCCCATCGCTCGTGTGCTGTACGTGTACACCAGCGGCCAACCCACCGGCATCATCCGCGAGTATCTGGATTGGATCACCAGCGCGGAGGGGCAGGAGATCGTTGCCGAGCTGGGCTTTGTGCCACTGCAATAGTCGAAAAAGGAGGAGATCATGAACGAGACCGATGTGCTGGACGTGATCAAGAAACGTCGCAGCATCCGTAAGTACACCGATCGGGCGGTGACGGACGAGCAGATCCGGCAGCTCCTGGAGGCGGCCATGGCTGCGCCCTCGGCCAGCAACATCCAGCCGTGGGAGTTCGTGGTCGTCAAAGACCCCGATCTCAAGAGACAACTGGCCCAAACCCACACCTGGAGCAGCATGGCCGCCGACGCGGCGGTAGTTTTCGTGGTATGCGGCGACGAGCCTGCCTCCCACCACTGGGTCGAAGATACCAGTGCCGCCACGGAGAATCTGCTCCTGGCGGCCACAGCCTTGGGTCTGGGAGCCGTCTGGGTGGGCATCTATCCCACCGCTGCCAGAGAGGTCCACGTGCGTCGAGTGTTGGACATTCCGGAGGAAATTCGCGTCCTCTGCCTGGTGCCCGTGGGCCATCCCGCCGAGAGCAAGCCACCCCGGACGCAGTACAAAGAGAGCAAAGCCCATTATGACAGGTGGTAACACGGAATCGCGGAAGGTACGGAGACACGGAACTTTCCGTCCCGTCGAATTCATCATCGAGAGCCTGATCCGGACGGCGGGCATCTCGGCCATCATCCTCGTGGCCCTCATTTTCTTCTTCCTCATCCGCGAGGGAGCACCCGCTTTCACCCGTGTCCCGCTGAGCAACCTCTTTGGCAAACGTTGGTATCCTATCTTCGACATTTACGGCACCCTACCCCTGATCCTGGGCTCGCTGGTAGTCACCCTGGGAGCGGTGGCCATCTCCATGCCCCTGGGGCTGGCCACAGCGGTGTTCATCGGCGAGATCGCCCCCGACTGGGCGCGCGAAGTCCTCAAGCCGCTGATCGAGGTGCTGGCCGGCATCCCCTCGGTGGTGCTGGGCTTCCTGGGCATGGTGGCCATCGCCCCCCTGGTGCGGGAGCACCTCGGCGCCCCCACCGGCCTTACCGCCTTCACCGGCTCGCTAATGCTGGCGTACATGGCCTTGCCCACCATCATCAGCGTGGCCGAGGACGCCATTGACGCCGTTCCCAGGGACTATCGCGACGCGGCCCTGGCTCTGGGGGCCACCCACTGGCAGACCATCTGGCGGGTGGTGATCCCCGCGGCGCGGTCGGGCATCATCATCGCTGTGATGCTAGGCATCGGGCGGGCGATTGGGGAAACCATGACCGTGATGATGGTCACGGGCAACGCGGCGCGGTTGCCGCTGGGACTGGATGCCTACTTCAAGCCGGTGCGCACCATGACCGCCACCATCGCCGCCGAGATGGGCGAAGTGGCGCAAGGCAGCACTCATTATCACGTTCTGTTCGCGGTGGGCATCATCCTGTTCCTGATGACCTTCATCGTGAACGCCATAGCTTCGATAGTGATCATCCGCGGAGGTCCGAGGCGGGGTAGGAGCTTGATGGGGTAAGAAGAAGGGAGGACAATTCAAGCGGGCGCCATCGAGAAGCCGGCGATCAAGAAATGCTTATCGAAGGCGAATGCAGTATCAATGTCTCTTTGATGCATGAGAGCAAAGCTCACTGCATCGGTGTAGCTAAAGTCCTGATCGCTGTAGCGGCGGAGGATATCTTCGGCCTCTATCTCCAGCTCCTCCGTGGATTGCACCTTCTCGATTCGAGGGCTGCTTCTGACACTATCCAGGAAAGTGATGGCAGCAGCATGACCCAAGGCTTTTCGCAAGATGATGTACACCTCAGCCACGACCAAGTTTGTGGTGACGAGTCGGCGATAACGTTTCAGCAGATCGGGGTATTCTCCGGCCGCCCTCTCGTGGTATTTGTCGTCTTGGTCAGCTAGAGCCACCCAGGCCCCGGTATCCACAAATAGCTCCCTGGCCATCAGAGGGTCTCCTCCCTGGTAAAGGCAGCGAGGTAATCATCGTGCTTCGAGGCCATATCCTCTCGGCCCGAGTGTCCTAATCCGATCACTCGCAGAGCGGGGTCCTCTTCTACAGGCAACTCCGCCAGGTAGTGGTCAATGGTGCGACGGATGAGTTCAGCGAGGGAAATGCCCTTCCTCTGCGCCAGTACCCGCAGGGCCTTGTCTTGCGTAGGCTCAAGGTAAATTTGAATCGGCTTCTTAGCTAAAGCTCTCATGTTGATACCCTCTCCATTGATAATGTGGCTATATTATACATCAAATTAGGCTAATGCGCAAATTTATCACTTAACGGAGAAACTTCAAATGTCTCGCCAAACCACCCAGAAGATTGCTTTTGCCCTGGTAACCTTAGCTGCCATCGCAGTGGTGCTGCCCATCGTCCTGGTCGTGGTCTACATCGTCGCTCAGGGGATAGAAGCGATAAGCTGGGAGTTCATCACCGATTTCCCCCGCAGCGGGATGCGCGAGGGCGGGATACTGCCGGCGGTCATCGGCACGGTGGTGCTGACATTTGGCACAGCCATCGGCGCCATCCCTCTGGGCGTGGGAGCAGCCATCTACCTGGCCGAATACGCCCGCGACAACTGGCTGACCCGTGCCATCCGCCTGGCGATTATTAATTTGGCCGGCATACCCTCGGTGGTCTATGGCCTGTTCGGGCTGGGGATGTTCGTGCTCTTCCTGAAGTTCGGTACTTCCATCGTGGCCGGCTCTCTCACCCTGGGGCTGATGACCCTGCCGGTGGTGATCAGCACCGCCGAGGAGGCCATCCTGGCCGTGCCTCAGTCTTTCCGCGTGGTCAGCATCTCGCTGGGTGGCACCAGGTGGCAGACAGTGCGGCAGGTGGTGCTCCCCCAGTCACTGCCGGGGATCATCACCGGCATCATCCTGGGCCTGGAGCGAGCGGCGGGCGAGACAGCCCCCATCCTGTTCACCGCCGCCGCCTTCTACCTGCCCCGCCTGCCCAGTTCCATCTTTGACCAGACCATGGCCCTCCCCTACCACCTCTACGTCATCTCCACCCAGGTGCCGGGGATGCCGCTGAGCATCCAGTATGGAACCGCTCTGGTGCTGCTAGTCCTTGTCCTTTCACTTGAGGTGGTGGCAACGACCATTCGCAGCTATTTCCGGCGAAGGAGACAGTGGTGACTTCCTGCTTGCCGGATGCTGGGAAAAGAAGAAGCTATCGCTCTTGCCGAAGAAGCGCGGCAGTGGGCCTATGAACAACAGCAAACAGCAGCCCGATCGGGCAAAGAATAGGGTCACTAGCGCTGAGGCTTGGGAAAGCTCTGGGAGGCAAGGAGTGAAACCCGTCAAGATCCAGGTCAACGATCTCAGCGTCTACTACGATGGCCACCGCGCCTTGAACGGCGTCACCCTGTCCATCTACGCCAACGAGATCCTGGCCATCTTCGGCCCGGCCCACAGCGGACGCTCCACCTTCCTGCGAACCCTCAACCGCCTCAATGATCTCGTGGAGGGCATTTTGATTGACGGCCAGGTGCTTTTGGATGGGGAGGATATCTACGCCTCCGGCGTGGACGTGGTCGCCCTGCGGCGGCGGGTGGGGATGGTCTTCGCCCTGCCCATTCCCCTACCCGGCACTATCCGCGAGAACATCACCTACGGCCCTCGGCTCAGCGGGGTGCACGACAAAGGCCGCCTGGACGCACTCGTAGAACGAACTCTGCGTCAGGCGGCCCTGTGGGACGAAGTCGAAGATCGCCTCGATGAGCCCGCCGCAGCTCTCTCCGGCGGTCAGCAGCAGCGGCTGTGCATCGCTCGTGTTCTCGCTTTGGAGCCCGAGGTCATCCTCCTGGACGCTCCTACCTCTGGACTGGATCCCATCTCCACGGCCAAGGTCGAAGGGTCGCTGCAGCAGCTCAAGAAGGACTACACCATCGTCATCGTGCCCCATTCCATCCAGCAGGCGGCCCGCGTGGCGGACCACGCCGCTTTCTTCCTCACGGGAGAGCTGATCGAGCACGGGACGGGCCAGCAGATGTTCACCAACCCCCGGGACAAACGCACCGAGGAGTACATCACCGGCCGTTTCGGATAGCTCTACTCCTGGGTTGGCTTCTCCTTCAGCCAGTCGCGCAAAGCGGCCTTGATCCTGGACTCCATTTCCCGGCCGATGGTGTCCCAGTCGTCCTCGGGCTCAGCGCCAGCCGACTTCGCGACCTCGGCTCTGATTTTGGCCTCCATCTTCCGGCCGACGGTGTCCCAGTCGTCTTCGGGCTCAGCGCCGGCCCATCGGCCGACGGCACTTTTGGCACGGCTTTCCAGGCGCTGCCCGATCTCGTCCCAGTTGGCATCGGGCTCAGCCCCTGCCAGATCAGCAAGCTCAGCCCTGATCCTGGCCTCAATTCTCTGGCCGATGGTATGCCAATCGTCGGTCGGCTCGGCCCCAGCCAACTTGCCGATTTCTCCCCTGATCCTCGCTTCGATCCGGCGGCCAATGTCCTCCCATTCTTCGGTCGTTTGTCTCTGTGTGTCTTGGTCAGTCACGATTACCACTCCTCCCAGTAGTTTTGGCGGCGTCCCAGCGTAAACAAGCGCACCAGCAGCAATCCCGCCACGAATCCCCCGATGTGGGCAAACCAGGCCACCCCGCCCACCTGCGCCACACCCAGGGCCAGCAAACCGTTGAAGAGCTGCAGCACAAACCAGAACCCCAGCACCAACAGCGCCGGTAGGTGAGTCATACGCACAAAATAACCCAGAAAGAGCAGCGTTTGGATTCGAGCCCTGGGAAAGAGAACAATGTAAGCTCCCAAGACACCGGCTATAGCCCCACTGGCTCCGATAGTAGGTAAACGAGAGTTGGGACTGGCTAACACTTGAGCGGCGCTGGCTATTGACCCGGTCAGCAAATAGAAAACCAGGAAACGTCCCCGCCCCATGCTGTCCTCGACGTTGTTACCGAAGATCCACAGGTACAGCATGTTGCCAGCGATGTGCATGAATCCCCCATGGAGAAACATGGAAGTCAGGAAGCTAAGAGCGACGGACGGGCCGAAATTGTGAATCACCTCGAAAGGCACCACACCCATGGTATAGAAGGTCTGTTCCAGCGTCCCGCCTGCCTCAGCCAGCAATTCGTAGGCGAAGGTTATTATGTTAACGACGATGATGCTGACAGTGAGAGCCGGGAAGCGGCGGGTGGGCGTGAAATCACGTATCGGTAGCACATCATCCCCCTTCGTTGCGGTCAAAGCCCTCGGGCATGGCAGCTCCCCTCAGGTTAGCCCCTTCCAGGTTGGTCTCCTCCAAGTTGGCCCCTCTCAAGCCCGCCCCTTCCAGATTAGCGCCTTCCAGATTAGCCCCCAACAAATCGGCTTCCGATAGATCCGCCCCAACCAGGCTAGCTCTCACCAGGTCAACGCACACCAAGTCAGTGGCTGATAGATTTGCCTCTTCGAGAATGGCTTCCGTCAAAGTGGCTCCCCTCAGAGTGGCTGTGGCCAGGTCAGCCTTCGTCAGATCAGCCCCCTTCAGGTTAGCCATGCTCAGATTGGCCCTCATCAGACGAGCCTCCACCAGCACGGCTTCGACCAGGTCGGCACCAGCCAGGTCAGCGCCCTCCAAATCCGCCCCTGTGAGATCGGCTTTTCCCAGTAGACCTCGCGCCAGGTTAGCGTAAGCCAGCGACATGCCTCTCAGGTCGGCGTTCCTGAGGTCGGCCTTCACAAAAGCCCTCGCCGCCGTATCCCTCAATATCTGCAGGACTTCCTGTCTCGATAGCTTTCTCAATTCAGTGGCCATTGGCTAGTTTCCTGCATCCGCCGCTTCAATTCCTTCATCGGACACTGCTTCTAGTTCAAGCTCCGGTGCAGCTTCGGCCACCTGCGGTTGGGGTGATGGGTAAGGTAGCCCACAATAGGGGCAGATTTCCCACCGCAGCAGCATCAGCCGACCGCAGTGAGGACAAGCTTTCTTCAGCTCAGTGTGGCAGGCGGGGCAGAGGATGAAATCTGGCTCGACCCTGTGCTTGCACTCAGGACACACTGGCTTTTCCTGGGTGATATCGTGTAACAGGGCTTCCTCTTCCAGGGTCCTGGCGTAAGCCTCCGCCAGGGTCTCTTGAGGACGAAGGATGAGATAGATGAGCAAGCCTAAAGGCCCGAAGATCAAGACCACCAGAGAAGCGAGGAGTTGGGCGAAGATATCTCTGGATCTCAGCCGTATGTCGCGGAAGGTCCAGATGACCAAGCTCATCCAGAAGGCGGCGATGAAAGCGCTGATGAAAGCGACGATAGCTAACAGGATTGTCCCGATGTCCTCAAGTTGTGGCATATCCAATCTGCTCCTTTTAAAGTATATTGATGGCAAATATTATACCACTTTCTTCTCTTTTTGTCACTTGGCAACTTTCTACTCAAGTCGCCTTCTCCAGGTAAACTAACAGGATCGAGACATCGGTTGGGTTGACACCCAATAGACGGGATGCCTGGCCAACGGTAGCTGGCCGGAACCGTTTCAACTTCTCTCGGGCCTCATTGCTCAAGCCCATCACGACCTCGTAGTCAAAATCGTCTGGGATCGGACGTTCCTCCAACCGCTTAACCCGCTCCACCTCCCGCCGCTGCTTTTCGATGTAGCCTGCGTACTTGGCCTCAATGGTCACTTGTTCGATGGCCTCAGGGGACAATGGCCGAGGACTGGGGATAAGAGTTTCTATCAACTCGTAGGTCATTTCCGGACGGCGAAGGAATGGCAAAGCATTGACGCCATCGTTCAGAGGATCGAAGCCGCGTGCAGTCAGCTTCTCATTGACCTCCTCTGAAGGTGCTAGCCACGTTTCTTTGAGACGCCTCAACTCATCCTCTATGGCCTCCCTTTTCTCCTCCACCACCTCATAGCTTTCTCGCGGTAGCAATCCAACTCCGTAACCAACGGGCGAGAGACGCAGGTCAGCGTTGTCCTGACGTAGCAGCAGCCGGTACTCGGCACGGGAAGTCATCATGCGGTAGGGCTCAGTGATCTCCCTGGTCACCAGATCATCAATGAGGACGCCGATGTAGGCCTGGTCACGCCTTAGAATGATAGGTTCTTTGCCCTGCGCTTTGCGAGCAGCGTTAATGCCGGCCATTATCCCCTGAGCAGCGGCCTCTTCGTAACCCGAGGTGCCGTTAATCTGCCCGGCGTGAAATAGCCCTTCCACTCGCCTGGTCTCCAGCGAGGGCTTGATCTGATCGGGATACACGAAGTCATATTCGACGGCATAGCCCGGCCGCACGATCTCAGCTTTCCGCAGAGCAGGGATGCTGTGGAGCATGCCAAGCTGCACATCGCAGGGCATGGCGGTATACATCCCTTGTACATAGACCTCTGTGGTGCGCCACCCCTCAGGCTCCAGGAAGAGCTGGTGGGAGTCCTTGTGAGCGAAACGCACGATTTTCTCCTCGAAAGAAGGGCAGTAGCGCGGCCCTACCCCCTCGATGAAGCCTGAGGCGATGGGCGAACGATGGAGGTTTTCGCGCACGATGTGGTGCGTCTCCTCATTGGTGCAAACCAGGTAGCACGGCAACTGGGGACGCCAATCGGTTTGGTGAGGAATCGGATAAATGGGGTTAGGTTCTGGATGTTGAAAGCTGGCAGTTGGCCCACGGAAGCTGAAGTACAGCGGGGTCTCGCTGCCCAACTGGGGGATAGTCCGGGAGAAATCTATGGTGCGGGCATTGATGCGGGGCGGGGTATTGGTCTGAAAGCGGCCCAGAGTGAAGCCCAACTCTCGTAGCGAGGCAGAGAGGCCAGCAGCCGGAAACTCACCAGCCCGCCCGGCGGGGAAGGTGATCTCGCCAGTCATGATCCTCGCTCCCAGGAAGGTGCCCGTGGCGAGGATCACCGTCTGGCCCCGCCACTCAACGCCAAGGTCAGTAACCACGCCCTTGACTCGATCATCCTCTACCAAGAGCTTTTCAACCAGGCCCTGTTTGAGATCGAGATTCGGGACCATCTCCAGGGCATCCTTCATGGCCAGGGAATAGAGTCTTTTGTCAGCCTGAGCGCGGGGTGCGCGCACTGCTGGCCCCTTGGAAAGGTTGAGCAGGCGGATCTGGATAAAGGTCTGATCGAGGTTGTGAGCCATCTCGCCGCCCAGGGCATCAATCTCTTTAACCAGGTGTCCTTTAGCAGGTCCTCCAACGCCAGGATTACAAGGCATGGTAGCGATAAGATCAAGGTTCATCGTCACCAACAACGTCCGGCAACCTATCCGGGCTGATGCCAGGGCTGCCTCACAGCCAGCGTGCCCTGCTCCAACGACGATCACATCGTACATAGACACCATCCCATCCTCGAATCTGGTCTAAGTATAATACACTCGGCCTTCTTTTGCAAGAGGGATAGTCGAGGCCAGGCTATAAACCGAGTACTCACCGATATCTGGCCCCAGCAAGAAACTTAACATAGTTATATAAAACTTAACATAGCAAAATTGGGACTTGACATATTTGAAAAAATGTGGTATAATATAAAATGATAAGAAACCGATTGAAATACACTGAAACAGCTAGTAATGAGGCTAGTCAAGCTCGGCAACGAAAGGGGTGAACTTCTAGGCTAAATGCCTCACTTCTCTCCTTGACAAATGTGGACATCTCAATTATAGTTAAATATGTGGCCTAGCGAAAAGGGCAAACCTGGCGAAAGCCGGGGACGCAAAGATTCGGGTCTACGTTAGCAATTAGCCATTAGCGAACGGCTCGTTAGCTGATGGCTAATAGGACGGCCGAGCTGCCGAAGGGCATTTGGAAACGTGCTTTTCAAAAGCAAGCCGGCCGGCCCGGAAAGCACGTTTTTCATTTCAGGCAGTGAAGCCCTCAGCCCCGCCGCAGAGATCTCACACAAAATAGGAGAGAAGGAGGAATACCCCAATTATGAAGACCTCACTTGAGTACCATCCTACTATCAAAGACTTGCCGGTAGGAGAACGGCCACGGGAGAGACTGAAGAAATACGGTGCAGGCTCCCTTTCCAATGCTGAGCTTTTAGCCATCATACTACGCACTGGCGTGGGTGGGGAGAATGTCCTCAACCTGGCTACGCGGCTCCTGGCCAAATTCGGCGGCCTGATAGGCCTGGCTCGAACCGGCTTCAGCGAACTTTGTGGGGAGAAAGGGATAGGTGTGGCCAAGGCCGCCCAGCTAAAAGCAGCTCTGGAACTGGGGCGAAGGCTACTTATCGCCTCTCCTGAGGAACGCCCCCAGGTCAAGTCTCCGGCCGACGCGGCCAACCTGATGATGATAGAGATGAGCATGCTGGAACAAGAGCACATGCGGCTCATCCTCCTGGACAGCAAGAACTACGTCTTGGATACCCCGACCATATACATTGGCAGTCTGAACACGTCTGTCATTCGGGTCGGCGAGCTATTTCGGGAGGCCATCAAACAAAACTGCGCCGCCATCATCGTCGCCCACAATCATCCCAGCGGTGACCCCACCCCCTCCCCTGAGGATGTCGCAGTAACAGAACTCATCACCCAGGCTGGCCAGTTACTGGACATTGACGTACTGGATCACCTGATTATCGGCCAGCAACGGTACGTCAGTTTGAAAGAAAGGGGGTTAGGATTCAAGTGATCTCTAAAAAATTGAACAAACCCGGTCGTTATCCGCTCTTGCTCGCCTCTGAAGAAACGCGGTAAGGTTCCTGCGTCCCCACGCTGTATAGTCAGCCTGCCCGCTGCTAGCAGAGACGTGCTTCATATCAACAAAAAGGAGGCTCAAAATGAAAAGCCTGGCGTTGCTCACTTCGAAGACGATCCCAAAACACACACTTTCAAAAGGAAAAGAAAGGAGAAAAATAACCAGGCCACTGTTACTTCGACTGGGCTCAGTACAGGCCTGGCAATCGCTCCTACTCTTACTGGCTTCGGCCTTGCTAATCCTGAGCTGCCTGCCATCATCTCAAATGGAGCACCGGTGGTCGGCTGCTCAGTCGGTCCTGCACCTGGACCTAGCCCCCTCTCTAGCGCTGGAGCCAGTAACCAAGCTGCGAGAAGCCTTCGCCGAGATGGCTGTTTTGGTGGAGCTCGATGTGCTCTCCTCGCCCTTGCCGCCTTTGAGGGAGGCAATCCGAGAAGAAGCAGGGCGAGTGGTACAGAGCCTGCAAGCCGGCTCTCTCTTGGTCAGCAATATCTTCCAATCCCACCACAACGGTGCCCTGGAACAAATGGTAGAGTTGACCAACCAGAGCACCAGCCGCCAAAGCTACGCCGTGACCTTCAAGGCCCTGGTGCCCCAGGGCGTGTCCTTTAGTCAGGAAGGGGAGGAGAGACATCTGGCCATAGGCCAGTCGGTGGCCCTCAATGGCAACCAACGACAATCCTCGAAGGTTGGCTTCCTGGACCGGGCTGGGCAAGAGCTAGGTCGCTTTAGTTGGGAGGATATGCTGGCCCAGGGATTGCGTCCTCAGGTACAATTGACACGCACCCCTGAGGGATTGTCTCTGGCTGCGCGGGTAAAGGTGACAGTGGAAGCAGAACAGAGCTACCTCATTGATCCCACTTGGGATCTGGCTTCTCCCACCTGGGGACAAATGACCATCTTTGGAGCCAATAGCAACGAATATGCCGGCTTCTCTGTCGCCAGCGGAGACGTTAACGGCGATGGTTTAGAAGACGTCATAATCGGGGCCTTCCGGGCCGACGGGCCAGATGGGCAACGCAAGAACGCTGGCCGTGTCTACGTGGTGTTTGGCCCAACCGATATCTATGGCATCGTGGACCTGGCCTCCCAGGCCGACGTAGTAATCTATGGAGCCGACCCTTATGACTACGCCGGCAGCTCCGTGGCCAGCGGCGATGTGAACGGTGATGGATACGATGACATCATCATCGCCGCCCCGTGGGCTGATGGGCCCGACAACAGACGCGTCGAGTGCGGTGAGATTTACGTCGTTTTCGGCTCAGACTCCATCGCCAGCCACATAGATCTGAGGACCCAAGCCGACGTGGTCATGTACGGCGTAGATATACGTGATCAAGCCGGTACCTCCCTGGCCACCGGTAATATAAACGGAGATGAGTACGATGACATCGTCATCGGCGCTAAGTGGGCCGATGGGTTAGGCCCAGGCCACAGGCGCGAGGATGCCGGCGAAGTCTACGTGATACTGGGGTCAGCTTCCCTCCCCAATACTATGGAGCTGTGCTACCACGCTGCTCTGATCATCTATGGAGAGGAGAAAGGAGATCATGCCGGTTCCTCCGTAGCCATTGGTGATCTGAACGGCGACGGGTACGGAGATATCATCGTCGGAGCCATGTGGGCCGACGGCCCACAAAACCAGCGCCCTCAGGCTGGCGGAGCCTATGTAGTGTCGGGATCGAAAAGCTTCGATAGCAGAATGCGCGATCTCCGCACTCAGGCCGACCTGACCATCTTCGGTGCCAATGCTCAAGACCGGGCCGGCATCTCAGTAGCCAGTGGCGACGTAAACGGCGATGGTTACGACGACCTCCTCATTGGAGCCAGTTATGCCAACGGGCCAAATAATGGGCGCACCTGGGCTGGTGAGGTCCACGTGGTGCTGGGCTCGGATTCCATCTTCAACTCCGCACACCTGAAATCCATAGACCTACTCAAAGAAGCCGACTTCACCATTTACGGAGCCAACAGAGGCGACCGAGTCGGAATCTCCGTGGCAAGCGGCGACGTGAATGCCGATGGTTGCGACGACATCATTGTCGGAGCAAGCGGTAAGGCAAGTGTGGTCCTGGGCTCACCAGCTATCGCAGGCACCCTGGATCTGGCCAGCGGGGACGCTCTGACTATCTACGGAACCGACGCCAGTTACCAGGCCGACACCTCGGCAGCCAGCGGAGATGTGAATGGTGATGGCTATGGTGACATCATTGTGGGAGCCAACTGGGCCGCTGGACCGAATGGGAGTCGCACGAAGGCTGGCGAGACTTACGTAATCTCCCCGCAAGTAGATCTATCAATACGCTACGCAGCCGCACCTCCAACCTATGTCGTCCCAGGGACAACCATCACTTACACCCTGGCCTACTCCAACAACGGGGCAGCCACAGCTTTCAATGTCGTGATCGCCAACCTTGAAACTCCAGGGTTACGAAAGACCCGCTCTATCTACGATGACAAGGTAACGCCATCTATTGAATCCAACCCTCAGAGTTGGCGGATTGAGCAGTTGAACCCAGGGGAGTCCGGGGCAATTACGATAGTAGCTGAAGTCAGCCCTGAACTCACTGGCGGGGTGGTCATCACCAACACCGCCCAGATCTCTGGTGCAGGGATGGAGGTCTACCCTGATAACAACACCAGCACCGTGGCCATCACCGTGAGTCCTCCAGCTTACGACATCTCAGTTAAAGCCACCCCAACTAGCATAGTTGCCGACGGCGTCTCTACTTCTACCATTATTGCTGAGGTAACCGGCGAAGATGGCAACCCCATAGCCAACGGCACACCAGTCGCTTTCACCACCAGCTTTGGCCGCTTCCCAACTGATCCCTATATCAACACTACCACCAATGGGAAGGCCACGGCGACACTAGTCTCCAGCGACCAGGTGGGCACGGCTATCGTCACCGTCAGCACTGGCTCGAAGTATGCCGAGATCGCTGTCGAATTCACCGGGATGATAGAGAATATGAACACCGGTGAGTGGTATAACAGCATCAACGTGGCCGTCAGCGAGGCCAGGGATGGCGACACCATCATCGTCAACCCTGGCACGTACAACGAGACCATCAACATGAAGAGCGGCGTAAAGATCTATGGCGCCGGGGCTGAGGTGACGGTAATCAGCGGCGATGGTTCCGGGCCGGTGGTCACAGCCAGTGGAGTCGAGATCATGGGCAACGCCGTCATCTCCGGCTTCACCATCACGGGCGGCAACGCTGACCACGGGGCCGGCATCTACATCCATAACGCCTCGCCGACGGTGGAGAATAACATCGTCACCGCTAACTCGGCGACCTTCTTCGGGGGCGGGATATGTATCGAAGGCGGCTTGCCCACTATCCGCAACAACGTCATCGTTAGCAACTCGGCAGCGGTCTTCGGCGGCGGCATGTACGTAGCCAACGGCTCACCCGCCATCATCAACAACACCATCATCGGCAACTCGGCGGCTATCTCCGGTGGCGGCATCTTCAACCTGAGAGGCTCACCCATCATCGGTAACAACATCATCGCCAACAACACCGCTTTCTCGTCCGGTGGTATCCACAACCACGACGGATCGCCCATCAGTGACTACAACAACGTCTGGGGCAACATCCCGGATGACTACTACAATCTGACCCCAGGCGCCCACGACATCCACCAGGATCCCCTTTTGGACAATCCGTCAGGTGGCAACTACCGCTTGCTAACGAGCTCTCCCTGTATTGACGCTGGCGACCCGGCCACGCCACCGAGCAGCGACCTCGATGGCAACCCGCGTCCCATTGATGGCAACGGCGACGGCCAGGCCGTGGTGGACATCGGTGCTTACGAGCTCTCTGGCGATAGCTCTCTGCCATTCCACTCTACCCCGATGCCAGGCCTGCCACCCAGGCCTACCTCGTGAACGCTGAGCCGCACCTCGTATCCAAAACACAGGAGGGCATCCTCAGGCCGGGATGCCCTCCTATACGTTTGGCCGCTCTCCGACATCGCTCACTCACTCCCCGTGCTTAGCCAACCCGCCATAAGTCCTCTGCATGAGCAAAGCATCTTCCTCTAAACGGGGGCTCTCGCAGATGACCAACCTACCTATCCATCAATCAAGCCAACTTGAATTATTTGCCACAATCTGGTATGATAAGCAAAGTTGCAAAATATCTGCTAACGGGAGGAGAGATGCTCAAAAGCGGTCTTCTGATAAGTTCTGTAATCGTATCCCTGATCGGCAATCTAACTTTCGCCCTGGCTTCTGAGACCGACTTGATTTGGCCCCTGCTGGCCGGTTGTCTGGCCTTTCTGATACCGGCCGGCTTCACTTTGCTTGCCAGCGGCGGGATGCCAGAGGAAAAAGCTGTACCCACAGCCATGATGGGACTGGCGGCCACAGGGCTGGCGCTCGTGGGCTACCTGGCCTGCGGCTTCGCCCTCCAGTTTGGGGGCATCGGCCTGGTCTCGGACCTGCCGGGCCTGGGAGGATTGATCTGGGAGTGGTCGCCTCTGGACGCGACCTGGGGAACCGGCTGGGGAGCATTGGGGCTGAAGGGCTTCTTCCTACAGGAAGGCGCCGATACGCCAATGGCTTATGCCCTCTTCTTTTCCCAACTCCCCCTGGTGGTCACCGCCTGCCTCATCCCCCTGTTGACCCTGAGAAAGCGGGCCAAATCCTTTGCCCTTGTGCCAGGAGTCTTGCTGATCGCAGCCGTGGTCTATCCCGTCATCGGCAACTGGGTCTGGGGAGGCGGCTGGCTGGCAAACCTGGGCTCAAACCTCGAGCTGGGCCACGGCTTCGTTGACTTCGCCGGGTCGGGGATGGTACATCTCCTGGGGGGAGTGGCAGCCTTGGGCGGGATTCTGGCCTTTGGATTGCGGATCTCGGATCGCGGACCGCGGAATGAGAACGCGGAAGAGCCTGCCAGGATGCCCCCCGTTCATTTGCCTCTCCTGGCGATCCTGGGATCCCTGCTCCTCCTCGTCGGCTGGCTGGGCCTGGTCTTCAGCAACCCGCTGTACATGTCGGACGAGAGGCTGCCTGGATCCCTCCTCGCTGTGAACATCGTCCTGGCAGCCAGTGGCAGCCTGCTGGTGGCCATGCTTTACACCTGGTTCGCCACCGGTGGGGCTGACGTGCTGATGGCCACTCGTGGCCTGGCGGCTGGCCTGATCGCCATCAGCGCCGCCTGTCCCTTCGTGCCCCCCTGGGCAGCGTTGATCATTGGCGCTGTGGCTGGCCTCCTACTCCCCCTTGGCATCTACTTCGTCGAGTACCTGCTGCGACTGGATGACCCTGCGGCGGCCATCGCCACCCACGGCCTGAGCGGCCTGTGGGGCCTGCTGGCCGTGGCCATCTTCGCCGATGGAATCTACGGAGCGGGCTGGAACGGGATAGGAGCAGAGGAGTACCTGGGCATCGCTGGGCAAGGAGTCTCCGGCTACCTCGTCGCTGCCGGCTTCCAGCCCGACTTGCCGAGCCAGCTCTTCGCCCAACTGACCGGGATAGGCACTATCGCCATCGTCGCCTTCGCGTTGGCGTGGGCCTTTTTCAAGGCGTTGAGCCTGGCCGTGAAGACGTCAAACGTCAAAACGTGAAACGTCATTTGTCTCGCTCTGGCTCTCCCGTAAAAGCCGCACCACCTCCTCATCGGAAGTCTGGTCGAAGACCTCGTAGAAAGCGCCCACCGCCCAGAAAAACTGCGGGGTGTCCAGGCAGACCAGCCGGTCAACTTCCCCCCTCAAGCGGGCAACAACGTCGGGCGGGCCTACGGGGACGGCGAGGATGAGCTCGGCCAGCTTTTGCTTTTTCAAGGCCCGGATCGCGGCCAGGGTGGTAGCACCAGTGGCTATCCCGTCGTCAACCAGGAGCACTGTCTTGCCCTCTAGCTCCTGAGCTGGCTGATCGCCCCGATACTTCCTCAAGCGCCGCTCAATCTCGCGCCGCTGCCGCTCGGTCTCATCCTGAACGTACTCAGGGGAAACGCCCAGGCTTCCAATCAGGCCCGCGTCGAGGACCACCTCGCCTGAGCCGGCTATGGCCCCTATGGCCAGCTCAGGATTGTAGGGCGCGCCGATCTTGCGGGTTATGTAGACATCGAGGGGCGCACCGATGGCCTTAGCAACTTCGGCCGCCACCACCACTCCACCCCGTGGGATGCCCAGGACGATGACGTCCTGCTTCCCCTTTAGGAAAATCAACACCCGAGCCAGGAGTTGCCCCGCCTCCTGACGGTCGCGAAAACGCATCTCTCACCTCTCACCAGCCAGCGCCAGGGCCTTGTCCACCGCCTCAGCCGGTGTAATCGCCTCGACGATGGCTGATACCGGCCGTCCCTTCTTGGCCAGTTGCCAGGTGTTGAGGCCAACGACGGGGATCCCCAGCTTGAGGGCATAGGCGATCTCCGAAAGGGTGCCATACTCACCATCCACAGCGATCACCGCTCGAGCGGTGCGAACGACGATCACGTTGCGAGCCTCGCCCAGCCCGGTGACGACGGGGATGTCCACGTAGGGATTCGCATCGCGCTGACTGAAGCCAGGCAGGATGCCAATGGTCAGTCCGCCTTCTGACTTCGCCCCCCGGCAGGCAGCCTCCATCACTCCACCCAGGCCGCCGCAGACCAGAGTAACCCCTCTCCTGGCCAGCTCCCGCCCCACGGACTCAGCAACCTGTGCCACTTCTTTCGGACACTGCCCTGCCCCGACGACCGCTATAATCATGTCATCCCTCTAGCTTCACTTCTGCCAGCCGGGTGTACACCGCCCCCGTGGGCCTCAAATCGCTCTTTATCAGGCTGACGGCCCGTGCCTCCATCTGGCCCAGCTCGCCAATGTCCGTCTCTTCAACGACCTGACCCAGACGACGTACATCGCTGCTGCTGGCCCGTCGCTGGGTTCGCCCCAGGGTCAGGTGAGCCTGGAATCCACGCCCTTCGGGAGCAAACCCCAGTTTCTCCATCCCGTCCTCAATGACTTTTTGCAGGCGTTTCAAGGTTCCCCTCTCCTCCTGCACGCCCACCCAGACCACCCGGGGGCGCCGAGCGTCGGGGAAGCATCCTAAACCTCCCACGGAGAAGGGGAAAGAAGAGAACCCGGCGCAAGCCTGGGCGATGGCTCGCTCTATCTGCTCGATCCTGTTGGCCGGCACGTTGCCCAGGAACTTGAGGGTGAGATGGATGCCCTCCGGCCCAACCCAGCGCACCGAGCCCTGAGGGACCCTGACCTTGAGCTGCTCTTGCAGCTCGGTCAAACCTGCCTTGATCTTCTCATCCAGTTCGATGGCGATAAAAGTGCGAACTTGTTCCATTAATACATGCCCTCCATTCGTGCGAATTCCTGGTCTATATCAGTACTTGAGAAAAGTCGCTCCAAAGGGGCGTCCTCGCCCATACGCATCAAGCTAATAACAGCTAGTCAAGTCCAAGCCACCGCATAGGGTGTCCTGCTCTCTTGGCAAACTTGAGTTTCATAAGTACAATTTCTCCAAAACGGAGGGAAGAGTGATAAAGAAACTCAGTTTGTCCCAGGTCGCCATGTCAGTCAAGGACTTCTTTGGAGAAAATGCCGTCACAATCAAAGCTCGGAAGACCAAGTTCGTGCAACGCCTTTCGTCATTGGATGGTCGGAGATTCTTGCAGACCATGGTTTTTGGCTTTATCGAAGACCCAGACGCCTCGCTTAATGACTTGTCTCAGGTCTGCCTCGATCTCGGCGTCGACATCACACCGCAAGGTCTCGATCAACGCATCAATGACAAGGCAGTCGTTTTCCTGAAAGAGATGTTCGCCAAAGCAATGGACAAATTCAAGAACAAGATTCCGCTTCCTCTACCCATCTTGCAGCAATTCAGTGCCATCTACCTGACGGATAGTACGATGCAATCACTACCGGTCAATATGGCCGATGAGTTCACTGGCAGCGGCGGAGATGCTTCTGAAGCCAGCTTGAAGGTGCAGTTGGTGTTCGACTTCTTACTTGGCAATCTAGCCCAAGTTGCTTTCCGACCAGGGCGTGAACCTGATCAGAAGTACCGCGACTATGTGGACCTCCTTCCAGCGGGATCATTGAGTATCACCGATTTGGGCTACTTCTGTCTGGATGCCTTCAAGGCCATCATGTTGGAGCGGAAGGCCTACTTTCTCAGTCGCTTATTGACCAAAACCGGCCTGTTGACCCCAGCGGGTGAGCGCATTAACCTGTACGAGATGCTACGGAGCCGTCCGCGCCAGGCCTTCGAGATCAATGTCCTGATGGGGACACGACCCCAGCACCAATTGCCCTGTCGTTTGATATGCATCCCCGCACCGCAAGAAGTAGCGGATCAGCGACGCCGCAAGGCCAAAGAGAAAGCCCGACGCAGAGGAAGGACGCCCAGCAAGGAGTATCTAGCTTTGCTGGGTTGGACCATCTTGGTCACCAGCGTCCCCACCCACATGCTCTCCATCCAACAAGTCGCTCTCTTGTACGGTGTTCGCTGGCAAGTGGAACTCGTATTCAAACTGTGGAAGAGCTACTGTGGCCTAAAGCGGGTTGCTGGCCTGCGCCGAGAACGGGTCTTGGTGGAACTGTATGCCAAAATGATAGGCATTGTTCTCACCCATTTCTTGATTGCCCCGCTACGGATGCCCCAGGGCAGCCAAGCGAATCGAGAAATCAGCCCCATGAAGGTGCGAAAGACCTTTCGGCGCTTTGCCCGAGACCTGAATCGTAGTCTCAGCAGGTTGACCGATTTTCAGAACGTATTGTCGGAAATGCTGACTCACATTCGGCGTTTTGGCTTCAAAGACAAACGCAAGAAGGAACCCAACGTTTGCCATGCCCTGGCTTTAGCCTCTGCCATGTGCGGTTTGGAAGTCAGCTTGGAAAACTACCCGTTTACCATAATATTAACTTGATGCGTATGGCGTCCTCGCCCCGTCCGGGTGGCGGGGACGCCACCCGGGAGCAGGAATTTCTCATCTACTGATTATAGCACAATTGGTAGCGGAGTACAAAAGGAAGTTGAACTTTCGCCCCTGCCTCGAGGTATAGTATTGAGGAGGACCGGCCCGGCGCCACTACCCTTTTTCGCTAAATGCTGGTATAATCATGTCTGACCAACAGATAATCACTGTCCGAGAGGAGCGCAAAATCATGAACGACGTTCAAGCTATCGCCGAGAAAGTCATCCATAACGTGGAGAAGGTCATCATCGGCAAATACGAGGAGATACGGCTTACCCTGGTGGGCCTGCTCTGCCGCGGGCACTTGCTCATCGAGGACGTGCCCGGCGTGGGCAAGACGATGCTGGCCAGGTCCATCGCTAAATCCATCGGCTGCACTTTCCGGCGCATCCAGTTCACCCCAGACATGTTGCCCAGCGACGTGACCGGGGTGTCGGTGTTCAATCAGAAGACGCGAGAGTTTGAGTTTCGGCCCGGGCCGGTGATGGCCCAAATCGTCCTTACCGACGAGATCAACCGCGCCACCCCCAAGACCCAATCGGCCCTGCTGGAGGCCATGCAGGAGCAACAGGTCACCGTGGACGGCATCACTTACCCCATCCCTGAGCCCTTCCTCGTCCTGGCTACCCAGAACCCCATCGAGTACGAGGGCACCTTCCCCCTGCCTGAGGCCCAGTTGGACCGCTTCATGATGCGCATCAGCCTGGGCTACCCCAGCCCTGAGCACGAGATAGCCATCCTCGATTCCCAACAATATGTGCACCCCGTGGAAACCATCGAGCAAGCGATAGACGTCCGGGAGCTACTGGACGCTCAGGAGAAGGTCAAAGAAGTTTACGTAGACCCTTTGATCAAAGAATACATCGTGACCCTGGTGAACGCCACCCGCCATCACCCCGATATTTATCTCGGCGCCAGCCCCCGCGGCAGTTTGGCCCTCTACCAAACCAGCCGAGCACGAGCCGCCATACTGGGGCGTGACTACGTCATCCCCGATGACGTTAAGGCCCTGGCCATGCCCGCCCTGGCTCATCGTCTGATCGTCAGCCCCTCGGCCCGAATTCAAGAGGTTGATCCCAAGACGGTGGTCGAGGAGATCCTCAAGTCCGTGCCCGTGCCCGGCGCCCGAGTCCGTGTATAACGTGGATAAGATGTTACCCTGCCTGTGTCATTGCGAGCACAGCGAAGCAATCTCCTACCAGCAAGTTGGGGATTGCTTCGGCGCAAACAGCGCGGCTCGCAATGACACCTGCGAAAGAGACCGATTTCTATGACCAAAACAAACCTGGTTCTACTCCACGCACCCAGCGTCTACGACTTCCGTCAGGAATCCATTCTCTACGGCCCGGTTAGCGACGTGGTGCCTTCCACCACGGTCTTCGAGATGTATCCCATCGGCTTCACCGCCCTGGCCGAGTACCTGGAGCAGCATGGTCTCCGGGTGCGCATTGTCAACCTGGCAGTGCGCATGCTGAACGATGCCGGGTTCGACGTGGAGAAGCAGATCCGCCGTCTCCACCCCGACGCTTTCGGTATTGACCTCCACTGGCTGCCCCACGCCCACGGGGCTATAGAAATAGCCAGGCTAGTCAAAAAACATCACCCTCACACTCCCGTCATCTTCGGCGGCCTCTCCGCCACCTACTATCACCAGGAGTTGATGGACTACCCCGCCGTGGACTACGTGATCCGCGGTGACTCCACCGAGGAGCCTCTGCGGCAACTGCTGCGCTGCATTATGGAGGGACGTGAGCCCCACGACGTGCCCAACCTCACCTGGCGGGATGCCGAGGGAAATGTACACCTTAACCCCCTCACCTACAGCCCCGAAAACCTGAATCACGTCCTTATTGACTATAGCTACGTGGTCAAGGCCGTGGCCCGCTACCGCGACCTGGCCAACTTCGTCCCTTTCCAGCGCTGGCTGGGATACCCCATTACCGCCGCTCTCACCTGCCGAGGCTGCCGCCACAACTGCCTGACCTGTGGTGGTTCGGCCCGCGCCTTCCGCGAGTTCTATGGCCGCGCCAGGCCAGCCTTCCGCTCCCCTGAAGCGCTGGCCCAGGACATCAGAAACATCCAGCGTTTCAGCAAGGGGCCCATTTTCGTGCTGGGCGACATCCGCCAGGCCGGCCTGGACCACGCCGAGCGTTTCTTGAATGCTATCGAGGGCTTCGACGGCCAGTTGATGCTCGAGTTCTTCGGCCCTGCCTCCCGCGACTTTCTGCAGAAGCTGGGAAAAGCAGCGCCCAACTTCGTCCTGGAGATCTCCCCGGAGTCCCACAGCGAGGAGGTGCGCCGCGCTTTCGGTAGGTATTATTCCAACGAGGAGCTGGAGGACACCATCGGCCATGCCCTGGAAGCCGGCTGCCAGCGCCTGGACCTGTTCTTCATGATCGGCCTGGCCAGGCAAACCTACCAGACAGTTATGGAGACCGTGGATTACTGCGACCACCTGCTGCGGCGCTTTAGTAGGCGTGCCCCCCCTCTTTCCCCCCCAACGTTGGGGGGGATGGGGGGGGCCGGATATGTACACCCGTTCATCTCCCCCCTGGCTCCCTTCCTCGACCCCGGCAGCCTGGCGTTCGAGGAGCCAGAGGCCCACGGCTATCGGCTTTTTTACCGTAGCCTGGAAGAGCACCGCCAGGCACTGTTACGGCCTAGCTGGAAGTACGTGCTCAACTACGAGACAGAGTGGATGAACCGCGACGAGATCGTGGCCAGCACCTACGAGGCGGGCCTGCGTCTCAATGCCATCAAGGCCCGCCATGGCCTGGTTGATCGCCAGCAAGCGGAAGCGGTCGAAAAGCGCATCCGCAAGGCTGTCCGTCTCATCAAGCAAATAGACGACATGGTGAGCATCGCTGACGAGAAACGGCGGACGAAGCTGCTGAGAGCTCTTAAACCTCAGGTGGATGCCGCCAACCTGTCCACCGTCTGCGACAAGCGAGAACTGGAGTTGCCCCTGGGGTGGCTCAAGCTGAACATACCGAAGGCAGCGTTGCTCATCTTGAGCAATCTGGTGGCTAAGGCAACCAAGGGATTCAGAAGAGCGGTGAGCAAAGGTGTTGAGTAAATGAAGGAAAATCGGATCGTTTTCATCCTGGGACTGGTTTGCCTGATCGCGGCCCTCGCCACAGGACGGGATCTGTTTTACAACCTGACCTACCTTATCGTCGCCATCATCGTCCTCTCCTACCTCTGGACGTGGACGAGCATCCGCTGGGTGCACGTTACCCGCTACCTGTGGGCCAAAAAAGCCGAGGTGGGCAGAACCTCCGAGGAAAGATTCACGGTGCGGAACACCAGCCTTCTGCCCAAGCTGTGGTTGGAAGTGCGGGACCACTCGGACCTGCCCGATCATCAAGCTAGCCACGTGATCAACTCGTTCGGAGCCCGAAAAGAGCGAGGCTGGACAGTCAGGACCCTATGTCGGCAGCGAGGTCGCTTCACTTTGGGCCCCATTACTCTAATCAGCGGCGATCCTTTTGGCATTTTCAAAATGCAGCGCGAGCTGCCTCAGACCTCACCCATCATCGTTTACCCAGCCATCGTTGAGCTACCATCCTTCGCTACGCCCAGCGGACAATTGCCGGGAGGAGAGGCCCTCCGCCGCCGCACCCATTATGTCACCACCAACGTCCGCGGGGTGCGGGACTATGCGCCGGGCGACAGCTTCAACCGCATTCACTGGCCTTCCACGGCTCGCAAGGGACATCTGATCGTCAAAGAGTTCGAACTGGACCCCATGGCCGACGTCTGGCTCTTCCTGGATATGGCCAAGTTAGCTCAAGCAGAATTAGAGTGGGAGCCCATTCTCGAAAAGCGTGAGCCCGCCCTCCTTTGGACCAAGCGCCCTGGGCTGCAACTGGCCCCCTCTACTGAGGAATACGGCGTGACCGTCACCGCATCCCTGGCAAAGCACTTCATCGTCCGCAACCGGGCAGTAGGGATGGTCTCCTACGCTCAGCAGCGCGAAGTGATTCCTGCCGACCGAGGCGAGCGCCAACTCTCCAAGATTCTGGAGACTTTGGCCGTGATCAAGGCTTGGGGACGCATACCGCTGGCCCAGGTGCTGGCCGCCGAAGGCCTCCATCTGGTACGAGGCACCACCATCATCGTCATTACCCCCTCTACCGATAAGAAATGGGTCACCGCTTCGCGCCATCTGGAGCAGCGGGGCTTGAGAGTAACCGCCGTGCTCGTCGCGCCCGACAGCTTCGGCGGGGAGGAGGGTATGGAGGAGGTGATGGTAGAGTTGGCCGCCAGAGGCACCCCCACCCACGTGGTGAGGAAGGGCGACGACCTGGCAGCAGCCCTGAGCCAGAGAACGTGGGAGGCAATCGAGCGACCTCGGTATATTTTGAGGAAGTGAGCGAGTAAGGTGCCCTGGAACGAGAAACAGCGAGAGCAAGTGGGAAGCGTCAACATGTCTACTCTTTGTAAAGCCATCACTGCGGTAACGATCGTTCTGAGCCTGGTCGTCGGTTGTGGGAGAGCCCAACCCGCAGCTACACCTGTGCCCAGTCCCACGCCCACTGCACCCCACCCCTTCGACCCAACCTGGGACGATCGCGCCGTCTTCCGCGACGGGCTGATTGAGGCGGAACAAGAGGTCCTCGACCGCTTGCCGGGCGCCAGCGTGTATCGCCTTGACTTTCGGATTTCCGACGACCTTCTTTTTCTCGATGGCCACCAGAAAGTTCGGTATACCAACCAGGAAGACGAACCCCTCCACGAGGTCTACTTCCGACTGTTTCCCAACATGGCTGGCGGTAAGGCGACGGTGTCTGCCATTAAGATAGACGGCCAGGACGTAGACCCTGTCTACGAATTCCAGGACAGTGCCCTTCGTGTACCGCTGCCGACGGGCTTGTCACCTGGTGAACGGGTAGTTATCGAGATGGACTTTGAGGTAGAAGTAGCCCAGGAGATGGCCGGCAACTATGGCCTGTTCGGTTACTTCGACGGAGTGTTGGTATTGGACGAGTTCTACCCAGTGATCCCGGTCTACGACGACGAGGGATGGAACGTGGAGGTCCCTCCTCCCAACGGGGACGTAACCCATTTTGACGCCAGCTTCTACCTGGTGCGCGTGAGCGCACCGAGCAACTTGACAGTCGTTGCGTCAGGCATCAAAATCGGCAGCGAGTCCCAAGCGGACAGGCAGGTTCTGACCTTCGCCGCCGGGCCCGCCCGCGATTTCTACCTGGCCGCCAGCGAGAGGTACACCGTCGTCAGCGAGACGGTGGGAGAGACGACGATCAACAGCTACGCTTTTCCCGAGTGGGCAGACGGAGCGGAGCTGGCCCTGCAATTTGCCACTGACGCTTTGAGAAGTTTCAGCGAGCGGTTAGGGGTCTATCCGTACACCGAATTCGACGTGGTAAGCACACCGATGCAGGCGCTAGGCATGGAGTACCCCGGCATAGTGGCCATAGCCCTTAATCTCTATGATCCTGATGAAAGAGTTCCGGGATTGCCCTTCTCGGTCGTGCTTGAAAGCACGGTGGCCCACGAGGTAGCCCATCAGTGGTTCTACAACATTGTCGGCAACGATCAGGTAGACGAACCGTGGCTGGATGAAGCCATTGTCCAATATCTCACCTGGCTCTATTACGTAGACACCCACGGTGAGGAAGCAGCACAGAGCTACCGCAGTTCGTGGTATGATCGCTGGGACCGCGTTGACCGGGCCGACATCCCCATTGGGTTACCCTCAGCAACCTACGAGCAGGTTGCATACTCAGCCATTGTTTATGGCCGCGGCCCGCTGTTCATCGCCGCCCTGACCGAGGAGATGGGCCAGGTGGCATTCGACGAGTTCCTGCGCGACTACTACCAGTCCCACAAATGGGGCATTGGCACCAGCAAGGCATTTGAGCAGTTGGCTGAGCAGCACTGCCAGTGCGACTTGACGGCTCTGTTTGAAGAGTGGGTCTACGAGAACTAGAGGCATAAGATTTGTGTTATCACTAGATGTATGATATATACTGCCCACGGTCATAATCTTTCATTGCTCAGAAGGTCTGGAAATTGAGCGTGAGCAGGCTGGATAGCTTCTGCTTGTGTTTTCCATCTGCTTCGGCCAAGCAGTCAATGATTGCATTTTTGAA
>Ga0194110_10000312_pt1 | contig 61170 bp, 69 predicted proteins | sample TA2Kig1200mmetaG_FD_146192 | JGI IMG/M metagenome (GOLD analysis project Ga0194110, IMG submission 146192) | Freshwater microbial communities from Lake Tanganyika, Tanzania - TA2015032 Kigoma Deep Cast 1200m | ecosystem: Environmental > Aquatic > Freshwater > Lake | place: Tanzania: Lake...
ACTGCCTGGTTGGTAACATTACCAGTCGCACTCGCAGAAGGACCAGCGATGTTAGTATTACTAGGTGCATTGGCTAATGCTGGTGTCACCCACAAACTTACTGCGTAAAGACAGAGATAGAGTTTGTGGTAGATTGTGTTTCTGTAGTTCGATCTATCCATGTTTCTTTCGCAATTCCAGGACCAAGGTATGTTTCACTGAACTGGAAAGGAGCACCAGGGGTAGTTAGTGTATAAGAATTTCCAGGAGCAGGAGTTCCTGTAAAATTAATGTTTGTTCCAGTGACAGTATATGATGTGCCAGTTGTATATTCAATCTGACGAATTGTTTCTACAATTTTTGTAGTTGATGTAGTCTCTGCTGTGATAGTTCCTCTGGTAAAGTTAGGAACGACCGTATTCGCAAGTGCAGTTGAGTGGAGGGTGACAAGTGCAACCCCCGCACACAGGGCATAGCTCACCCTGCTTTTGAAACTTGAGGTAAATCCATCGAAAGACATAACGAAGCCCCTTCATTTCTTTACGGATTCACGACTGGGTTCTTCTGCTTGTGTGTGCAATGGACATGCCATTACAGGCATACACCAGAGACAGATGACTGCTAGGATGAGTAAGTTTTTCATTTGAATACACTGAGTTCGATTGTTCTTTGACCAGTAGCAGTGGTGCCAGGACCACCAGCAGTAACAGTAGGAACTGATGTGTTAGAGAGAGTACCAGCAAGAGATCCAGCACTACCACCTAACTGAGTAGTAGAGTTGCCATAAAGGTTTGGAGCAGCAATAGTTCCATTAGCAGCAGACTGTGAAGTCACAATAGCATCAGCAGCAGTATAGCTTTCTGAAAATGTAAATGCCTGACCAGCATTAGTAAGACTTGGTGTTGTATCTCCATATGCACCATTGGCACCAAGACCAAATGAATTATTACCAAGACCAAGTGCAGAGAACTGCACATTTGAACCACTGACAGAATATGATGCTCCAACCCTAGTTGATTGAACAGCAGTACCCTGGACTGTCAGTTGTACAGAGTCGGTAATTTTAGATGTAATTTCAGCAGCACTAGCAGGAATGGCGAAGAATAACGAAAAGATAAGGGCTAATCTTTTCATTTTTTAGACCATTGTGGGCTAACGCTATTTATGTTTATGGACCCCTTGACAGGCAGTTGACACCCGTGCTATACTAAATAGATCAATACGTTAAGGAATTTAACAGTTCTTTAATGTTTGTAACACCCCAAACCGAGACTTATAGGGTGTATAAATTACGTCTCTCATGTCCACATCTGAGGGTGGTGTGGAACATATTTGTACTTCCAGTTCCCTGCTGGCTTTACTTACCCTTTTAAAACAAATGACTGCTACAATTGCTCAAAAACGAACTTCTAATCTCTGGACAGAATTCTGCCAGTGGGTTACTTCAACCGACAACCGCCTCTATGTGGGTTGGTTCGGTACGTTGATGATTCCGACGTTGCTTGCCGCAACTATTTGCTTCATCGTCGCCTTCATCGCTGCTCCTCCCGTGGACATCGATGGTATCCGTGAACCCGTAGCTGGGTCGCTTATGTATGGAAACAACATCATCTCTGGTGCTGTTGTCCCATCTTCCAATGCTATTGGACTTCACTTCTATCCCATCTGGGAAGCAGCCTCTCTGGATGAGTGGTTGTACAATGGGGGACCCTTTCAACTGATTATCTTCCACTTCCTCATTGGCATCTTCTGCTACATGGGTCGTGAGTGGGAACTCTCCTATCGTCTGGGTATGCGCCCTTGGATTATGGTTGCTTATTCTGCACCCGTTGCAGCTGCAACTGCTGTGTTCCTGGTGTATCCTTTTGGTCAAGGTTCCTTCTCTGATGCGATGCCTTTGGGTATCTCTGGTACGTTCAACTACATGCTTGTGTTCCAGGCTGAGCACAACATTCTGATGCACCCCTTCCATATGCTTGGAGTTGCTGGTGTGTTTGGTGGTTCTCTGTTCTCTGCGATGCACGGTTCACTCGTGACCTCCTCGCTGGTTCGTGAGACTACCGAGAACGAAAGCCAGAACTATGGTTACAAGTTCGGTCAAGAAGAAGAGACCTACAACATCGTTGCTGCCCACGGGTACTTCGGTCGTTTGATCTTTCAATATGCATCGTTCAATAACTCTCGTTCACTGCACTTCTTCCTGGCTGCTTGGCCCGTGGTTGGCATCTGGTTCACTGCTCTCGGTGTAAGCACCATGGCATTCAACCTGAATGGTTTCAACTTCAACCAGTCCATTGTATCGAGTGAAGGCAAAGTCATCCCTACCTGGGCAGACATCCTCAATCGTGCAGGACTTGGTATGGAAGTGATGCACGAGCGTAATGCTCACAACTTCCCTCTGGACTTGGCTACTGCTGGATCAACCTCTGTTGCTTTGATTGCACCTTCTATTGGATGATTGCAACAGATGTGCCGTATAAGTTGGCGGGAATAATCAGAGATACATTTCCTAATTTGTATCGTCCATCAAAAGATTATAAGCCTCCAGCCGAACGACCACTTGACAGATAATCTCAAACCACCTAGAATTTCTGGGTGGTCTTTTTATTTCTAGAGGCTATTGACATAAATTATAATTTACTGTATAATAGGTAAGGAGATTTTTATGAAAATGAAATTTACTGTTTATTCTAAGACTGGTTGCCCTTATTGCGTAAAGATTAAACAAGTTCTTGAACTTGCACATCTGGAACACGTAGTTTACAATCTGGACGAACACTTCACTAAAGAACAATTTTACAATGAGTTTGGTGAGGGTTCTACTTTTCCACAAGTTCTTTTGGATGACCAACAACTTGGAGGTTGTGCTGACACAGTTGCCTACTTAATTAACGAGGGTTACGTGAAGAGTTAATGTGGATAGAATAAATAAAGGTGTTGAACTAATGCTTCGTCCAAGGAGGAAAGAACCCGATCCAAAAACATTTTTCATAAAGTTTGGAAAGTTGGTTACCTTCTTCAAAAAAGAACTAACCATCTATTTTGAACTTTCCCTTGATGTGAGGGACAAACATAGAGGAGAAAACAAATGGAACTCTTAGCATTTTCAATTACATTCACTGTTTTATTTTCATTAATGTTTTTGATTGTCGGTGGATTAGTAGGATGGGTAGCTAAAGATTACTTTAAAAAGCAAAGCATTCACCCAGAAATGTTTGATGATAGTGGGAGACTTATTCCAGACGAAGTTATTGCATTTAGTTTTGAAAACCCAGAATACCTCGATTACGAGGAGGACGAATAATTAAAGAGGACTTGAAATGAAATTACCTAACAATCCGTTAATGTCGGAAATTCTACAGAAAGTATCAAACGCCAAAACCAAAGAAGAAAAAACTTCTATTCTAAGGGAAAATGAAAGCCCAGGATTAAAAGCACTTTTAATTTGGAACTTTGATCCTTCACTCAAGAGCTGTCTGCCAGAAGGTGACGTACCTTATACAGCTAATGATGCACCTGCTGGCACTGAACATACTCGTGTTCATAGTGAATATAGAAAATTCTATCACTTCATTGAAGGTGGTGATTATGAGATGAGCCAAGCTAAAAAGGAAGTTTTATTCATTCAAATGATTGAAGCACTTCATCAAGATGAAGCAGAAATTGTATGTTTAGTAAAGGACAAAAATCTTGGCAAAAAATATCGAATCACACACAACGTTGTCAAAGAAGCTTTCCCCACAATCCAATGGGGTGAACGAGTATGATCTTTCTTCCGTCTGGACTAAGGACGAGAAGGAAGAAATAAAAAAAAGTGGAGTAAGAATTTTACATGAGAAGTGTGATAAGGTAATGGCAGAGTCTAAACATCTGCCATTAAATTCTTATCTTGTCACTTATAAGGTGAATGATATTATACTTTACGATATTGTTCAATCTCATGCTCAAGTAAAAATCTTTGATGCATATTATGATAAGTTTGGAACTGGAGTTCTGCAGTCTATGTCATGGACAAAAGGCACAGTTAATCCAAGACTTTATGGTGCCACTAAGCCTGATGATCCTAAAAAGAAAAGAAGATAAATAACTAAAAAGAGATTAATACATGAAAACTTTTAGTCAATTTATTAACGAAGGTGTTGAAGACGCACAAAAAGCGTGGGCTGCTTGGTTAAAGAGTGATGCTGGGAAAGCTTCTCGCATAAATTATAAATCTAATGAAGAGGCTAGTAAAGCGGCTAAAGAATTTATGAAAACTTACCAATCAACTGGTAAGCCTCCTGGTTGGGCGAGTGGTGGTGGAACGCCTCCACCACCCTCCAAACCACCAACAGGAACAACTCCACCACCCTCCAAACCACCAAACCAATCTAAAATTCCCAAACCAGTCAGACAAGTTGGAAGAGGTCTTATTCGTGGACTTGGTGTAGCGAGTGCTGCCGATGCAGCTTATCAAGCGAGTCAAGGAAATTATGCTGATGCTGCAGTGAGTGGTCTAGGTGCTGGAATGGCTTCACGTAGAGTTTCAGCCGCAGTTCCTCGTGTTCAAAAACAAGTTCTACAAAAAGTCGCACCAAAAGTCGCACCAAAACTTGCTAGATTTGTACCTGGATTGCAGCAAGCTTATGGTGTTACGGCAGGTACAGCTGCAGCATTAAGGGGAGATAAACTTGGTGCTGTTTTAGGATATGGTTCTGCAATACCTGGACCAGTTGGATATGGATTTGTGGCAGCTGATATTGCTAGATCAGTTGCTCCATCTTCAGTGAAGCAAGCGATTAAAGATAAAACTGGAATATCTTATCTACAACAAAGAAAAGGTCTTGAACAAAAAGCAATTCAAAGTGGTCAAGGATTGACTGGTGTTGCAAGAGCTGGACAAACTATGGATGTTAGAGGTGCCAGACAAGTTGCATCACAAGCAAAAACCTATGGTGCAACAAGAGGTTCTGCATTAACTGGACTTGGTGGACCTACAAAGGTTGATACTAAAGCGGGAACTTTGACCACTAAAGATAAAACTGTTAAACTTGCATCAACTCAACTAGTTCGTGATCCTAAAACTGGGCAACAACGTGTAGGAGATCTTGCATATAGAGGTGGTAAAGCAGTTTATCTTGCAAGACCTTCAGTTTCTTCAAGAGATACAAGTGTAGTTGCCAATATTGGAAGAGCACTTAACCTTGGTAGGTATTCTAAAGAAGCAGAACAAAAAGCAGCACAAACTGAATATAGAACTGCACTGAAAAACACTCAAGCATATACTAGAGATTTAGGCATTTCAACTAAATCTGCAACTGCCCAAAAACTTCCTGGTTATGGAACTGCACCAGCAGCGCCAAAACCAAAACCAGCACCAGAACCACGAGTCGCTGGCGGCGGTATGGGTGGTCGAAGAGGTAGTGGATCGAACCCATCGGTAAGAAAATAACTTGACAAATTCAAGACTCTAGGCTATAATATTAGAGTCTATTTCTATCTCTATGAGATTTCAAGATACAAAGAAACTTTCAAAAAAAGCTTTGAAGCAACCTTGGATGTACGAAGAGGAAGAACTACGCTATCTTCGTAAAGCTAAACGGCTTGCAAATCAAGCTATTAAATTATTGCATATGAAAGGTGAACCAGATGAATAATGTTAAATTGATTGCAATTACTCAAGGTGCTGGAGAACTTATTAACAGTAATGCACAAGAAGTTATTTCTTACATTGCTCGTGTAAGTAATCCAAACAATCAACTTAATTTTGGAACAGCAGCAGGACTTCTTAAGTACTGCATCAAGCATGAACACTGGTCAATTTTTGAACAGGCATATATGACTCTTGAAATCAATACAACCAGAGGTATTGCTGCTCAGATTCTTCGTCATAGATCTTTTACGTTCCAAGAATTTTCTCAACGTTATGCAGACACTAGTTTATTAACTGATGAGATTGAGATTCCAGAACTTCGACGGCAGGATACAAAGAATCGTCAAAATTCTATTGACGATCTTCCTGCAGAATTGATTGCTGAATATCATTCACGAATTACTTATCATTTTAATCGTGCAAAAAGTTTGTATGATGATATGATTAAAGATGGTATTGCAAAAGAGTCTGCTCGATTTGTTCTTCCTATTGCAACGCCTACAAAAATTTATATGACAGGCTCTGTAAGATCATGGGTTCATTATATTAATCTTCGATCTGCACATGGCACACAAAAAGAACATATGCAGATTGCAGAAGAATGTCGTTGTGTTTTTGTAAACCAATTTCCAACAATTGCTGAAGCACTTGAATGGACGTGTAATGATCAATCGGCAATCACAATCGAATAGGAGGATTTATGCCAACATATCCTGTAGTCAACAAAGTGACTGGTGAAAAACAAGAACTATTCATGCCTATGGCGGAATATGATAAGTGGAGAAAAGAAAATCCAGACTGGGATAAAGACTGGTCTGCTGGAACTGCTAGTGCTGTAAGCGGCATTGGTGATTTTCAAAACAAAACTGATGGTGGATGGAACGAAGTTCTTCATCGAGTATCCAAAGTTCCTGGATCTGTAGTCAAACCTTACAAGTAATTAAATGGCAAGAAAAAAGCAAATCTCTCAAGTTGGTATTGGTATGAGTGCCAAACAACTTCGTCGTAAGAAGCCCATCAATGATGATTTTCTTTTAGACATTGATCCGATGACGGATAACCAGAAGCGTCTATTCGCTTCTTATGGTGAAGGTAAAAACATCTTTGCTTATGGTGCCGCAGGTACTGGTAAGACATTTGTTACCCTTTACCTTACTCTTCGTGATGTGTTGGATCCTACCACACCTTATGAAAAACTTTACATTGTAAGGTCGTTGGTAGCAACAAGAGAGATTGGCTTTCTTCCTGGTGATCATGATGACAAGTCAGCACTTTATCAAATTCCTTATAAGAATATGGTAAAGTATATGTTTGAAATGCCCGATGATCCTTCCTTTGATATGCTCTATGCAAATTTAAAAGGACAAGAAACCATCAGCTTTTGGTCAACATCCTTCATCCGTGGTACGACATTTGACAATTCGATTCTTCTAATTGATGAATGCCAGAACTTGAATTTTCACGAACTTGATAGTATAATTACTAGGGTTGGTGAAAACTGTAAGATCATGTTCTGTGGTGATGCCACACAATCTGATTTGACTAAGACTTATGAACGCAATGGAATCCTTGATTTCACAAAGATTCTACATGCCATGCCTGAATTTGATTGTATTGAATTTGGTGTAGAGGATATTGTTCGTTCAGGTTTGGTTAAATCTTATATCGTTAATAAACTGAATTTGGGATTCTAATGTTTACTCATCTTGAAATTGACTTTCCAGAAATGGCAAGCCGCAGCATTGACGGAGTTCGGTATTATCCGACTCCAGAAGGTTCTTTATATCCATCTATTACCTCTGTAACCTCACACTATAATCGTCAGGTCTTTAAGGAGTGGCGTGAACGTGTGGGTGATGAGGAAGCAAATCGGATCACCAAGGAATCTACAACTAGGGGAACTAACTTTCACGAAATTTGTCAAGACTATCTTGAGAATAATCTGAAAGAAGATGTAAGTTATGATTCCCTAGCATACTATATGTTCCTTGCTGCCAAGCCCTATATAGATAGGATAAACAATATTCACGCAATCGAAAGATCGATGTATAGTGATGTGCTTGGCATCGCTGGACGAGTAGATTGCATTGCTGAATATGATGGAGAATTAGCAATCATTGACTTCAAGACCTCTAAAAGTATTAAACCAGAAGCCTGGATTCAGCAATACTTTGTTCAAGAGGTTGCTTATGCTTGCATGTATTATGAACTTAAACAAATTCCTGTTAAAAAACTTATCACCATTATGGTAACACCTGATGGTGAGGTTAAAGTCTTTGATAAAAGGAACAAAGGGGACTACATAGAACTTTTGATTCAGTATATCAAACAATTTGTTCACGATAAATTGGAATCAAATGGAAACACTAACTAACGTTCAAACGGCGCTGAACGATAAATTTTTAAGTCAGAGTAAATTTTCAAGTGAAATTGAAAGTATAGTTAGATCTGATAGATTAACTTACATTGAAGCAATCGTACAGTATTGTGAAGAAAACAATCTTGAAATTGAATCTGTGCCTAAACTTTTATCAAAACCATTAAAAGAAAGAATTAGATGTGAAGCAATTCAATTAAACTGTCTTCGTAAATCATCTAAAGCAAAACTTCCTTTATGAATGCTATTGACTGCTATAGAACATACCTAGCATTTAAAAATCATTTTTCTAAAAGTAAATTTGATTATTTTAAATATCACGGAAAAAGTAAAGCATCAGCAGAAGCATTTTATAAAAGAAATGATCGTTACTTTTTTGAAAAGATGTCTAGACAAAAAAGTGATGATGAGATAACAAATTATTTTCTTGCTAGTTTTATTGAGTGTGATGATTCTCAAAAAATATGGATCAGAGAAATCATCAATTGTGGTGATCAATATTATGATCGATGGAGTAAACGCATTCAAAGTTTAAGTTATAACTTTAAGCAAGAAATAGAGACACTGTTTTCTGAATTTAATTTCAAAGATGTGTTTGCATGTAAGATGGGTAATCACCCAATCTTGCTTAAACAGCACATTATAAATACAGTGTCTATTGAAACAATGGTTATTCTTGATCATGTTTTTAATTATGTTCAAAAATTTGATGCGAATCTGGTGGATCCCATTTGGGAAACTTATAGTATGAGGATCAAGAAGTATAAACCATTTATTAACATTGATGTAAAATCTTACAAAAAAATTTTGAAGGAGACACTAATCCATGACTGAACAACAACAACATCTCAAAACTTGTTATGAGAATTTGCAAAAAACAGTTGCTGAAATTCGTGAAATTGAGGCACAGCTCACTCAACGTAGAGATATGGCTACCAAGCTGTCTGGTATCATTGAATATCTGCAAGGCACAGGTGTTACACTTGAACAAAAAGATGCACCAGCTGAAACCCCACCTGAGGAAACTAAGGCATCTTCGATTCCAACAAAAACAGCTCGCTGATGCTTGACAAACGAACTAACATCTGTTAGAATCTATCCGTATATACATCCAACTTATCCGATTTATCCGTATGTCCTTTTTAGATCTTAAGAAACAATCCAAACTCGGCTCCCTCACTGCCAAATTGGTGAAGGAAGTCGAAAAACTTAACACAGTAAGCTCCTCTTCTGATGACCGTCTGTGGAAACCAGAAGTTGATAAAGCAGGTAATGGCTATGCAGTCATTCGTTTTCTTCCTGCTCCCGAGGGGGAAGAGCTTCCCTGGGTTAAGATCTATAACCACGCTTTCCAGGGAACTGGTGGTTGGTTGATTGATAATTGCCTCACCAGCATCAATGCAAAGTGCCCTGTTTGCGAAGCCAACAGCGAACTTTGGAACAGCGGTAGCGATGCAAACAAAGAAATCGCCCGTGGTCGTAAGCGTAAAATGTCTTACTACAGCAACATTTATGTTGTGAAAGATCCCTCCAATCCTCATAACGAGGGTAAAGTGTTTCTCTTTAAGTATGGTAAGAAAATCTTTGACAAGATTCAAGCAGCAATGCAACCTGAGTTTGAAGATGAATCCGCTATCAACCCCTTTGATTTTTGGGATGGGGCTGACTTCAAACTGAAGATCAAGAAGGTTGCAGGTTATTGGAACTATGATTCCAGTGAATTTGCCCTCCCCTCGCCACTGCTGAAGGATGACGAAGCACTAGAAGCAATCTGGAAGAAACAGTACTCTCTTGTAGAATTTGTTTCTGCTGATAAGTTCAAGTCTTATGAACAGTTGAAGACCCGTCTTGATACTGTTCTTGGCAAAATTCCTTCCCGCAAATCAGAAGTTGTTGATGAATCTTTTGAAGATGAGGATGATTATCGGGCACCTGCAGTTCCTGATAATCTCAAGAAAGAGCTGAATAGTTTTTCTTCTTCCGCCAGTGGTGAAGAGGATGATGCTCTCAGCTATTTCCAAAGTCTCGTAGACGAGTGATAATTAGAACCCCTCCTTCGGGAGGGGTTTTTTTACATCGGAGGAATGCACTGATCAGCAACTTTAATTGTAGTTGGGTCGATGTATGATGATGATGGTTTATATCTTAGAATGGTATTTGCATCAACCTCTATTGTCCTGATAAATTCTTGACGTATTAATACAATAGATCTTTTTTGATCATTTAAAAGTAACTCATATTCATAATTAGTTACGTCTCTAACTGGAACATGGTTTTTAATCACTGTATTGCCAGCAACGAATTCAGTATACTGAAAAGTAAAATCACTCTTGACTCTAATTCCTGCTTTTAAAATGACGTGCCCTAAAGAATTCTTTACCTCGGTAGTTTCATAGTGATGTATTTCTGACAACTGGGCTTCGGTATACTTTGTGAATAAAAATTTATTGAGATCTGATTGTGTCATGGGCCAATCCGTTCTTACATTCTGAATATTGTTTGCAAGAAAGATTACCCAATCATACTCAGGACTGCCATAAAAGTTTTGAGAAACATTATCTGGACGTTCATCACCTTGAATTTGATAATCTTCAAATGCTCCATAAATTTTTAAAAGATCAGCTGGTATGAAAGGTCTTCTAAAAAAATTCTTAATTGTACTGTAATCGTGTGAGAAATTTTTCTCTCCCTGTTGAACAGGATAAATTACATTGGGTAACCTTCTAAAATAAGCCATTAGAGTCCTACGTCGTCTTCGGGAATTCCACTAAAATCATTAGAAAGAAGTGGGGTTAGTTCAAGGAAAGACATTTGTAAAGTCGTTGCCACGGGATGAGAATCATTATACGATGCCCAACCAATACCATCTGGAGTATGGTTTGCTACAACTTGACCTAATGCACATAGTTTTGGTTTGGGCAAACTGGCGTTTTGTGATCCGTTAGATTTTTCATAACGAAGTACAAATACATTAGGTGATTGTAAAAGAGCAGCTCCATATTGAGGGATTGTTGGCAACATATTTATTTTCAAAAACCTTATAATCTTTCTAATTTGTGAGGCTTCATTTTCAGATCTGGGGGCTAGCTTCCACTGCATGTCAAATGTTCTTAATGAGGGTGCTCTGAAAAGCAATTCTGCATTTGGGTTTACTGCTGCACCAGTGGATCTGGTTAAAAGATCTCCAGCATTAACTGGAGTGCTTGATACTTTACTTACAAGTTGAGCAGTTAAATCTGCTTTAAAAGCTTCAGCAGCACCAGGGGAATTAGCCGTATATGATAATAATGCTTCAAATCCATATTTTCCTAATGCGGCAGCTGCCATTTGTTCACCACCAACTCCCATTGCATTTGCCATAGCAGCAGTGCCACCAAGAATACCTTCATTATACACCCCAGAAATTGCTGCAGCCAGGCTTGCCCCCATCATACTCATCTTGGATACACCCCACTCTGCCTTTGCACCGTCAGTAATTGACATTGGCATTGGAAGAACAATCTCACCAATAAATTCCATGTAAGTTGGAATTGATGCATTGAAAGATGCTAACCCCTTTTTAACAATTGATGGTGAAATGAATAGTGATTTATCAATTCCACCAGCATTTAGTAAACCTTTATTTGGTGGAGTATATTGAAGAGCACCAATTCTAATGTAATCTTGTGGCGTTGCTCCCTTTGTATTAGTTTTACCAACGTTTAAGTCTGATGGGAAGACATAGATCTTACCCTTTGTTGTGGGTGGTTTGGGAATATTTTTTGGCGTTAAATTATCTAAAGCTGTATTCTGTGCTATTGTTGCTGCAACATCTGATGGAAGAGCACCACCTGTGGGATCAATTACACCTAAACTTTTAACGTCTTGATTATACTGTTTAGTATACAATGCTTCGGGAGAAAGACCAGATACAGTTGGAGCAGTTCCTGGTGCTCCAGTATTGTTAGCTTTTAAAATTTTATTAATATTGGTATTCCATTGTGATTGATTAGCTTGATATAATGTATTAGCTTGATTGTAACTTAGAAGACTATTATTTGTAGTGTCGTAAACCGACATAATTTTTCCTTTTTCTGGACCGTCACTAGCTACTTGTACAAGATATTGATTTCCACCAGTTGAAATGGTAGTTGTAACTTTTTCATTTTTTTGTGGTACTGACATTACTTGTTACCTGCCCATACTTTGCTTGGTGAAACTCTTTGCCCTCGTTTATCAACAAAAGATTCAACAATAAATGGATTACCTGATAACCCAGCTATATCATCATCAGGAACTCTTGCAATACTACTCATGCCAGTTACAATATAAGTATGTAAACAAACATCTGGCACACTATTTAAACTATTTAGCCAACTTTTAGCGATGTCCCCACGATAGGCTGGATTTAAATAATGAACATTAGCACCTAATACTGTTCCATCACCTTTAACTTCTAAAATTTGTGCAAAGGGATATCTGTCCCAGTATGGATATCTATTTGGATACTTTGCTGAGTATGAAAAGAAATAAAACTTTCCAACTTCTAACCCAAATGTATCTGATAAATCTGTAGAGTCTTCTTGTGGCTGATTTCTCAAAGCTTCAAACATGGCATTTCGATACCAATCTTGAGATACGAACCTACCTTTAAATTCTTTTATCTTTCTTGCCATGATCTCATCAGAAGCCTTGAGTCTACCACTCATATTCCTAATTCCTCTTCAGTTAGAACTTTAAATTCCATAAGTCTATCCGCACAATATTCTTTTGCTGCTTTCCACTTGGCTTGATTCTTCACATACTCATAATTTTCTTGCACCCATTTCTTTGTTTTTCTTTTTGGATTTTGATTTGGTGGTTGCGTGTATTTTTTTGGTTTGATTTCAAATAAGTATGTTCTTACCTCACCAGTTTGTTCTCTAAGTTTAACCCAGAAGTCAACAAAGTATCTGTGACGACAATTGTCTAGTGGAGATATGTATGGTATAACTACTTCCTCACTATTCCACTCAAGAATATTTGTATTCAAATCACAGTACTTCATGAATTTTAATTCCCAGAGAGACCGATAGATAATATTCGTTGGGTTTCCTTTGTACTTCTTATAATTTTGGGGAGTAAATTTCCCTTGATAATACATATACATAGTATAAAATACTAAAAGTATTTAGAAATGTCCTCAAACCAAAAGCTTTATTATCCAATTGATAGTGTAAAAAATACTTTCTCTAAAGTGGCAATGACATCCTTTTATAAGGTGGCATTTCCTATTTCGGGCGGACTGACTGGTTGGTTAAAGAATACTGGGCTTTATATTACACAAAATAGCGATGGTTTAGATCCGATTGAAAGCATTGAACTACTATGTTCCGCAGCAATTCTTCCTGGAACAAACTTAAAGATGACTGAGGTGATGGGAAATCGTCAAGGAGTTCTTGAGAAGTATCCAATATTCAAACAATATCCAGAACTATCTTTAACATTTTACGTTGATTCTAATCACCAAGTTATTAAATTTTTTGAAGAGTGGACAAATTATATTACACCACTATACTCTACCAAAGGTGGTGAAATCCCTGTTACTAATAAAGGACTTCTAGCAAGTGAAGCTAAAAATGAAAATGATTATTTTAGAATGAGGTATCCAAATAATTATACTCAAACAATTTACATTACTAAATTTGAAAGAGATTTAAATACAGTAAAACTAACTGGAACAAAAAACAACGCATATAAACTTCAAAATTCATCAACCTTAACTTACGAATTTGTTAAAGCATATCCAAGTAATATTGTAGCATCTGCTGTTGCTTATGAAGGAACTTCAGTTTTAAGTTATACTGTGACCTTTGTTTATAGTAGATATTTTGTTAATACTTCACAACCAGAATTTGGAACTACAATCACACTTCCAGATTTAAAGACATTTAATTTTTCACCTCCTAATCTTGGTGAAACTACATCAAGTACAACTCCACCATTAAACATTGGAGGAGTTGATCAAGTCATAGGAAACACCGCAGGTTTTGATGCTAACATAGCCTGATAAATAATTTTACTGAAGTTACTTTAGGACATTATGCCTTTACCACAACCGACTGCGCCACAGTATGAGCTTACACTACCTTCTAACGGAAAGACTATAACATATAGACCATTTCTTGTGAAGGAAGAAAAGATTCTAATCATGGCAGTAGAGTCAAAAGATATTAAGCAAATTTCTAATTCAATTAAACAAGTTCTTAATGCTTGTATTGTTACTAAGGGAGTTAAAATAGACTCTCTTCCAATCTTTGATATTGAATATTTGTTTTTAAACATCAGAGGAAAATCGATTGGAGAATCAATTGATCTGGTAATTACTTGTGGAGATGATCAAGCTACTCAAGTTCCAATCACAATGTTTGTTGATGAAATTAAAGTAGAAGTTCCAAGTGATCATACTGATACGGTTGATTTGGAGAATGGATACTTTATTAAAATGAAGTATCCGTCGTTAATCCAATTTATTGAAGAAAATTTTGAGTTTAGTAAGAAGAGTTCTAGTGATATTGATCGTGCTTTCAAATTAATTTCATCCTGCATTGATTCTGTTTATAATTTGGAGACTGCATGGGCAGCGTCTGATTGTACTGAAAAGGAATTGATTGATTACATTGAGAAGTTAACACCTCAACAGTATAAAAAAGTAGACAACTTTTTTAAGACCATGCCAAAACTTTCCTACAAAACAAAAGTTACTAACCCTGTAACTGGTGTAGAAAATGATGTAGTTTTGGAGGGTCTTTCTGATTTTTTCAACTAGCCCTAGCACATGAAGATCTTGAGACTTACTATCGAATTAATTTCTCTTTGATGCAGCACCATAAATACTCTTTGACCGAGATTGAAAATATGATTCCTTGGGAGAGAGAAATATACTTAGAATTGCTGAAGCAACACATTGAGGAATTAAACGAAAAGGCAAGACAAAATGGCAGGAACTAAAACGATAAATTTATCTAAATTTTTCAGACAAGATTCTGCTGTGCCTTCTGGTGTTGGGGTTAGAGAAACTATGGGGATTAATCCTCAAGCTCAAGTTACTATGAGCGGAGGTAATTTAGCTTCTATTTTAAAAATCATACAAACAAATACTGAAATAACAAAGGAGCAGCAGGAATTTATAAGGGTTGAAGATCGGAATGATAATTTACTGCAAAGTGCAGTTAACAATCTACAAAAAAATATTTTTGGATTGCAATCAAGTTTATTAAAATTGAGAGGACAGTTTGAAAGAGATCTTCTAGCAAGACAGCGAGCAGCACAAAAAGAAAACCGTGCTGCATTTGCTGGACGAGCAGAAGAATCAAAAGCCATGGGTATGGCTACTGCTCAGCAAAACTTAATGGATTATGAATCTTCTGCATATGAAATGGCAGATGAACCCTCAGGTAATAGTTCTGGATCTAGAGGTGTTGCAGCTGCTCTTGCTGGATTTACTGGAGCGGTGCTTGGAGCACTTGGAATGAAAGATGGTAGTGAAGAAGATGGGGGAGATCCAAATTATACTCCTCCAGCTGCAAAAACTTATACACTACCGCAACTAAAAGAACTAGCATTGAGTGCTGGATTTAAGGGTGATAAGGCAGATGAAGCCGCTGCACTTGCTTATGCGGAATCTACTGGAAATACTCAAGCACATAATGATAGTTACAAGATAGGTGGTAAAGATAACTCTTATGGATTGTGGCAAATCAACATGATTGATATACCAGGATATATGCTTGGTAAACAACGAAGAAAGCAATTTGGATTGAAATCTAATGAAGAATTGTGGGATCCTCAAGTTAATGCTAAAGTTGCATTCGCATTATCTGGGGGATCTAATTGGAAGGCTTGGGGTGCTTATGGTAATGAAACATATAAAGATGCATTGGAAAAAATTAAAAAACTTCCAGATCAAACTAGTCAAAAACCATCGGCAAAACCTGGAGCAACGTCTCCTCAAGCTAGTGCATCTGCAGAACCAGCATCTTCAACTGTAGCAGCAGCAACACCATCTGCAGATACAGATCCAATGGAGACAAGTTCAGTATCTGCTGTTCCAAGTGCAGCTGGAGACAAAACAGCACAGGCACTAACTCCACCTGCGGGTGCTGCTTCAGGCGGCGCTCCAATTGTAGTACCAATTAATAACCAACAACAACCTGTAGCACAAACACAAGTATCTGCTGGGGATGCTATCCCTGGTGGATTGACTGCAAACTTAAACAACATCTATCCTTTTATTGCTAAAGCTGTGTTAGGTATTATGTAAGATGGCTGACTTAAAGGTAGATACGCTATCAAAAAATTCATTAACATATTTGGACAACTTGGTATTGGATTTGACTAAGACATCAAATTCAATGATAAAATCTTTAACCTTATCTAAACAATTGACTGATAAGGAAGCTTTACAATCTTTAGTTACGCAATATTATACTCGCCAAAAACAAAAAGAAGTTTCAACACAACCAACAGCACTAATTAGAGAACAACCACAGTATCAACTTGCAGCACCCCCATCAGGAAATGAAGACTCTGTAATTGCTAACCAGATACGTGACGAACAGGACAAAGCAGTTGCTGCAATTACTGCAGCTGTAGCAGGAGCTGCAGTCCTTGGAGAGTCTATGCTACCTGGGGATGTAGTTGATGGTGGAAAATATGCTGAAAAAGATCTTCGTATTGGACCAACTGGAGATACTGACGGACAACAAACTGGTTTGAACATGCATCTTCCAGGGGGGATTGGAGCACCAATCTATGCACCCATAGATTTGATTTATGTGAATCGAGGTACAGATGGAATGCCCTCAGTTGGATTGCAGGGAAATTCAGATGCTAGGGGACCTTCTGGAAGTGGTTTTGGTTATTATGTTGCTTATCGATTTATGAAGGATGGAAAACAATATGAAGTTTTGATGGCACACTTGGCTAGTATGGGTTATAAGGGAAGTAAAGAAAATGACCCCATACCTAAAGGAACTTTACTTGGTTATCAAGGTGCTTCTGGTAGAAGCGATCCGCGTGATGGTTCTAACAAACCTTATCCACACATTTCACTTCATGTTAATGGCATTGGATTTCGTGCTAGTAATTCTGTTCTTGTATGGTTTGCTAATCTTCTTGGTGGTGCAACATCAACAGCAGCACCTGCAACAAAGAAAACCAATGTGCCACAACAAATTTCTTCAATGCCTAATCCTGGAAGACAAGTTGTTGCAGTTGTAAATAATCAATCATCACAAGATTCCATTCAACCATCACAAGAAGTTGCATCGAATACCAGTCTAAATAAAAATTATAGTAATCCCCTACACGTTTTGTATAATCACACTACCTTTGGTGTTGGATAATGTCAGCAGAGAATAATTATACAGTACAAGAATTTAACATTGTTCCCTTCACAGGTAATGTTAATGTTGACTTGTCTATAAACTCTCTAGCATCATTTGAATATTATGAAGATATTCTATCTCCAACAGTAACTGCAAAGGCTTCGTTTGCAATTGTAGATGTTAAGGGTTTACCTCAGGGATTTGAAATATACGGTGGAGAGAAGGTTAATATTGCAATTGATGTTTCAGGTTCTACAAAAAAATTATATTTGAATGATGATAAGAGTAGATTGTTTGTTAGAAGTGCAACAGTAGATAAGAGATCTAACTTGGGAATGTATACTATTGAAATGGTAAGTCGAGAAATGATAACCAATGAAACAGCTAGACTTGTAAATCGATTCGATGGAAAGGTAAGTGATAGTGCAAAACTTATTTTTGCTAAACTTAAATCACAAAAAAGTTTAAACGTAGAAGACAGTGTGAATAAGTATTCCTTCATTGGGAATACTAAGAGACCATTTGATTTATTGCTGTGGTTATGTCCAAAGGCAGTCCCCACGGGAACAAAGGGATTTGGAACTGCAGGGTATCTATTTTTTGAAACACAAGACGGCTATAACTTTAGAAGTATTGATAAGTTAATCACTCAAGCAAGTTCCTTTACTTATGAAAAAACTGAGGCAGTAGATCCTTATAGTAATAAGAATAAATTTAGAATACTCTCGGCTACCGTAGCAAAGAACAATGATATCTTAACATCATTGAGAATGGGAATGTATGCAAACAAAAGTTTGTTCTATAACTTATATACTAATGAAATAAATTTCACTGAGTACAAATTATCTACTAAATATGCTAGCATTTCAAAATCTGCAAGCACCAGTTCATACCCAAAACTTCCAGAGGGAATTGAAAATTCTTTTTCAAGATTATTAACTCGTACACTTGACGTTGGAAATTTAACTGATGCTGGAAAAATAGAAGGCAACGAAAACCTTCCTAAATATCAATCAGAAGCTGCTGTAAGATACAATTTATTATTTTCACAAATTTTAAATGTTGTTATACCATGCAATTTAGATTTGAGAGCGGGACAAGTCATCACATGCAACATAGCTGAGTCAACAGCGGGGTCTAAAAACAAAACATTTGAGTCACAACAAAGTGGTAACTATATGATTGCAAATCTGTGCCATAGATTTCAAGGAAATCAAGGCTATACTATGTTAAGTTTAGTACGTGACTCTTACGAACTTAAAACAGGATACAATTGATGGAAAACATTAACCAACATATTGAATATAATAAGGCTAAGCTGGAAGATCCATTAACTTCCAGCCAGAGCAGAAGACATTATGAAGAGGAATTAGAAAATCTACAACTTTATCATGAGCGTCATCCAGAAGATACTCATGATCCTACCTCATTAGAATTGTTTTGTGACAGTCATCCAGATGCTGTTGAATGTAAAATTTACGAAGACTAATGTTATTAGATCAATCCTCCAGTCAACTATTAAAAACACATTTCATTGGACGAGACGGGTTCGTTTGGTGGGTGGGACAGATTGCCTCTAGAGAAACAAGTAAGTGGGATAAGGCAGATTTAAAAAATAAACAAGCGGGAAAAGAACTCTATTATAATAGAGTAAAGGTAAGAATCTTTGGATATCACCCACTAAATGATACTGAATTGCCCGATGATAAATTGCCATGGGCACATATTTTAGTTCCACCTGGGGAATCAAATGGTGTAGGTAAAGTTGGAAAGGCACATGGTTATCAAGGTGGTGAGACTGTTATCGGTTTCTTTTTAGATGGTGATGATGGACAACAACCAGTTATTTTCGGCAGTTTATATAAGTCTTCAGAAATAAAAACATACGGACCTAATTCAAAACTACAACCTTGGGATCCTTATCAACCAGCATCTCATAACTCACTACCACCAACACAATCTGGTGGACAAAATGTTGGAACAGGTAAAGGTTCACCAGATACTCCAGGAATACCTTCTAAAGGTAACTCTTCTGGAATAGAAAACGTTGCATCTGAAAAAGAAGAACAGCACACTGGTGCAATGAAAAGTTTTGCAGATGGTCTCTGCAATAAGACAGTTCAACCAACGCTGTGTAACAAAAATAGATTTGCTAAAATTACTGCAGCAATAGAATCGTTATTAAAAAAACTTAAGAACTATCAGAATATAGCTAACACATATTATAAAGAAAAGATAAAAAATAAGATTACAGATTTCTCAGGAGAAATATCAAAGGTTTCGGCAATAGTTGCTGGTGATATATCATCGTACATTAAACAAGGAATGATGTTCTTGTTTGAAGAGATTAGTAAAATATTAGGTCTATCATTTGGAGGATTGTATCCAAAAACAAAGCAGTCTGAGATAGCAAAAACAATAGACACTATTCTAGAAGCAATCTACGCCATCTTTAAGCAAATAGGATTGTCTCTTCCAGATCTTGTATCTGATGCACTTACTAATTTTGTTGGTAATGCAGTTGCAGCTACTGCATGTGCAGTTCAAAATTTTCTTGGTCAACTTCTTTCAAAAATTCTAGCAACAATTAATGAAACAATTCTTCCACTACTAGATAAAATTAATAGCTTAGTGCAGGGTGCGTTGGGATCTGCAGCAAATTTATTAGAGCAATCTTTAAATTTGATTGGAGTCATCAGCCAACTTTTAAATTATGCTAAACCTGAAAAATTCTGCCCAAAACCAACCACGTTTTCAATGTGTGGTGGTATTGATTTTGGATCTGTTGTTTCGGATATGAAGGGTTTGGTAAACGGTGTTGGTGACGTAGGAAAACTTGTGGGTAAACTTGGTTCTGATATGAAAGATATTGGTAATCTTAAGCTAGACTTAAATTCATGTAATCCTAAGAAGGAAGTTTGTGGACCTCCAAAATTTGTAATCACTGGAGGTGGTGGAGAAGGAGCAGCTGCTACGCCAATCGTAAATGGTTTAGGTAAAGTTATTGGTGCAATACTTAATAATCCAGGATCAAACTATACTTCTGCACCAAATGTTTCAATTATTGATCCATGTGGATTTGGCAATGGAGCACAAGCTATTGCAATCATGGAGCAGATTCCACCCAACTCGAAGTTTACTCCAGGGTCGCCAAAAAATGATGGAAAACAAGTAGAAAAAATTATTATCTTGGATCCTGGTAGTGGTTATTTAAACTCAACACAAATTCAAGAGTATGGCAATGGTGATACAAAAGATAATAATGTAGCAACTACAGGTGATAAAAAATCTTATGTTGGTATTGTTACTAATGTTGAAATTCTTAATCCTGGATATGGATATGATAATAATACTGTAGTTACAGTTGGAGAATGTGCGACTTCGTTTAAGTTAGGACCTGATGGGGAATTTACCAAGGTTACTGTGGAAGCTGGTTGTAACGTAGATGATCTTCCAGATGTAACTATAAATAGTGAAAACGGAGCTGCTGCACAGCTTGTTCCAGTTCTTTCCTTCGTTGAAGTTGGAGTTACTACTACTACATCAGGAATTTCAACAGGTGTACTCAAGGTGATTGACTGCGTATGACATTAGGACATCCACTAATATATGACAGGTATAGAATAGATTCTGGAGGTAAACTACCAGAGTTTGGTACGGTAGATTACTCCATGATAACTCAGAATGGAGATGGATATGCCTACTTGCCAAATGGCAATCATCTTGTGTCATGTAAAGGAACTTCACATGAATCTGTAGGTCTTGATTTAAAAGGTAGTGGAGCAAAAAATTCTGCTTATCAACCAGCAAAATGGATTAGAGCGGATAGTGGAGATATTGTTTTTGAGGCACCCCAAGGAACAATATATTTGAATGCCAAAAATATTGTTCTTGTTTCTAATGCAGCAGATCCTGATGGAAATATTTTTCTAAGTTCGTGCAATGATGTTTACATTAAATCAACAGATAGCGTTACTATTGCAGGTACTAATGTTACAGTCAATGGATCAAAGACTGCAACGTTGGTTGGAAAAAGCACCACAAATATAGCAGCTAATTTTGTTGCAATTGCAGACACAACAGACGTTATAAGTTCAATATCATCTCTAGATATTAGAGTCCTTGATCTATTAAAACTATTAGCGAGTATTTGATATGAGTAATACACCAGGCTGGGCAGTAAGTCGTTTGTATGTTGGGCATTGTGATCCAACATTCATTCCTAAAAATCCAATTCTCCCCTCAGGTACAACAATTTTAAACGGGCCTGTTGTGGTTGGTGGGCAAGCTGATGGCACACTTTTATTACCATTTCAAAAACTTGGATTAATTAATATTATTACTCCTGCGGTAACAACAACATCGTCAGTACCAATTCCAACTGGAATGACACCAGTAACAACATCTGCAATTAGAATCAGTGCTTTAGGTGATGGTGCTGTTCCTTATCCTGGAACTGGAATTGCAGCAAATGCTTTGGGACATGTTATTAGTTCTAAAGTTCCTATTCCTCCAACTGCTCCTGTAGGAATTAATTTACTAAGCGCAGACGTTGTTACTATAGCATCCCCATCATTAGCAATTACTGCTAATGAAATTCTTTTAGGAACTTATACATCAGCAGGTGCTAGAAATAAAGTTGGTGCAGAAACTCAAACAGGTGCAAAGGCAGAGACTGGTGCTAAAGCAGATACAGGTGCAAGAGCTGAGACTGGAGCAGCAGCACAAAATGCAACTTTAAACGTTGCAGCAACAATTACTAGTCCTACAATCACTAGAATTGATGTAGCACTAGCAAGTAAGAAAACTTTTGATATTCCACATCCAAATAAAGAGGGGTGGAGATTACGTCATGCATGTGTAGAAGCTCCCTCTGCTGATGTATACATAAGAGGTAAACTTAAGGATGCTTATACTATTGAACTTCCAGAATTCTGGAAAGAATTTATTGATTATGATAGCATCACAGTTTCAATTACACCAATTCAAACACAACAAAATATTGTGGTTGAAAAAATAGAAGACAATAAAGTTTATCTTCAATCAATATCACCAGTTCATTGTTACTATCATATATTTGCAGAACGTGCAGATGGTGAAAAATTAATTCCAGAATATCAAGGTCAAACTCCAGCAGACTATCCTGGAAATAATGATGAATGTTCTATTGCTGGATATCACTACGACATTAAACCGAACTAACTTTATTAATTATGGCTACACCGTCAGAAAATATTGCATCAAAACTTAACTTAGCTAAGACTCAAGCTGAGGAGCAAGTTGATTTCATGATTCAAAGAATTCTTGTTCTTGATAGTGAGAAAGAAGATCTCGATGAATCAATTAATAAAATTGATCTTTCGATTCAACAACAAATTGATAATGTAAATACTCAGATTCAAAATGTTGTTGCAACATATCAAGCAAGAATTGATAGTGGATGTAGAACACTGAAGAATTGGGTGCAAACTGGAATTGCTACAGTTGGTGTAACTGAGTATCCAGTTTACACATGCGTAGCTATAGATCCAGACCTACAACAAATTAAACCATTACATAAAATTAAATATTATGATGAACCAGCTACAAAAGATATTTTAGATTCTACAATCGGTTCTTTCATTGGAACTTGTGGTATTGGATCAACTCACATTACTGTTATGAGTATTGCAGGATCTGGTACAACACAAGGTATGCAAGTTGGTCAAACAATTACTTGTGATCAATCGGGAGTGTTTGCTTCACCAACTACTATTATAGGATTTACTACTTCTGTTGCAAATTTATTTCCTGTGGGAATCGGCACATCTGGTGATATTGAAGTTGTTGATGTAATCATAACATCAAATTCTACTGGTGCTGCAGTCGCTGCAGCATCTGCAGTTGAATTTGATGTATTGGGATTTGCAACTTCATTCAACATTCCACCTGTAAAAATGACAGATTCTCCATTTGTACCTCAGACAATTGGTATTATGTATACAAGTATTGTAGGTACTGGAACTTATATTGAGTATACAAATTCATCTTCATCACCAACAACACAAAGTTGGAATCCATTTTTAAATGGATTAAAAATAAAAAAGGCAATAATTTCTGAACCTGTAGTTGGTGCTGGCATAACCTTATATAATATTGGTAGTACTCAAATGCCAACAATATTTGGAGCTGAAGCTAATCCTGGAGTCTCGACTACTTTTCTTTCTCTCGGAATTGGAACTATGTATACCCCATTGCCATCATGTAATGCAACAGTAGAAACAAATAATACAAATGCATTAAATACACTAACAACTTTAGAAACTGGATTAACCGTTGGTAGTAATAATATAACACAAAGAATTCAAGTTTCAAATGCATTAAGAGTTCTGAGAAACAAATATAATTCACAGATATGGGGTATGAGGCAAGTATTATCTGAATTATATAAGGAAGAAAATCAATTTAATGAGGCATCTGCTTACATAAATTCAACTGCTGTGAAGGCGATCATTGATACTTGACAAGTTTGTTTAAATGTTTTATAATACTCTTGTCCGTGTGAAGGGGTGCGTGGGGGGAGCAATCCCCCCTCCTCAAATCTTACTTGTATCTTATGAGACCAGAAACTAGACGAGCAATGGAAATGCTTTTCACTGCTAAGTGGAACTTGCCAAAGGCAGCAGAACATGCTAGACTTACTAACAAGGAAATGAAAATTACTTTCAACGAGTATTGCAATTTCCATCCTCCAGTTTACGGGGTTGACATCCAAGAGGCAGTCTGATAGACTACTCTTGTTCATGGGGCGGTGGTGGAATCGGTAGACACACCAGACTTAAAATCTGTTGGGCGTATGCCCGTGGGAGTTCAAGTCTCCCTCGCCCTACCTAAACCAAAATTGACTTTTAGTTTCAAAAAAGGTCGGAAAAAAATCCCGCCAAAAATTTTCTAAATAGGTTTTTTGCCCTTGTAGCTCAGTGGTAGAGCAATGGTTTTGTAAACCATTGGTCGCTGGTTCAAATCCAGTCGAGGGCTTGGAAGATCTGGACATGTCTGGTTCTTCCTACAAACAGAATAGGAGTCCAAATCCTATTCTCATAGTGGGGATCGGCTACTCCTCCATTAAACAAAAGGGCCGCCAGGGGAATTAACTCAGTTGGTAGAGTGGCAGCTTTGCAAGCTGCAAGTCAGGGGTTCAAGTCCCCTATTCTCCATTCAAAAAATGAAGTTATAAATAAAACATAATAGCTCTATTGGTTAATATCAATGCCTCTAAGTAGACTGGAAAATTTTCTCAAAAATGTAGATGGCAATATTATTTACGTCAATCCATCTGATTTAGATTCTACAGACTCTATTGAGAATCAGGGTAATTCGCAGACAAAACCATTTAAAACACTTCAAAGAGCACTGATTGAAGCTGCTCGTTTTTCTTATAATATTGGTGTAGAAAACGATAGATTTGACAGAACTACGATTCTGTTAATGCCAGGAACATATATCTTAGACAATAGACCTGGATTTAGTGTTGTAGACTCCTCTGGAACTGCATCCTTCCGTGATGTTAATGGGCAGGTACAAACTGTTTTACAACTAACAAATAATAGTAATTACGATATTGAAGATGCTGATAATGATCTATATAAATTCAACTCAGTAGAGGGTGGTATTATTGTACCTAGAGGTACATCAATTGTAGGTCTTGATCTTCGTAAAACTAAGATTAGACCTAAGTATGTTCCAGATCCTTATACTGCAACAGTAAAACCAGCATCTATATTTAAAATTACTGGTGGTTGCTACTTCTGGCAGTTTTCTATCTTTGATGGTGATATTAATGGTAGCGTTTACTTTAATAATACAAGAAATTTAAAAGCTCCAACCTTCTCTCACCATAAACTATCCTGCTTTGAGTATGCAGATGGTGTAAATGGTGTTGGTATCGGTACATCCTCAGGTATTACTGATCTTCAGATGTATTATTATAAGCTTACAAGAGCTTATGGTGCAACTTCTGGAAGAGATATTCTCGATTATCCAGCTGGTGAAGATTTTCAACCATCAATACCAGAATTTAAGATTGTTGGCGCTGTAAATGCAAATGATATTGGTATTAGTAGTGCTGCTGCGGTTTCTGCCAATCCTTTAACAGTTACTGTTGATACTTCTATAGATCATGGTCTTTCTAAGGATGATGTTGTAAGAATTTCTGGATTTACTTCAACAGTTTATAATGGATCGTGGGTTGTTGTTGGTGTCTCTAGTGATAAGAGATTTCAAGTTAACATCGGCGCTATTCCCGCAACGGCTGGTGTAGTTTTAACTGGTGATGAAAAAGCAATTATCGAACCAGATAACGTTAATGGTGCCTCTCCATACATTTTTAACTGTTCACTAAGATCTACATATGGCATGAATGGTCTCCATGGAGACGGTTCAAAAGCTTCTGGATTTAAATCAATCGTTGTAGCACAGTTCACTGGTATTTCTCTACAACGTGATGATAATGCATTTGTAATCTATAATAGAAATACTGGAACTTATCAGGATAATGACACCGCAATCAACGCTGGTATTTCATCACTTCCTTTACACTTAAATTCAAGTGCAATTTATAAGCCTGATTATGAAACTTATCATGTAAGGGTTTCTAACTCCTCATTCATTCAGGCAGTTTCAATCTTCTCTATCGGTTTCTCTCAACATTTCCTTGTAGAGTCTGGTGGTGATATTTCAATTACCAACTCTAACTCTAACTTTGGTGCAAGATCACTTGTTGCTAAAGGATTCCAAGAAAGAGCCTTTGACAGAGATGATGTTGGCTACATTACTCACATCATTCCACCAAAGGACATAGCAACTAGTGCTGATACAAAAACTTGGTTGTCACTTAATGTTGGTTTAACAACCAATGCTCCTGGGATTTCAACAACGAACAGAATTTATCTATTTGGATCAACCCGTGCGGATAATCCACCTCCACACATTGTAGACTCTTTTTCAGTTGGTGCTAAAAGAGACGAGATTCTCTATGTTAACGTTGCAACAGCAACCTCTGAAGTAACTCTTTCTGCTCCTATTTTAATGCCCATTCCTAGTGGAGCAGACGGACCAACTTCAGAAAAAGAATTTAAAGTTATTCGTGTTGGCGCGGCAAACAGTATCACTTCTGGTAATACTCTAAACTTAGAAGCACCACATACACTGTTTACTGGTGAGAGTGTTCGTGTTTTAAGCGATAATGGCTTAACTCCTGATGGACTTGAAGCAAATCAACTATACTATGCAATCACTGGTGGTGCTCTTTTTGCAAATCAAATTCAACTTTCTAGAAGCTTAAATAATGCTATTTCTGGAACACCAATTCCAATTGATATTTACAACACTAATGGTGGTCTCCTTAGAGTCGTTAGCCGTGTTAATGACAAGGCACCAAATGAAATTGGTCACCCAATTCAATATGACCCTAGCAATTTTAATTGGTATGTAAATACTTCATCATCAGGTAATAATACAATCAGAAGTGGATTTATAACTTACAGACAATTTTTAATCACTGGAGAAAGTTCTAAGTCATATATTACAAGAAAAATTGATACTCGTTCTGTAAATGATAGAATTTACAGATTCCGTTATGTGATTCCTAAAGAGTATACGATTGCAAGAGAACCCTCCACAAACTTTATTATTCAAGAATCAAGAACAAGTGGTATTAGCAATTCTACAGAATTTTCATTAGTTGATAATCAAATTAAAAAGAGAAATCCTAAAATTATTGCAAGTGTTTCTTATGATTCACTCAACGATTTAGTCACTGTAACTACTGAAACTCGACATAACTTCATAGTTGGAGATAAAGTAACTCTTAAAAATGTTAAGAGTTCTGATAATTTAACTCGCCTTGATAATCGTGCATATAATGGAATTAATTCTGTAACTGCGGTTCTAAATTCAAAACAATTCCAGTATTCAGTTGATACTACACTTGGAACCTTTGTAGATACATCCTCCACAAGAAATGAAACTCTTCCTTATGTCTATAGGCAAGAGTATAAGAATACTTTTTATATCTACAGCATTGATAAATTACAAACACATGAGTATAATAAGACTGATGGAATTTATCACTTAACTTGCCTAACAAGTAATGTTTCGCCATCAGATACTTATTTTGATCATTATAACTTCTCACAGAGTCCAGCAAATCTATATCCAACCTTAGACAGAGATAACTTTAATTCTGATCCACAATCATCAATTTCTAATGCTAAGAATGATTTACTTGGTAAAGTTGTAATCAATGATCGACAAAATAGTATTACTAAGGAAACTGTATCAACTTTCCTACGCAACAACAGAATTGGTATTGCTGTAACTGGAGCTGCAAATAATGCTGGTATTACTTCAATCTTCACTGAAGTTGATCATAATCTAAACTCAGTAAGATCTCTCTCAATCGTTTCTGCTGGTGCAAATTATGGATATGCTGGTATTACCACAGTTCTTTATAATGCTAAGCTTGTTGGTGTTGGTATTACTGGTGAAGGTGCAACAGCTAATGTCTCAGTAAGTGCAGCTGGTGCAATCGATGGTGTTACTGTAGTTGATGGTGGTTCTGCCTATGGAATTGGCATGACCATGACCGTCATTGGAGTGGCTACGCAAGCTTCATGGTCTCCTGCTGTTGTACAAGTTACTGCCATCAATAATAATATTGGTGATGCAATTGAAGTTGTTGGTGTTGGTACAACTGGAAATAGAACTAATAGTGGTTATAACGGTGTTTATAGAATTGCTGGAATTACAAGTAGCAAGATTATAACTTATGATAATGGCAGCAATCCTGGTATCTACACGGGTAGTACTGGCATTAATGGTTATGTAAGATTAACTGATGAGGTTACAGTCGCAACTGGAATTGAATATTCTAGCACTGCAACTGGAATTGTAACAGTAACTACATCACAACCTCATGGTCTTGTAGCTGGTAATAAATTTACAGTTGTTGGTGCTGCACAAACTGTTTATAACGGAACTTTCCTGATAGCAACTCGTTTAAGTGTTAATAGCTTTAACTTCTTTATTGGAGCTGGAGTTACCAATCCCGCGTTTACTGGTAGTTGCTTTATTCTTTCTGGAGCAACCGAATCAAGATCTGCAGATACTGCTCTTGCTGATGAAAAGATTGCAAACCGAATGATTCCATTCTATGCTGGAATTGGAACAATTTCTTCGGCAGGCATTACAACTACTGGCACTTCAATTACTTTAAGTGGTAGTATTGTTGGATTCAACACTGGCGATTTCTTACAAATTGATAACGAGATTGTTCGTATTTCTGGTTCAATTAATACTGCAACCAATACTGCAGATATTATCAGAGGTGTTCTTGGAACTGATGCAGATGCTCACGAAGCAAACTCACTAGCAAGAAAGATTCGTGTAATTCCTACAGAACTTAGAAGACATTCAATTATTCGTGCATCTGGTCATACATTTGAATATGTTGGTTTTGGTCATGGTAACTATGCTGTTGCATTACCATCAAGACAGAATAGAATTTTAAGTCGTGAAGAACAGTTCCTAACCCAATCAGTGCAATGTGATGGTGGTACTGCTGCATATACTGGTACTAACGATAGTGGTGATTTCTATATTGGTAATAAGATTATTAGCCCAATCAATAACACTGAGATTTCAATTAATGTTCCAACTGAGACATATCTTGGAATTAATGATTCAAGTCTTTCAGTAACTTATGATGATATTACAGTTAATAATAGTCTTAAGGTAACTGGTGGTATTGGTAACTTCCAATCCTCAGAATTTAGAGGTCCAGTTTCATTGTATAAGAAACTTACCTCTAGTGCAACTGATGGTATTGAAGCTATCAAGTTGGAACTTAAGGGCAATGCAACACAAGTTAGATCGTATACTGTTGGCATCTCAACACCTGTAACTGTTGTAACTCAAGGTGATGTTACCTTTAACAGCACCCCTGAGGTTGGTAAGTATCTTGGTTGGGTTTACACTGGTGCAGCAACTGGATGGAAGAGATATGGTCTTGTTAGCCAAGAGACAAATTCCACAGTCATTACCCCTGACAAAATTGGTATTGGAACTCCACAACCACAAGATCTTCTTCAAATTTCTGGCGGTGGTGCTATTTTTGATCAACTTAGAGTTACTGGTATTGTAACCTTTGATAATGGTGGTAGTGTTAATAGAATCGCTCTTGGTGATGTTCAAAATGTTGGCTTTACAACATTTATTACTGGTTCTGGTGTTTATGCTCAACCTGGAGTAGGAATTTCCTTTGCAGGAATTACAACTTTTGGTGGATCTGCTACTTCTCGTGTTGCAATTACTACAAATACTAGTGTAAGTGTTGCTGGTGTATCTACCTTCACGGGCAATGTTAAGATGGGTAACTTGGAAGTTGATACTATTAATATTGTATTCCCTGATGGATTTACTGGAACAGCTGCAGCCTCTAAAAATATCATTACCACTGGCGTATCAACAAACGCCGCACATTACCTATCATTTGTGGCAAGCAGCACTGGCGTTAATCAAGCAGGTGGTGGTGAAAAAGTTTATGTAGATCCTGGCATTTCGTATAATCCTTCCACAAATAACCTTGTAGTTGGTGGTAGTGTTACTGCTAGCACATTTAGTGGAAACTTAGTAAATACTCTAACTCTTAATACTTCTGGAACTGGATTATCAGGATCAACAACTTTTAATAACTCTGGTGCAGCAACGTTCACTGTAACATCAAATGCTACATCTGCAAATACTGCGTCAACTATTGTTGCTAGAGATGGTTCTGGTAACTTCAATGCTGGCACAATTAATGCTTCGTTAAGTGGAAACGTATCAGGAAATGTAACAGGAAACTTAACAGGTAATGTTAATTCAATTGGTCTTTCAACATTACCATATATTAGTGGTACTGATTTAACTGTTGGTGTTGCAACAATTTCAAACAGACTTGATGCTTCTGGAAGTCTTGCGGTTACTGGGTTAACTACATTCTTCAGCGCAGTACAAGCTCCATCTATAACAGTCACAGGACTTACATCCACATCAAGTCTTTTTGTAACAGGACTTGCTACATTTGAGGGTAACACTACGTTTGGCAATGCAAACACTGACACGGTTACGTTTAATGCTAAATTAGCATCTAGCATTCTACCTCAAACTGCCAACAGTGGTGATATTGGTGCTGCTAATGAGAGATTTGCAAATGTTTATGCAAATAACTTTGTAGGACTAGCTGCAACTTCAACGAAACTTGCAACGCCAAGAAACTTTAATCTTACTGGTGATGTAACTGCAAGTGCAGTTGCATTTGATGGAACTTCAGCGGTTCAACTTACTACAGCTTATGCCGCAGGTTCTATTGAAAATGCAGACATTAGTGGATCCGCAGCGATTGCAATTTCTAAACTTGCCCATTCCACGATCAGTGGTGTATCTCTAGGAAATAATCTTACTAACATTACATTTAATAATGGTGGTGGTGGAAATGGATCAGGAACTAATTACAACGGAAGTGCAGCAATAATCGTTTCTTATAATACCATAGGTGCTGCTGCTGCTAATGGTACTAATGCATCGGGAACGGGCTGGAATATTAGTATTCTTGGTTCTTCTGGTGCTACAGTAGCTTCCCTCGCATTTACTAATACTGGTGGTGGAAATGGATCAGGAACTACTTTCGACGGAAGTGCAGCAAGAACCATTTCTTACAATACCATAGGTGCTGCTGCTGCTAATGGTACTAATGCATCGGGAACGGGCTGGAATATTAGTATTCTTGGTTCTTCTAATTCTTGTAGTGGTAATGCTTCATCAGCAAGTTCGGTACAAGTCAATACTATTACCAGTGGGCAGTATTATCTGATGGGTTCTTCTGGTGGTGGAGGTAATACCTATCTTCCACATATAGACCTTGATTTTTACTATAGTGGTTCAACACTATTTGCTACTAACTTACAAGTTACCACTCAAATTACGATTACCTCTGATCTTTCCTTAAAGACAAATATCAAACCACTTGAGGGATCTCTTGCTAAGATTCTTGGTCTACGTGGAGTTGAGTATGATAGAATTGATTGTGATAAGCATCAACTTGGTTTGATCGCACAAGAAGTTGAAGAGGTATTGCCTGAAATTATTTCAGAAGATGATAAGGGACTGAAAACAGTTGAATACACTGCTATCATTCCAGTTCTGATTGAAGCAATCAAGGAACTCAAAGCTGAAATTGACGAGTTAAAGAAAACTAAATAGAAAATGGTGGTATATACCACCATTAGGGTATATACCACCGAGGATTGCTAGATGGCAACACCAATCAAGTTAAGAAGATCTGCTGTACCTGGAAAACTTCCATCCATATCGCAGCTAGAGTTTGGTGAATTAGCTTATAACACGTATGATGGTAGAGCATACTTTAAACGTGATCAAGGTGGTGTTGGCGTAGGAGTAACAATAACTCTTATTAACCCATGGGCAGTTGGGTTAGGTAGTACAGTTTTCAATACTTTCTTTACGGATGGATACGTTGGTATTGCCAAAACAGATCCGATCTATGGATTGGATATTAATACCAATTTTCGTGTTGATGGAACTAGCAGTGTTGGTATTCGTACAACTCCAAAAGCTGAGTATGCTTTAGATCTTGTTGGTGATACAAGATTTACTGGAGGATTATACTACGTTGGTGTAACTACTTTTGTTGGTGATGTTACTTTTGATAATAATCTACGAGTAGTTGGGGTATCTACGTTTGCCTCAAGTACAATGATCAACAGTAACTTAAATGTTACTGGAATCACCACAACAGGAAACTTTAGAGTTACAGGTGTTTCTACATTAACTGGTGATTCTAATTTTAGTAGCAATTTGAATGTTTCTGGTATCACTACAACTGGAAACTTTAGGGTTACTGGCATTTCAACCTTAACAGGTGATACTGAATTTACAAACGCCATTAGAGTATCTGGCGTTTCTACATTTAGTAATCCAGCAATGATCAACAGTAACTTAAATGTTACTGGAATCACCACAACGGGAAACTTTAGAGTCACTGGATTCTCAACAATCACTGGCGATTCTAACTTTAGTAGTAATTTAAATGTCAGTGGTATCACCACAACAGGTAACTTTAGAGTCACTGGATTCTCAACAATCACTGGCGATTCTAACTTTAGTAGCAATTTAAATGTTTCTGGTATCACTACAACTGGAAACTTTAGAGTTACTGGTATTTCAACCTTAACAGGTGATGTCAATCTTACAAATAACTTAAATATTGGTGGCATTACTACAACAGTAAACTTTAGAGCCACTGGTATATCTACAGTTGGTGTTCTTTCTGCTACAAGTGTAGATGCAACAGGAATTATCACTGCGAACAGCTTTAGACCTAGCAGTGGGTATATTCAAGCAGCTGATGGAACAAATTCATTCTACATTTACAATACCAATGGTAATGTAGCCTTCCAAGGAACCATTGGGGCATCAAGTATTAATAATGCTTCTGGTAATCAGGCAATTAATTTTGGTACTACTGCAACTCCAGTAGTTTTAATTCCAAATAATCTAAGTGTTACTGGTGTTACAACACTCGCAAACAGTGCAATTCTCAACAACAATCTTTATGTTGCTGGTATTACTACTTTAGCAAGTCCACTCTATGCTACCAGTGCAACTTTAAGTGCTCCTGTCACAATTAATAGTGATTTAGTCGTTTCTGGTAACGTAACAGTTGGTGGTACAACTCTTGCATTAACTGCACAGAATTTAACGATTAAAGATAAAGAAATTATTCTTGGATTTACTACAAATACAGCTGGAAATGATACCTCATCAGATACAACAGCTAATCATGGCGGTATTGCAATTGCATCGACTGAAGGAAGTTCACTAGTTCCCTTTACTGTAAGTGGAATTAATACACTACCAAGTACCTACAAACAATTACTGTGGGTGAAAGCCAACACAATGGGTGCTGGTACAACCGATGCATGGTTGTTTAATTATGCAGTAGGCATTGGATCAACCTTAGTTCCAAATGGTGTCAGATTATCTGTAGGTGGTATTCAACTAACCGATACAAATGTAACTGCCACTAAGTTTATTGGAAGAGATGGAGATATTTTATTCCTTCAAGGAACAAATATTTACTATAGTGGAATTGGTTCTATTAGTACATTTAATGCAAATGTTGGAGTAATTACTCACTTTACCGCAACAAACGCTAAAGTTACTGGAATAAGCACGTTTGCAAATGTTCAAATTGGATTTGGTAATACTGATTTAATTGTCAATGGTAATGCTAGAGTTACTGGAATTCTTACAGTTGGTACTTCATCAATTACTTTAAAGGGAACTACTAATGAAGTATTTGTTGGAGCTGACACTAGAATTCATACTACTGGCTATGACATTGGAAATTCATTTGTTCACTCTACTGGAGTAGAACTTGTCAATGCTAGTTTATCTGGTATTGCAACGTTTAGTAGTTCTGAAAATAACATTGTTCAAACTGCTGGTACTGCCGAGTTAAACAATATTACTGTTGCAGGTATTTCTACCTTTACTGGTGATTTATATGCAACAAGTGTTGTTGTAACTGGTGCTGGAATTAATACTTTTGCATATCTTGATGTAACAGATGATGCAAATATTAATAATTTATATAATAATATTGGTGTTGTAACATCTTTAAGTGGAGAAAGTCTTTCCTATACCTCTGGTACTATAACTGCATTAACTAATACAGATGCAAATATTACTGGAATTCTAACTGCATTTTGTGTAAAAGCTGAGTATGCTATTGTAAGCTATGCAGCTACGATTACTGATATTAAGTCTAATGTTGGAGTTATAACCAATTTAAGCAGTACTACTTTCTATAATAGTGGCATAGGTTCAATTTCAACATTACTTGTTAATAGCGGCATCGTATCATCATTAACAAACACTTATAGTAATATTACTGGCATATTAACAGCGACTGATGTAAATGTTAGTTCAGCAGCTACGATTACCACGATAAATTCAGGTATCATAACATCTAATGTTGGCGTTGTATCTAGTTTTAGAAATTCTTATCTACTAACTAATGCAACTTCTGTTGGCATTAAAACAGCTGATATTGCACTTGGAATCACTACAAACATAATTGGAATTAACACTTCTGATATTGAAGTTGGAGATTTTGTTTACGCTGAATCAATACCTAGTGATGCATCAGTTACATTTATATCTGTTGGAGAAATTCAAATTAATACCACAACAACTAATGATTATATTGATACAGAATTAGTAACAATCGTTAGAAGTAATAACGCTGGAATTGGCAGTATTAGAACATTATATGTTAACAGCGGTATTATAACTACATTAACTAATACAAACGCAAATATTACTGGAATTATAACTGCAGCTTATGCAAATGTAAGCTATGCAGCAACAATTTCCGTAATTAATTCTGGAATCATAACTTCAAATGTTGGTGTTGTAACTGATTTAAGAAGCACTACTTTCTATAATAGTGGCATAGGTTCAATTTCAACTTTATATGTTAACAGTGGATTTGTAACGACATTTAACATTACGCAGTCTTTAAGTGCACCAAATTTAAATGTAACGGGTATTTTAACTGCAGTTGACTTTAACACATTAAACATAGTGGGCTCAGCAGCTACTATCACTACGGTTAATTTTCAAATCCTAAATTCAAGTGTTGGTGTTGTAACTCACCTAGGAAGCACTGATTTTTATAATAGCGGTATAGGTTCAATTTCAACTTTATATGTTAATAGTGGAATTATAACAACACTTAATATTAATGAATCTTTAAGTGCCCCCCAGTTAAATGTAACAGGAATTTCTACAATAAGTTATTTAACTGGTACTAATATTTCGTACAGTGGAATTGGTACAATAACTAATTTTAATGCTACTGAATCAACACTTACCAATACAAACACATCTGGAATTGCTACAGTTAATATAATTTACGGAACCGACGCTCAGTTTACTGGTCTTGGCACAATCACAGAACTTCGTGGTACAAATTTATATTATAGTGGATTATCAACGGCAGTAAACTTTAGAAACACTGATACCATTGTTTCTGGTGGTGCTTCAATCAGTACTTTAAAGGCTGATGTTGGTATAATTACACACTTTACTGCAACAAATGGTTATTCTGCTGGTATTACTTCACTAAGTACATTAAATGTAAACAGTGGAGTTGTTACGACACTAACAGCTACAAATTCTACACAAACATATTTAAATGGAATAAACATTTACTATAGTGGAATTGGTAGCATTAGTGATTTAAATGCTAACATTGGTATTGTAACATTTGTATCTGGTACTAACTTAAATTATACTGGAGTTGCAACGGTAGGATTTGCAAGTATTACAAATGCTAATATTTCTGGCATAACAACAATTAATACCTTATTAATCTCACCAAATAACCAACTCGCTCATTTAACTAATGGTGTAAATCTTTCCTTCAGTGGAATTGGTACAATTAGTGAAAAGGTTATTACTAATGTTGGTCTTGTAACTTTTGTAAGTGGAACAAATCTTAATTATACTGGCATTGGTACGATACAAAATCTTTATGGTCTTGGAATTGGATATACTTCTGCAGACCTAGAATACATTGACAATATTAATATTGCATCAAGTGGAATTGGTACAATTCAAACATTGTACGCTAATGTTGGTGTTGTAACTACACTTTCTGGTACGAGAGCAACTTATACTCAAGCAGATCTTACAAATACTTATACTGCAGGTATTTCTAGTATTTCAGATCTAAGAGCAGCAGTTGGTGTTGTAACCTTTATTTCAGGCACTAATTTAAATTATGCTGGCGTCGGTACGATTAATTTCTTAAAAGGAAATAATTTGACTTACACGGGGATTGTTACTCTTGGAATTGTAACTGCACAATCAATTAGCACCGTTGATTTTGATCTTGGTGGTGGGGGTCTTAACTTTACAGGCATTGCAACCTTTGTTAATCTACAATCAACAAATACAACTGCACAATTTTTAACTGGTACTAATTTAAATTACAGTGGAATTGGTACAATATCGTTCTTAAATAGTGTTCAAATTCAAAATAGTGGATTTACAACAACTACAAGTTTACATGTTGGAGTTGGTGGTTCAATTCTTAGTGCGGTAAGTGGCATTGGATCTGTTGGTATTGGTACAACTGCAGCAAGAGAGAAACTTCATGTCTATGGTAATATCATGTATGGTAATGATACTAATACAGGCACCGCTAGAATTGGAGTTACTACTACAACAGCAATAACAATTCATGAAACACTATCTAGATTAGAATACCGATCCGTAGAATATCAAATTCAAGCATCTACATCAGGTGTTGGAGCAACTGGTAGATACCAATTTACTAAGATATTGGCAATCCATAATGGTACAGTATCTTATAATGTTGAATATGCAACTGTTGGAACTGGCACAGATGTTGCTACTTATGAAGTTGATATTGACGAAGGAATAGACGCTGGTTATATTCGTTTACAAGCAACTCCAGCACAAGTTGGGATTACTACATTTGTAATTAATTTTGTAGGATTCAGAATATAAATAACCTAAGATAACAGCACGCATGAGGGGATAGTGAACCTTGGCTGATCAAAACTTTAGGGTAAAACACGGTATTGGTATTGGAACAAATACCTTTGCCGACGCAAATAGAAATATCAACGCTGGAATTGCAACACTTCGCCATGCTAAAGTTACTGGTATTACCACTGTTGGAATTATTTCGGCAGTAGATGGTAATGGTGCTCAAGGAATTGTTACCTTCCAATCTAGAATTGGAATCAGTTCTAACGGAAATCAAATCACTATTTCTCCTCCAAGCGCAGGAGCTGGATTTACTGGTTCTTACGAAATTATTTTACCTCCTAAAGCAGGTACTGATGGTCAAACCCTTACCATTGGACCAAATGGACAGCTAGGATTTACTACTGCAGGTTTATACGAAAATAGATTATATGTTTCTGCTGCAAATGGTGACGATATTAATGATGGACGAGCACTTCCTGTCAAAACTATCAAGAAAGCTGCTCAGTTAGCATCCTTTAGAAGTTTTAATCTTCCTGCTGGTAGATTCATAGATGCTGGTAATTTATTAAATTCCAACAGAGAATTTATTCAAAATGAAGTTGTTTCATATTTAGAATTTAGCTATCCAAATATTACTACTGATAAACCAGATTATGATCGCACAACTTGCATTAGAGACGTAGGGCTCATCGTCGATGCAATTGTTTATGACCTTTCCTATGGTGGTAATTCTAAAACAGTTGAAGCTGCTCTATCTTACTGGAGTGGTGGTGTATCTTCTGTTGCTGGTGAAGAGGAGGAAGCTCTCTTTGCCTACCAGTATATTGGCTTTATTTCCCAGTATATCATCAACAATCAAACACCACCCACACTCTATCAAACTGCTGTAGGACAAGTCTTTGATTACACTATAATTCAAGATCCTAATAATGTCAACGCAAATTACTTCCATCGTAGAAAAGACGCTAGAAATAGAATTGTAGCAAATAGACAGGAGATTATTGATAAATCTCTTGCTGCAGTCGCAATTGCACACTCAGATTTTTACTTCCCTGGTGAACAATCAACTAATATTCGTTCAAGATTTTATGATGCATATCGTTTGATTCAGCAAAATAGGCAAACAATTATTAACTATGCATATGCTGGTATTGCTACAGCGTATCCATCCTTTGTACAACCAAACCCAGCCAAGTGTCAAAGAGATTTGGGTATGTTTGTTGATGCAGTGTCAACAGACGTATTCACTGGTGGTAATAGTTATGCTAGAGAATTTGTATTTAAGTATTTTAATGGTGTAGGTATCAACAGTCTTGCTGGAGAAGAGCAAGAAACCATTTATGCGTTCCGTTCCGCTGGAACGTTAATGAACGAAGCTTTGACAAACAGACTTCCAATTACAGATCTTAGTATTACCGCAGATCCTGCAACTGGTTCAAATACTAGTGCATCCTCATGCGCTAATGTAAGATCTGCTGTTGATACCCTTGTAGGTATTGTTACAACAACGATTGGTGCTGGTAGCACAGCTGGTATTACAACTGCAAATAATGGTTTTTTTGCAGGTATCACTACATCATGTAATGTAGTTTGCGGTAGTATTGGTATTGGTTCAACTAACATTATTGGTGGTCGTAAGTGTGCCAGAGACCTTGGTCAGATTGTTGATGCTATTGCTCAAGATGTTTCTTATGGTTCTAACCAGCACATTGTTTATGCAACTAAAAGATATTTCAATGGAGCTGGATATGCTTTAACAACTGGGCTGCTTAATGAAGAATCTGAATCTATTACTGCCTTTGTAGCTGCTAGAGACTATGCTAAAAAGGCAATCGCCAACCAATTAAATTCACAAGATTTTACAATTATTGCGGATCCTGTAACTGGGTTTAATACTGATCCCGCATCTTGTGCAAATATTCAAACAAGCATTGATAATATTGTCGGAATTCTTACTGTAGCTATTGGTAATAGTAGTCTATCAGCAGTTCCAGCACCAGGAATCGGAACAATTACTGATTGTGCTAATGTAAGATCTGCTGTTGTATCTTATGTTGGTATTATTACATCTGTTATTGGCATTGGTACAACTGCAGCACCAAACGTAACAAATCCTTCAACAAAATCTGAACCAATTGCAATTATCGTTGAAGCTGGTGATTATGTTGAAGATAACCCAATTCTTCTTTATGAGGATGTTGCCGTACTTGGAGATAACTTAAGAAATACAATTATACGACCATCAAATGCTGGAAAGGACTTATTCCGTGTTAGAAATGGCGGTTATATAACCAACTTTGCAATGAAAGATTTTGTGGATCAAGCTGGAATTCCACAATTTACATTTGATAATGGTCTAGCATTTGACGATCCAGCTGATTCAACAGCAAGTAGAGTTGGATATGCAACTAAGAATACGAAGCCAGTAATAACTCGTTCTCCATATATTCAGAACTGTTCAATTATATCCTTTTTAGGTGCAAATGGTATTCTTGTAGATGGTAGTAAAGTTGCTTCGCCAAACACACCAATTATTAAGCAGGAAGTTGAAAATCCTGTAGAACAGTCACAGCCAGAACAAGGTAAATCCATGGTTGCTGCTGCCTATACCATGGTTTCCTTCGGTGGTATTGGTTGGCGTTGTATTAATGAAGGCTATGCTCAGGTCGTTTCTTGCTTCCAAATTTTCTGTAAGTATGGATCACTATGTCAGTCTGGTGGATATCTGTCCATTACTAACTCTGCAACTAACTTTGGTCTTTTTGCACTAAGAGCAGTTGGTTGGTCTCCAAATTCATTTAGATTTGACCGTGGACGTATTGCTGCTACTGGTATTAGTGGTGGTTTACAAACACTTAAAGTTATTGGTCTTGGTAGAACTGATCAAGATTTATATGTTACTAGATTCTACAATAATGCAAACGTAGATCAAACTTCTTCGTTTAAACCAATTACAACTCAACAACAATTTAATGCAACCACTGGAATTAATACCTCTACAGATAGATTTTTAATTACAAATCATCCATTCTCCAACCAAGATATTGTTCTATACACTGGAGATGAGGGAGCGATTCCTCCATCAGTCATTGGCGGTCTTGTTAGTGGCAACCAATACTATCTTTCATATATTGATCAAAACACATTTGAACTTTATGAAGATAACTCTTTAATACGACGAGTTAATTTAACATCACCTGCTGTAGGTATTCATACATTTACCAAGGGTAATCTTGAGTTCTTTGTAAGTGAAGTATTAGATACACATGCAGCATATCAATCAGTTGGAATTGCATCTACCACAAGCACATTAAACTTTGTTTCTGGTAGAACTGTTCAACAAACTGTCCCAGGCGGAACTGCTGTTGGATTTGCATTAACTTATCTGAGTGAAAGTAGGCAACTAATTGTTTCTGTAGAAGCTTCTGGTGGTGTTAGAAGATTATTTGGAGTTACTAATTATACAAATACTTTGAAAATTGCAGATCATAGTGGATCTCCAGTTTCAATTGCGGTAACATCAGTTACAGGTATTACAACTTATAGAACCACAGAATTTAAAGTTGCATCAACACCTTCTGGAACAGTTGTTTCTAATATTGCTACTCTTCCAGAAAATTATCAATTATTTTTCCACAGACCTTCTATTATTAACTCTTCTGGTCATACGTGGGAATATTCTGGATCTGGTACGGACTATAATGCCTTACCACAAAACGGTGGTCAAACTGATCCAGCGTCTGAGCAAATCTTTGAACTTGGTGGTCGTGTTTATTCTTCGGGTACTAATGAACTTGGTGATTTTAAAATTGGTGCCTTCATTACAGCATTCAACAGAACAGGTAATATTGTTTTCAATAACAAAGTAAGTATTGGTGTTCTTGCCAGCTTAAAACTTAGCCTTTCTGGTGGTGTTGAAATTGAAGCGTTCTCAACTGATATTGGTCTTGGTGATAATGAAGTTGGTGGATCCCAGGATACTAAAGTTTCTACACAAAAAGCTATAAGAACATTCTTAAATAATAGACTTGGAAGCTTTATCGATAGAAACCTAACAACAAATGCCGTTCCAAGTGCTGTTGTTCAGTTAAACGCAACTGGACAAATTAACGCAGATCTTATTCCACCTAAAGTTGTTAATTATTATCGTGCCAATGTATCTGGTGGTAGAACTGATCTTGTTAACCTAATTCCTGCTACAAATTTACAAAACGGCGATACCGTAATTGAACCTGGAAATGGTTATGTTCTTATCTCTGATGTTTACGGTCAATATTTAATTCTTTCTAGTGATACTACTAATTATAACTTTAATAATGGAGATACTGTAGTCAGTGCTAATAGTGCTGGTGGTGCTGTTGGCATTGTTACAGGACCTCCAATTAATGCTGTTGGATATGGTACTACAGGTCTTGTAAAGGGTGTTCTTTTAGGTGTTACAGTTACGAGTGGTGGATCTGGTTATACTAATCCTGGTGTGTATACCTGTGTTCTTGATACTAATACAGGTATTGGTACAAGTGCAAGAGCTGCAATCACGGTTGGTGCTGCAGGAACTGTCACACAAGTTAGAGTTAATTTTGGTGGTAGAAAATATGTATCTGGAGATACTTTAACAATTAACGATGACTCATTAATTGGTGGAAGAGTTAGTGGATCTAGATTTAGTGCAACAGTAAATGATCTTGAAACACGATTATATCTAACACTGACAAATAACCAAAAGTTTACTGGTTCAACACTACTTCCTGATTATATTGCTGATGGTAATGCTGTAGCAATCAGCACTGATACTAGTGTTGGATATGGTAAAACATTTGAACCTACGGATACTTCAATTGGTGGTGATGTTGATTTTGCCAATGATAGAATCATTGTCGGAGTTACAACATTTACAAATGGAGATCCTGTAATTTATTCCTCTAATAATGGAAACTTGGTTGGTGGATTAACACAATCAAATACTTATTATATTAAGAGAGTTGGCGTTAGTTCTGTTGAACTGTATACTTCTTATGCATTAGCAACAAAAGTTGATTTCACTAGTAGTGGAACTGGATCACACTCTTTAACAAGAGTTGGTGTTAATACTTCAGAAGAGCACATTATCTTTGTCAATCATGGTTATACAACTGGTGATGCAGTTAGGGCTTCTGGAACAACCCCAACAGGAATTACTACAGGAGCATTCTACTTTGTTGGCTCAATCACACAAAACGCCTTCACACTTCATGAAACTAGAGCAGATGCTTTAACCTCTGTAAATGGTTTAACCTTGGGCGCCGCAGGAATTGCAAATACTAATGGAGGCGTATTCTCACTTACCAAACAGAATGTAACATATAACGCAACAATTAATACTTCATCAGCAATTTTTGATAACTTTACAGTTCTTTCTTCGGCATCAATTGACGCTTCCAATGTTACAACTGGAACAATTAGCCCATCTAGATTAGGTAGTGGATCTGCAAGTGATACTACGTTCCTTGCAGGTGATTCTTCATACAAGAAAGTTGTTACTTCAGTTGGTATTGGTACAACACAACCATTAAGTGCCACTGCAACTACGTCTGATTCTGCTCCTGGTGGTGTTGGTATTAACACATACTACGGTAAGGTAGAATTAAAAGTCAATAGAGCTGCAGGAACTCCTAATCTTTATTCAACTCTTGGTGTTGCTAAATTTAAAACTTCTACTTTCAGCGTAGATGCTGATGGTGCGGTTTCAATCAAACCTTCAGCAACTGGTGATGTTGATGCTGCAACTCTTGGTGGTGTTTCTGGTGCATACTTCCTTGATCCCGCTAACTTTACTGGTAATATTTCTATTACCAGAGGTGGTACTGGTCTTTCTGCGCTACCATCCTTAGGAGCAATTCTTCAAGGTAATGGATTAAGCTATGACTTAGTGACTACTCCAGTTTTTTATGGCAATGTCACTATTACTAATAATAGTAAATTAGAAGTTCTTGGAATTGCTGCAACTAATATCTCAGTTACTGGTGCAACTGGTATTGCAACCTTCCAAAACTTTAAGGTCACTAACGAAGTTGTATCTGGAGTTTCTACCTTCAGTGGTTCTGGTAATAATATTAATCAAACTGCTGGTACTGCGGCATTGAATAGACTTACCGTTACTGGTGTTACAACTGTAGGTACATTATTCTTTGATTCTCTTGGCGGAACTTCTGGGGCATCAATTCCATACATGACCAATATTAATGCGATTCATAGTGGAATTGTAACTTTCACCTCAGCTGAAAATAATATTCAACAACAGGCAGGCACTGCTGAACTTAACAACCTAACTGTTGCTGGTGTTTCCACCTTTGTTAGTCTTACAAACTTTGGTACTGCAAACTTTGGCACTGTTGATATTAGTGGAACACTTGTTTATGCAAATAGTCAAACCAGTGGAGTTTCTACCTTTAGTGGCACTAAAAACAACATTAATCAGACTGCTGGTACTGCAGCACTGAACAGATTAACTGTTGCTGGTGTATCTACTGTTGCAAGATTAGAGCAATCTTCTAATGAAACTTCTGATCTACAAAGACTTACAGTTGCAGGTATATCTACATTTACAGGACAACTTAATGCTGGTACAGTTAGTGCTTCTAACTTTACTGGATCTCTTAACAATACCTTAACTATCCAATCACCTCTTACTGGAAACTCATATAATAACTCTGCTGCAGTTACTATTGGTATCAATGCTACAAATGCTAATACTGCCAACTATGTTGTCCAACGTGGAGCAAGTGGTGAATTTAGCATGGGTGCATTAACTGCAACCAGTGCAACATTACAGGGGTTATTGACTACACAATCAATTGCGATTGGAGCAGACCATGACATAAGTTTTACAACAGGAACTTGGACGGGTGAGAAAGCAGGCAAGATTCAATTCCACGGTAACAATCTTTACCTACAATTTACTGGTAGCCTAGTTGGAAGAAACGCTAGTGCAATCGATGTGTTTACTCTTGGTAGTTCTGGTAACGCTTCATTTAATGGAGCAGTAACAGCAACTACTTTTACTTCAACAGTTACAACTGCAACTGGTGCTCCATTTACGGTTTCCTCTACCACAAAAGTTACAAACTTAAATGCCGATTTACTCGATGGTCTTGATACTTCATCTAGTAATGTAATTAATACTGTAGTTACTCGTGATGCTACTGGTGCCTTCTCGGCTGGAGCAATTACAGGCACATCATTAATTGGATCTCTTAACAATACCTTAACCATTCAATCACCGCTTACTGGAAACTCATATAATAACTCTGCTGCAGTTACTATTGGTATCAATGCTACAAATGCCAATACTGCCAACTATGTTGTCCAACGAGATGCTTCAGGAAACTTTAGTGCTGGTACGATTACTGCTAATTTGACTGGTAACATTACAAATACAGTTACTGGAACAAACTCCACTGAACTTGTTCGTGGTAATATGGCAGATAATGATCAGTTCCGAATTCTTATTGGTGGAACTTCATCTAATGCTGGTTTTGTTGAAATTGCAACTGCTGATGATGGAACCGAACCAATTCACGTTAGACAATATACTGGTGTTTTTTCATCATTACAAAGAACTGCAACTCTTCTTGATGAATCTGGTAACACATCGTTCCCTGGAAATGTAACTGCTAGTGGTACTATTACAGGTACTCAGTTCATTTCCAATGTAACTGGAGCAACTGCACCATTCGTAGTTTCATCAACAACTCAAGTTAATAATTTAAACGCTGCATTACTTAATGGATTTGCTTCAACAAGCGATAACAATGCTGATACTATTGTAAGACGTAATAATGCTGGTGGCTTCTCTGCTGGTACAATTACTGCTACAACATTTTCTGGAAACTTAGCGAATACATTAACTCTGAATACTTTTGGAACTGGTCTTTCTGGTGCCGCCACATATAATAACTCTGGTGGACTTGGGGTTACATTCACAGTAACATCAAATGCAACTTCAGCAAATACTGGAGGAGCAATCGTTGCTCGTGATGCTTCTGGTAACTTTATTGCGGGTACAATTACTGCAAACTTAGCTGGTAATGCAACTACTGCAACCAATGCTACTGGAAGTACCTTTTCAGGTGACGCTGTAAATGTATCAAATATAAACAATAGAATTGATTCTGGTTTTTATGAACATGACAGTCCAACTACAGGTGAGGGATGGCCCCTTAATGGAAGTTGGATGCATTTAATTTCTTCCACTCATAGTAATAATAATAATTACTTTGCGATGCAATTTGCCGCAAGTTTCTTCAATCAGACTGATTTGTTCTATCGTTCAGTCAATAACAATGGTAATACTGCTTGGTCAAGAATTTGGCACTCTGGAAATGATGGTTCTGGGTCTGGTCTAGATGCTGATACGCTTGATGGGCTTGAACTTCATACTGGAACAAACAATGAAGCTAATAAAGTTGTAAGAACTCAGGGAAATGGTTATATCATGGCTGGATGGATTAATTCTATATCTGGTAATATGGGTGATTCGGGTAATGGTGTCAACAAGTATTACTGCTCAAATGATGATTATATTCGTTATATTGATAGAAATGCAATAAAAGTTCAACTTGGACTTACTGGTAAGTATGATGCCGATAGAAGAGATTTCACCTCAGACGGCAATTATTTTGTTGGAACTATGGGTTGGGGTACTACAGACCTTAACTCTGTGATGACATGGGGTTCGGGATTCTTTGATACTTGGAGTAATCCAGCAAACCAACCATCAGGAACATCGCATTGGGTTGGTGTGCAAGCATATCACTACGTTAATGCTTATAACTCTGGTTATGGTTGGCAAATGTGTGGTGGACCAATTGGAAACTTAAGATTTAGAAACTCTTGGCCCAATAACAGTGGCTGGACAACCGTTGCAATGCATGATAGGAATGATGGAAGTGGTGGAGGATTATTTGCTGGTATTTATTACGATGCTAATAACACTGGTTTTTATGTGGATCCCGCCTCCTCATCAAATTTGAATGAAAGCCTAACCACAAATGACTATTTTGCTAGAAGTTGGATTAGAAATAATAATTCGGGGTCCGGTTTGTATAATCAGGCAACTGGACAGCATTGGTACTCTGATGCTGGTAATTGGTGGAACGTTGGTGCAAATGGTAATGGATTTGGTATTCGTCTAAGGCACTCTTATAATGGAACTATTGCTGGTTACTTATACGGTCAGTATGATAATAATTTTGGTTTATTAAGTAATGATGGGAACTGGCAAGTTCGTATTAATAACTCTGAAGTTGAGCTATATGATATAACATATTGGAATGATGGTCGTGGTTATATTTTCTATGATCGTAATAATACTGGTTATAATTCTGATCCAGATGGAGTGAGTCGCTTTAATGATACGAGAGTAAATATTTTATATGATTTTAATGATACTGGTTGGTATGTTGACCCCAATGGCACCACCAGACTTAATAGAATTCGCTCCCCAGGCACTTTTAATAATACTGCATCTGGTGGTGCCAACATCAGAATGACAGCCGCAGAGAACGACTGGGTAAGAGCTGTATCATCTATCAAATATAAAAAAGATGTTGAAGATCTTGAAGATTCTTATGTTGACAATATGTTAGATAATGTAAGACCTGTTTGGTATCGTTCTAAGTGCAAGGCTGATCCTGAGCATCACGGTTTCTATGGTTTTATTGCTGAAGAAGTTGCTGAAGTGGATATAAGATTAGTGGGTCTTGATGAAAATAATGAACCAGAATATGTTCAGTATGACCAATTTGTACCTCATTTAGTAAATCTTGCTAGAAGACAAAGAACCCAACTTCAAAATCAGCAAGAATTAATTGATCAACTAATGCAGCGTGTTGCTGCTTTGGAAGCTAAATAAATAAACAAAGATAAATTAACGGTCTTATATCAATTATGGCACAATTCGTTCACACAATTAGAATTACAGAATTGAAAAAAAAACTATTACATAATGGGCAAAATGATGTAATTTGTCATGCAAGATGGGAGTTAGAAACTTATAGATCTGATTATCCAGATGAAAAAGTATTTTTTCCTGGAGCAACTCCATTTAAAGTTTCAGCGGCAGATTTGGCAGAAGAAAATTTTACTTCTTTTGATGAAGTTACAGAGGCGCAGGTTATTAGTTGGGTTGAAGCAAATGCATCGAATATTGGTGAGTTAAAGCTTATGCAGCAAAGAAAAATTTTAGATGTATTAGAGCCTACTGAAGTTGGTGTTGCTGCTCCTTGGGATTCATCAATTGCTCCAGTTGGGGCACCAATAATTTCTCCTGAAGATGAAAATTCTTATAATCCTCCAGAGTAAAGTATTATGATTATAAATTCCACATCTTTAACTGGAATTACTTCTATATGCCGTGATACTGGAACCTTTAAACATATAACATTTGGTGCCAGCTTTTTGAACCTATTGGGCACTGATATTTGGCAACCAAATAATACTTTGGATACAGTTACTCTGAGCGTGGATAACAACGCATACAATTACCATGGCAGTGGATGGGGTCCCTGGTGTAGGAAGGGTCAAGTTGCTGGTTCAATTCTTCTCCAAGGTGGATCATCTATAGATCGTCCTATAGAGGATAATGAGTATGCATTCATTACTACAACAAGTTCGTCTATAACATTAATTGACATTACCTGTTCAATGTCATATCATGCTGGTGGTTTAAACACGGCGGCAACCCATGTTTATAATTTTAGCGCGTATAATAGAATAATTTATAATAGTAGTGGAACTCCTTCTGTTCTTAGGAATAATTATTATGGAAATGGTAGTGGATCTGGTTCATTAGATACGGGTAATTTTACTATTGTTGTTGTTAGTGGAAGACCATGTTTTAGATTTACACCAGCGAGTTCTAGCACATCAACGGCAACTATGTTTAATTATGTTGGTCAAGTCGTACAATCAATTTAATTTTTATGGCAACCCGTTTTACTAGCAACAAAATTTTTATACCAGACACAGTATTCCAAGGGGGTGATCGTGCTTTTACCTTACATGGTAGACAATATCGGCTTAGAGATACTATATTTTCTGGTTACCCATATCAAAAAGTTGTAACTGTATACAACTCAGAAGATATAAATTTATACGGTAATGGTGTCATTGGTTATGACGGACGTGGTTTTGCAGGTTCTACTACTCATTTTGATTTAGACGATAGCACTCCAATATTAGATTATTATATAGGAGGGCCGTCGCCTAATAATTCAATAACAATTTATTCCTTTCTTTCAGCTTATAATTATAATAATAACACTAGTTCAATAGATACTACAAGAATAACTGGAGGTATATATCGTGGTAGTGCTAGATGGAATAGTTCTGGTACAATAACAGTTGCTGGGCTTCAACGTGTTGGAGGATACTCTGGATCTAACTGGTCTTCTCCAGGAACTTCAGATAACGTTGGAAATGCATTTGCTTTTATTGCCATAGGTAATGATTTATATCTCAGAGCAAGAAAAGCGCCTGTATCAGGTAATTTTACCACATATAGCAGTATTAGTTGGTTTGGAGCTAGTACTTTTGAACAATATGCATTTAATGGTGGTTATGATGCGGGAGTGACAAATTCAGGTTGTGGGCAAGGATTTTTTTAATAAATACTTGAAATAAAGAAAAAAATTAATTATGCAAAGAAAAATCATCAACATTAATAATCTTGACATTACCCTTGATTTTATTGGAATGGGAGTTTTAGAAGATGTGAATGGAATGAAAAATTGTGCAGTCACTATTGATTGTCAAATTATGATGTTAAATCAGAATTTAAGCACAGAAGAATCCCCACACTTTTACTTTGTTGGAAGAGAACAAATTCAATTACCTGAACCTAATCCAGAGCAATTTGTTCCAATAAAAGAATTAAATTATGAATTATTTCTACCAGTTATTCAAGAAAGAATTTTAAACAATGAAAGATATTTATTTTTAATTCAAAAATATGGATTTACTATGGGACTTTGTGAAAATCCAGAAGTTGAAGTTCTTAGATCTATGAAAAAAATTGATAAAAGACGAACTAATGGTGGAATACAATATGATGAAAATGGATATGGAACAATGTATCTCTAATAAAATAAAATGACACTTAATATAACAGATGGAACTTTTTCTACAACAGGTGCTACTAGAAATTTTAGAATAGGAAACAGCAATTTCGGATTTGGTGCTGGGGGCATTGTAGTTACTCGTTCCAGTGATGCTGTAAAATTTTATAATGATATAGAATCTTCTCGGAGTATGAATGTTTATCCATCGCCTTATCAAAATTCTGATTTGAATTTTGATTACAGCTTTCTAGAAGGAAGAACTGTTATTTCTGGTTCTGGAACTGTTGATGAGGCTCCATTTATAAATTCAAATGGAGCTGCTTTCGAGCGTACTGGTCTTTATAATTCCTTTCGTCTTGAATGTAATGCTTCATACTATGATTCTTCAAATACACTATTACATACTTATAGTGGATTCGTTTATGGTGGCATTCAAGTAAATGGCAGTACAGTTACGCTTAGAAGTATCACCAGAAACAATGTACTTGTTACCAGCGGCTCCCTAGATAATGGCAATATTAATATTGTTAATAATGGGTCGAATATTATAGCTCTTCGTCTTTCATCCTTTGATGGAGCAGCAGCTGGAAGTAAAACTGTTTGGACCTATGTTGGGTGGGAACTTCAATCGGGATATTATTAATACAAATCATCATAATCCTTAACAGAAGCGTAAACACACTCATTACCATCTAGCTTAAGAACCTCATGCCAATCAAGATTGAGCACATCAAGATCTTCATAGGCTTCAATATCCAAGACAACACGATACCGCTTTTTCTGGACTGTCGAGTACATGAGATTGCTCCTGTGTTTTAACTTAACTATCTTAACACTTCAATCTTCGTCTGTCAACCCCAAGCCACCAAGGTCTGCAATAACCTCCTGTTGCTTGAGATACAGCTTGAGATAGCACTTTGCCATTTCAATCGCGGGTTCACGATCCAACTCGTCTAAGTATCTTGCTTGAGCCTCATAATGAAACATGCGATCAATCGACTCTAGCTTGATTTCATTTGGATTCATCATTTGACATCTTCCACAAAGTATGCTATATTTAGAATGTTCACAGCATAACACATGGAAGGATTCGTGTCAAGTAACCAGGAGTGGGCTGCTGTCCCCTTTGGTAAAGAATATATGATTATTCACATGGGGCAGCAGGACAAGGTGTTTAAAACCTTGGACGAAGCTAAAAACTACATCAAGAGTGCCAGTAAAAAAACTGCCACAAAGGGTAGACGCACCGTTAAAAAAGCTGCTAAGATCAAAGGGCTAGAGGCTTTTATGAAATGAATAAACTTTTAATTGAAGCAATTTTACATCCAATTAAACAGAAGACCGTCATGAAGATCTACAAGAATCTTCATGCTAAAAACCTTAACATTATCAAAGAGGCAGTTCCAGAGGTTCTCATCTGGGCAACCTTTGAGAAGACCTTTACAACTTGTCTTGGTTATGCTCTTCAAGAAATTGCAGAGACCTGTGGAAATAATGTCCGCAATACTGACAAGGGGCAACGAAAGGTTTTAGGTGTGGATCTTTTCATCAATGAAGAGTGGGAAGGTCAACTTAAGGCAAACAAAAACACACAAACTGGGACTCATAAGAATGATTCACTTGAAAAACTTATTCGTACCACCGTACAACATGAGTCTCAAGCTTTCTTTGCTATTGCTTTTGGTGATTCTTTCGATTACACTAAGGACAATATCCGCTACATCGGAGGAGAAGCCTTCTGGGCATGGATCGGTATTGATTACGCTCAGCTACGTGATATAGTCATTAACACTGCTAGAGAGACCGCAGATGAAGTCAAATATGCTTATGGACATGTTTTACGGGGATGAGGATTATACCTCATGTAACGTAAAGCAGTTTGTCGTTGCCCCATCAAACATTCAAATTGTAAGAGATTTTGTAGAGACTTGGCATTATTCTGGTAATGTCAATGGTCTTCGTATATCAAATGTGTTTGCACTCATGGCAGATAATAATCTTATTGGTGCCATGATCTATGGTTCTCTTGGTATGGCAAATACTTGGAAGAAGTATGCTGACCGAGAGGAGGATATTGTTGAACTTCGCCGCCTCTGTTGTATTGATAAGACTCCACGTAACACTGAGAGTTACTTTATTGGTAAGACACTACGTTGGATGAAGAAAAATACTGGCTACAAAACTGTAGTCTCTTATGCAGACAGTCACCATGGTCACTGTGGTACAATCTACAAGGCATCAAACTTTGAATATCATGGTTTAACCTCAAAGGGTAAATTGATTGAGTATCGTGGACGCACGTTTCATGATAAGTCAATCAGAACATATTATGAGAACAAGTATGGTGTTAAGGCATTGAAACCCTTTGCACAAGAATTGAAGACTGCATTAGAAACTGGAGAGGCACACTACGTTGACACTCCAGGTAAACACATCTACACATACAAACTTAAAAAGTAATTAAATGATGAAATCATGAGTACTTACTATTCTACCTTATTAATTATTTTTGGCATTGTTGCTTACATGATTGCTGTGGATCAGAATGTAGCAAAAGCTTTTATTCTAGTCCTCAAAATCATTAAATCTAAATACAGCAGTGCATATTTGTATCTTTGGCTACATCCTAAAAATCCATTTTTTAAATGCTTATCATGGAGACGTTCATGGAAACTTGCAAAAGAACTTCAAAAAGAATTTGAGGACTTAAAACAATGACTAATTACCAGATGATTATTGACACAATTAACTCTCAACTGTTCAAGGTGTGGCAAAGCGGTTATACGCAGCAGCCTTGGAACGAACAGAATGCAAAAGAGTTGTCAAATACTATTTTGCGTCAAGTAGAACATTTTAAAATGAATCAAGTTGATGGAGGTCGAGTATGACTACTGAAGAACTATTTCCTCATTTTGGATTTCCAGTACGGTTGGAGTACACTGACCAAGGAGATCATAAGATCTGTTGGTTTCAAAATGAAACACATCTAGAAAAGCATTTAACCCGTTACAAACTCAAAAAAAATGAGGTTAGGATTGATCGAAATGAACTCCAAAATGAACTTGATCTTGTCTATTCTACAATTGGAGAATCTTCAGAAGTTAGTGAAGGGAAACCAGTACGAAGAGTATCTAAACCTAAATTTAATAAGCGTACAAGTAGAGTTGCAGAGACAACTGACCAACCTAAAAAGAGAGGAAGACCAAGGAAAGTAAAAAACAATTGATAGGGCAGCACTTCTATGACAAGGAAATGGGAAATTACCTACAAACTTAAAGAGACTGGATCCAAGTATCATAAACGAATTGTTGAGGCAACGACACAATTTGAAGCAAGGGCACTTGCCCATTGTGAGATGCCTAGTGCTATACTATGTGGGAATCCAAGACCACTATGAACATTTTTGTCACTGACCCCGATCCCTACAAGTCTGCCATTGTGCTACCTGACAAGCATATTGTCAAGATGCCCTTGGAAACTTGTCAAATGCTGTCCATCGTTGCATCCGACAAATGGGGGCATGGATTTGGCACTCTTCCAAAAGCAGATGGCACACCTTACGCTACTGATAGGGGTGCCTTTCGTAATCATCCATGTACCATCTGGGCATCATCCTATGTCAATAATTGGCGATGGTTGATTGCTCATGGATTTGCCTTGTGTGCAGAATATTCTGCACGTTATGGTAAAACACATACCTGCTTTACCACATTGCTACATGCAAGTGAAATCTTTCCAACGTCAGATATTCAAGGTCGTAGCGGAAAAGAACCTACATCATTTGTCAGGGCAATGCCTGATGAGTATAAATTAGATACAAGCATTGATACCTTCACTGCTTATAAAATGTACATTGCATCAAAACCATGGGTAGCCAGCAATTATCTTCGTCTTCCACAACGGAGACCAGAGTGGATCTAATTAAACATGTGTTGGATTCAACAACACTCTGCCTTGAGTTCTTGCCATATCAGGAGTTTTGTGCTAGTCTGGGTAGTCTCTGTCGTTTAGGATCTTTCATGCGTTATTATGCTTATCTAAATGAGGTTGCTGTTAAATGATCAAACAATTATTTAATTGGTTTTTCTCTAATACTGACAACGATAAGAGTCGGTATCGTATTACCTGCTATGATGCTAATGATAATGAATATTCCTTGATTGAACTACTTCAATCTCTAACTCAACAGGTTATTAAATTAGAGGATCGAATTAAAGTTCTTGAAGAGGAGAATATTAACACTACAAATGAATTGTATCGTCTTGAAAATTCATTGGATGCCCGCATAGATATTTTATCTTTAGAAATATATAAAAACTAAAATGTATGACCTTGATGACTTTGAAAGAGCACTTGCACACTTTGGCACAAGAGTTGACATTATCATCGCCCTGGAAATGGGTGGTAAAATTCCTGCTCCAATTGCCTACAAACAAATCAAAGATGAACTCAAGCAACTTAAGCAAGCAAAAAAACAACACCTCAAGGACATGTAGTAATTGTCATGAAGAGAAACCCCTTGACAAAGATCACTATCAAGTGGTAAAATACTTTAAGAGTGGGTTTTCCTACTACTGTAACGAGTGTAACAAACCAAAACCGAGGGATTAATTATGTCTTTTGATTACAAAGAGTATTCACTTGAAAATCTTGAGAGCTGGCTGCATGATGCAATGTCTTCTGGTGAAGCAACAGCAGAAGAAATTTATGATTGCATCTGGAATGCAGTGTCAGAAAATTATGAGCATCATAGGAAATATGCTTCTCAAGCATATGAATTGTTGTGTAAATTGAAAGATGTTAATCAAAAGAAAGATGCAACTTATGATGAGATGATTGCTGCTGGATATTGGATGACTGATGATGGTTTCTGGATGCCACCTGAAAAGAAAAATCATTCTGATAATCTACCACATATCTCTAAAGTTACTAAAGTGCAAGAAAATAATCAATATACTGATGAAGAACTTGATGCTATGTGTGATGCCGCAGCACATGCTGATACAACCTCTACAATTACCAAGAAAAAAACTTGGATAGTTCCTGTTGAAGAAGTTATTAATGATGACACTTACGAAACAGACTATAAAATTACTTTTCCTCAAGATATGTTAGAACACACTGGTTGGGGTGAGGGTGACCAGATTGAGTGGGTTGATCGTAAAGACGGTGCATTTGAAATTCGTAAAGTGGGAGAACCCAAATGATTCTTAATTTTAAAAGCCAAGAACACGCAGAGGAGTGGACACAGTTCTTCTCCCAAAAACTTGATGAAAAGGTGTTGCTTCATAAAGAGGTAGCAAATCGTTTCTTCAAGACTGATGATTTGAAGGAGTTTTCTCCTGCTGGATTACAATTCCTTCAATATATCGTATCTGATTTGAGCCTGGAATGTAATGCTTTTATTAAAGAAACCTATCCAGAAGATTATCAGTCACAAAAATCTAGATATCTTACTGAGGAATGATCCATGGCACTATCACAATCTGTTGAAGAATCTTTGAAAGAAGCAGAAGCAAACTTGCGTAATGCATTGTCTTATGCTTCACGTCAAGAACGTCCTATGGTTTGCAGTGTAATTGCAGATCTCATCACTCGTATTGATAGTGTAATTCATACTGATGCACTGTTGGACAAACTTGAAAATCGTAAGCCAGGTGATTCTGGTCTATTCGGCACATTTTTTGGAAAAGATGACTGAACCTAACAAACTTGGTAAATCCCTTCAAGAATGGTGGGACTCTGATGCTTTCAAGGAACTTCAGAAGGCAAATGAAGAGGCAAGGCAACGTGCAGTAGGAAAGTATTTTATGCTTTCTGAATCGGATAAACTCGATCTAGTTCAGGCTATCTGTTATATTATGTGTAAGGCAGAAAGTGAAGGAACGAGTCATCGTGGTCTGCAAGATGCACTTGGAATCTATCCTGCTGGGTTTTGGATTGATCATCTGATGGACGTTCACAATGCTCTGTGGGCATTCTACCACGACAAAAAGAAAATCCAAGAACTTAAGGATGATTTTGACTCATTAGACAACTTCCTGGCGGATGAATCCTTAAAACAAAAGAAAGAGTCGTTGACATCCCTAGATAGTATTGTAAAGTTAGCAAATCCTAACACAGAGGTAAACAATGACACTGAACACAGAGGAATGGAATGAGATGGACACTTTACGAAGAGCCATCAACGATTATCCAGCCAGCGTCCATCCTGATAAGATGCAACGGTTTACTGAACTCTTTGTTCGGAGCCTACAAGATAAATCTGACCTACCAGTTGACAAGCCACACTAAATCCTCTATACTGTCCATGTTACGTTTCTAACCATGCATAAATCGACTCTTGATCTTTTTTGCGCCCACGAAGACGAGCAACTGGCACATGAGTTTGCTATGGAGCTTGAAAGCAAAGCGGCAGAGCTTGAAGTCACAGTTGACTATTACCTTATGGAGTTTGTAGAATGACATCTAAGGATAAAACCACAGATCAACTCGTTGGAGAAGTTCTTGGTGCCGTTACAGTTACGCTTCTTATAGCGTGGTTGTTGTCTCTGTCTTGCTCCTGGTTGTTTCCAATGATGGTTCTTCCCTATTGGAAATGGCTTGTAATTACCTTTACCATTCAACTTCTTTTCAAAAAATGACACCCGACACTCTCAATTTTAGCGGTGATGCCACCACCTTCCTTGGTCTTATTGGTGTGGTTTCAACGCTCGTTATTCTTGTTTCTGTTTTTCGTTCCTACTACAACTCTCCTTATCGCAAATGACTTATCTGTACATCATTGACTACTGGGTTCCTTTCCCCTCATCTGAGTATGGTGGCGTTTTGTCAGTGATTGCTAAAACTGACGAAGAGTGTTATGATCTTATTGTTGAGTGGGACGATGACTACTATTCTGAGTATTATTCACAAGCTATGGAAAACATCAAAAAGGCTCAAAAGTTTCTTCTCGCAGAAGACCAAAAAAGTCGGATTGTCGATTCATTCACAACTTGACATGGACCACGATGAACTAAAAGACATGACGAGTTATGTTACCAGTTGCCTTGGATGGGCACAGGAACGCATGACTGAACTTCTCTGTGATGATCGTCATGATGATGCCCTTGCCCTTGGAGCTGAGTTTCTAGCATGGGCTGATGAAACTGATGACACTGTGTATTGTTCCCCCGATTTTTCTGATTACCATGAAGATTCAAAATCTAGTTGAGCTGTTGAACTCTCTCAACGATCCTAATGCAGATATTAGGACATGTGATAGGTTGTTTGATGACATTGATGATTCCGTATTGGACATCATGGACATCAAGATCGAGAAGCACCTGAAGACTGGCATCACACACTACTACCTTGTGCTGGGTTGTGATGAGCCTGCCCTTAAACCTCAGGCAACTCCTCCTCGACCCTACCGTGCTTCTGACTGATAAGAAACTCTGATGGTTCAGGGGGTTGCCAAGGTCGTGGCTATCCCTTATATTGATCTCATGAGGCACAGAGCCTCACCACTTCGCTTCTAATCCAATGGGCACTCGTTCTCGTATCGGTTACGAACTCGCTGATCATACCGTGGTTAGTGTCTACTGCCACTGGGATGGTTATGTTGAGCACAATGGTAGGATCCTTGTGCAGCACTATCAAGATCGTGATGCTGTCAAAGATCTCATTGATGGTGGTTCTATGTCTTCTCTTCGTACCACTCACACCTGGGAGAGTTCTGCTCTTCGTGATGAAAACGGCAAAATCATTGAAGATGATGCTGGTAGTTGGTCTTATTCTCACACTCGTGATGCACAACCACTGTATCATTCTGAGCGTGGTGAGATGAATGAACCTGACATCAGCAGCTTTGATGAGTTTGTTTCTGGTAAAATGGGTGGTGAAGAGTATGCTTACCTGTTTGATCTCAATGGCAACTGGAAAGCTTACAAGATTGGTTGGGGTCCAGTTGAGAGGGTTGACATCCCTAGCTATTTGACTGTATAATATACATATGGGAATGGCAGCGCCCCAAAGACTCCATCTGTCCCTTACTTGTTGTTTTTTACTATGCGTACTTTCAACTTTACTGGTTCCTCTGCTATCGTTGACAACGGTATCACTGTGACCGCTAACCGTGCTAACATTGTCTTTAAAGGCAATCGTGAGTATGTCTACGAAATCACTGATCCTGCATCTTTCACGGTGCAACTGGAAGGTGAGATCGCTGATCAAAACGGTTCTGTGGGTCGTTTTGTGAATACCGCTCTGAAAAACGAGTTGCTGAAGCCAGTTCTCGTTTGATTTGATTTAGTTTATTTGTGTTTCATTGAAGTGTATTTGCGGGGGGCTCTGCCCCCTTTATTTCCCCTTTATGTCTACCATGAATACTAAACAAATCAAAGCGGAAATGTCCCGCATCCAGTCTCTTCTTAAACATAATCTTTCCGCAGAAGAGCGGGAAATGCTTGAGGAAGATTATGAAGATCTTCGTCAAGAACTGATTGAAATTGTTTCTTACTGACATGACACACTTCACAGATCGTCCTAACATTGAAGAAATGCCTCAAATGCTGTTTCGTGATGAAGTTGAAGAACTCCTAGAATCTGATGATATTTGGGATCTTGACATGGATGATGAATCTAATGATTTTGAGGCATATCTAGGTTCATCCTACGATTTCTAACAAATGAAAAGTCTATTCTTAATACCATTTATGGTATTAGCAGCATTACCTGCTGCAGCACAATACTCAAACTCCAATGAATTTTGTGAACAAACTCGTTATCGAGAAGTTTACATGCCTGGTGGCTATGATCGTTATGGGAATTATACTCCAGGTTACGTCAAAACAGAATCCTACAAGGATCAATGTTCTGGGTCAACGTACTATCGACAATCACAGCCACAATATCAACGAAGCACAGTATGTACGCCATCTAATACCATTTTTGGTGCTCTGTTGGGTGGTGGAATTGCAGCCAGCATATCAAAACCTGATGCTTACGGCTGGTCAATCCCTCTAGGTGCTGTTGGTGGTGGGTTGCTCCTCGGTTGTAACGATTGATTAACTGTCCACTGACCCCCTTGGCAAGACGCCTTGGGGGTCTTATGCTATGTGAGTAGTCAAGGTTCATTCCAATGCGACGGAACATTTTTCTCACCTTTGATGAGTGGTCTGCACTCAAAGAAGAGGTAAATCCTGGTGAATACTGGGAGTTTGAACTTCATAATCATGAACTTAATAAGTGGATGAGTCGAATTAAGCGTGGTAGAGAGCAATTCGGTAAAGGATATGAATATCCACGGTGTTTTGAACGTGTTGGCGTTTGTGATTACACTTTAAGTAAAATTAAAACACCATATCTTTACAATCGTCTTTTGCAAGAAAATTATCGCAGTCAAGATCTTAGGTTAGACTTTATGTTTGTCAGTGATCATCATTCTGATGAATGGAATCAAAGCAACTTAAATAATTTTATCTCTTGGGCAACAGCATGTGTTTCTGACATTGACATGAATACAACAAAAGAACAATGGATTGAATATAACAAAATGTTTAAAGCTGCGATGGAAAATGATGATAGGAAGAGGTTTTGGGCATATGAATTGGCAGAGCTGTTTCGTGATGTGATACTTCCGAAGGTGTCCACTACGGCTTGATTCTGCTCCAATTCTGCCTCATACTAAATTGGTCAACGCAACTGATGCCATGAACTTTGAACAAGAGCTTCTCAAAGGTGGCTACATCTACGACAAGTGGGTGGGCTCCTACATGAAGGAAGACTCCGATGGCAGTCTTCACACCTATCTCAATGTTGAGAACAGCGATTGGATTTACGAAAAGTATTCTAAATCCGATGAAGTCCTCGTTTCCAAAGCATTCACACTCTGATCATGTACAACACCACTCTGACTGCTGACAAAATTGAACATTATGCAGTGATGCTGTGTGATGTTCTTTACATGCATCTCAAAACACAACAACTATGTTCTCACAAACGTTCGATTCGTGAAGAGATCAACATGGACTATCATCAATCCAAGATTGATCACATTAACAATCACGGTATTGATGCTGAGTTTTATACAAAAGTCGGTCGTAAGTACATTAAACTGATCTTTAGGGACACTGGGGGTCAGAAGTCTGTTCATGCTTTCATTGATCGTACCACTGGCGATGTCTACAAGCCAGCCAACTGGCAGGCACCTGCAAAGCATGTACGGTATAACGTGCTTGACGAAGAGAGCCGTGAGAGGCTCTACGAGCAGGCTGACTGGGCTGGAGGCTATCTTTACCTCTAATACTTGACAAGGGGGCTTCCAGCCCCCTATAATACCTTCATACGTCACACTACAATGGCACTTCCATTCACCGAACACAATCCAGACGGTCGTGGAGACTTCTTCTCCAATGCTGTCATGAAACCACCACACACTGACCTTGACAGCAATCCCTGGATCTACTATTCTTGGGACATGGAGCGTTTCACAAACCTGATGCGTATCCAGGGCAAACCACTTCCCGATTTTATCAAATGAAACCCTATCCTCTTGGCATTGACAATCCCTACGTGATTCGTGGAATCGTAGGCACATCACGTTGGGGATTGTATCATCGTGACACCCATCAAAAGGTGGCTGAGTTTGCAAATCAGTTTCTTGCTTATGATGCTCGCCGTGCTATCCTAAAAACACAAGGTTACAACGCATGAAAACTACATACATCTTTCTTGCAGTTATTGGCATTTTGATGTATAATGTCTCTCTCATTCATCGTGATGAGAAACTGTTCAAGTCTTATTATAAAGAGACTGCCAAACAAGAGTATTGCAAACAACCACACCCTGAATGTAAATGAAAAACTTTCTTCCGATTGTGTACATTGGTCTTGCACTTGCCTTTGTGTTTAAATATGTAAAAGTGCAACCCTACTTGCACCAAGATGTCCCCGACCCAGGTAAGTTATCTCTATGACACTTATTCGATTCAAGCATCGTGAAGACTATGGTGATGATTATTATGTGCAGATTCTAAACTTTGAATCTCACTTTCCTAAACCACTGAAGAATCACTCCATTCTACAGGTCTCCTTCTCATGGAATGATTATCCCAGTTCTCCCTACATACAACTCAGTTTAGGTAACAATACACTCTTTAGCATTATTTTCTGGGCTTATAAGTTTGGATTTGATTTGGATGTATTTGGAAGAACCTGGAACTGGAAGTATCTTGATGAAATAGATTCCATAAATGAGTAGCATGAACTGGTTTGATTACTACATCAATCACTGCTGGATGACAGGGTGGCAGAGCATTAGAGGATCATTTCGCATTTGGTCTGATCTAATGACAGGCAACTATAAGGATTATGCACTGATGTGGTATGATGACCCTTATGAAGAATGTTATGACTGGTTCTGGCAATCTCTTGGAGAGGACAATACACTATCCAAAGATTTTTTAGAGCATCTACAACGAATGGTTGAGGATGTTCAAAGTGGCAAAGTTAAAACCTATCCTTTAGAAGATGTTATGGAAGAACTGAAACAGATGACAGAAGACGAGGACACTTGAGGAACTGGCACACTCACCCTAGAAAGGGGTGAAACTACCCCTATAATATTCTCATAAGCAACAGACCTATGACCATCACCCTGAGCGAAGAGACCTACGCCATCATCCACAAACTAGCGTGTGATCGGATGGATGACCTGCTGAGCGTGTATGATGGATGCGATCAGGTGCCCTATGAGGCACAGCGTATTCTGGAGGCAGTCACGTTCTTCAGCAGCTGGAACCGTGGGGCAGTTGAGCAACTGGCACAAGAGCAACGCCAGATGCCCTGACCTCACCCTATACTGGACACATACCAAACAACAAACCAATGACTTACAAAGCAACTCTCAAGGTTAAGTTTGATACTGAATGGACTTCCACTTCCTACAGTTTCGATAACTTTAGTGGTTTTGGTGATATGATGCTCCCCGAAGAGCATTACACCTTTGAGGTTCCTGCTGAAGACCTTAACACTCTTCAACTGTTCCGTTTCTTCGCAACTGTTGCCCGTGCAATGGGTCACGATGACATCAACATTATGAAAGGTGCTTGTGGTGTCGCATTTGGTGAAG